>Ga0129333_10000474_pt1 | contig 33075 bp, 35 predicted proteins | sample CPB6_08_DNA_FD_94474 | JGI IMG/M metagenome (GOLD analysis project Ga0129333, IMG submission 94474) | Freshwater to marine salinity gradient microbial communities from Chesapeake Bay, USA - CPBay_Sum_0.6_0.8_DNA | ecosystem: Environmental > Aquatic > Marine > Coastal | place: USA: Chesapeake... | reverse complement strand
TATTATAACTTCATTTCATTTATTAAAAATAAAATAAAATAAAATGAATAATTTCATTTACTGTAAAAAAATTAAGGAAATATATGGGAATAACTGTAATGAGTTTGCAGTCGCAGAAATAGAAGAAGCTACAGTTTATTATTTTATTCCAATGTTACTTGGCGTATCATGCATTTTTTACTTAAAAAATAATAAAAATGTACTTTCTGAACTTTTATTTCAAATTGGTTACAAGTCCTTTTTAGTTGCAACAAAAGTATCTAATGTTTATAGAAAAGTTAAAAATTTTTTTGTTTCATCAACTTCCATTACTGATACCAATAATAAAAATAAAAATACATACACATATGATGAAGTGAAAGTAATTAAAAATGGAACTCGTTGTGCATCTTTTGAAACAATGAAAACATTTAAGGATTCTCATTATTTAGGAAACCCAACTGAATACTATGATTTAGATGAAGATGTAGATGTAGAAGATTCTTGTTCTTATTCCGAGTCTGATCATTCTCATTCTCCTTCATCACTGTCTTCTCCCTCATCTTCATGTTGTTCAACATCAGAAAAATCATCATTAGAACCGTTGTATATAATAGAATCAAGTGATAACAATGAGATGGTAGAATTTAAAAATTTTGATTTTATAATGCATACTATTTATAAGTATCCTGAGTCAAAGGAAACATTTAAGCAAAACTATACAAAAATATATAGAACATTCACAAATGATGACTATGATACAGATAAAAAAAACTATGAAGTGTCAAAATGTGAAATGATTCTTTGCACTTTACAATTTGATAATGGCAATAATGACGACGATAATAATGAAGATCATAAAGAGTATGAAATTGATATACAAGGCCCTTATAATTTCAACGTGGTAGGTAATCTCATATTAGATGAAAAATTTGTACAGTGGTATATGTATAAACATTACAAATATCAAATGAAAAATTTAAAAAATTATAAAATTACATGCATTTCTAAGGATGTTAAATTGTTTCAACTCGACCGGTTTTGTGGTTTACGCGTATGTTTAAATGATTATCAACAAGTGAGACAAGATATTCAGTAATTTTTTTTATTTTTAATATTTTTAATTACAAAAATATTTATATTAATTATTTTAAAAATCAATATAAATATATTATACTATTAAGTTATTATGGCATCGTTCGAAGCAATTCAAACAACGTCGAGAGAGGGAGGAAATCAACGCCGCACAAGTATACAAAATAATAATAACATCAGCAGTATTAAAAATAAAAAAATGACTACAGTCAATGTCAAGTCAAATATGAACACAAATATTTTCAAGAAAGATTCAACTCCGGAACAAACTCCAGACTCCAACTCCAACCCTGATTCAAAAGATGTTTCAAGTTTGCATGAGCTGTCGGATGCCTGGATTCTTTGGGCACATTTGCCTCATGATACAGATTGGAATTTAAAAAGTTATATGAAAATTTATGAATTTAACACTGTAGAACAGGCAATTACAATAACGGAAACTTTGCCACATGTTTTAGTTACAAATTGTATGTTATTTTTGATGCGAAAAGGCATCAATCCGATTTGGGAAGATGAGCGAAATCGAAGTGGCGGTTGTTTTTCATACAAGATTCCAAACAAGGATGTTCCAGATGCGTGGAAACAACTTTCATATTCGCTGGTTGGAGAGACCATGTCTGATGATAAAAAACTGTTGCCACACATCAATGGAATAACTATTTCTCCAAAAAAAAATTTTTGTATTATAAAAGTATGGTTGGCAAACTGCTCATTTCAAGATGCAGCAGTAATTCGCGAAGTGCACGGAATCACTTCACACGGGTGTTTGTTTAAACGACATGTGCCGGAGTATTAGTTGATTCGATCGGATGCTTTGAGAAACTTAACATATTAAAAAAATAGAAAAATTAATTTTTTTTTCTTTTTTTTTGACCCAATACCACTACAGCCTTGGTCACTCAGTTTTATTTTTTTTTATTTTATTTTCTTTTTTTATTTTTTAGTGTTTTAATTTTTTTGTAAAAGTAAGAGCGTGAGTTATCCTGTGTGAATTAGAATCTGTTTATGTTGTTTGAAATATTTGTGTTTTGATCAACTTCACGAGTGATGTCAGTTCCGAATACACGTTTTGCACCTACACGTGTAACATGAACACGTTGCTCGCGCTCACGCTGTTGTGCTCGATAGCGCAGATTGTCCATCATGTTCAAGAATGCCATCATTCGACGAGTGAATTGTTCTGAAGGTTCGACAACTAACGCATAACGTTCGGTGAGACTCAGGAAAAGGTTCAGGGATTCAGACTCGGCAGCATTGGATGGCAGGGGGTTGACATTTTCTAGACGTGAGAGTAAAATTTCTTCGACAGTGCGAGCAAGGATTTGTGGATTGGGTCCAAGAGCAGCCATTAAACAAACAGGAACACTAATAGAAATAAATAAACAATTTTATTTTTCAATTTATTTATTTCTTTATGAAAAAAAATACTTTTTTTATCATTTTTATATAAAAAAATATTTTTTGTTTTTTTTGGTTTTTTTTATTTTTTTTTTACCGATACTACAGACTCGGTCCATTTGGTTTTGTTTTTTTACAATTTGACAAATGCAAGTCGCAACACGGAAATTTTTCAGCAATTTGTCTGGAATTCAAATCCAGTGTCGTAGAATCGAAAGTTGTCTTCAATACTGTTCATAGACATGTCAGTCCAGCTGTTTCTGCAGCTGCCGCCGAGAGGGGCCCAAACTTTGTCTGTAAACTGATTGTACAGGATTTGTGAGGAGCAATCAATTTCACCTCCGCCGCATCCGCAAATGCAGTTGTTGTTGTTGAAGGTGGTATTGGCGGTGGCTGGTTCACGGATAGGAGGAGGAGGAATCTTGATTGGCTCTTGCTCTTTTTGTTTTTCAGTGTAGGGAAGCACAATCCAGTAAGAAGGATCACAGAACACGATGCGCGTTTCTTTGCTTGCATCTTTCAAACGTTGTTGAAAGTGTTTGGATACGATACCTGGAATCCACGATTTAATCTTGACAATTGCAAACCCAAATGCTGCATTTGGAATCTCGTGTTCAAAAAACTCCACGGAACTCACATTTGCAATTCCTTGATGCTGAAATACTCTTTTCATGTAGTCGCCATGACCCATGTGAGTGCGATTGACACGAGGAATGTACAAAGTAGACAACATTTGATTTGATAACGACGAACGAACAACGACAAGTAGAAGCACTAATGAAAGTATAGATAAAAAATAAGTTTTCAATTTACATTTTTTTCATTTAAAAAAATCAAAAAAATGGAAATAAAAAGGATATATGATATATGAATGGTTAAATATTTTTATTTTTTTTAAGCTCCGCCTCCACCTCTGAACACAATAGGATTATAATACGGCAAAAAATCAAAACAATTGTTTCCACTTGCATCTTTTTTATATGTGAAACCGTCAGCACAGCATCCAAATTGGGATGAGTCACAACCATAACGTGATAGACGGAAATTATACATTTGGTTTGGAGTCATTTGACCGGGTTTCATGAGTTCGTTCATGTAATCATCCATGTCACTATCATAATAGTTGTAACCGCTGTTATAATCAATGGGTCCACTGTCATCGCCGTCATCACCTCCACCTCTGGCATCGGGTTTGGGGTAAAGGTTGCAATCGCCTTCAAACTGTTTTGTTTTCGGGTTGCGTTTACACGACTTGTTACAGTCTAACTTTTTACACGTGTCTGAAGAGTCACAACCAAACATGAATTTTTTTCCAGATTTATCCATATATTCAATACCACAAAATCCTACATCTTCATCATATTTGGGGTCATTGGGTCCACGTTTTTTACTATAAGGATCGTGTCTGTTAAATTGTTTGTTTGAACCGGCACTCGGTTGTTCATAACATTTTGCTTGAGTACAATCCAAAACGTCAGTGTCATCACCACCGTCGTCACCGCCACCACCACGACCACGACCGTTGCCTTTTTTAGACGGAGGAGGAGGAGGATCAGGATTGGGTGGTGGAGGTGGACAAACTCCCTCAGGACAAATAACTGAAGGAGGATCATCACAGGCACTGCAGTCAGGATCATACTGACAGTAGTCTTTGTCTTTTGTAATTCCGCCTTCATATCCGCCCCATGTGCACACTTGAGGACAAAGGCTTGTTGCTTTTAAATCAGATGGAAACCACGGCGTTACATCTATCGGCGTATATACGGGTTTGCTACCTTTTAAAATGAGTTGTTTAGTTTTGAATAAACTGGCAAGTGGACTTTCATGCGGTTTATACTTGTTATCAGGGTCAAAGTCAAGAGTCAACATATCATCATCTTCTGCATTTAAATTAAATTCCAGTTGATTCACATAGGGATCAACAACTTTTTTGCCAGGTTTTTCATATTTTGGATCGTGAGCCGTGCACTCAAATTTTGAATAGTCACTTGCAGCGCGAACAATTCGTTGCATTTCGGCTGCAAGTGTATCGAGAGTATAAACGCCGGGTGATATTGGAACTGAAGAACTGCGTTCTTGTCCATCTGTTAAGTCAAAAATATTGTGACCATCTTCAACATTGTACCGTGTGCAGTTTCCGTCTACATCGCCCGCTGGATGCTGCCAACACCCTTTCGGACATGTTCCTGGTTTGAAACCTTCTCTTAAACCAAATAAACTATAATAAGAACCGTATAGAATAACTATTATAAGTATGCTAAATAGAACCCACTTACCTAATACAATATTAAAATCGAAATTTATTTTCATATAGTAATGATTATTAGAATTATATTATAATTATATTATATAAATATTAAATAAAAATGAATTTTATTAATTTATTTTTATTTAAATCGTATTATTTCCTCTAAACTATAATTCATTATCGTAAAACATAACTGTGCAAGCTTTGCGTGTAAGGATTCTTTCGAAATGCATCTAAAATGTCAGGTTGAATGCGTTCGCAGTTTACAGATTCCTGATAATTCTGAGGGTATTTATCGACTTTTCCATATGTTTGCGGTCCGGGTGGGTTTGAAATTCTAAAAACTGGATTCGGTATCCAAGGATCGCAGTTCTCATCATTTCGTTTGATACAAATATTTTCTGTTGGATTAAAGAGTCCGATATTTCCACCTGGTGTAAAACTGGTTGAAATCTTATTTACATTATTGTGTTGATTGTATTGTGCTTCATAAACGCCAACGCCTTGATTTGTAGCACCACCGCTTGATCCGACATATTGCACATTAGTTGTGTCACGTTGGTTAAAAATGGCTTGTTGCGGATTTGCTAAATATCCACTACCACTTGTTTGTGCATCTATGTTCAAATGATCAAATCCAAGTAATCCTTCTGTGGTTTCTTTAATTGTCGTGGGTGCACGACTGGCCGGGTTATATACGATACCTGATGAACCAGAGACCGGTTTTACGTCACCGTAGAGTCGAATGTTTCCGATTGCATTTTCTTTTCTAGATGGTCGTAAAAAGTCGAGAACTGGTGCAACTACTGCGCGCATGGCGCCATAAATAACTCCACCTTCATGATTTCTTGTGGTGGTACGATGGTTCGGCAACATTTTAAAACTGTTGCGACCATGATCGTTATCACCAGGTGCATGTTTACCGCTACTATGAGCGTGCGATATTGGATGTGCTGTGGACTCAGGTCTTTTTGAAGGTTCATAGTTGTTCGGAGCATATGTGTTTGTTCCGGTTACGTTAGAATCGGGACCAAAATATTCGCTGCTAGTGCAAACACGCGACTGTGGTTTATAAACTTCTTTGGCTCTTGCAGTTTGCGCTTTTTCAATCCCGGTGGTTGTAAGCCAACGATCAGACGTGTTTAAAAAAAACTTGTCTGGTAAATATTTCTCAACTTTCCCAAACGTGTCTGGTGTGGGCGCATTCAAGTTGTTCCAGTTATATGCCGGACCTTCGTGAGTTTCAAGCCCAAATGTTACTTTTGGATTGTTTAGCGTGCGTAGTTGGTCAACATTTCTGTCTACCCATTTATCACGCGCCTCCATTCCTGAATTAAATCCATCACTACCTTTTGCAGTATATCCCTGATCTAAACCTGGACCCACATGTACCTCTTGCCATGGTTTTACATTTGCCATTTTACTTCCAGGCATAACGCGTGACTGAATAAAGTCGCTCACATTTGGCATACCATTTGTAAAAGTTATGTCGTTTTGTGGTGCAAAAAGTGGAGCACGTTCTTCTTTACGTATTTTTTGAGAACCTGTGCCTGACATTGTATCAAGAACTGATTCCACTGCATTTGCATCTGCAGTGCGTCCCCTAATTTTTGCTCCGAAGAAGGGTACCATATTATTGTGTTTAAAATCATTTTGATTTATAGGTTCACCGGTCAAAGAGTAAACAGTATTTGGACTCGTAAATCCGGGATTTTTTTTAGGGTTTGTATTTGGATTATAAGAATTTCCAAACTGATTTGGATTTTGCAGCACTCGATTTCCTACATTTGCGTTATAAAACTTGTCAGTAACAGCACTTTGTGAAGGGTACGCATTAATGTTAGAACCTGTATCTGATTGAATCACTGGATAATTTGTCATGGGAATATTTGTATTTGGAAGTGCATTTCTAGAATTGGTAACAAATGACTCTTTTCTTATACCAATACCATTGCCTCCACTGTTACCACCATTTTCTTTTTTATTTTGATTTGATACTAAATACATTCCACCTAATGCCACAATCGGAATTGCCAACTCCATTTTATGAACTATTGTATATATATATGTATGTAATATATTTTTATAATTATAAATTATACTATTATACTATTAATTTATAATAATAGTATAATATTTTTAATATTTTATTTAATTTATAAAATTATTTCTATCCTACAGAAAATAAAAAAATATACATCTCTATCTTTATTTATATTCTTCAATTGAAATACTATGTCGAACAAACCCTAAATACATCATTATTTTACTTGGTTCAAGACAACAATTGTCATATCCAATAATTTCTTTTACTCTATCTTTTGCACACTCTTCATATAGAGAAAATGGAGCATCAACGGAAAGATCTGTATAAAATAATGTAATTGAATATTGTGGCCTATTTTTTGTATACTTCAATATTTCATCTAAATAACAAAGCGCCGTATGTTCTCCAAGAAATATCGTATGAAAGATCGTTTTTTCATTAAATGATCGTTGTCCATATACATGATACGCGTTATTATAAAATTGAACAAAAATATTCCATTTTTTATATTGTTGAATATGTATAACTAGACGAGTCATATTTTATTTATTACGATATATGATGTTATAAATATAATTTGAATTATATTTAAATCATTTACATATATATATATATTGTATTTCATTGAATTTCATTTAAAACATTTTTAATAATAGTAGTTGATATATTTGGTGTTCTTTCTAAATATAAAACACTACAAGAAACCCAATTAAACTTGTCCTTCCAATCATCTCCCATAACTAATATGTCAGCACCATATTGTTTTATGTATTGATCTTTTAACTCTAAACTCTCTTCAATAAAAACTTCATCGACACATTTCAGCGACTCTATAATTTGAATTCTCTCTTTAAGCGGTATAATACTCCTCTTACCTTTTTTTTCGTTTAACTCGTCAGAAGACACACCTACAATTAAATAGTCACCTTGTTTTTTTGCACGTTTTAAAATATTTAAATGTCCAATGTGAAATAAATCAAATGTTCCAAATGTAATAATTTTTTTCATTATTATTTTTTTAGTATTATTAGTATTATTAGTTAGTTTATAAAAATACTTATAAAAATAAACTTATTATCGTAAAAAAGGAAAACATGGAACTTTTGTAATATAGTTATTCTTTTCCAAAATTCGTGTGCTTAAGTTATTTTGAAATGGAAAACATACATTCTCTTGAGGGTTAAGCTGAGGATAATACCAGTTGGTTTGTTCCAAGTCACGATATGTCCATGCTGGATGTGTGACACGTGACTGTTCAACTGTTGATTTGCATTCTGGATATGAAATTGGACTGCTAGAAACGGCTGTATTCATGTAATTATTTTCCATGCAGTCTCTCGACAGTGTTTGGTTCAGCCCTTTCAAATTACTTTCTAAGTTGATTGTATTTGTTCTTAAATTTGCACCCCAACCTTGAATTCGAATATAAGGGTCTTCAAAGTAGCACGGTTTATCACCATTGCCTGGTCTGTTCAACATATAGCGTCCTGGATCTGTTGATTCTTGCATCTGTTTATGTATTCTGCATGGGTCATCATGAAAACGAGTAAACGACATTTTTAGAATGATATGTGTATAATTTATGTATAATATATATATATATATATATAAATTATTTAAAAATATACTAATACTAATATACTATTATAACTAAGTAGGTTTATAAAAATACACTAAATATATAAAATGAATCATGAAAGACAGGTTCGAGATATTTATATTCAAATAGGTTCAGAATGGATTCCAATAAATATTAATTCTGACTCAGAAGAGTTTAAGCGATATGCCATCGCATATACACAATACAAGAACAGGCCAACATATCATCGTGAGACTGTATATGAGACTGACAACAGTATAAGCGTTTTCAGAGACAATAATGATCATTATAACCCAACATTTATTTCAAACGGACAACGTGTGTTCCCAGTGATTGACATGTCGGATGTTAAAGTGTTTTTAACAGACGTTACAAATGCAAATTGGTTCAAGGCGCGTGACTATCAGGCATGGGCGTATCGTGACTTTTTGTTTGATACAAATAAACCAGAAGTTAAATATTATGCTTCTCGTTATTCGTCGCACTTATTTTTTCAAACAAGCAGTTATAGAGATGTCGTAACGATTGAAGTAGATGGATTATCTCCAAATATTATTTTCAAACTATCTAGAAATGAGAACGGGAGCGTATACTATGAAAAAAATGACCCCAGTGCATCCAGAGTTAGAATTTGCGATTGTGAAACTGCTCGTTCGGGATACTTAGGGTTTTATCGAAGGATGACAGATGTTGGTGATTTTATTATAACACCAGCGCCGCCAGCACCAGCACTAGCACCACATGATGTATATGGTCCAGAGTATCAGGATTTCGCTGGTTACTTGCATCAAATAAATGCAGCGGCTCCAGCAGTTGCATTAAAGCTACCACTAGCTCCGGGCACTCATAGCATTCAAACAGATAATGAGGAAGAACAGTGCGTTATATGTTTTAAAAACAAGTCAACGTTGCGCTTGTATCAGTGTGGTCACAAGGTAATGTGTCCTGATTGTTATAATAAAATGCAAAAGAATGAATGTCCAATTTGTAGAAGTGATATTATCAAAATAGTGTGTGAAAATTCATAAGTGATGAATTGATATTTTTTAGTGTAATAAATTATTTTATTTATTAAAAACAGACAGTTCTGTATTTAACGGGCGTCCAGATGTTATTGTTGGTTGTTGTTGAAATCCATTAATTTTTAAACTACAAGAAATGTCTTTTAAAAGATGTTTCCACTTATATATTTTTAAATCGTTTGAATTAAAGTGTAACAATAAAGCAGTAGTTAATGCGCCTCCATATGTGGAATCTTTTTTATCAAAAGCATCTATACTTAATTGATTATCTTCACAACCACTAATAGTGTAAACTTCGCCAGATGTTCTTGGATATTTTTTAAATTCTGTAACTGTTTGTTGAAGTATCCATTCTGTTGGATTATAAGTTGTTGGATATATTTTCACATTTTTATCATAATAAAAACTTGAGTCATTAATTTTGTAGCGATTATCACATCCAGTCCCACTATGACATGCATCTAAAACAATATATAGTTTTACTCCTTTTTTAATTTTTTGAATTAAGTTTGTTCGAATTGTGTCATCCGTTATAATTCCAAATATATTATAATCAATTGGAACTATACAAGAGTCATAGCCACTTACTTCATCAAAATTTAAATCACGTTGAAGAACTCCATGTCCTGAATAGTGAAACCATCCTTCATCTCCTGGTTTTAAACTGTTAACGAACATACGGAATGCCTTTAGTATATTTTGTTTTGTTGGTTTAATTTTTGTATCATCTGTTAAAATTATAAAATTTCTGTATCCAAGTTTTGATGTTAAAAATTTTTTAGTATTATTGATGTCATTTATACAACCATAAAGTTTATTTGGGGAATTATTATAGTTTATTCCAATAAGTAGTCCATTCTTTACCATATTATTTACTATATTTAATGTATATAAATTAAATTAAAAAATAAAGTAAATAATTAAACAAGTTATAATTACATAATATTAAAATTAGAAACAAGATCATTTAACTCAATAATATTGCATCGTTTTGATTCTTCAATAAGAATATGTTTTTCAAATAGTGTTCGGATGTATTCATGTTTTATCAAACTTAAATATGTTGGAGATATTTCTCCTGTTGGTAAGAAAAAATTATTGGGATACTCGTGATAGTAATATTTTATACTTTTGAAAATATATATTGTCATAAAAATAAATCCAATAGACCAGATGTCGTGTGATTTTTTATGTTTTACCCAGTTGTATTCAAAATTTTGTGGATCTTTTATTATATTATTTCCATCTTTTTTATTTGTAATTGTATTTTTAGTTTCTGGAGCACAAAAAGGAATAGTTCCACCACTTGCATTAGTTGTTTTATTATGAATTCCAGAAAGACCAAAATCAATAAGAAAGGCAGACACTTGTGTTTTATATCTTATAAGAATATTTGAAGGTTTTATGTCACCATGTACACATTCTACTTCGTGTAACAGTTTTAATATTCCACAAAGCTGTATAAATACATCATACACTTGTTCATCAAAATTACTTTTATACTTAATTGATTCTATCCATAAATCAATTGTAACTGTGTTATCAATATAAGGTTGAACGCTATAAAATAATTGTGGAGTTGATAGTTTAATATAACAATGCAATGGGATAATAATTCCCATACTAATAATATCTTGGTAGTTGTTATTATATTTTTCCATAAGTGTTGAAGTTACAGTATTTTCTCCTGAAATTTGATCATCAAATTCATCAATTCGAAACATTAAGTTTAAATTCTTGTGTTTAAACATTCCATATTTTATAACACTTAATGTTTTATCAGGGTTCTCACACGGATTGTATTGTTTATATGTAATAAAATATTTTATGTATTCGTTTTCATTTTCATTGTGTATACTTGTAATTGTATATTTCAAAATGAGTTTATTCATGTCATTCCAATCAATTAATTCTAAGTTATAAAATTTAACTTTTTTAAGGTAGTTTATAATTTTATTTGTAACTTCATCAACTATAAAACTATTATCACTTGTTAGACAATTTTCTTTTTTTATATATTCGTCTTGTTTTGTTTTTATCGGTGACTCTGTCGACAATGATGATAAAGGTGAAGGTGGAGATGGGGGTGATAAAAGTGGCCTTTTACATTCATTATATATTTTTTTCATTTTTTTATTATTTTTAGTTAGTTATATATTTATTTTAATAGTATTTATTATGATTTTATAAATACTATTTTCACAGCGGTTTATACTGAAATTCGTTTTAATGTAAAAATATATTTATTACTTAAAAATATATTTACTTAAAAATATATTTAATATACTATTTAAATATGTCAAATAATACATTTCTCAAAGATTTAGTTGATAATAATACAACTGATAAAAATACAGTTCATTCTTACTTAGATTTATATCAAGAAATTTTACAACATAAACAATATACTGCAAAAAATGTATTAGAAATAGGAATTCATAGAGGTGGATCATTAAAATTGTGGAATGATTTTTTTATAAATTCCACAGTTTATGGTTTAGATGTTAATGATGTACCTGAATATTTAAGTGAATATAAACGTATTAATACAATAATAAGTTCAGCATATACTCTAGACGTAGTAAATAATTTTATTGAAAAAAATATTTACTTTGATATGATTCTAGACGATGGACCACATACATTAGAAAGTATGTTATTTACATTAATACACTATTCAAAATTACTTGCACCTAATGGAATTTTGATTATAGAAGACGTTGCCTCAATTGACTGGGCATTACTTTTTAAAAAAATAGTTTCAGATGAACATAAAGAATATACAAATATATATGATCTAAGACCAAATAAAAATAGATGGGATGATATAGTTTTTACATTAAAAAATACAACAGATAAAAATGGTATTACAATATTTGATTATAGTGTGTATTATGGAGTTGACAGTATTAAAGCAGATGTTACTCATTATATATTATCAAACTTTTTAAATAAAGAAGAGTTTGAAATACCAAACAACGATGATATACGTTGTAATATGTTTGAAAACATTGATCCGTATCCTGGTGTATTTAAAAATATATATATACATAACAGTAGAACAGATAGTGAAATTATTGTTCCTCATAACCATTCATATAAATTAAATATATTTGAGGTATTTGAGAAACCAAAACATGTTGCGAAGAAAAAACACAAACTAAAAGTAAAAAAAATAAATACTAACTGGAAAATAATATATAGATGTCTGAAAAAAATACTAAAAAAATAGAAAAATAATAGATATCATTAATTTTGTAAAATATTACTGGTATTTATATTTCTAACTATTCATGTTTATAAAATTCAAGCAAACGCGCCGATGGGTCAACATTTGAACAAAATGGATGTCTCCAATAGTAAGGAATTGCGTTGTCACTTTTTTCTGGAAAAAAATTTTCAAAAATTTTTCTATAATAAAAACTTTCCTTATCATACGGTAAATTACTTTCATTTACTGCATTCATTTTCAACATGTTAATTGTTTTAATGTATGCATCATATTCAACATCTAATACTTTGGTTTCAACATATTCTTTTATCATTTGCACCCACGTTCTGCCAGAATTCCCAGAAACACCATCACTAAACGCTTCTTTACGCCTCCAAAGCAAATCATCCGGTAAATAGCCTTTTCCATCAAATGCTTTTCGAAGCAAGTATTTTTCAATTCGCTTATCATCAAATCGTTTGTATCGTGGTGGAATTTCCATTGCGTATTTCAAAAATGCCTTGTCTGCAAAAGGTACGCGTGCTTCTAATCCCGCTCCAGATATGGTTTTGTCTGAACGCAACAAGTCAAAATAACGCACGTCACGAATCATGCGCTCATTTTCACGTTTAAAATCTTCATCTGATGGAGCTTTTGTAAATCCGCGATACGATCCAAAAATTTCATCGGACATGTCTCCACAAAAAATAACAACATCATCCGAATTTTTCGATATATATTTACTAATAAGAAAATTTGGAAGTGACGCTCTCACCGATGTCGTATCATAACTTTCAATTTGGTATATCGTGTCTTCAATCGCATCTAAAAATTCTTTTTCACTCAAACATACCTCGTGGTGACACGTGCCAAGATACTTTGCAGCACGCTGTGCCCACATCAAATCCACTGATCCTTTTAATCCAATACTATACGTATTTAGTTTGGAAGGATCCATAAATTTACACATGATGGCAGTAACAAGCGTGCTGTCAAGACCGCCAGAAAGCAAACAACCTACTGCACCTCGTTCCGACATGAGTCGCTTTTTTACAGCAGACTCTAAAAGTGTTTTAAGATTTGCACAAATATTTTCTTCTGAATCTTCCACCGTTTTAAACATATAACTATATGGCGCGTATTGTTCCAGAGTCGGATCTGCCTGTGTAGTAGTGTGTAGCGCGCTATAGTAGGGATGAATCATCAAGTAACCTAGCTCATATACACCATAACATCCAGATGGAAACTGACTTACATAACAACCCATGCAATGTTCCATCGACTTTATCTCGCTTGCAACCGTGATATCTGCTGCAAAACCATACTCCGATCCATAAAACAAGGAACGAATGCCAAATGGATCTCTTGCAACATACATTGAGTTTGTGTTATGATCAACCAACGTTAATGCAAATACGCCATCCAATCGTTTGAGAGTTTCCTCCATTCCAATTTTACGAAATAAATGAATCACAATTTCACAATCCGAACCACCTTTGTTATACTCTTCTACCAAATTAAATTCATTAATAAGCTCTTTATAGTTGTAAATTTCACCATTACAAATTAATGTACAGTTTTTTAACTTCAATGGCTGATTTCCAACACTACTTAGCCCATTGATTGACAGTCGATGAAATCCAAAACAACGATGCGAAAATTGATCAGTTACTTTTTCATGTAAAAAAATAGAGTTATCTGGTCCTCGATGGCTTGACTTGAAAAATGTTTGTTGAAGTAGTTTCAACTTTTTCATATCCAAATATTTCGTCATACGATTTTCATAATAAAAAATACCGCACATTTTTTAAATGTTTTAATTATTCGTGTGGCGTGTGTATTAGTTAAGTTATTCGTTTATAAAAATTTAAGTTATACTTATATATCATTAATTATCTATGTTGGTTTCATTAAATATATATTTACTGGTAAGTAATTAGTTCAGCCAAAAAAACCACCGCCTCAGTAGTTCCAACAATTCTTCATGTTCGTCATTATCATTATGATTTTCTTTTATTGCGAGTAACGCCATATTGACAAATGAGGTTGTTTTAATGTGATATTAATGTTATCTTATATAAGTATGTATTATTATATTATATTTTCAATTTATTATATAAATAAATAAAAAATATTGGTTACTCCATCTTTTAGACTTTTGGTTTCACTTTTTTATTTTTTTTTTATGATTCCGACACCTCCTTCGTAGTATATTAAATGCGTTTCTGATACTCTCACACAGCATACGTTCTTGCATTCGCAGTCGGTTGGAACTTTCATTTTTTTTGTAACTTCACAGTTTAATTTCGGCTGTTTGTCAATTGGATTTTTTTTTCCCTCTTCCTCATAAAATGCGCGTCGTTGTTCGTCTTCGTCGTCGTTCCATTCCGTTTGATTCTTTCTCCATTCATCTTCAACTTTACGACGCTGGTCAAACAACACATCAATACACCTTTGTGTGTGAAACCTATTGCTTAACACTCCAGCGCAACCTTTAAACAATTTAAGGAACATTGTATTTATTGTGAGTGAATCTAAAATAAAACTACTAAGTGTGAATATATGTTTTTAAAAATCAATTTATTTTTATTGTTTATTTATATTTTAATATTTAAATTTTAATTAAAAATATTAAAATATAAATAAATAGTAATATATAAATAAATTTAACATTTTAATAAAAATAATATTTTAAATACTAAATATAAATAAAAATGTTTGGCGTAGTACAAAAATTATACTTGTGTAACCAAGAGCGGTCAAGAGAGTTGAATGATCGCATATCCATTCGAAACATTCCATCTGCACCTTTGCAACCACAGTATAGCATGCGTCCCGTTTTAACTAGATACTCAATCATGCCTATTTTAGATCAGCGTGCAACTCCATCTGTGCCGTTGGAACAGTTTCCAACATTTAATCCAGAACAAACATTTAATCCGGGTAATGCGCAAGCACCATGGTCTCTTTTTTCCTCCAACGTAAACACAGAATCTATTTTGCGTAATCAAGCGTTTGCGCTCCAAAACTGCGAACAAGCGTATTATGTTCCGTCTTCCAAAAGCGACTTGTATAATGTTAAAGTTCCGGAACGGTATGTAGAACAACCACACCCGAACCTATTTCGTCGTGAACCATTTTGTCCACATAATCCAAACGAACATAATATTGCAAATAATTTTTTTAATAATTCAACACGTCATGATATAAAAAGTTTATAGTTATTTCCATTTTTTTTATATTTAGCAAATTATTAATATTATAATATATAATATAATATATAATAATATTTGAAATGAGTTGTTCAAACCAAAAAGGTGGTGGCGTTTTTGATGTTTTTTGCCCCCTTTGTAATTTACCCTTTTATTCTCCATTTGAAGGTCAAAAAATACCCAGCGATGATGATGAAGGCGAGGATTTATACGAGTTACGACATACTAAATTGGATTGGCTGTCAGATGTTTTAGGGGTCGATGACAATACTCATACTATTATGGTATTAGAAGGCGATAATAGATATGGAGAGTTTCCAATAAAAAGTGGTGGACTTTTTGGACTCAGAGATTCCATTGCGGTGCAAGCGGGAACTACAAAAAAAGAGAAGTACAAAGGATTCGGAGCTGCATTTCACAACGATTGTTTCAAATATATTAGTGAGAAATCAGGAAGGCCAATAAGTTATCAACTTGGTGTTGATATTGAACAGAAAATAGAAGATTATTTTAAAGCGAATCCAAAAGTAAGAAGAGATGATGATTATCAACAACAGTCATATGATTTTCAAGGAGCGCTGGATGATAATGGTCCTGAATATTTTGTTTCTCCGTTGGAACCGCAAGGAAAACATGTTCGAGGGTTATTAAATGACTTTGTTCCGAAAAAATCAACCCCATCACCGCAAAAAAATAAAACACCGTCGCCGCCTAAACCAGTTCAAGCATCGGCAGCAGCAGCAGTAGCCAAATCGCCGTCTTCAAACTGCGCATCTCAAAAAGAAAAGCAAATTTGTATTCAAAAAAAAGGTTGTGTATGGGGAAAAACAAATCGGTGCAGTAAAAAACGATCTACAAGAAAACAAACAAAGTCAATCTCAAAAGCAAAAAATACAAGTGGATGTCCATCACATAAAAGTAAAGATGAATGTGTAAAAAGTAATTGTATTTGGGGAAAAACAAATCGGTGCAGTAAAAAACGTGTTTCAAAAAAATAAAAATAACTAATTTTTTATTTAATAGTTTTAATAATAATGTATAATTTTCGTAAAAAATTTTATTATACATTATTCAGTTATATAAATGAAATGGATATGGATATAATAAATAAAGTAATAAGTCATGATATCGAGTCATTGTCGAATAAAAATTGTCCAAGTGGTCTCAATATGATTGATGATGTGACGCTAACATACATGGTAAACACATCACAATACGAAAAATATCTTAAAAAGAATAATGTAGACTTTGATTCAGTTTTTAAGAGAGATATAAGATTTTATAGGAAAAGAATTATCTTGTTGACAAAAGATTTATTCAAAGATCAATTTGATAATAAAAATCAAAGTGTTTTATCGGGTGCTTTTAATATGTACATGCGCGCATGCATATCTTATTTAAAATTCTTAGACCAAAGTGAAACCATACAAAAATGTTATGTGTGTCAGTCTACAACGACAACGAATAATAACAATAACAGTCAAAATGAAAGTATAAAAAATCAAAAGTGTGTTTGTAAAAATAAAAATGAAAATGATATCTTTGAATTACATAAAGCAAATGAATTATGTTTTAAGCCAAAAGAAGTTAAAAAAATTACGCTCGACAATTATGTGATTCGACAGAATGTAAAGAAAAATGAACCCATTGTTTATCCAAAACAGTTTACATTTAATCCAAGAGATCCACAGTTTAAACGTAAAGGATTAAAACCAAAGGTGCAGTCAGAACCACAAGAAGAACAACAGTCAATAAATACAATAAAAGAAAAAAATGAAACTTTATATTCTAAAAATAATATTCCTGCAATTCAAACTAGAGAGAATAGAGATAAAATTATAAATGAAAATGAATATACTGAAAATATTGAAAAAAATAATAAAGTAAAAAATAATAAAAAAAATAAAAATAATAAAAAAGTTTCTTTTAATATAACAAATTATATCGATAATATATAAGTATATATTTAGGTTTTTGCAAATGTTGGAATCATCTATGCCTAATGAAAATGAAACTGGAGGAACAAGAACAAAAAAATCAATTGTAAATGTTGATAAAGAATTTAAAAAATTATCATGCAGTCCAAAACAAGAAAAAAGTTTCACCTGTTATACAACAAACGCGTTAATGCAACTTCGAGATACTTGGAATGCACGACATCCAGATGCTGTAATACAAAGTAACGATGTTGAAGAAATATGGCGTTCATTAAAGTCGGGTTTTGGAAGTGTGTGTAATAAAGAATCGTGCTGGTTACGTCAATTGGCATCTGCATCCAAAGAAGTAAAAAATTTATTCAACTATTTTGCACCGGAAAGTCCAAAAACATGGAAAAAAAATCCAAATGAATGGTTATCCAGCGTTGATATTACAAAAGTAATGAAACAATACGAAGATACATTTCCGTCTTTCGAATTTCTTGGCCCATCTCCAATTGATTTCGACAAAACGCCAAAAGGAGAAACTTCGTGTGTGTTCGAAGAGTTGTGTAACTTTGAACTGAAAAATTATTTAAATCCAGTCGATCCAAAATATAAAATCGGAATTGTGTTTAATACAGATCCACATTATTTAACAGGATCACATTGGATCTCTCTTTTTATCGACATGAAAAAACAATTTATTTTCTTCTTTGATAGTACCGGTGACGCACCTCCAAAAGAAATAACAAAATTTGTGAAAAAAATTATGAAACAAGGTAAGTTACTGGGAATACACTTTAAATATATTATCAATAATAAAGAACATCAAAAACGTAATACAGAATGTGGAATATACTCGCTGTTCATGATTATTAACTTATTGAAAGAAACACGAACCCCTGAAGATTTTTTAACTACAATATTTACAGATAGAGAGATGGAGAGATTTAGAAGTATTTTTTTCAATCAAGAAGAATTGTAAATTCATTATTAGCTTTTCTCCACCTCAACATGATCATTCCTGTGATCCTGTTGATACTTATGCTCCGGTTGCTCCACCATCATCACCGTCATCACCATCATCACCATCATCACCATCATCACCGTCATCACCGTCATCACCGTCATCACCATCATTCTCTTCCTCTATTTCTGTTTCCTCTACCAGTGACTCACTATCTAACTTCATCTCAGCAATAGGTAAGCTCGTTGAGATTGACATACCAGTAACACTTGGGTGTGGTTTAACGTCACCAAGAACATACTGCCAATGCCATGCCTCAAACTCTTTGGAGGTGGGGTCTGAACCTTGCAAGTAAAACCCCCATTTAGGTGCATTTTTACATAACCAATCAAGGCATTTACCTCCCATTGAAATAACTTTACCGTTTACCTCGTAGGCAAGGTCCATTGCAAGCCCCCAGCCGTGATTAGAACCTTTTGAACCAGTTGAGTCTGGTGTTGCCGAAGGAGACTTGCCTTTCTTTAGGTACCAGGTTTTACCTTCATACGTACGAGTTACTTGAGGGACTCTGCCAGTATCTTCTAGCGAGTAACGATCTTGGAACATTGTTAACTGTCTGGAAAATGAACGATAGTCGCCCTCATTCCTTAACTTGAATCCTGCAGCGAGAGCGGCGTCATACATTTTGTTAAACCAATACGCTACAGGAGCAAACATTCGTCCACCAGCTTTTACTGGTGCCAATCTATTTATCGGTAGTTGTCCATTCTTGTATGAACGAAGTTCATTTGGTAATACAAGTGGTTTATACGGATAAATTAAACCATTAGATACTTGTATTTTTTTTTTTACTTCACCACGTTGACGGATGTGTTTTTGTTGTACTCCTTGATACCCCTTAACTGAGTGTCGATTAGCTGGTACTGTCATTAAATATTAAATATTGTATACTATATAATTATATTATTATTATTAATAAAATAATAATATAATTAATTATTATTTTAGTAATGTTACTAAAATTATTCAAAACTCTCATCTCTTTTTTTGAGTTTAATAAAAAATAATATTTGTAGAATTATATATGTTTAAAAAATTTAAAAAATAAAAATGAAAATTAGAGAATATAGTAGAAAAAAAATTAGACTGCGTAAAATACCTAATCGTTATGTTCCGCAGCATTTGTCGAGTAAAGATAAACAACTTCAAATAAAAATGTTGAAAAAATCCAGACGAATGTATAAAAATAAAAAATATTTTACTAGAAAAAAAGTGGCATCATTTAAAAATAAAAAATCGTCTCATATTCAACACGCTGAAAAAATATATGGGGTAAAAAATATTTTTCCAAACAACGAACTTGCACGAAAAACAGGATGTTCTTTAAATGCACTAAATCAAATTGTGAAAAAAGGCGAAGGCGCTTATTATTCTTCAGGATCAAGACCAAATCAGACTGCGCGCTCATGGGGACTAGCACGATTGGCAAGTTCGGTAACCGGTGGAAATGCCGCAGTCGTTGATTTTCATATTTTAAAAGATGGATGCGATCATAAAAAAAAAGCATACCTTCTTGCAAGTAAACGAATGAAGTAATGATGCATTAAAAATAAATAAACACAAATAATTCAATAAAAATGTATTGAATTATTTTTAAATTAACTATTTTTTGTTATTAAAAGTATATCGAAATATTTATTTTGTACATGTTGCCTGTTTACTTTCGTCCACCACGATGCCCACGATCACCATGACTTGATCTAGAAAATGATGAAGATGATCTTGACGGAGCATCCGAAGAAGAAGTGCGTCTCAAAACAGGAACATATGAGTCGTCGTCACCCACATCCTCTCTGTCTCCTCCGTGCTGCTGTTGGCGCGCTTCATTTCGGGTTTCACACATCAACTTGCCTCCAAACATTCCAGTAACATTTACTGCTTGGCAAGAGTGCTGTCCGTTTGCAACATTGGAAACATCAAACTCTACATACTCACCTTGCACCAAGAATCGATACTGTTCTTCAGAGACTTTTACATTCGAGTGGTGAACAAAAATCTCACTTCCAACTTTCAAATCACTTCCAGATACACTCTTCACGACGGTCAAAAATCCAAAACCCGTCTTCATATTGAACCACTTTACACATCCCGCCAACTTATTATCGCATGCTGCTGTTGCCATCTTATCTTACAAGATACTTGCTTATATCATTATTAGTGAAAGATCTTTAAGTATATTTTCATATATATTATAATATTACAATCTAGAGTTATATTTTATTAAAAGTAAAAAAATAATATTACAAGTTAGATTACAAGTTAGTATCATGTATATTCATTAACAACTCATTAACTTATTAAAAAAATTAAGCATTATATTCTTTTCATTTTCTATAGAAATTGAGTTAACATATTCTTTACTATCTATATCAGATTCTATTAATTTCTCTACAACACTTAAAATATTACTACTTTCATCTATTTTTGTGTAAATATTATCAGGCATGTCTAAACTAGTGAAAACAGATTTATATTCTATCACCTTTAATCCAGATGAAATCATTTCAAATCCTAGTCGTGATGGATTAGTATTACTCATGACAACTCCGATTTTCCCTTTATTATATAATTTATTTAGATCATATGGTGTCATTTTTCCCATATTGATTATATTTTGATGAACTATACTATTATATGTATCAGGAAAAATATATAATTTATATTGTTTGTATAATACCTTTATTATAGATTCTATTAATTTTGGCATTCTTCCTGGTTTACCCTGATAATATGCTATGATAATTGAGTTCTCACGGTTAATATTTTCATTATTATAAATAAAATGGTCACAACCTAAAACCGATGGAGTGCTATTTTTAAAATTAGAAGATAAATATTTACTTAAACAATAGTAATTAAATTCTTGTTTATAAGTTTTTTTTACCATTTCTTGTAAAATATTATCTTCAGGATAAAATAAATATTCTAAGTCTTGTATAATATATGCTAACTTATTACAATGCATTCTATTTAAGTAAACCGCTTCTGCAATTTGCCATGCATTTGCAACTAAAATATCATATTTTCTTTGTGCGTTTAATCCAAGATAATGATTATGGTTTTCAATATTAATTTCTCCGTATGAATCAACTACGTTTAAAATATTTTCTATATTATCTCTTAATATTGATAATCCATGATATGTTTTCATTGAATCGGTATTATGTCCGTAGTATATATCTACCGATAGTCCATTTTTTTCAAGATAATTTATGTATTTTAATAAAGTTCTATATCCTCCTGATGTATTATCTCCTGGTATTAACATAAAAAAAGCTACTTTTGCTTTATCTAAAGGTACATTTATTACACCTTGTCTTTTTTGTAAATCATATTTACAGCATATCCTTTTTTCATTACATCCATGATTTATATAATGATTATATAATGATTTTTTGTCATAGTTGAACAAGTCAGAGTTACAATTTTTATAAATATCATATGAAAAATTTTTTTTATCTATTATATTATAGATATTTCCAGTAATGTCAATTCCTATTACTTTCCCTTTTAATGTTGTACACAACAACCCAAAAAAGTATTCCCATGCATGCGTTCTTCTGGGTACATCATTTACTACATATTTATCTTCCATTATATGATACTCATTATCTATGTCTATTTCTGATAGTATCTTTAAAAGTCGGTGGTTACAGCAAAAAATAGTACCAGCTATAAAAAAACTGTCTTTACCAAATTTTTTTATGTAATTTGGATTATTTATCCTATGAAACTCATTAGTTCCATGATTTTTCCAGTGTAGTTCAGCTTCTTGGTTACTCATTCCATTCAAGTCTTTCTCATAATATTTATAAAATTCGTTATTCAAATATAGAATATTTTTCCATTCGGTTTCATCATTTTCATCATTTATATACATGTCAATATATGTGTCATAATAACTAGTTATTTCATTTTCTGTAAAATATTTTCCAAATACATTTTTATTTCGATTTAAAATATTTTTTATATATTTTCGGTTAATTACCTTATTATTATCATACAAGTAGTCTTTAGACCCAATAATAATTGGATATTCATTTGTCATTATTTCAGAAATTTTATTTTCATTTACAATAAGAGGTTTAATCATATTATTTCTCCACGTTTTATTTGTCTTTGTATGTAATTTATACAAATAATTAATACTATCTAAAATATTATTATTTTTCATGTATTCAATAATTTTTAGAAATCCCCCAATGTCCATTCCTTTATTTTCAATTATTATAATATTTACATTCGGTATATATTTTTTGATTTCTTTTTCATATTTAAAGTTGTATATTGAGACACATATTATAACATTTTTTTTATTGAAGAAGCTAGAGTATTCATTATATATTTCTTTAAATACTTCTATGTTTCCAACATGAAAACATATTGCTATTTTGTTACCTTTATCTTTATCCCCTGCCAAATTTACCAAACTAGATAGATTGTCATTTAATGGAACAGTAGCAAGCTTTGCTGCTGCCTCCTTTGTTTCTGCTGCTGCCTTTGCTGCCTTTGCTTCTGCTGCCTTTGCTGCCTTTGCTTCTGCTGCAATCTTATTTTTATTTTGGTAACTATTAAAAATGAAATGTTTTGGTAATTTTTTTTGTAGTGACATTTGTGAATTATCTACTAGGTTTTCATAAATTTCATTATTAGATATAAAAATAGTATTTAAAAAATATTTATAATTTTGTATTGAATTATTTACGCGAGTGTCTAATTCTTTAACATGTTGATTTGTTAATTTTAATTCATTCATTTTTAAAAAATAATATACACATAAGTATACTTTTTGTTCATTAGTAAACGTTTCTATGTCTAATATTGATTGAAACGTTAATTTTCTGCTTTCATACTCCCTTATAAATCGATTGTAACCTTCTGACTTTACAGTATTTTTAACAACAATTGGATATTGTAATGATATATCTTGTTGTAACTTAACTAATAAGTCTTTAAAAAAAATATATAAATATTCTTTAAATAATAACGATAATTTATCAAGTGGTAGTGTCGATCTATATTTTATAAAATATGTTATAACGTCTTTATATGTTGCTCCTCCATATTTCTTGGTAGTTTGTGTTTTGTATGGAATTATAAGTGGAAGTGTAACATCTCCACTAGGATCATATGTTGTTAATAAATTGTTATTACCGTTACTATTACTATTAAGAACATCTAAATTTTCTTCATCTAGTGTAAATAATTTATTGTCCATTTTACTATACAGTTATATATTATTTTATAAAAATTATTTTTATTTTATAAATTTCTCTCTAATCATGAAAATGATGAAAGTGTATAAAGTTATAAAATCAATATTAAATATTATGTTAAAATCCTAAAATATTTTAGGAAATAGTTTTAGAGAGATTCGAGAGAAATTCATAAATTCATTAAAATATAAAAATAAAATATTTTAAATTAAAATTATAGTTATAGTATAGGAACGACATATTTTTTATAAAATAAAATAATAGAAATTGTAAAATGATTTCATCATTATTGGGAGGAACAACTAATATCAAAGATTTATTTTCACCGAGTTTAGAACCATTTTCATTATTTTCATCATCATCTTCAAGTGACGCTTCAGGAAATGCAACAGATCCTTCAGGAAACGCAACAGATCCTTCAGGAAACGCAACAGATCCTTCAGGAAATGGAATATTTGGAAACACATTTTCATTATTTTCATCATCGTCTTCTACAGATGCTTCTGGAAACACAACAAATGCGAATGCTTCTGGAAACACAACAAATGCGAATGCTTCTGGAAACACAACAAATGCGGATGCTTCTGGAAACGGTAATCAAAATCCATCTATTGCACCATATGCCGATTTTTTTAAAAGTTTATTTTATTTATTTATTAAAATTTGTATTGCCGGATACATTGGTTCTTCATTTTTAACATTGATTCGAATGTCGGCATCAAAAAGTCTATTGAATAAATTTATACCATCTGATGTAAACACGTATCCATACTGTACACCATCTGATCAGAGATTGGGAGGTAAAGGTGCACAAAATGTAGAAATTGATGATGATCCATTATATTCTTTCGGCTTTCCTTATAACCTATATTGTGAACCAGGAGATGATAATTTGAACACATGTTCAAAAACATGCGGAGCCATAAAACGAGAGTTAAAAGATCCAAATGCATTTTTTGAATACACTCCTTTTTCATTCTGGATTGCGATGTCATCTAAAAATACATATGCAACATTTAGATCATTTGTTAAAATGGTCTGCACAAGTTTGAGCTCAATCGTTACACAAGATAAGTATGATAGTTATGGGATTGTTGAAAATATTGTTATGTTAATTGGTGTCATTTTTATATATGTTGTTGGACTATATGGCGGGTTTGTTGGATTCTTTATGACGTATGCATTTCAAATTTATAATTCAGGATTTATGATGTTTGGGCTGGCATGGACATTTGGACTATTTTTATTATCATGGATACCACCCCTGTTAAATTTTTTTGGATTTATTTTTCAGTCTATTATTATGTTTATTTGGATTCCATTTATGCAAGTAAATGAATCTACACAATCCAAAGTAGTGTTTGAAATATTTAAAAAAAAAAAGTCACTACTCATGTTGTTATTCTCTTTAGGAATGGTAATGAATGCTTTTCAATATTTAAATGATTATGAACCTTATTATGTAGTTGTTGCTGTTTTATTATTTTTGTTTAACATGTATGGATTTGGATTTAACTAATATATCTCAAATGTTATATTCAAAATTAAAATTAGAATGAAGTAAATAAAAAATAATCTAAAGATAAAATTACACTAGACATATATATTTAAATATTTTTGAAATAATATGTCTAATTTAAAACTACCATTTGTAAGTATCTGCACTCCAACATTTAATCGAAGACCATTTATTACAACCTTGATAAAATGTATCGACAACCAAACTTATCCAAAAGATAAAATGGAATGGATTATTATAGATGATGGAACCGATAAAATAGAGGATATAGTTTCTACTCATCCACTTGTTCATTATTTTAAATATGATAAAAAAATGTCTCTTGGAAAAAAAAGAAACTTAATGCATAAAAAAACACGTGGATCCATCATTGTCTATATGGATGATGACGACTATTATCCACCTGAACGTGTATCGCATGCAGTCGAAACATTACAAAAAAATCCTTCCGCATTATGTGCCGGTAGTAGTGAAATGTATATTTATTTTAAAGAAACAAATCAAATGGTGCAATTTGGACCATATGGACCAAATCACGCTACAGCGGGCACATTTGCATTTCGGAAAGAATTATTAAGTGAACATGAATACAATAATGATGCATGTTTAGCTGAAGAGAGAGAGTTTTTAAAAGGATATACTGTGCCATTTGTTCAATTAGATTCAATGAAAACAATTTTAGTGTTTTCTCATCGTCATAACACATTTGACAAGAGAATATTGTTACAAGATCCATTTAGTAATGTTATGCGTCTCTCTGACAAAACAGTTCGAGACTTTATTCATGATGAAAGTATTTTTGACTTTTTTATGAATCTTGAAAATACACTTGTATTATATCCTGATGGTGAGCCTGAAATGAAACCAGATGTTATGAAAGAAACAAAGATTTTAATAAATAAAAAAGAGGAAATGAAACGAGTTGCAAGTAAAAAACAACTCGATAAAAAAAAATTATATGATGAAATTATGAAAACAAGTCCTGAAATATTTCAAAAAATTGACTCTCAGCAGAAAATAATTTTTGAATTACAAGATGAAAACTATAAATTAAAAGAACAAGTTCGACGCTTAAAAGAATTTTATAACACAACACTTCGAGAGAATATTGAACTAAAAAAAAAAATCAATTAAATTTACTATAACACAAAATTTTCAATTGTCAAAATCACATGTTAATTTATTTCGCAGTATTTTTAAACGTTATTCAATATTTCAAAAACATTTAGAATATTCAATATATTTATCAAAATTAGAAAGATAAAGTCAAAGTAAATTGACTGAAACTCTTTTTGAAGAGTCAAATATACGAAAAGTATAAGAAATATAAACAACATTGTATGTATTGGTGTTGGTCTTGTTGTTGTGTTTGTATTTTTCGTATTTTTTTCTGACTCTTGTTCGCTTGAATCCGACTCTTGTTCGCTTGAATCCGACTCTTGTTCGCTTGAATCCGACTCTTGTTCGCTTGAATCCGACTCTTGTTCGCTTGAACCTGACTCTTGTTCGCTTGAATCCGACTCTGAACATGATGACCTTTTATTTTTTTCAGAGTCCAATACAGAGTCACGGCTTGATAAAATATTTTCTTTTTCAATACTATCACCATTGTCATTGTATTTTTGTTTCATCATTCTATTATATACTGAATATACAACATAACCACCTTTTTTTGAAGACCAGTATCCAACTTCATCATTCGTATCAACATCATAAAGATGTGGAACACCATTTTTGGACTTTATATAGTATGGATGTCCATTTATTTCCATATGTACAAGATCAGACTGACTTTGTTGTGACATTCTTATTTAACAGTGCTTTATATAGAGACGGTGTTGTGATGAATATTTAATATTAACTAGTTTTCAATTTTAGTTTTCAATTTTTATAAAAATTACATCCATTTATAAAAAGTAAAACTACTTTAAACTAATTCAAATCATATAAGTAATTTTAATTTTATATTTATTATACTAAAATTAATGTAAATATAAAATATATAAAAAATAATTTAATATGAATATATTAAATAGGGAATAAATATAACATGGTATTTTTATTTTTATTAGATGTGGCATGCAGTATTATATGTAAATGTGTATTTAAAATTGGGACATGGGTTGTTTATAAATCATATGATGGAGTATATTACTTATATAACAACAGTTACAACAATAAAAAAATTAAAAATGTAAATACAAATTTTGAAAATATAGTTACAGAAAAAAAAAATAATGAAAATGATTTATCTCATTATGTAATTATTACAGAAGAAGAATACGACGCTTTAAAAAATGAAAATAATAACAACAAAAAATGTAAAATACATAAACGTAACGTATCATCTCTAACTAAAAAAATGGTGGCAAGCAACCAAGAATGGAAGTGTGGTTCATGTAATCAAACACTTGATTATACTTATGAAATTGATCACCACATCCCACTGTTTAAAGGGGGTAGTAACGAATTTAGTAACTTAATTGCATTGTGCAGAAATTGTCACGGAAAAAAAACGTTACATGAAAATTATAATTTATAATATTATTAAAATAGTTAAATAAAATATGTAATATATATATAAAGTTAATATATAAACTAATTGTTGTTACTGTTGTTATTATGTATAATATTAAAAATAAAAAGTTAAGCGAATGGATAGATTGTTGGAAAAAAATATTACAACCAGAATGTGTTTATTTGTGTAATGGTTCTCATGAAGAATATACAAGTTTATGTGAAAAACTAGTTGCTTGTGGTACTTTTAGAAAACTAAATGAAAACATAAGACCGAATTCTTATGTTGCAAACAGTGATCCTAAAGACGTTGCGCGCGTTGAAGAATGCACATTTATATGTTGTAAAGATTGTATTAATGCGGGTCCAACAAATAACTGGTATGATCCAGAAGATATGCGTAAAAAATTAATTTCACATTATAATGGTGCAATGAAAGGACGCACAATGTATATTATTCCATTTAGTATGGGTCCGATTGGTTCAAGCATGTCTCACGTTGGAGTTCAAATCACAGACTCAGCATATGTTGTTGTTAACATGAGAATTATGACACGAATGGGTAGCGCAGTGTTAGATATATTAGAGGAAGTAACTAATGAAAATAAAGAGTGGATTCCGTGTGTTCATTCTGTTGGTGCGCCCTTACTAGATAGTGCATTAGATGTACCATGGCCTTGCAACAATGAAAATAAATATATTGTTCATTTTCCAGAAAGTCGAGAAATTTGGTCTTTTGGTTCAGGTTATGGCGGAAATGCTTTACTAGGAAAAAAGTGTTTTGCATTGCGTATTGCTTCAGTTATTGGGCGCGATAATGGTTGGTTAGCAGAACATATGTTAATTTTAAAATTAACAAATCCAGAAAAGCGTGTTAAATATATCGCGGCAGCTTTTCCTTCAGCATGCGGTAAAACAAATTTAGCAATGATGGTTCCATCGATTTCAGGTTGGACTGTAGAAACAATTGGTGACGATATATGCTGGATGAAATTTGGTGAAGATGGTAAATTGTATGCAATTAATCCGGAAAGTGGATTTTTTGGAGTAGCAACTGGCACTGGGTGGAATACAAACGCGAATGCCATGCGAACTTTGCATTCAAATTGCATATTCACAAACACTGCAACTACAGCAGAAGGAGATGTTTGGTGGGAAGGAATGACGGATACTATACCGGAATATTTAATTGACTGGCAAAAAAAAAATAAGATTCCAAATATGAATTGTGATAATAAAAATAAGACATACTCACCAGCAGCTCATCCTAATTCGCGATTTACAGTTCCCGTAAGTCAGTGTCCATGTATTGCACCCGAATGGGATGATCCGAATGGTGTACCAATTTCAGCAATTATTTTTGGAGGGCGTCGAACTACCACTGTTCCATTAGTTGTCGAGTCATTTGACTGGGATCATGGTGTATTTTTAGGTTCAGTTATGGCAAGTGAAACAACTGCTGCAGCAGATGGTGCAGTTGGTAAACTTCGATTTGATCCAATGGCCATGTTACCGTTCTGCGGCTATAATATGGCCGACTATTTTCATCACTGGTTGCAAATGGGTCACCAGACAGTCATAGACAATAATACAAACAATACTATGTTGCCAAAAATATTTAGTGTAAATTGGTTTAGACGAAATGAATCAGGTGCATTTGTTTGGCCAGGATTTAGTGAAAATATTCGAGTATTAAAATGGATATTTGATCGTGTAGATGACAAACTACCATTAACTAGAAAAACACCAATAGGTTATTTACCTTGTATTGATGACATCGACACTTCATTATTAAATGTTTCCAAAAATGATATCCAGTCTATTTTGAACGTTGATACTGATAAATGGAGAGAATACATTGATGAAATTAAAATTTTTTATAGTAAATTTCAAGACCGTATTCCTATAAAACTCCACAAAATATTGCATGACTTAGAAGAATCTATTAGTATTAGTATAATTTAAATAAAAAAATTAAAAAATTTATACATAATATTTAAAATATAGTATACTATATATATAATGGTTTATATTAAAGGGCGAAGTTTATGCAGAGGAAAGTGTCCTCTTCCAGTTTTCCAATATAATATTGATAATGCAAATACAAGTTTAGTTCCGAGATATGTAAGAAATACAATTATTATTAACGCATCTATCTTTCAAGGTGGAGGACGAGTACAGTATGCAAATAAACAGTTGAATGCGTATGGAAAATGGGCGGGTTGTCCGGGTGGATCAGGACCCGGTTACTCGTCTACAAATCGGTTTATGCCATATCAGAACTGTAGCGTTGGTCCGGCAGTAGGTGGTCCACAAGCTGTTTGTTTTTCAAACTGTTAAAAAAAATAAAAATACATTTATTCTCAATGAAATCTTTTACTATCTTTTACTTATTAATATTTGATACTTTGCAACAATACGTGAAAAATTTCCATGTTTACATGTTTAAAAACAGAATCAACAAAATACTCTTCCGATGGATGCATAAAGGCGCCGACAACTTTTTTACTTTCAATCTCTCTAATAACGGTATTCAAAGTATTATGGTTATTTGCATTTACCATTTCACATACGTATACATCAATATCTTTTTTTGTCGGATTATAATTTCCTGGAATAAGTTGCACCATTTTATTTTACTTTTTTCTAACTTTTTTCTATTTAAATAAAATTGATTTGCAATATTAGACTTTATATATAATTTATCAATTTTATTTAAATAAAATAAAATACAAATAATTTATTTTCTTGTCATAGATTATAAATATATATATTTAGAATATACTAAATGGTAAAAAAAGGTTCCGATGGAATGTATCATCTTGCCGGACACACATATTCTGTTGTTCGAGGTTCTCGATCTCAAGTTATGCACGGCACTGCATACAAAACTGTAGGCGGTTTAACAAAGAAACATCTCATGTACAATAAATATGGTCGAATCGTTTCTAGACGAAAACATGCTACTGCCAAACGTGAAAATCGTCTAAAAAAGGCTGGATGGGTTCCAATTGGTAATGGAAAATTTGGTTCCGTTTTTGTTGGTGATAAGAAGACGCGTAGTAGTAAAAAGTCTCGCCGGAGCAAGTCACATAAAAAGCATTAACTAAATGAAAATCATTATGACATCTTAATATTATTACGATAATGATAATATTAAGGATAAGATTAAGGTGATTAATTTAAATAATTTATTTTTTTATAATATTAATTATTTAATTTAAAATATATTTTGTAGGTATAATACATATAATTATAGTATAAAATGGGATACACGAGAGATGATAAAACTGGTCTGTATCATATTAAAGGAAATGCGTACCAAAAAATTCGTGGATCACGAACACAGGTTATGAATGGAACTGCATATATGACAACAGGCGAACTTACAAAAAATCAACTGGTTTACAATAAAGAAGGATACATTGTTAGTAAAAAAAAACATATTACAGCAAAAAAAGAAATGCGTCTTGAAAAATATGGTTATTTTACTAAAAAAGGTAAATTTGGTTCAACAAAACGAAAATCAAAAAAAAGTTCAAAAATTGAATGATTACAAAAGATGAAAAAGTAAATATTTTCTCCCAAAATTTTACACAAAAATAAATAAGACTGTTTAGGAAATGGATAATCTTACATTTTGGATCGTTATTCTGACTCTAAAACAAATTGATTTAGAACAAAGTTGATTCCATAGTATGTGCACGAAAATAATATGCTAATAAAAAGTAGACCAGAGAGATTATGATTGCCATCTTTATTAAAAATACTGGGTAAATACAACAGCAAATACTTACGCATCACCGGTAACTGAAATGTAAAATAAAGAATTGCTAAAAGAATTGGTACTTGCAATGTGTCATAAATGACGTCAAGTGACTCTGATTGGTTTGTCGAGCGTGCACGATGATCCATGTAAGAACGAGTATTTTCATGATGTTCTCGAATGTAATCGACTGAATCTTTTGGAATATAATTTGGAACCGTTTGTTCATCTGAAACAATTTGTTCAGTATTTCTTGGAACATCACGAACTGGTAAAGCTGTTAAACCGGAAGAAGTGGCGCGTTGTAATCCAGAAACAAATTCATTCATATTAATATTTGACACAACGGTCGTTTGAGAAGAAGGAACTTGTTCTTGTTGTTGCTTTTGTTGTACCCCTGAAATATTTGGATTATACGTTTGAATTGGAATTTCCGGTTTTTGAACAAATCCAGAACCCTGTGTTGCATTAGCTGGAACTCCAGGCAAATCATCAATGCTTGTTGTGTCGGTCATAAAATCCTTAATTAATTATTTTTTATATAATTATCTTCTAAATATATGGAATAAAATTATACTATACCATATTACGCAATCCATTGCTTAATTCTACTGTTTTTTTATTATTGTCACATTTTTGAGTTGAAATGTTATACTTGTAACATTCATTTCCATATTTATAAATTTGTCCATCTGTTATGTCTTTAATTGGCGGCGACTCAAAATGAAGACAGTTTTCATTTTTGCATACTTTTCTAAATAATGCGGCTAATCCAAGTCCGAGTATAATTGATATAACATATTTACTATTTGACTTATGTATCCATTCTTGAATATTGATCATAATTTTGAATTATTTTACTACTACTACTATACACTATATTTTTATTTTTTTCCTTTAGTTATATTCATTCAATTTTTATTTCAACACTTAAACAGTATATTTTTTATCTGTTATATATATATATATCAAGGTATCAAGTTACATATATAACAAAAAATAAAATAATAAAACATTATGAAATATCTCTCTATAAAAACATTTATAATAAGTTTTCTCGTTGGAATTCTATTTATTTTTTTATCTTCTCCAGCTCAACGTTCAGTTGTCGTATATCCCACTGTCGATAATGAGAGTATGTTTCAATTCAAGGATATGGCAAACAACTGTTTTTCGTTAAAACCTAATATTGCGAAGTGTCCATATTTAGATAATAATGTTAGAGTTATTCCGCCTCAAGTTTAGATGTACCAGAGAACAAGTTTTGTTTTATATGTTTGATTTATAATCAAATAATTA
>Ga0129333_10000473_pt1 | contig 33081 bp, 21 predicted proteins | sample CPB6_08_DNA_FD_94474 | JGI IMG/M metagenome (GOLD analysis project Ga0129333, IMG submission 94474) | Freshwater to marine salinity gradient microbial communities from Chesapeake Bay, USA - CPBay_Sum_0.6_0.8_DNA | ecosystem: Environmental > Aquatic > Marine > Coastal | place: USA: Chesapeake... | reverse complement strand
AATACCGGAGAAAACAAATGAGGACGGTTCTGGTCTATCTTGGGATGGTTTTATTAGTGTCGTTCAGCGTTTATCTAATCGTGAGCTTACCGGTAACGTTGCCCGTAGTGCCGTCGATGCGCTAATGAATACTGCGACTAAGTCGCAATGGAATGGTTGGTATAGGCGTATCCTTATCAAAGATTTGCGTTGTGGCGTCAGCGAAAAAACAATCAACAAGGTTGTAAAGAAAGTTAAAAAATATGCTGTTCCTATTTTTGAATGTCAGCTTGCTCACGATAGTGCTAATCATGAATCAAAAGTATCTGGAAAGAAACTTATCGAAGTTAAACTCGACGGTGTACGTGTTATCACTATTGCTTATCCAGATGGGCGTGTTGACCAGTATAGCCGTAACGGTAAAGAACTTGTAAACTTTCCTCATATCAAGAACCAGATAAGTGAAGTAGCCAAAGGCTTTGACATGCCTTATGTACTCGACGGCGAAGTAATGTCAAGTTCATTCCAAGATCTTATGAAGCAGGTGCATCGTAAGAGTGATGTACAGAGTAAAGATGCTATTCTTTATCTGTTTGATATTATGCCTTTGGTAGATTTCAAGAAAGGTTTTAGCAACCTATTACAGACAGAACGTAGCGGACTACTTCAAAGTTGGTATGAACTAGAAGAAGAAAATCTTCCTAACGTGCGTGTGCTAGAACATGAAATTGTAGATCTCGACACCGATGATGGTAAGACACGTTTTGCAGAAATTAATCGAGATGCTATCGACAACGGATACGAAGGCATTATGATCAAAGACATTAATGCACCGTATGAGTGTAAGCGTACACATCATTGGCTCAAGCTAAAACCATTTATTGAAGTTTCGTTGACTGTTACTGCTGTTGAAGAAGGCACAGGTCGTAATGTAGGTAAACTAGGTGCTCTAGTGTGTGAAGGTGAAGACGATGGAAAGTTCATACGGGTCAATTGCGGTTCTGGCTTTAGTGATTCAGACCGTGATTCTTATTGGCTGGATCGTAAAGAAATGGTTGGCAAAGTCGTGGAAGTACGGGCTGACGCAATCACACAGAATCAAGATGGTTCTTATTCGCTACGTTTTCCGAGGTTCATACGTTTCAGAGGGTTTAAAGATGGGGAAAAAATTTAATATTAGACGGAGCATGAACAAGGACATTGTCTATGGTGCCTTGCTCGAGCTTAGTCAAAATCAACGGGTATGGCACGAAAGCTCAGTTAGTCCCGAATACAGCAAGTTGACGGACGAAGGCCGAGAAGCTATTGTTCATGTCATTGAAGAAATGTTTCGTGGACTTCAAACTATCCATAAAATGGAAATTGCCGACGAAGCTAAACGTCAAACCCTTGAGGCACTTCAATGAACAGAAAAGATATTCGAACTATTCGTCAAGGCGATCCTACCTTTATGATTAATGACGGTATGGTTGTCTATCCCCGTGCTGCAATATATGTCGAAGCCAACTGCCCTCGTAACGTTCGCGAAACACTTGAATGGGCAGTTTCCAACGGCTATGTAAAAACGATAGCCCATGTCTACGGCAAAGAATTAACTATGGACGCATTAAGATGAAAGAACCAGTAGAAATTAGCAAAGGTCAACTTTGGTCTACTTACGACAACGAATTTATCATCGAAGATTATAAAAAAATAGGTGACGAATATTGGGTATACTATAAAAATACTAAAACCCATATATCGCATAATTGTTTGGAAGAAGCGTTTAGATCAAGGTTTTATCCTATAGTAAACAAAGGTTAATAAATAATTTTTTAAGGAGAAAAATATGTTTGGAACAGCATATACAGGTGGAATGACATATCGTTCTGCCTCAGAAATTAATTCAGCAATGGGTCGAGTCTACGGGCATATGAGCCTTGCTGTGCTTGTTAGTATGATTGTTAGCTATTTCGTTGGCACTAGTCAAGAACTATTACAGTTTTTCTTTACTGGTATCACCAAATGGATTGTAATTTTTGCACCGTTAGTGGCTATTCTTGCCTTTAGTTTCGCCACAGAAAAGTTTAGTAAATCTGGATTGCAACTTTTCTTGCACGGCTTTGCAGCTTTAATGGGACTAAGTTTTGCTACTATTTTTGCTGTATTTACTATGGGCAGTATTGTTAGTGCATTTATGGGTGCGGCTATCCTGTTTGGTGTTATGAGCGGATACGGATATTTTACTAAGCGTGATTTGACCAGCATTGGTCAGTTTATGTTTATTGGTCTAATTGCTATTGTCATCGCTAGTATTGTCAATATTTTTATTGGCTCAACGGTTATGCAAATGGTCATTAGTGCCCTGGCTATTATTATCTTCCTTGGGCTTACTGCTTACGATACACAACGTATTCGTGAAATGGTCAGTGTCGATAATACCGGTCGAGAAGAAGTTCTAGGTGCTTTAACACTTTACATGGACTTTATTAACTTGTTTATTAATCTACTACAACTTTTTGGAATGAAAAAAGAATGAGAAGTAACTACTGGTCTTGCTCAAAATTTGCCGATTGGGTAAGAGGCACTGCAAAGTTAAAAGCAGGTACATCCGAAGAATGGGATAACTGGACTACTGAAGCTAAGATGAAACATAACTTTCGTTACTGGTTAGCGGAAGAAGGGCTTGACTATATACAAAAATTTGTTTATTATATTCCAGATCGTCTAAACGATGTACGTTACTATATTAATAACCGTTGGGTTAGTCGCAGTCATAGTCTTACTGCTCACCCTCGCGACATCAAGCCAGGGCAGTGGCAAGATGTTGGTAACAGGTTCCTACCATGCTTGTTTAACGAGCTACAAGACTTTGTTGAAATAGAACAAGCGTGGCATCACTGCATGTGGAGTGACGAGGCTAAGACTAAGTTTAACGTGCCTTGGTATCGTAAAGGTTGGCTGCGGTGGCGTACATGGCGTTGCCCAGAAGCAGGCTTAGAATATCTCCGCTGGGCATCTACTCTAACTAACGAAGAGTTTTTAGAGGACGGCGAAAAGCACAAAGCTGAGCCAACTTATCAAGCCAAGGCTGCTAAAGAAATTATTGAGCTTTATACTTGGTGGACTACTACCTACCGTAATCGTCCAGATCCACATGACGCAAGTGGGTGGTCTGCTCACTGCGAAAATATGCGAGTAAAGTATCCGGGTAATTTCATGTCTAGTCTAAACTCAAAAGACCCCGAAGATCGTAAAGCCAGCGATAAGGCACACAAACTGCTTCGAAAAATTGAAGCTCAATACGAAAAAGAAGATGAGCAGATGATGATTCGACTGATTAAAATTCGACAGAGTTTGTGGACATAAGATATCGTAGTCATAATAAAAAATGGCTGGTAGAAGTTTGGACAAAAAATACTTCTCCTGGTTGGGAAGATTTTGACGAGCCTTATCCAGAAGAAATTTACATAGCAATAAATGATTGGTGTATAGCTGTTCTAGGCTATAATGCTAGAACAGCTTATCATATTTTTGAACTCAAAAACCGCTCACATCTTGAGTGGTTTTTATTAAGATGGCAATAATTAATGTATGAATGATAAGCAAAGAATTATTGAAATTCAGGATGTAACTAATACTGTTAGCTCTACTTTTTGTTTAGCAAAATGGCATCATACTACAATATATCTTCAAACAGGCGAAACACATAGTTGTTATCATCCGCCGCCTCATAAAATTCCAATTGCTGAAATAGAAAAAAATCCCAGCGCATTACACAATACAACTGAGAAAAAATCTCAGCGCCGAGAAATGCTACAGGGGTTACAACCAAAGGGCTGTCAATATTGTTGGAATATAGAAGCTTTAGGTTACGAATACATAAGCGATCGAAAAGAAAGAAATGCAAGTATTTTTACTAAGAATAGATTTATAGAGATAGTAGCAGAAGGCGCAGATTTTAATGTTAATCCTGAATATATAGAAATTAGTTTCGGAAATGAATGTAATTTCAAATGTGGTTATTGCCATCCCAAGGCATCGAGTTCTTATTATAAAGAAATAAAAACACATGGCAGATACCCTGTTAAAAATCACGGCTTTGGTATAGATGGTCTAACAATTTATGAAGAAGAAACAAACCCGTATGTAAAAGCATGGTGGGATTGGTGGCCCACTGTTAGTAAAACTCTAAATATTTTAAGAATAACCGGAGGCGAACCGTTGTTACAACAGAGTACTTGGAGATTACTTGAGGATCTAGATAAGAATCCATTACCTAATTTAGAAATTAATATTAATAGTAATTTAGGTGTAAAACCTATTTTAGTTGAAAGATTGTCTGAAAAAGTTAACAATTTAATAAATGAAAAAAAGATAAAATCTTTTAAACTATTTACAAGTATGGATACATGGGGCCCTAGAGCAGAATATATAAGAACCGGTCTTAAGTTAAATGTTTGGGAAAAGAATTTTGACACTTATCTAACTAAAACAAATTTGCCTATAACATTTATGGTAACATTTAATATTTTAACAGTTACTAGTTTTAAATTATTTTTAGAAAAAATTTTAGAATGGCGTAGCAAGTATAACGTTACTGACCAAACTAAGTGGCAACGAATTAGATTCGACACACCCCATTTAAAAGAACCTCTTCAATACGATATGAATATTTTACCTAAAGAAGAATTTATGCCTTACATGTATGATACTTTAGAATACATGAAACAAAATATTAACGAATTCGATAAAACCAAATTTAGTCAACTTGAATTTGATAAGTTTTTACGTGTAGTAAAATATATGGAAACATCTTATTATAAAGAAGAAAAATTAGCCGAAGGAAGAAAAGATTTTGCTGTTTGGTTTTCTGAATTTGATAAAAGAAGAAACGTGAACTTGTTAGAAACATTTCCAGAGTTAGAAAATTTTTTTAATGAATGTAAAACTTTTATGATATCTAAAACATTTTGTATACTTCCTTGGATCCATATGTACGTAAATGCAGACGGATCTGTTCTTCCGTGCTGTATAGCAGATCATCATCAACACTTAGGAAATGTTCAAAAATCTAAGATTGTAGATATATGGAATAATGCCGAATACAAAACCTTACGTCTAAAAATGTTAGAAGGAAAAGAATGCTCTCAGTGCCAAGCTTGTTATAAAAGTGAACTCTTAAACGGTGAAAGTTTCCGTACATCAATTAATAAACAATTTAAAGAATTTCTACCGTTATCTAAAAATACCAATCTCGACGGATCTTTATCTGAAATGAATTTAAGATATTTTGATGTACGATGGAGTAACATTTGCAATTTTAAATGTAGATCATGTAGCAGTACTTATTCTTCAAGTTGGGCTAAAGAGGATCAGAAAAAGGAAATCTTTATCTTTGCAGGAGGCAAAGATAATGATGATTTGTATTCTCAGTTTTATCCTCATTTTAAAAATATGAAGGAAATATATTTTGCGGGAGGAGAACCTCTAATAACAGACAAGCATTATGATATTTTAGAACACTTAATCGAAACAGGTAAAACTGACGTCAAATTAAGATACAACACTAATTTAAGCAATTTATCATATAAACAAAAATCAGTAGTAGACTATTGGAAGAAATTTTCTAAAGTAGTAGTTTATGCTAGTTTAGACAGTTGGGGAGAACGAGCAGAATATATAAGAGAAGGAACAGAATGGGACTTAATCGAACAAAATATTAATTATATAAGACAAGAATCGCCTAATGTTATTTTAGAATTTAGTTCTGTAATTTCGGTTTTTAATATTTCAACTCTACCAGAATTTTTAAACTATCTCATAGAAAAAAATTTGTTTGATTTGGATTCTATGAAGCCTTCTTTTTATAATTTAATTAATCCAAATTATTATAGTTTAGATATCTTATCCCCACAATACAAAAAAAATATTATTGAAAAATTAAAAAAAACTAACTACAATACACATGTGAATAATCAAATAAAATCTGTTATAAGCAATATTGATAATTCGACGTACAACAAAAATTTAAAAGAAGAATTTTTAAGAATTACTGCTCACTACGATAAACTACGCAATAAAAATTTTTCTAATCTATTTCAAGAACTACACAATGAAATGTTACTTTGATGATTTAAGTAAGTATACCCCTAACATTTATAGTCAAAGCGGTGATGGTACAGGTAAAGGTTGGTGGTTAATTCCTAATGGTACAAATTTAAAACAAGAATTGTTATCGATTGGTGCTGAATTAGATTTAGTTAAAAACATTACTACACAAGGATGCTATTTTTTAGATGTAAATGGAGATCCGGTTTGGTGGGCTGGATATGCAGGCGCCAACCAACATGCACTAGAATTTTTACCTAATAATATTATTGAACAAGTTAAGAAATTTAAATTAAGAATTATTATAACAGCTGACCGCGAGGGAGGCCCTATGATAAGTTATGACCGAGATTGCTTCCAATCAACTTACAATTCTATAAAAAAACTCGGTCTTCCAAAAAACTCGGTGTTAATTACACAAGGTAATAAAAAAATAAAAAAGCAATATGAAGACTGGTTGATCAAATCAAATAATGAAAAATTATTTGATGTCATGTACATAAATCATTTTGCTCATATCTTTTTTGATCAAAATTTACCCATTTCTCCAGTCATTTACGAATCAATTAACAATGACAAGGCACTTGATTTTAATAGTTTGAATAGAGTTTATAGGGATCATAGAGCTGCTCATTTGTATTATATTGCTAAAAACAATACTCTTAATAAAGGAATTGTTAGTGCAAATCAAATAACCATAAATCGGGAAGGGCCGTTACAACTACTAGGTATGAATTTTGACCAAATTAAACAATTTGATAAGTTGTTAACAGATAATTACCCTAAATTTATAGACGGCAATTGGTCAACAAACAATGCTGCTAATCAATATAATGTTGAAATTTATAAAAATAGCTTAGTTTCTTTTGTAACAGAAACTCAATTTACAGAAGATGTTGTATTTTTAACAGAGAAAATTTTTAAACCTATTGCATTAGGACACCCTATAATTGTACAATCTTCAGCAGGAACACTTGACGGTCTTAAAGAATTAGGATTTAGAATAGATTATTTAGGAATTAATCCAGAATATAATTCTATTAGTGATAACACTACTAGGTTAATAGAAACAAATAAAGTGTTAGCATCATGGACTAACTTACCAAGATTAGAAAAAAATAAAAGAATTCATCACAGTTTAGAAACAATAGAACATAATTTTAATTTAATACGATCTAAAAATTTTTACCATGACGGACTTATTAGTGTATTAAATAAATCAAAGGAATATTTTAATGGACTTCAAAAAATATAAAAGATTTTTTGCGTTTGGTTGTAGTATGACTGCCTACGGTTGGTCAACTTGGGCAGACATAATAGGCAATGAAATTCTAGAATATAGGAATTATGGTCAATCTGGTGCTGGAAATCTTTTTATTGCATGCCAGGTAACAGAAGCACATATGAAATATAAGTTTAACGAAGATGATTTAATAATGGTTATGTGGAGCTCTACTGTTAGAGAAGATAGATATGTTAACAAACATTGGGTAACTCCAGGCAATTTATTTTATCAAAATGTATATGATTCAAATTTTGTAAGCAAGATGGCCGACGAGTTGGGGTTTCTAATAAGAGATATAAATCTAATTACGTTAACAAAAAAATTATTAGAAACAACTAGTGCAGATTTTCACTTTCTCAAAATGAGTCCTTTTGATGTTAAATGTAAAGACTCCAGCGAAATTCAAAAATTAGAACAAATTAAATTACATTATAAAGAGACATTTGACTACATTTTAGAAGATATCTATACACTAGAATGTAATGGCAAATGGCCTCAACATCCCATCGTTAACCCTGTGCCAGGAGGTCAAACTGCTGACTATCATCCTAGTCCAATACAACATTTTAATTACATTAATAAGCTTTTTCCTAATATATCTTGGTCTAAAAACACCATAGACTTTGTTAATAAATCTCAAACAAGTATGGAAAAAATCAAATATTTTAGTGAAATGAACTTTGGAAGGTCGGCAGATAGATTATGACTGTTTTGAATAATTCACTTCCGATTATTGATACATATGATAGTAAAAGACCATCTATTGCTTTTAGTGGAAATTTTACACTAGGAGTGCATAGTCTACTTAAAGAATACTTCAATCAAAAATTTAACTTCTGGTATTGTTTATTTTCTTGCCATAACAGCTTTGAAATTTATAAATTAACTGATTTAATTGAAAAAGATATTCTATATCAAATTTATAACAAAGAAGCTTTTATCGTTTTAGATAATTCCTTAGAACCATTTACAAGAAGTATTGATAGCATTTACAAGAATATTGTTATAAAAGAAAAGATACCAGCATCTCAAATTATATTAATGACAAATATGTACGATGCTAAAGAATATAGCGATAACCTAGCTAGGAACCTCAACCAAGAAAGTATTAAAATTTTTTGGTTTAATGTTTTTGAAAAAGATTTACAAGACGCAATTAAACACATATATCGAGATAATGTGCCTAAAACTTTAGAAAATAAACCTTATCCAAAGAAATTTTTAAATTTTAATAGAAGATGGAGATTACACAGGCCATTTTTAATTACATTGTTTTATGGAAAAAATCTTTTAGATAATGGACATATCAGCTTTGGGCCATGCGATCAAGAAGATAACTGGACAAAAAAATGGAAAGAAATGTTAGATTATTTTAGTAACGATGTAGATACTATTGAACTACTTAAAAAGAATGAAAATGTTAAAAATATTAATTCTTTATTTTTAGATAGTACAGACTTACACATTAATAAAGCACAATGTACAATCGATACAAATAGATATTATGAAGAAACTTATTTTAGTGTTGTATCAGAGACTACCTTTTTCACAAAAAATTTCTATCCTAATTCTAGATTTTTAAGCGAAAAAACTTTTAAACCAATAGCAATGAAACACCCATTTATTTTAGTTTCTGTTCCTAAGAGTTTGGCTATTCTTAAAGAAATGGGATATAAAACTTTTTCTCCGATTATTGACGAAAGTTATGACGATGAAACAAATGATTCTAAACGAATGACAATGATCGTTAATGAAATTGAAAGACTCTGTTGTTTAAATGAAAATGAATTAGAACACTTTCTAACTCAAGCAAAAGAAATTTGTAATTATAACTATGAAAATTTAATGTTAAAAAAGAAATTTATTATAGAATTATAAAATGAAATATGATAGAATTTTTACTTTTGGTTGTAGCTTTACAAAATATAAATGGCCTACATGGTCTGATATTTTAAGATATAATTCTGAAATTCCAGTTATTAACTGTGGTCATCCCGGCATTGGTAATGTTGGCATTATGCATATAATGCTTGAAGCTGATCTTAAATATAAATTTACAGATACCGATTTAATAATTACACAATGGAGTAGTTGGACTAGAGAAGATAGATTTTTAAATGGAAATTGGAAATCTTACGGAAATATTTTTAGTAATTCATTTTACGATAGCAGTTTTATTCAAAAATACTGGTCTTGGGAAAACGACATCATTAAAAATGCAGGTGCAATAATTTCAGCTAATAAAATGTTTAAAATTTTCTATCAATTTAATATATTTCCATATGGTTCTGTCGAGTCTGGAATAGATTTAGATCAGACAATAATAAGCCCTACAACAAGGTTATTCAAAATTAATCTGCCAGAAATGCCTGTGTTTCCTAAAGAAATATCTGAATGTTTTGAAGGAAACTTAGTAGATGACGGTCATCCAGATATTAAGACTCATTTATATTTTTTTAATAATTATATAAAAGATAAATTATACTGGAAATCAAAATCTAATGATCATGAATTGTTGTCATTACAAAATAACATAATTTCACATTTGAAAAATGTAAGTCAAAAAAAATGGTCAAGTGATTTAGATGAACTAATTAGTCTTTTTAATTTAAGAGATAATGTATGAAAATAGGTTTTATCGGAGTTGGTAAATTAGGTATGCCCTGTGCTGAGGAAATAGCAAAAAAAGGTCATAATGTAAAAGGTTTTGATATTTCTAAGAAATCAAGTAACCTTATAACAGTTGTTAACAGTATAAAAGAATGTGTTGAAGATAGAGACATTGTTTTTATTGCTGTGCCAACTCCGCATGACCCGTCATATGACGGCCGGGCGCCCACTGCACATCTAGAACCAAAGAACTTCCAATACGACATAGTAACTGATGTAATCATCGAAGCTAATTTTCATATGAACAGCAATCAATTACTAGTTTTAATTAGCACAGTATTACCAGGAACCGTAAGGAAACATTTTGTACCTTATATCACAAATCCTAGATTTGTTTATAATCCGTACCTAATTGCCATGGGTAGCGTAGCATGGGATATGGTTAATCCCGAAATGGTTATGATTGGTACTAAAGACGGATCGACTACCGGTGATGCTCAACAGTTAATTGACTTTTACAAAACCGTTATGGAAAATAATCCTAGATATGTTGTCGGCACTTGGGATGAATGCGAATGTATCAAAGTGTTCTATAACACTTTTATCAGTGCTAAAATTGGACTAGTTAACATGATACAAGATGTTGCTATTAAACAAGGTAACATAAATGTAGATGTTGTAACTGATGCATTGGCTAAAAGCACTATGCGGATTATGGGACCTCAATATATGAAGGCCGGTATGGGTGACGGGGGAGCATGCCATCCAAGAGATAACATTGCTTTAAGATATATGGCTCAAAATTTAGATCTAGGCTATGATTTATTTGATGCCATCATGAACGCTAGGGAAATTCAAGCAAAAAATCTAGCAAAATTTTTAGCAGTTGAATCTGAAAAATTAGGTAACCTCCCAGTGTTCATTCACGGCAAGGCATATAAACCAGATGTTGAATATTGCGACGGTAGTTATAGTTTATTAATTGGACATTACTTAGAACATGAGTACGGGATTGTTCCTATCTATGTTGATCCGATGACTGGCGACAATGTTTTAGAATCAATCAAGGGTGTAGTTTTATTAGCACACAACAGAAAGGTAACATACGATTACCGGGGATTCCAAGATCAACAGACATTCTATTGCAAAATAGAAAAAGGATCGACTATTGTCGATCCTTGGAGAACATTTAATTCTGAAGACTATAATGTTATTCATTATGGAAATACTAGGTTAGACGCTTAATATCTTCTTCAGTACACTCTATACCATATTGTATTTCAATAATCTTACAAGGTTCTTTAAACGGATTAGTTAGTTGATGCCATTGATTAACTTCTAGATTGAAATTACCGTGAGTACTAATTGTTAAACTAGGCAGTTGGTATCCACGTTCAGTGGTACTATTAATAACAGCAGATCCACTAACTACATGCCATCGCTCAGCTCTTAGACTGTGCTTTTGCATACTAAGTGATTGTCCTGGTTCTACTATTAATTCTTTAACCTTTGTTCCTGGCTGTTCGTACAAAACACGATACCACCCCCAAGGTCTAGTAGTCTTTGGAGACTTCCAATCGTCTAGTATCCAGCTAGAACTGTTTTTCTTATCAATGCCTCCGACTCCGAATTTAAATTTAAGATTAGAATCTTTTACATCCATTTCGGGAATATTATTTTCTGTACGGTCTCCACCGTTGGCAAATATTAATTCAGCTTCTGGATAGTGCGCTCGAACTTGTTGGATAAAATGACGAGCAGACCCGTCGTTGTCGTCAAAGGTATATACCTCGTCTACCATAGACAGATTGTTGAGTACACACAATCGTTCATTCCACGGCATAAAGGCTCTACCCTTTTTACGTTCTAACCATTCATCACTGTTAAGCCCTACAATAAGATATTCTCCTAATGTTTTGGCTGCTTTAAAATAGGCAATATGTCCAGAATGGATAGGATCAAAACCACCTGTAACTAAAACAATCTTTTTCATGATCATATTTATAAGTACATTTTGGCTAGCCAAAAGAAGTTGACAGCTGGCTCAAATGATGCTATAATATACACATTGTTTAATTAACAGGAGATTCGAATGGCTAAGGCTGCAACTAAAACTCGTGTAACCAAAAAGCAAGTCATTGCACATCGTACCAAAACGGCTCGAGATAACAGCCCTAGTTGGGATGGCGCGGATGAGTGGAGTGGAGACAAGTTCACAGCTCATTTTCGGCATGCTATGGAGTATTACCGTCTAGAGTCTAGTGTTAAAGAACTCAAAGTTAAGGTTGTAGAGTGGATGCTACTGCAAGGCTGGGACAAATCTGCTGTTAAGACTGTGCGTAAAATTAAAGATCGATACTTTAGCGGTACTATAGTTGGCGTGGCAGCCTGCCTTGTTAAAGGTATGCCGGAAGTTCATGAAGGATTCAACCACGGTAAAGATACTGCTGCTTGGTTACGTAATGAAATTGCCAAAGTAATCGAACTCGGCCGAGGCGATTTGGAAGAAGATGATTCCGCCAAAGAAGAAAAACCGGCAGTCTATACTCCTAGCATCCAAGAACGTGTCCGAGATGCAGCTTTGGCTATGACTGAAGAGCTTGAAAATGCTTATGCTAGTTTTCAAACCGATCCCGAAAACTTTGATCCTAAGGCATTTAAAGTTCTTAATTTGTTAAAAGGTAAAGAAGCAAAAGCAGCTCATGCTCGAATTATCAGAGACTTTTATGCTAGAGATTTGGCAGAACTGTTAGAACTTGCTGGTGGCAATGCTGACGAGCAGTTGCGTGAAGGTTACAAACATCGTAGTCGTAAGCAAATTAAAAATTTCATTACATTTTTGCAAGAAATTGAGTCGGCTTGCACTATGCTCATGCAAGAAGCCAAGGTTAACCGTAAGCCTCGTAAGACCAAGGCAATTAGCAAAGATAAAATTGTAGCTAAACTCAAATACAAAAAGACTGAAGAGTCTCTAAAACTAGTTAGTGTAAACCCTACTGATATTATCGGTAGCAAAGAACTTTGGATTTACAATACTAAGACTCGAAAACTTGGCAAATATGTTGCCGCAGAGTTTAACGACCTTGGCATCAAAGGCACAAGCATTACAGGATTTAGTGAAACTGAAAGTATTTGCAAAACTCTTCGTAAACCAGAAGAAAAACTCAAAGAGTTTAAGAGTGCTGGCAAGGTTGCACTACGTAAATTTTTGGACGAAATCAACGCTACAGACACAAAAATGAATGGTCGTATTAACGAAGAAACCATTCTTTTGAAGGTACAATAAGTGTAAAACACCAAAATCTGGACATAGATAAATACTCTAAAGTGGAGTGTTTTCTATGTCCGTTGCAGTCGTTGACGCATTTAAAAAGATAAGATTATTACCAGACGGTACTGAATTAATAGCAGATAGAACATCAGATACCCTGACTTTAAAAGCAGGTACTGGTGTAAATTTCTTAGTTTCAGCGGACGGAACATCTGGTGTTAGCCCAGGACAAGGTCCTGTTGTTGAAATTTATAATACGGGACAAGGGCTAGCAACCATAGACGAAGTCCTGAAATTAGGCAATCAGTCTAATCAAAGTATTACAGTAGGATCGGCTACTATCGACAGTCTTCAAATCGAAGACAATGAAATTAGACAAACTGTTAACAATGCCAATGTTGTTTTAAGAACTGCGCCTTCTCTTTATACACTAGCACCGTTTGGAACAACTCCGCCAACGCCAGTACTAGTATCTGGATCAATTTATACTGTTACTTTTCCTTTAGATTTAACTAGTCCCGCACCCGCTACAGGTGTTTGGTACCTTGTAACTAATCATGCAAATAGCAATTATAACGGTGTTTATTTTGCTACTGCCAGCACAACAACTAGTCTAACGCTACGCTATGAAAGCGGTAATCCTGGTACTTACGGCCTATCAATTAGCAGTTTATCAGCTAACGGTGCTGTTGTTAGGTTAACATTTACCACACCTCAACTTGCGGCACCGTTTGTACCGTATGTAGACGGTGCAGGTGATTATGTCATGGTCAGCGGATTTAATCCTTCGAGTTATAATGGGTTTTATCCTGTAAGTGCCTGTACTACAACTTATGTAGAATTTACATCCGGTGTTACCGCAGCCGTAATTTCTAATGGTGTTGTTACAAAACCAACAAGTGCAGCAACGGCCAGCGGCACCGGAAATGTTGTTGCAGTTACAAACAACCTTATTATTGCTAGCACACAGGGACTTAAAGTTCCTATTGGAACTACTGCTCAAAGACCTACTGGACCTACCCCCTTAAACGGCTTTATTCGATACAATACTGATTTAAGTTCTTTTGAAGGATACGTTGGTACTGCTGGATGGGCCAGCCTCGGAGGTGTAAAATCTGTTGATGGTTACACCTATATTAGTGCAGAAAATAACCCAGGCGTAAGCGACGATACATTAAGATTCTATACATCTACTAATGCACCTGGTTCGTTCTTATCGTTAACTATTGACAAAGATAATACAACTATCCTAACTAAAGGACTGGTAATTCCTAAAGGAAATAATACTACAGATAGACCGGCAAGTCCAGTATCTGGAATGATTAGATATAACACTACTGACAATGTGTTTGAAGGTTATACAACTGCTTGGTCAAGCCTTGGTGGTGTTCGTTCTGTCGATGGCCAGACACTAATTAGAGCTGAAACTTCAGCTAGTGCAAGTAATGATAGGTTAGACTTTATTACTTCTTTGAATACAAGTGTTACATCTACAACTGACATCGGCGATATTATTACTGTTAACTCAACAGCCAACTTATATATTGGACAACCGATTGAATTTGTAGGAACTATTGTAGGTGGTGTGACCGCAGGGGTTGAGTACTATGTTAAGACTATTAACGGACTCAACATTACAATTAGTACTGATCCTGCCTTAAGCACAACACAGGCAATCAGCCCAGATACTTCTGGTAACCCAATGTACATTGTTACCAAAGCATTTACAGCTGATAAAGATAATGTTAAATTTTCTAGTAAAGGTCTTGTTATTCCAACAGGTAACAGTGCTAGCAGGCCAGGAACTCCTTTAACTGGTCAAGTTAGATTTAACACTGAAACAGGACAGTTTGAAGGATATATCGGAACTGCTTGGTCGAGCCTTGGTGGTGTTCGTTCTGTTGACGGGTTAACATATATTACCGCAGAAAACACCCCAGGTGCTAGCGACGACACTTTACATTTCTTTACAGCAACTAGTGGTAGTACTACCGCAGAAACTGCACAAATTAATTCTTCAGGTGTAACAATACTTGATAACAAATACCTATCAATTAGGGAAAGTACAATAAACGGTACTAGAGAAGTAAGACTAAAAGCGCCGGCGCAACTTGATACTACTGGCGGTACTTATACATTAACAATGCCAACTAAATTAGGAGTAGCTGGTAATCTACTTGCTCTAAACAATACTACAGGTACGTTAGAGTTTGTTACTTCGGATCAGTTTGGCGGACAACAAATTAAAGTTTCTGCTGCCAATGGTAACGATGCCAACGACGGTATTAACCTTCCAGTTAAAACAATCAAGCGAGGCTTACAACTTGCTTCTGCTCTAGTCTATACTGCAAGCAACAGTTTTAATACTGACATTTGCTACAGGGATAGTGGATTGATTCTTGAGGCAATTGGTTGGGACCTTGCCTATGGTGGTAACTGGCAAACTGTTAAATCAGGTTTAACTTATTCTCTAAATGCAGCTAGTCTAGTTCTAAGCTCGCAAAAAACAATTACAGTAAATGCGTTAAAGTATCTACAGACAAAAGCTGTTACAACTCAAACTGGTAACCCTGCAACTATTGTTAATAACAAAGCACAAGTTGTTGTTGACATTGTGAACGGAAGTACTGCTGGTGTTATCCCTACTATTGGTTCTGGTTCTGTTCCAGCAGTATCTATGCCAACACCAACTGGCGCTGTTGCTAATGCTGGCAATACTAAAGATAGAATGTTAGCTAACGTTGCTTTCTTAAAAGCAGAAGTTAGCGCTTGGATTGATGCACAAATTGCAGGTAATATTGCTCCATTTGTTGGATTCACTTATACTGGTACTAGCCGTACAAGGTGCGAAAGAGACGTTGAGTATATTATCTACTCAACTGTATACGACTATATCTACGGTGGCAATAGTCAATCCGTTGATGCAGGTTTAAAATATTGGGACGGCTTAGGCACTGCGGCAATATTACAAGAAACAGATCAAGCTCAAACAGCAGCCGCTATAAACAGGATCAAAGCCTGTATCCAAACTATCGCCAGTGGCGGTACTGTAACTAAGACTCCTGCTAATGCACAAACACAGGTAACTAGCCCAGCCGGTGTTGATGCGGCAGCTAGCGGCACTATTGCTAGTTTATTTGATGTTGTTACAAATATTCTTAATAACGGAGTTGGGGTTGCTCCTACTATTACTTACCCAACAGCAACTTTTACAGATGCTGTATATTCTTCAAGTAGTGCAACTTTAACTACAGCTAAGACAAACTTGATTGCTAAGAAAGCCGACATTCAGACTGCTGTAGTGTCAAGTGCAGCTAACTATGTTCCTAACGGTAAGAAGATTGTCGTTAGTGTTGCCAACGGTGATTACTACGAAGACAACCCAATTATTGTAGCAGATAACATTTCAGTTTTAGGTGCCGGTCTTCGATCAGCTATTGTTAGACCATTAAATGCAAACAAAGACCTGTTGCGTGTTCGTAACGGTGTTTATTTTGGTGAATTTACTTTTAGAGATCACTTAACAGGTGGCGGCATAACAGGTGTTCCAGACTTTACCTGGGACTATGCTGTAGCATTTGATAATATTAATGATAATGCAACTAGTCGTGTTGGTTACACATTACCGATAACTAAACCAACAATTACAACATCTCCGTACATCCAAGCTGTATCATTGATTTCCTTCTTAGGCGGTAACGGTGCTTATGTTGACGGAAGTTTAGTTAACACACCAAATATTCCAGGTAATCAAATTGAAGCAGAAAATCCAGTAAGCGGCCCAGCACCCGAACAAGGTAAATCAATGGTTGCTAACGCCTTTACCATGCTGTCATTTGGCGGTACAGGTTGGCGTTTAACCAACGATGCTTATGCTCAGATTGTTAGCTGCTTCCAGATCTTCATGTTACATGGTAGCTATTGCTTGAGCGGTGGTTACTTATCTATTACTAACTCTGCGACCAACTTTGGTCTGTACGCACTACGTTCAACAGGTTACAGTCCTAATGCTTTCCAATTTGACAAAGGTATCGTTGTCGGCAGCGGATTAATAACCGGCGGTATACAAACACTAACAGCTATAGGTTTTGGTCGAGCACCAACTGTACATTATATTACAAGATTTAGAACACCCGATTATAAAATTTCTTATGATCTATTGAGAGCAAATAAATCTACAACACAAGATGCTGTTATTACTGCTGCTGGTACAGCTGGTTACACCTTTACATATTTTACAACTTCAGTAACTAATTTTGCAACAGCAACTAGTGTGTTTACTGCTACATCAACTGCTAACTTTACAGTCGGTGAGAAAGTTGAATTTACAGGAACTACCTTTGCTGGTATTTCAGTAGGTAGCACTTATTACATTAAAACTATCCCTTCAAATACAACCTTTACTCTAAGTACTAGCTCAACACTAGACACTACATACACATTTGGTTCTAATGCCAGCGGTACTATGACAATGAAGTTTAAACACGATACTGTCAAGAGTAACAGAGACTTAGGTTTAATTATTGAAGCAGTTGCGTACGATGTATACACTGGCGGAAATCAACAAAGTGTTCTTGCAGGACAATCTTATTATACAGCAGGAACACTAGTTAGTGGATTAACTGGCCAGTCTACACAATGTCAGGTAATGATTAATGTAGCAAAGGGCTTGTCAAGAACTTATGTTTCAACGTCATTATCAACACCAGCAGTACTTGGCGGTTATGGTTTAGTAGTTAACTGGACTGGAGGAACTGCTGGCACATTATCTGGAGCTACAGTTACTCCGTTGTCTGCAACATTTACAACTGCTAGTGTATCAGGAAACGTATTAACAGTTACAACTCTTGCTTCAGGAACTATTGCAGTTGGCATGGCTATTGTTGGTGTAACTGCTGGAACATATATTGTAGGTACTAATGGTGTAAGTACTGGTAACGGATCTACATGGATTCTAAATCAAGCAGCAACAGGTACTCCAACTGCTGCTCGAAGCACAGGATATACAACAGGAGACGTTGTAACAATTTGGTCTGGTAACAGTAATGCTACTGCTACTGTAACAGCTAGTTCAGGAGTAGTTACAGCTCTAGTTATTAACAACGCCGGTACTGGTTACACAGCAACCGGAACTAAGGTTACAGCTTCTGTTGCAAGTTCTATTGTTGGTAAATTTGATCTAATCAGTGCTATTATTAACGATGTATCTATTGCTCCAACAGCCATTGCTTACGGCAATTTCAACGACATTTCTTCTAACTATATTCCAGGTAGTCAAACATTTAGTTTTAATGCCGCAACAGGTGTTAATGCAACAACTAATACAATAACTATTCCTTACACCGGACAAAGTTTATATTTTGCCAACGGCAAGAAAATTAATTACTCACCTAATAGTAATGCAGAAATTCCAGGGTTAGATCAAGGACAGCCATACTACTTAGGCGGAGTTACTGATAACGGATCAACAACAACATTTAACTTATACTTTGACCAAGACCTAAAGAATCTAGTTGATATTATTTCAGTTGGATCTGGTACCCACCAGTTTATAGCTGATCAGAAAGATTTCTTTATTAACAGTATTATTGAATCTCATAGAGGATATCAAAGTATTGTCATTGGCAGTGCTACACAAATAAATTCTTTCGCTCCGGGACAACTAATTAGTGGTTCCACATCAGGTGCAAGTGGTTACGTTTATAGTTGGAACAATGTAACTAAAACTCTAATTGTTTCTCTTAATTTAGTATTAGTTGGCGGTTCAACTATACGTCAACAGTTCCAAGCATCTGAAAATATTGGAACATTTACTATTAGCTCTGTACAGGCTATTAGTAACTACTATACTGCACAGTTCACAGTAATTTATAGTGACTCAACAATTGCAACACTTGTTAATACTGGCAATGGTGGTTATCCTGGAGGTATGTATAATACTAGTCCGGCATTGTCTGGAGGAGCTGGCGCAGTCAGTGCTGAAATTTGGTTACATCGACCTAGTATTGTTAACAGTTCTGGACACACATGGGAATATGCGGGATCTGGTACAGATTATAACGCATTACCTCAAAACGGTGGACAAACAGACTTTAGTAAAGAACAATGGTCAGATTATCCAGGCAGAGTATATTCATCAGGTACGAACGAACTAGGTGACTTTAAAGTTGGTAATTTTATTGTTGCTGAAAACCGCACTGGTAATGTTAGCTTCACTAACACCGTTACAGTTAATGCTCTTAATGTGCTAAAGCTAGCGTTAGGAAGTATTACCATTAGTGAAATCAGTAATGATATTGGTCTAGGAGATAACGAACAGGGCGGTGCCAAGGATTCAAGATTATCAACCCAGTTGGCTATCAAAACTTATATTGCCAACGGTCTTGGTCCATTCTTAAACAAACCAGTATCTACTAATGCTGTACCAAATGCTATTCCGCAACTTAACAGTTCCGGCCAGCTTGATCCTAGCCAAATACCTGCTATCAGAACATTCAGTACATTTAGAAGTCAGGGCTACAATAGCAGAACAGCTCTTGTAGAAGAAATTCCAGCCAACGATGTACTCAATGGTGATATTGGTACAGAAGTTTATAGTACTGTACAACTAACATTGAGCGCACCTGTTACTGCTCTAAGAGGCGATTTAGTAACACAAGCAAATACAACAGCTGAAGGTTACTTAACAGCAGACGTTACAAACTCGTCTGTTATCACTGTTGGTAGTTTGAACACTAACTTCTTTAGATATGTTAATGGCGTAGCTACAAACTACCTCTTTAATAATACTGCTGCTAACACACTAACTATTGCAGGAGACTCAACTCCTTCTACTAGCAACGGAACAGTTTATCCATCCTCTGTTGGAACTATTGCTACAGGCATTGAAAACAACTATGTGTTATCAAATGCTATGGCTAGTCAATATTTAATTTTAGATCCTGCAGGTACTTATACATTTATTAATATTACTGTTGGCACTGGAGCTACATTAATTAACGGCACACAATATATTATAACAAATGCAGGTTCAGGTGTAAACTGGACCAGCATCGGTGCAAGTGCAGGAACTGTAGGAACTATTTTTACCTATAATGGAACAACTCCGACTCATACAACTACTGCTGGTACAGCTGACATTTATAATGTATACAGTGCTAATGAGAATTATGAATCAGTTCTTGCAGGTGTATTAGGTGGAGCCAAATACAGAGCCGGTGTATTAACTAATGGAGCCATAACTCAAGGTTCTGGTTATACTAATGGGGTTTACTATAATGTTTCGCTAACTAATGTTTCTAGTAGCGGTTCCGGCGCAACAGCAGATATTACCGTTGTCGGTGGTAAAGTTACTAATCTTGACCTTCGTCGAGGGGGTACAGGATATGCCGTCAATGACACATTAAGTGCAGCTAGTGCTGCTATTGGTGCTGGGGCGGGATTTGTTTATACTATTTCAAGTATTGAAAAACGACTTTATGTTAATATTGTAAACGGTGTTAAGTCTGTTGCTAACACAGTAAGTCCTAATTTTATACAAGATAATTCTGCAACGGTAAAATCAATTGCAAGTCTTACTACCAATACATCATTAAACTTTAACAATGCAAATACCAGTACCGGTGGTAATGTAAACGTAACAAACAACAGTTTTGATATTACTAGTCATGGATTTAGCAACGGCGATCCAATTCGACTAAACACTATTGCATTCGGTGGATTAACTTTCGATACAGTTGTTTACTACGTGAGTGTAATCAATGCCAATAGTTTTAGATTATTCTTAAACTATAATCTAAGCACAGTGTTTACTATTACAGGCAGTGGAGCTGGCGGAGCGAACAGTGGACAGTTTGTAAGATATACTGTCGATACTGTTAACGACTCTATATTATTAGCTGCTCATGGTTATTCTACAGGGGATGCTGTAAAGATTGTTGGTGCAAGCTTACCTACATATCTTGCTCCAGGCGGAGCCACAATAGCATTAACAACAAATACTTTCTATTTTGTTGGTAGTATTACTACAAACTCATTTACACTACATGCTACAAGACAAAATGCTCTTGACAGTGTTAACGGATTAACTCTTAATGCAGTAGCATTAAATGGGTCTGGGTCTGGTTCTATGAGCTTTATCAAACAGAACGTAAGATTCAATGCGGTTGTCAATACTAGCTCAGTATCTACAACTGCATGGAGTAGCTTGACAACTAATAACGTTGATGCTAGTAATATTATTAGTGGAACTATTAGTCCAACAAGGTTGGGTTCTGGCACAGCCAACAGTGATACATTCTTAAGAGGAGACAACAGTTGGCAATACGCTGTACAAGGAATTAAGGAAACTCAAACTCCTCTCACTTTAACAGGTAGTTCTTATACTAGTACAAAGTCTGCTACTTTTACGGCACAGATTCGAGGAGTTAGGTATTTAAACGACAGTCCTACGCCAAACAAAACTGGAGCAGGACCTTACCTTGTTACATATACATTTGCTAGTACTATTGCACCAACAGTTCCTTTAAACTACATAGTACAAGGAGCAAATACTGCGGGATATAACGGAACATATGCATCAACAGCATCATCTGCAACTAGTATTACATTAAGTTACAGTTCTGATCCAGGAACATGGACTGGAGGCACTACATACATCTATAACGAGAATGGTAATATTTTATGGGTGTCAGCAGTAGCATCAGGTACTATTACTTTAGGAATGACTCTGTCAGGGTCAGGAATTTCGACTACTCCTAAGATTTTATCTAATATTAGTGGAAACGGATCGAGCGGTGCTAGTGCTTGGACTATTGACGCTAATTTGGCAAGAATAGAAAATCCTACTACTGGTAGTATATCAGAAAATATCTTTTATAATGTAGTAAGTTTAGACATAGATAAAGTTGATGGCAATCAAACTTTAAGTGCTGCTGTTACAAATTACACGCCTCACGGTGTAGCTAGTTTTAATACTACACAATTCTATGTTGGTCAACCTAGCAGCGGTGACATAGGTCAAGTACGTGTTAGAGACAATGTGATTGACGCTGCAAGATTAGCCGGTCAACTTCCTGCTTATTATACAAATTCAGCTAATCATACAATACAACCTACACAGACTGGCGGAACTGGCTTTGATTCTTATGCTGTCGGTGATATATTATATGCTGTTGCAACTAGTGGTGCTGGATCATTAGCAAAGCTAAACATTGGTACTGCAAATCAAATTTTAACATCTTCAGGAAGTTCTCCACAATGGAGTAGTAACTTGTCTGTTCCAGGTGATGTGACTATTGCAGGTAACTTGACAGTTAATGGTATTACAACTACAGTTAATTCAAGCACTATTACCGTTGACGACAAGAACATTGAACTTGGTTCTGTATCAAGTAAGCCTGGTCTACAAGCTACATTATCAACAGGCACAGCAGTTATTACCCTAACAGTAGGAGATACAACAGGATTAATTCCTGGAATGTTATTAACTAAAACAGGCGGTGGTGGCGCATTTGGTGTAATAACAGTTACAGGTAATATAACAGCAGGCTCGGCTATTATTACTAATATATCTAGTACCACTAATATTGCTCCCGGAGCACCAGTTACATTATTATCAGGAGCTGGCACTGTAACATTGCCAGCTGATACAAAAGTACTAAGTGTTAATAGTTCTACTCAAATTACATTAGATAAAAACTTAACTGGTACAGGAACCGCAACCGGAGCCACCGTTACAATAGCAAGTGTAACAATTGCTAGTGTTAATAGTTTAACACAAATTACTGCATCAGTTAATCACGGAACAGCTGGATCGATAACGTTTGACGTTAGTGGAACCAGTGATATAACTGCTAACGGTGGCGGCATTACTCTAAAAGGTACAACAGATAAAACATTCCAGTGGTCAAATCTAACAGGTGCTTGGACTAGCAGTGAAGACTTAAACCTTGCATCTGGTAAAGTTTATGAGATTAATGGCACTGCTGTTCTAAGTGCTAGCCAAGTGTTAGGTAAGACAATTGGCGGTACTAGTGCCGGTGACATTGTAAGTATTGATAGCGCACAGACATTAACTAACAAAATACTAAGAGATAGTAGCACTACAATACAAGACGAAGCAAATACCTTAAAACAGTTTCAAGTTCAAGCAGCTACAGTTGGAGGCAGTGGAGCTACATTTACTGTTAACACAAACGGCAGTGGGCAAGTTTCTTCAATTACACTAGCAACTGCTGGAACAGGATATCAAGTTAATGACATAATAACTATAGAAGGCCCCGGAAGTCCTAGTGCTAAAGTTTCTCTAACTGTAAACACTGTAGGATCTGGTGGTACTATTGCAACATTCACTCCAACTGTAGCATTACCAACTGGCACTGGTTATACTGCTAGCCAAACCGCAGCAGTAGTTAGTACAGCTATTGGCAGCGCAGTAGCTACTAGAATTTATAGTGTACCACCTGCTACCACAACACTTGTTGGAACTGACAGTGTCCAAACACTAACCAATAAAACATTTACTGCACCATCTTTAAGTAGTGTTACTACATTCTCATTAAGAGATACGGCAGCAGCGTTTGATCTTACCTTACAGTCAACTAGCAATACCGTTCTAACAGCAAATAGAACATTGACACTTGATGTTAATGATAATGCTAGAACGATTGATATTGCTGGTAATTTAACACTTGCTAACAATTTCACAACTAGCGGTAATTTTGCTTTAACTTTAACACAGACTGCGACAACTAATGTAACATTACCAACAACAGGAACACTGGCGACACTTGCTGGTGCTGAATCATTAACTAACAAGACCCTAGCTGTTGGCACTACTACATTTAAAGATACGTCAGCTAATATTCCTGCTAGGTTTGCACTATCAACCGGTACCGGACTAGTAGTAGGCGGATTAACTGTTACTAATGGTGTAGTTCAAGCAACTCCGACTCCAACAACTGTTAATGCGGGATACGGTTATGTTGTTAACGATAGAGTTAAACTTAACGGCGGAAATAACGATGCAGTTTATCTAGTTACTAGCGTTAATACATCGGGCGGCGTAACTGGTTTAAGTTTTGTCACTGGTGGTACTGGTTACACACCGTTATCTGGAAATACACCAGGTCAGCAGTTTAATACAACTGCAAGTACTGTAGACGGAGAAACTGCTCTTAGAACTTATACATTCCCATCCTCAGATGGCACTGATACAGTAGTAACAGAATGGGCTGTACAGACTCTAAGGAACAAGACTATTGATAGTCCAACTATTGGCACGCAAATGGTTGTTCCAGTTGTATATGGCTCAACACTATCTAGTGGAACATTAACATTAAGATCAACTACTAATGCAACCAAACCAACTGGTGGTGTTAAAATTGATGAAAATATTGCATCAACTAGCACATCTACAGGTAGTTTAGTTGTTACAGGTGGCACAGGTATAAGTTTAGACCTTTGGGTTGGCGGTAGTGCTTATGTAGCAAATAGTGTTCGTTCTAATTTGATTACAACAAATACCACTGCTGATCTAGTTCTTAATACCAATAATGGTACTAACAGCGGAAATATTACTATTCGTCATGGTGTTGGTGGCAATATTAATATTACACCAGACGGCGCTGGTATAGTTACTATCGGTAACACATCTAGTTCAGGTGTTGTAACCACAGGATCGAATACAGCTAACCTAGTATTAAGTACTAATAACGGAACAACATCTGGTACAATTACTATCACTGCCGGGGTTAACGGAAACATTTCTATTACACCAAACGGATCTGGTACAGTATCTGTTCCTACTATTAACAAAGTTACAATCACAGCACCTGCAACTGGTTCTACATTAACTATTGCTGATGGTAAAACACTTACTGCAAATAATACATTAACCTTTACAGGTACTGATGGGTCTTCAGCAGCATTTGGTACAGGCGGAACTGTCGCATACCAAGGTGGAAATCTTTCTCAGTTTGCTGCTACTACATCTGCACAGCTAGCAGGTGTAATCAGTGATGAAACAGGTTCAGGAGCATTGGTGTTTGGCACAAGCCCGAGTTTTACCACAGATATTCGTACACCAAAAGTTACAACCAGCGGAGCAACTAATCTAATACTGGATACAAATGCCGGAACAAACAGTGGTACTATAACAATCAACCAAGGCACAAACGGAAATATCGCTATTACACCAAATGGTACTGGGGTTGTTAATATCGGTAACACAGCTAGTTCGGGTGTGTTAACTACAGGCTCAGCATCAGCTAACTTAGTGTTAAGCACAAATAATGGAACAAATAGCGGTACGATTACTATTGCTGCCGGTGCTAACCAAAATATTACAATTACACCAAATGGGACAGGCGTAACTGACTTGGGAGATGTATCTAAAGTTAAAATAACCGGCGGATCAAATACTAATTTGTTAGGAACCAATGGATCAGGGGTTTTAAGTTGGGTCAGTGCTAATTTCATGGTCTATCCAAGTGCAGGTATTGCCAACTCAACTGGATCTGCATGGGGCACTAGTTATAGTGTTTCAGGTACCGGCAGCGTGGTTGCTCTTACTACTAATCCTGTATTTGTAACAAATATTACTACCCCAGTAGTAACTGGATCTAGTGCTGCCAACGGTACATTAACATTAAGATCAACTAGTGATGCAACAAAGGGAGCTGTCTTAGTAGATGAAAACACAGCATCAACTAGTGCTAACACAGGTGCTCTAAGAGTCACCGGCGGCGTTGGTGTAACTGGTAATATGTACGTAGGAAACGGTAGTAGAGTTGGGTGGACCAATGCCAGCAATACCAGCGCAGTATATCAGGTATATAATGCAGCTACAAACAGCTTAGATACAATATTTGGATAATGTAAATGCCAACCATTTCGACTAGTTTAAATTCATCTGGCCTATTAAAGGTCAACGGCACATTTGACGAAATTACACATACAACTAAAAAAGTAACACCTAATACAGTTTATGCTAGTGAATTTGACGAAACACAGTCACTATCTGCTGGTGTAGCACAGCGTGAGACAAACGACGGAAAATTATTAGTAGCTAATACCGGAGGATTTGATGAATGGTCAGGTATACCGTATGTAGATTCTACCCTTGTAGCTGCTTACGACGTCGCCAATGACAATGGTTATGCTGAAAATGGGTTTGCTCTAAGAGATTTGTTTAGCACCAATCACGGTAGTTTAAAGATAACAACAACTTTTCTTACTCAAAATTTTAAACAATCATATTATATACCCCCAGACAGAGGAACTGGCACATTAACTACATTGTTTGGTACTCCTGATAATGTTTCTAGCTTTGACGATAGTGCAGAAAGATTGATTACATTCCCTACAGGGTATAATAGAGTATTTAATGGACAGTTTTATACACAGGGATATCTAGATGCTAATTCATGGTTTACTTTTGGAACAACAGGCGGTGTACACGCAGGTAATGCTAGTAATCCCAGTGTACCATCCTTACACTTAACATCTGTAGATAGTAGTAGCACAGACAATAGCCTTGTATATATAGGGCAAGAAGAATATGTCGATCCTCATTTAGGAACAGTACTTAGAGTTAGATATCAAGGAAATAGACTATGGAATATAGGTAATCTAGCCTTTACTACTGATTATGATTTATATTTTATTAAAAATAAACCTGGTTTACATTTATGGGTCTTAAGAAAATTTACACCAGACGACAACGCAGAACAATTTGGGTGGAGTAACGGCGCTAATTGGTTGTTTGTAGGTTATGTAGCCGGTGCTACGAATCGGGGAACACTGTTAAATCCTCAACCTGCTGCGGGTGTCGGATACTATTTTCCTTACATTAATCAATATGATTCAGCTAACGGCGGATCTATATTATTCACTGTGACAAATACCGTTGCTAGTGGAGACGAGTTATGGGGGCAATTACCTGATAGTCTTTTAAACAATCGTCCTACGGGTAGTATATCTGCTTGGATTAAACCTACTGCTATTACAAGAGTAGCAAATTATCATGATCAAGGTTTTGCTATTACAGCTAGACAACTAGACGGTACAGGAACTTGGGGTGTTTTTAGCATTACTGCATACGTTGACAGTGCCGGCAGCAATCAACAGGGAACAACTGGAAAATTATATTGGCATCCAAGAAATGGCATTGCTCCGGCGCAATCTACAGCCAATTTAACTCTAGGGCAGATTTATCATGTAACAGTAACTTGGTCGGCGACTAACTGTAAGTTTTATATAAATGGTGTTTTAGACAGTACTACTAACGGAGATTATAGTATACCTAACACAACAGCAGCAACGTTTGGAACTACTCTAGGTGTTTGGAAGTACGGCGGCGAAAATTATTTTCCTTTTTCTGGAAACATATATGCTATATCTTTTTACAGTTCTCAACTCTCAGACGAACAAGTTGATTTAAATTATAATGCATTAAAAAGAAGATATGCTATTGATCCAACGCCTAGCATAGATTTATTAATAGTAGGTGGCGGAGGTGGCGGAGGTGGCTATCCTGCCGGCACAAACAACACTGCTGGAGGTGGCGGAGGTGGTGGTGCTGTGTATACAAATTCGTCAGTTTCAGTAAATGTAGGAACTACTTACAACGTATCTGTTGGCGGAGGAGGCAGCGGCGGAACTACACAAGTACCAAAAGCACCAGATGGGGGATCTAGTTCTGCATTTGGATTTACCGCAGTAGGTGGCGTAGGTGGCGGTCAGGGTTCTGCATATTCTAGCTACACTGGCAGTGCTGCATCTAATGGTGCATCAGCAGGCGGAGGTGCTGGCTCGTCTGCCGGCGGTGCTGCTACGGCACCGGGAGGAAACGGTGGACCTGGTTCTAGTTATACGTTTGATCAATATAGAGGTGGTGGTGGAGGTGGACGAGGGGGACCTGGAATAAGTGGAGTTTCTGGAGGAAACGGTGGATTAGGTTATCAATGGGTTGACGGAAACTATTACGCCGGTGGCGGTGGAGGCGGATATAGCTCAGGATTACCTAGCAATATTGTTAATAATAGCCCTGGCGGCAACGGCGGTAGCGGCGTTGGTGGAACTGGCGGCGGTTATGTTGCTGGTGTTCAAGTTGCACCTACACCTGGATCAAACGGCTCAGGCGGAGGCGGCGGATCATTGAGTAACAATAGTGGATCTTCTGGCGGCAATGGTGTAGTTGCATTAAGATACCCGGACAACTACAGACAAGCAGTTACAGTTACAGGAACGTACACTTACACAAATTCTGGAGGATACCACTATTACAAATGGACTAGTGGATCAGGAACTATTAGTTTTTGAGATTAAACACAACTCTAATTAAAATAAATATAATACTATGGCAAAACTACTCGGCGGCACAAGAATTTACGGATCAGCTACTATAGACACTAACTTAACAGTTGGTGGGACTATCGGTGCTGCTAATTTTTCTAACAGTTCTGTTGCATATCATGCAGAATTAGGCAACGGTGGGAATGCAGGAAGAGGTGTCACAGCAGGATATAGCGGGGGATCATATGGCGGAGTTGGATATAATGTTGTACATACTGCTACATCAGCACAATATACTAAACCATTAGCAGACTACAGTTCTTATTTGAATTTTAATTCTGGCGGTTTTCAATTATTAACTAGTGCTAATCAAACAGCTAGTCCTAGTTCAAACATAACCCTTGCTCAAGTAGCAAATATTAGTAGAGATTCTATTCTTACATTAGGTCCGGGTAATGGTACTGTAACTCCTAGTATTACTACAGGAAACGATGCCTATACTGGACAAATACAAGGAACTTGGAGTTTGACCGGTACTAGTAAGATGCAGGCCACTTACGCTGACTTAGCAGAATACTACGAAGGCGACCAAGATTACGAAGTCGGTACTGTTCTTGTATTTGGTGGTAATAAAGAAGTTACTACTACAACAACAGCAAACGATCGAAGAATAGCAGGGGTTGTTTCTGCCACAGGTGCTTACATAATGAACGAAAAATGCCCCGGGGCAAAAATTTGTATAGCACTTCAAGGACGAGTTCCAGTAAAAGTAATAGGGCAAGTTGCCAAGGGTGATATTTTAGTAACTAGTGAAACACCTGGTTACGCAATTGTAAACAATGATCCAAAAGTAGGAACTGTAATAGGTAAAGCAATTTATGCTAAAGAAGACCTTGGATTAGGAACTGTTGAAGTTTCTATTGGAAGAACATAATGAAAACTTTAGTAAAAAATGGTGTGAGTTTAATTGCTATCGAAGATAATACACCAATTACACATGGAATTTTCATTGAAGTTGGGAATCCTGTTTTTTTAAGATTCGACAATCATGATAATTCTATAAGCATTATTTCCGATGTAACTCTTCCTCCGGACTACAAACCTAAAAAATTCTTGTTTGATGGTAAAACATGGACTAAATGGCAGGACTGGAAGAACCCGAATATAACTGCTGCCAAGCGATAAATATGAAAAACGGAACAAATTATGACGCCTCAAATCCTAGCAGTTGTTGATGATAAAATTGTAATTGATAAACTACAGTTAAAATGGACTGAGGGCAGTGCCACGCACCTTGGTAATTTTGATATCAAGGGCAAATTTAATGTTCAACAACTTGCTACGTTCGAATCTAATCTTACAGTTAACGGCAATTTATTTGTAGATACATTAACTGTAAAAAATCTAATAAGCGAAAATCCTTCAGAGACTGGTGGAGGACAATGGTCAGCAAATTTAGAATCTGATCTTGACGAAAAAGGACTATTTTGGACTTCAGGAAATTCCAGTTCAAGATTTGTCTATAAACAGGGAAAAACTCTGTGGTCAGATGCTAACATAGAACTATCACAAGACAACAGTTTTAAAATAAATGGTGCTACAGTGTTGTCATCAAATTCTTTAGGATCAGGAATAGCTTATAGTCAATTGCGTAAATTAGGTAATTTAGATAGTCTAACTGTTAATGGAAATGCTAATCTTGGAGACTTTGCATTTTTTAATAGTGATTCTAATAGATTAGGACTAGGTACAGAAGAACCAGCAGATGACATTAGTATAGTTAGCAATAATGTAGAAATTGGTATTGGAAGTCCTATATACGGACTTGCAGTATTTGGTGCTAGATCTAATCACGATGTAGGTATTACCACTGACAATACTGTTAGAATATTAGTAAAAAATAATGGCACCGTACAAATAGGCGAAGAATCTACTAAAACAGGACTACTAAAAGTATACGGAAGGTTAGAAGTTGATGAATTAGTCACTGACACAAGAATAAAACGATCATCATCTTTAGAATTTGTAACTAATAGCGACATCAGTTCTTATGGTAAAGGATTAGTATGGGTTGACGGAACAAAATCAGAGAGTATTATCCTTTTGCCCAATCCTAATAGATTACAAGCATCAACGTCGATTGATACAAATGGTAACTATCTCATTGAAGGTGAAGTTGTTTTAAGTAAAAATGATTTAGGTCCCAATATCACTAAATCAAATTTATCAAAATTAGGTGTACTTGAATCATTAAAAGTAGATGGCCTTGCTGAGTTTAGAGGATCAGTTACAGCTAACCAACTTACTACTAACTTTTTTGGAATAAGCAGTTCAGATAATGCAAATAGTCTACATTTTAATTTTGACGGGATTAATAGCCAATCATCAAAATTTACTATTAACATAAAACAATATAATATCATATCTGCCGATATGGAAAACATTGTTATAGGAACTATTCCACAATCATCAAGACTTATTAAATTATACGGAAACGTTTCTGTTGGTGTGCAAAATCCAGATCCTTCAGTAAAACTAGAAGTAAGTGGTCCTGTAAAATTCAATAATAAAAAATTTGTAGACGGAGTATCGTCACCGACTAACGGAGTCTTTAGTAAAGGTGATGTCTGTTGGAATACTAATCCAGCACCTGGAAATTTTATCGGTTGGGTTTGTATTATTAGCGGTGATCCTGGACAATGGATGCCTTTTGGATTAATTTCTACTCAATAACATTGACATACTTAACACAAAATGTATAATTAGTGTTAGAGGACTTTAATGGCATTCACCCCTCTTTAAATATTCTGCATGTCATCAAACTTGCTCATTTTTTACAAGGAGACTAGAGATGGCAAATCTACCTATTACATACAAATACACAAGCACTAAAGAATATCATGACTCATTTCCCTGTGCTTACAGACAATGGCGAGCTGACAGTCATTGCAATATGATTCATGGTTACAGTTTTTCAATGAAGTTTTATTTTGGAACTAACGATCTCGATGTACGAAATTGGGCTGCTGACTACGGCGGCTTAAAAGAGCTCAAAAAAATTCTAGAAGATCAATTTGATCACACTTTACTTGTAGCACAAGATGATCCAGAACTAGAAACTTTCAAACTATTGCAAGAAAAGAAAATGGCTAAACTGACTATCCTACCTAAATTAGGATGCGAAAGTTTAGCCGACATGCTTTACAAATTTGTAAATGGCGTGTATATTCCAGATATGTGGGGCCCTAGTGAGGCAGCAAGACTGTGGTGCTACCGCGTAGAAGTTCGCGAAACTCAATCTAATATGGCTTTTAGAGAAGGTCATCGCGAATGGAATGAAGATTTGTTTAATTAAAAAGGAGAAAATATGTTAAACAAAATGTTAGCCGGTGTAGACCGGAGTCTTGCGTATAAGCTGATGCTGGCACACATCATCATTATCGCAGTGAGCAATTATATTGTTCAGTTTAAATTTAATATCTTTGGCCATCCATTAGCTGCCGCAGCATTTACTTTTCCTCTAGTTGTTGTTTTAACTGACTTAACTGTTCGATTAGTTGGCAAGGAAACAGGTCGTGCTGTTATTAACCTAGCATTTATTCCAGCAATTTTAGTCAGTATGCTAGTAGTTAAGTTAGGTGGCGCACCTGATAGTGTAGCATTTAGAATTGGTTTAGGATCCGGTGTTGCTTATTTTGTTAGCAATTTGTTGGATGTATATGTATTTCAATACTTCCGTGAAAAATACCAAACTTGGTGGATTGCTCCGGCTTTAAGTTCTGTTGTCAGTACATTCATCGACACGTATGTGTTTTTCTTTACAGCATTTTATAAAGGTGCCAATGAATTCATGGCAGCAAATTGGTTTACTGTTGCTACTAACAATAGTTGGGCTAAAATTTTAGTAAGCCTATTAGTAATTTTACCGTTTTACGGTGTTTTGTTAAGTAAGCTACAGCAACGGTTTGAAAAGCCGGCTGTTAGCGAATGAGATCAATAGAAAAAATATGGGCCCGGGCAACCGGGCACCTTATGGGGCACAACGATCATGATCGACCCGATGTGCCTATTCTTACAATCAAAGAAGCTCGTATTGCTTTGTTTTTAAAAACCTTCTGGGTTATAATACACATAATCACATGTTTTTTTATTATAGCTGGAATTATAAGGCACTGGAATGACTAAACGTATAGGCTTTGCATGTAAATGGATCGATCATCCTAGGCAAGTTGACGGAATTAAACCTAAAGATGACTGTAAAAAATATAATACAGGCTCAACTACTGTTGCTTGGTTAAATAGACAAAGCAAAGATGTAGCTGCGGAAAAGCTTTGGGACTTAATGAAGTCAAACATAGAATCAGCTCGTTTGCTAGTAGAACGAGTAGGTGGTCTAGATGAAAATTTGCGAATGGTACGACTATCAAGCGATATCCTTCCTGTGTACACTGAGCCAACTTGGTCTTGGTTTTATAGGTCAGCCGATGTCAGAGATTACGCCCAAAGACATTTCCGAACCGTGGGAGATATCGCTCGCAAGATGGGTGTT
>Ga0129333_10000472_pt1 | contig 33086 bp, 29 predicted proteins | sample CPB6_08_DNA_FD_94474 | JGI IMG/M metagenome (GOLD analysis project Ga0129333, IMG submission 94474) | Freshwater to marine salinity gradient microbial communities from Chesapeake Bay, USA - CPBay_Sum_0.6_0.8_DNA | ecosystem: Environmental > Aquatic > Marine > Coastal | place: USA: Chesapeake... | reverse complement strand
TCAGCCGGCTGGCGCCCCCACAGCGAGCAGGTCGGCCAGACCGGCACCAAGGTCGCACCGGACCTGTACCTCGCCTGCGGGATCAGCGGGGCGACCCAGCACCTTGCCGGGTGCAAGAACGCCAAGGTTCTCGTCGCCATCAACACCGATCGGGAGGCGCCGATCATGACGCACGCCGACTACATCGTGGTCGACGACATGCACACGTTTCTTCCCGAGCTGCTGGCTGCCGTCAAGGCAGCGAGGTAGTCCGCACCGATGTCCGATATCGAGATCGCGCAGGCGGCGAACATGCTGCCCATCGCCGAGGTCGCGGATCGCCTCGGCATCCCCGACGACGCCGTGTCTCCCTACGGCCGCTACAAGGCGAAGATCGCGCTCGACTACCTCGCCGACCTCCCGGAGAACCCCGAGGCGCGCCTGATCCTCGTCACCGCCATCAGCCCCACCCCTGCTGGCGAGGGCAAGACCACGACGAGCGTCGGCCTCGGCGACGGCCTCGCGCGGATCGGCAAGCGCACCATGATCTGCCTGCGCGAGCCGTCGCTCGGCCCGGTATTCGGCATGAAGGGCGGAGCGGCAGGAGGGGGCCACGCGCAGATCGTCCCGATGGAGGACATCAATCTGCACTTCACCGGGGACTTCAATGCGATAGGCCTGTGCACCAACCTGCTCGCCGCGCTGATCGACAACCACATCCACCACGGCAACACACTGGGCATCGACGTGCGCAGGATCACCTGGAAGCGCGTGCTGGATATGAACGACCGAGCGCTGCGCGACATCGTCGTCGGCCTCGGCGGTCCCGGCAACGGCTACCCGCGTGAGGACGGCTTCGACATCGTCGTGGCCTCGGAGGTCATGGCGATCTTCTGCCTCGCGACCAGCCTTGACGACCTCAAGCGCCGCCTCGGCAGCATCGTGATCGGCTACACCCACGATCGCCGGCCCGTCCATGCGCGTGACCTCAACGCCGACGGCGCGATGACCGTCCTGCTGAAGGACGCCTTCGCCCCGAACCTCGTTCAGACCCTGGAGAACACGCCCGCCTTCGTCCACGGGGGTCCGTTCGCGAACATCGCCCACGGCTGCAACTCCGTAGTCGCCACCACGGCGGCCCTGAAGCTCGCCGACTACGTCGTGACCGAGGCCGGGTTCGGCGCCGACCTCGGCGCGGAGAAGTTCCTCGACATCAAGTGCCGCAAGTCGGGACTGCGGCCGAACGCCGCGGTGGTCGTCGCCACCGTCCGGGCCCTGAAGTACCACGGTGGCGCCGACCTCGCGACCATCGGCACGGAGGACCTCGGCGCGCTCGAGCGCGGCATGGCGAACCTCGAGCGCCACGTGCGCACGGTCAGCGAGACGTACCGGATTCCGTGCATCGTGTCGATCAACCGCTTCGACTCCGACACGGCCGCAGAGCTGGCGCTCATCGAGGACAGGGTGTCGGCCCTCGGGGCGCGCGTGGTCCTGGCGACCCACTGGTCCGACGGCGGAGCAGGCGCCGAGGACCTCGCCCGCGCAGTGGTCGACCTGTGCGAGGAGCCCAGCGCTCCGGAGTTCGTGTACTCCGACGACGCGACGCTGTGGCAGAAGGTCTCGACCCTTGCCACGCGCGTGTACGGGGCCTCGGAGGTCGCCGCCGACAGCAAGGTGCGCGCGCGGATCGCCGAGCTCCAGGAGGAGGGCTACGGATCGCTGCCCATCTGCGTGGCGAAGACCCAGTACTCGTTCTCCACCGATCCCCAGCTGCGCGGCGCCCCCTCCGGACACGTCGTAACCATCCGCGAGGTCCGCCTCTGCGCCGGGGCGGAGTTCATCGTCATGGTCTGCGGTGACATCATGACGATGCCGGGCCTGCCTCGTGTCCCCTCGAGCGAGCGCATCGACCTCGTCGATGGCCGGGTGGTCGGGCTGTTCTGATGAGCGCGACGACAGCACGACGCAGCACCGTCAGGTTCGGCGCCGATGGGGCGCACGAGCAAGGCGATGCCATCGCTGTCGAGGCACCGCTCACGCTCGTCAACGACGGTGAGGTGCTGGTGACCACCATGCGCACGCCCGGACACGATCTCGAGCTCGCCGCCGGCTGGCTCGTGGCCGAGTCGGACGTCCAGGAGCACAGCGACATCACGACGCTGGCCGCACTGTCCGCTTCAGCGGACGACACCACCGACACCGTGCGGATCTCGCTGGCCCCGGGAGTCGAGGGGCCGCGCCCGCGGGCCTTCGTGACATCGAGCGCCTGCGGCATCTGCAGTGCCGACGTGATCGCCGGGGTCCGGCTCTCGCCCGCGCCCCTGCAGACCGACGGCTGGGGCATCAGCGTCGCGCACGTCGACCGGCTCATGACCGACCTGCGCAGGGCCCAGCGCGTATTCGACCGCACCGGGGGGCTCCACGCCGCCGGACTGGTCGACCCCGACGGCGAGCTCGTCGTCACCCGCGAGGATGTAGGCCGCCACAACGCCGTCGACAAGGCGATCGGCTGGGCCCTGCTGAACGAGCGCATGCCGCTCACGGACCACCTGCTGCTGGTCAGCGGCCGGGTCTCGTTCGAGATCGTCCAGAAGGGCCTGGCGGCCGGGATCGCCGGGATCGCGGCCGTCTCGGCACCGACCAGCCTCGCCGTCGACGTGGCCCGCGAGCACGGACTCGTGCTCCTCGGGTTCGCCCGCGACGGACGCTGCAACGCCTACAGCGGAGTCGAGCGGGTGCGCCCATGAGCACGGACGCGTCGGTGGAGGCGCTCCTGTCCGGGCTGACCCCGCCCCTGCTGCTCCTGCCGACCCTGCAGGCGCTGCAGGAGCACTTCGGGTACGTGCCGGACTCCTCGCTCACTGCCGTGGCCCAGGCCTGCGGAGTGTCCCGCGCCGATGTGTACGGGGTGCTGACCTACTACTCCGACCTGCGCCGGACTCCGCCGAGCCCCGTCGAGGTGCGCATCTGCATGGGAGAGGCCTGCCAGGCCGTGGGGGCCCGCGAGCTACGGCACGAGGCAGAGGCCCTGGTGGGTCCCGAGGTCGACGTCACGCACGTGTACTGCATGGGCAACTGCGCGCTCGGCCCCGCCGCAGTCATCAACGGCGAGCTCGTCGGCCGCGCGACGAATCAGGCACTCGTGGACAGGATCCGGCGATGATCGTGCACATCCCGCGGGACTCCTCCGCACGCAGCGTGGGCGCCGATGCCGTGGCCGAGGCCTGCGCTGCAGCGGGCCACACGGTGATCCGCACTGGCTCGCGTGGCGCGATGTGGCTGGAGCCGCTGGTCGAGGTCGATGCCGACGTGCGCATCGGCCTAGGGCCGATCACGCCGGCCGATGTGCCGACGCTCCTCGCCGCACTCGCCGACGGACGTCTCGCGAGCCACCCACGGCACCTCGGGCCGGTCGACGACATCTCGTGGCTGGCCCGCCAGGAGCGGCTGACCTTCGCCCGGGTCGGCCGGCATGACCCCGTCGATGCGGAGGCGTACGAGGCCGACGGCGGCCTCGACGGGCTGCATGCCGCTCTGGCGAGCACACCGGCCGACATCGTCGAGGCGGTCATCGCGTCAGGACTGCGCGGCCGAGGAGGTGCCGGCTTTCCCGCAGGCATCAAGTGGCGCACAGTGGCCCAGGCCACTGCAGACCGCAAGTACGTGGTCGTCAACGCCGACGAGGGCGACAGCGGCACCTACGCAGATCGCGTGCTGATGGAGGGCGACCCCTTCACCCTCATCGAGGGCATGGTCATCGCTGGCGTCGCCACCGGCGCCGAGCACGGCATCGTGTACGTCCGGTCCGAGTACCCCGACGCGATCGCGACGCTGCGCACGGCGATCGACGTCGCCCGCATCCGGGGCTGGCTCGGGTCGTCAGTCCTCGACTCGGACCACTCCTTCGACATCGAGGTCTGCGTGGGAGCCGGCTCGTACGTCTGCGGCGAGGAGACGGCGATGCTCGAGAGCATCGAGGGCCGCCGCGGCATGGTGCGGCCCAAGCCTCCGCTCCCGGCGCTCGCCGGGCTGTTCGGCCGGCCCACCGTGATCAACAACGTCATGACGATGGCCGCGGTCCCGACGATCCTCGCCCACGGTCCTGAGGCCTACGCCGGCCATGGCGCCGACACGTCCCGCGGCACAAGCGTCTTCCAGCTCTCCGGCAACATCGCCCGGGGCGGGATCGTCGAGCTGGGCTTCGGCGTATCGCTGCGCGAGCTGGTCGAGGACTGGGGCGGAGGGACGCTTTCAGGCCGCCCCGTACGGGCGGTGCAGGTCGGGGGTCCGCTGGGCTCCTACCTGCGCGCCGACCAGCTCGACGTCCCGATGACCTACGAGGCACTCGCCGCGAACGGTGCGATGCTCGGCCACGGAGGCGTCGTCGTCTTCGACGACACTGTCGACATGGCCGAACAGGCGCGGTTCGCGATGGAGTTCTGCGCCGAGGAGTCCTGCGGCAAGTGCACCCCATGTCGGATCGGCTCCACCCGGGGCGTGGAGGTCATCGACCGGATCCGCCGCGGCGAGGATCCAGGGGGTAACCTCGAACTGCTCGAGGATCTCTGCGAGGTCATGCGCGACGGCTCGCTCTGCGCGATGGGAGGACTCACCCCCATGCCCGTCCTCAGTGCGCTCCGCTCCTTTCCCGAGGACTTCCCGACCACCGGAGGGTCACGATCACCGGAGGGCCACGATGACCGCACTGCATGAACCCGATCTCGGGACGCCTGCCGTCGAGTCCGACCAGTGCGTGACCGTCACCATCGACGGCATCGCAGTGGAGGTGCCTGCGGGCACGTCTGTCATGCGTGCCGCAGCACTCGCCGGAACATCGGTCCCGAAGCTGTGCGCCACCGACTCCCTGGAGGCGTTCGGATCCTGCCGGCTGTGCGTCGTCCAGATCGACGGACGCCCCGGGACGCCCGCCTCGTGCACCACTCCCTGCGCCGAGGGCATGGTCGTCCATACGCAGACTGCGCACGTCGCGCGGATCCGCCGGGGCGTCATGGAGCTCTACATCTCCGACCACCCGCTCGACTGCCTCACCTGCCCGGCCAACGGCGACTGCGAGCTGCAGGACATGGCCGGGGTGGTCGGCCTGCGCGACGTCCGGTACGGCTACGACGGCGAGAACCACCTCGCAGCACCCAAGGACGAGAGCAACCCCTACTTCACCTTCGACGCCAGCAAGTGCATCGCCTGCAGCCGCTGCGTGCGGGCCTGCGACGAGATCCAGGGCACCTTCGCCCTGACCATCAGCGGACGTGGCTTCGGCTCGAAGGTCAGCGCGTCGGCCGACGAGCCCTTCATGAGCAGCGAGTGCGTCTCCTGTGGTGCCTGCGTCCAGGCCTGCCCCACGGCGACCCTGCAGGAGAAGTCCGTCATCGACATCGGGATCCCGACCCGCGTGGTCAAGACCACCTGCGCGTACTGCGGCGTGGGCTGCTCGTTCAACGCCGAGATGCGCGGCAACGAACTCGTGCGCATGGTGCCTGCCAAGGAGGGTGGCGCCAACGCGGGCCACTCGTGCGTCAAGGGACGCTTCGCCTGGGGCTACGCGACGCACGCCGACCGCATCACGGCGCCGATGATCCGCGAGGACATCAGCCACGACTGGCGCGAGGTGTCCTGGGAGGAGGCCATCGCGTTCGCCGCGACGCGCATCCGGGACCTCCAGGCGCGCCACGGCACGGACTCCGTCGGCGGCATCACCTCCTCCCGGTGCACCAACGAGGAGGTGTTCGTCGTCCAGAAGATGATCCGGGCGGCCTTCGGCAACAACAATGTCGACACCTGCGCCCGGGTCTGCCACTCGCCCACCGGGTACGGGCTCAAGCAGACGTTCGGCACCTCCGCTGGCACCCAGGACTTCGCGTCTGTAGCCGAGGCCGACGTCATCGTCGTCATCGGCGCCAACCCCACCGACGCCCACCCGGTGTTCGCCTCCCGGATGAAGCGCCGTATCCGCGAGGGCGCCGGGCTCATCGTCATCGACCCACGCAGGATCGCCCTCGTCGAGAGCCCTCACATCCACGCCGAGGAGCACCTGCAGCTGCGCCCCGGAACGAACGTCGCCGTCGTCAACGCCATGGCCCACGTCATCGCCGACGAGGGGCTCATCGACCGCGACTTCGTCGCTGAGCGCTGCGACCCGGTGTCGTTCGCCGCGTGGGAGTCCTTCATCCGCCTGCCGGAGAACAGTCCGGAGGCCCTCGAGCCCGAGACGGGCGTCCCGGCCGAGGCCGTCCGCCGCGCAGCCCGTCGCTATGCGACCGCGGGCAATGCCGCGATCTACTACGGCCTCGGCGTCACCGAGCACAGCCAGGGCTCCACGATGGTGATGGCCATGGCGAACCTCGCCATGGCCACCGGGAACATCGGCCGCCGCGGCGTGGGAGTCAATCCGCTCCGCGGGCAGAACAACGTGCAGGGCTCGTGCGACATGGGCTCCTTCCCGCACGAGTTCTCCGGCTACCGGCACGTCTCCGACACGACCGTCCGGGAGCAGTTCGAGACCCTGTGGGGAACGGCACTGCGGCCCGACCCGGGCCTGCGCATCCCGAACATGCTCGACGCGGCGACCGTCGGGGAGTTCAAGGGGATCTTCATCCAGGGCGAGGACATCGCGCAGTCCGATCCCAACACCGAGCACGTCAAGGACGCGCTGCGGTCGATGGAGTGCGTCATCGTGCAGGACCTCTTCCTGAACGAGACGGCGGCGTTCGCGCACGTCTTCCTCCCGGGCACGAGCTTCCTGGAGAAGGACGGCACCTTCACCAATGCCGAGCGGCGGATCAACCGCGTCCGGCCGGTGATGCCCTCCCAGACCGGCCGGGCCGAGTGGGAGGTCGCATGCGAGCTGGCCACCGCCCTCGGCTACCCGATGGGCTACGACGACGCGTCGCAGATCATGGATGAAATCGCCGCGATCACGCCCACCTTCGCGGGCGTCAGCTTCGACCTCCTCGACCGGGTCGGCAGCGTTCAGTGGCCGTGCAACGAGGCCGCACCCCTCGGCACCCCGATCATGCATGTCGACCACTTCGTCAAGGGCCTCGGGACGTTCGTGACTACCCCTTACGTGCCGACGAGCGAGCGCAGCAACCGGCGTTTCCCGCTGCTGCTGACAACGGGCCGGATCCTCAGCCAGTACAACGTCGGCGCGCAGACGCGGCGCACAGCCAACAGGACCTGGCACCAGGAGGACGTCCTCGACATGCATCCGGCGGATGCTGAGCCGCGGGGCATCGCCGACGGCACCTGGGCCGAGGTCACCAGCCGCGCCGGACGCACGACCCTGCGCGTCCGCCTGACCGAGGACATCCCGGCCGGCGTGGTCTACACGACCTTCCACTACCCGGTGAGCGGTGCGAACATCGTGACCACCGAGAACTCCGACTGGGCCACCAACTGCCCGGAGTACAAGGTGACGGCGGTGGAGGTCCGCCCAGACTCGCGACCTGCGATGGCCGCACGTGAGCATGCTGGGGTGGATGCCCTGTCATGATGACCGAGCGCATGGTCGTCATGGCGAATCAGATCGCGGCCAACGTCCCCGATCGGGCGCATGCATCACAGCAGACCGCTGCCCACCTGACGAGCTTCTGGGCGCCGTCGATGATCGCCGCCCTGCGTGCGTACGCGTATGAGCACCAGGATGAACTGTCCGCCGAGGTGCATGAGGCCCTCGCGATCATGGAGGGACGAGCATGACCGAGGTCCAGCTGACCCGATGGCAGGGCATCCCTTCGATGGTCACCGCCAGGGACGGTGACGAGGTGGTCAAGATCCCCCTGCCCGCGCGCTTTCAGGAGGCCATCGACGAGGCCGCGATGCGTGCCGGCGAGACCGACGCCGATGCCTACCTCGCCGGGTGGGCCCGCGATCCCTGGGTCGCCGCCGAGGGCACCCCGGCCGAGGCCGCGGCTACTCTGGCGCAGGCGCTGGAGGACGAGTGGGACCAAGAGCGCCTCGACGAGCACGTCAGCGACTACGGAGGTGGCAGGTGAGCACGCTGCGAGCGGCGCTGGACGAGGGGCGCATCCGGGTCGGCGACGGATCCATGGGGACGCGGCTCCAGCTGCTGGGCCTGGACGACGGTGGTGCACCCGAGCTGTGGAATGTCGACCGCCCTGACGTCGTGTCGCAGGTGCTCGAGGAGTACGCGGCGGCCGGCGCACACTTGCTGACCACGAACACGTTCGGCGGTTCCCGCCCGCGCCTGGCCATGCATGGCCTCGAGGACCGCGTGCACGAGCTCAATGCCGCCGGCGCGCGGGTGGCACGCGCGGTCGCCGACCGCTACGAGGGATGCTTCGTCCTCGGCGACATCGGGCCGTCCGGTGACCTCATGGCGCCGCTCGGGACCCTGACCGAGGATGACGCCATCGCGCTGTTCAGCGAGCAGATCGCCGGGCTCGTCGACGGTGGGGTCGACGGAATCCTCATCGAGACCATGAGCGACCTTGCCGAGGTGCAGGCCGCCATCACCGCAGCGCAGCGGACGGCGCCGGGCCTGCCGATCTTCGCGACGATGTCCTTCGACACCAACCTCCGCACGATGATGGGGGTCACCCCGCAGTCCGCCGCCCAGCAGATCTCCGCCATGGGTGCCGACGTCGTGGGTGCCAACTGCGGCCGCGGCGTCGACGAGATGCGCATCATCGCCGCCGGCCTGCTGGAGACCCGACCCACCGGGATCCGCATCCTCGTGCAGTCCAACGCCGGACTGCCTCAGTTGGTGGGCGGCGAGTTCGTGTACACCGGAACCCCCGAGGAGATGGCGGAGTTCGCTTCCGATATGCGCGACGCCGGCATTGACATGATCGGTGCCTGCTGCGGGTCGACCGCAGATCACGTGCGCGCGGTCTCCGCGGTCATGGCCTAGCGCCGGTAGACCGGCTCGCCGGCGCGCCAGGTGCCGAGTACCTGGATTCCGCCGATCCGCATCGGATCCACCGTGTGCGGGTCCGCGCCCAGCCAGACCACGTCAGCGACCGCACCCGGCCTCAGCACACCCGCGTCATCCCGACCCGCCTGGAAGGCCACGCCCGACGTGTATGCGGCGAGGGCGTCGTCCACGCTGATGCGCTCATCCGGCATCCACGCCGGCTCGTCCGGACTCACCTTGCGCGTCACGGCCACCTGGATGCCCTCGAGCGGGGCGTAGGTCGTCACGGGCCAGTCGCTGCCGAAGGAGATCCGTGCTCCGGACCGCGCGAGTGTCGCGGTCTGGAACTGCCGGTTGAGGCGCTCCTCGCCCAGTCGAGCGGTGTTGAGCTCGCTCTGCCAGGAGTCGAACTTCGACCAGTAGGGCTCGAAGTTGGCGATGACACCCAGCTCGGCGAAGCGTGGGATGTCGGCGGGATCGACGAGCTGCACGTGGCAGATGGTCCAGCGGCGATCACGGGGCCCATTGACGCGGGCAGCATGCTCCATGGCGTCGAGCGCATTGCGGATCGCCTGGTCACCGATGGCATGGAGGTGGGGCGTGAAGCCGTGGGCGTCGACCGCGGCGACGGCGAGCTTCAACTCCTCCGGATCCCAGTTGGGGATCCCGCGCGAGTGGGGGCAGTCGCAGTACGGCTCGATGAGCGCTCCCGTCGCCGACTCGATGACGCCGTCGGCGAAGAACTTCACGGTGTGCGCCGTGATGCGGCCTCCTCCGCGCGCGTCGACGAGCCGGCGGGCATCCACGAAGCCGGCCAGCTGGTCACGCCAGGTGTTCGGGTCCGCCCACTGCGCGAGGTCCACATCGACGTGCACCGCTCCGGCGTCGAGAGCGTCGAGCCACGCGGTGACGTCCGCTGACTCCACCCACGCATCCTGGATCCACGTCAGGCCTGCCTGGGCGAAGGACGACGTCGCGAAGTCGATCGCAGCCGCGACCTGCTCCGTCGGGACGGCGGGAAGAAGTGCGTACACGGGCCGCCACGCACCCCACTCCCGCAGCGTGCCGTTGGGCGCACCGTCGTCGTCGAGCACGATCTCACCGTCATGCGGCTGGACGACTCCCCTGCCGTAGCCCGAACGGCGCAGAGCCTCGGAGTTCACCCACACGGTGTGGTAGTCGGTGGCACGCAGGACCACCGGCCGGTCCGGCACCTGAGCATCGAGCCACTCGGCGCGGAAGACCCCACCCGGGGCCAGCGTGGGGTCGAACCCCTCGCCGCGGATCCACTCCGCATCCGGGTGCTCGTGGGCCCACCGGCCGACGGCAGCCGCGATCTCCTCCACCGACGTGCCCTCTCGGACCGCTGCGAACTGCTGCTCGAGGCCGCCGAAGATCGGGTGGACATGGCCGTCGCCGAAGGCCGGGGCGACGAAGCCACCGTGCGCGTCGACGACCTCGTCGGCATCCATGGCCCGCGCGGCTGCGCCCAGCGCGACCACCCGGCCGTCTCGCATGAGCAGGGCGTCCGTGGTCTCCACACGACCGTCGGGCAGGCGATGGCCCGTCCAGACGGTCGCGTTCTCGATCCGCGTCGACGGTGAAGTGGTCATGCGAAGGACACAGCCGCCGCAGCGCGGTCCACCGCGGACCGCTGGTAGTCGTTGAGCGTCTGCTCCGGCATGGTGTCGAAGGACGCATACAGTTCGTGGATCACGTCGACGGGCACTCCGGACATCTCACTGAGGACGGTGACCCCGCAGAGCGGGACGTAGGTCGGAGAGTAGCCGCCCTCGTGGGTCATCATGATCCGTCCAGAGCACACCTCCTCGGCCACGTCCATGAGCTGGCGCGTCATGACCCGGTAGCCCGATGCGGTGACCGACATCCGGCCGAGGGGATCGAAGCAGCTGGCATCAAACCCCGACGGAACCACGATGACGTCCGGGGAGAACCTGCGAAGAGCCGGGACCACGACGGTCTGCATCGCGTAGGCGTAGCCCTCGTTGCCGGTGCCGGCGGGCAGGGGAATGTTGATGGCGTAGCCGAGTCCCTCACCCTCCCCCCGCTCCTCGATGGCACCGCTGTTCCGCGGGAACAGGTCGTCCTGGTGCAGCGAGATCGTCAGGACGGTGGGGTCGTCGTAGAAGGCGGCCTGCGTGCCATTGCCGTGGTGGACGTCCCAGTCGACCGTCGCTACCCGCAGGTCGGGGTTCGCGGCCTTGGCCTGGGCGATGGCAATCGCGGCATTGGCGAAGATGCAGAAGCCCATCCCCGTCTCCGGTCGGGCGTGGTGCCCCGGCGGGCGCACGAGCGCGTAGGCGTTGGTCACGTCGCCCGCTAGCACCGCGTTCAGTCCCGCGATCGCGCCCCCCGCGGCCAGCGCCGCGATCTCGAAGCCCTGGGGTCCGAAGGGGGAGGTGCCATCGCCGGCGTCGCCTCCCTTCAGGGTCGCGCTCTCGGCCTTGATCCTCGCGAGGTGCTCCGGGGTGTGGATCCGCAGGATGTCCTCGTCACTGGCCTGCTTGGGCTGGATGCGCGTCAGATGGTCGATCAGTCCGCAGACCTCGAGCAGGGAGTGGAAGCGCTGCTTCGACTCCGGCGACTCGAAGTGGTGATAGGGCTGCAGGACGAGACTGGGGGGCAGCAGGCCAGCATGCGAACTGGTGTCGTGCCAGCCGTACAGCTCATGCCAGACGTATCCGGTTGCCATGTGTACCCCCTATGTCCAGGACTTCTCGTCCTGATCCCACGCACCACCCGGCAGGGCGCCCGGCTTGATGAATGCGTCGAGCACGTTGGACATGATGCGTGAGCAGTTGTTCTCGAAGTCGAAGCACGGCAGTGCACTGATCCAGGCGATCGATCCGGTGGAGAACGCCGCACCATCATTCGCGGTCGTGAAGTAGGTCATGTCGGCGCGCACCGAGGGACTCTGCGTCCCCAGGGTGCCCGGGTGGTTGAAGAGGATGTCCTCGTGGACGCTGGCGTAGTTGTCTGACCACGACGTCGACGACGCCAGCAGTTTGGTGTGCGGAGGCGTCCCCAGCTCGAGGTCGTAGCGCTCGGTCTCCAGTCCGGCCGCTCCCCCGAGGGCCAGGCCGAAGTCACCGAAGACCTCTCCTTCAACACCGTCGAAGATCCAGGCCACCGACTTGTGGTAGCTGTCGGGCATCCGCCGGTACGGATGGCACTCGTCGAACCCCTGCGTGGTGAAGCCCACCCCCGTCAGCTTCTGGGGCGGACGCGCGCGGTTGCGCCAGATGCCACCGCGCTCGGCCGAGGTCTGGTGGTAGTACTCCCCCGGCTCGGCCTGCCATGCACGCATGCCGGCCTCGCCCTTGCGCACCTCCATGACCTGCGGCTCCCCGTCGCGGTAGGAGATGACCCAGTAGAAGCCGTTGCCGCCGAGGTACATCAGCCGGCCTCCGTCGGCGACGTAGTCCTCCAGGGCGTTCAGGCTTCCCTCGCTCCAGTACTCCGGGTGCGAGCCGGTGAGCACCACTGAGTAGGACTTCAGCAGGTCGATCCCGTCGCGCGAGAGGTCGTGGTCGGTGGCCACGTCGTAGGCGTAGCCCTTCTTCTCCAGCCAGGCGATGAGCGAGAGGTCCCGCGGGAACTGCCACACGGTGCCGATGGCTGAGGAGCGCCATTTGGGCCGCATGTTCAGGATCGGCCGATTCCATGACGTGAAGCACACGCCCGCGCCGTCGGAGTGGTGGTCGTACGTGGACCGCCCGAAGCGCGGATCCTGGTAGTAGTCCGCCTCGGCCTCGGTGAGCACCGCCGGGTGCGACAGGATCGCCTGCCCCACCGGCACGTGGTGGACGATCATCTCGTTCGCGTAGGCGAGATAGGAGTTCGTGGGCATCAGGTACAGGATCGGAGCCGTCGGCGCGGCGGGGCGGACGAAGAAGGGGATGTGGTCCTCGGCATCCCCCGCAGTCACCCGAGCCGCATAGGCACCGCTGCGCGTGCCCACCGGTACCTGCCACGTGAACGTCGTATCCCACTCACAGTCGATGACCGCGTCGTCGTGGAAGGCGATGCCTCCGTACTCCTCGGGCGCCACCCGCCAGTCGTCATGCCTGCCGCTCCAGTTGTAGCCCGTCATCGCGCGGACCGGCCGCTGGATGCCGACACCGTCCAGGCCATTGCCCGAGATATCACGCACGACGTCGTCGATTCCGGACTCGCCGTACCCCGCCGTCGTGTCCCATCGGGCGATCTCCGGGGCAGTGACGGCACCGTCCGCGAGTCGTCGCAGGTCGTCCACCGTCAGGGCTGCACCGATCACGCCGGCCCGATCGATCTTGCCGTTGTAGAGGAACTCCTTGAACACCCCGCGCACAGGCGCGGAGTTCTGTGCTGCACCCCACATGAACGGTGACGAGGGTGCCGCGGGCCTGATCCGCAGCTTCTGCTCAACGAGCGAGTAGTGGTCGAACGGCGCAACCTTGCCCAGGCGCCCGTTGTACGGGTTCACCACCGCCTGCTGGAGCAGCGCCGCCTGACCCGACCGAGGGTCGAAGGAGGCCGCGACGAGGTACCACGTGTGGTGGATCAGCGGGACCGGCGAGACGACCTCGTCGGTGTCCGAGCCGTCCCCGGCCCAGAAGGCCAGCCGGCCCTGGCCGTCGATGCCCAGGGCGTACCCGGCGTTCTCCTGGAGCGCGAAGCGCCCGAGGATCACCTGCCTGCCCTTGGCCGGAGTCGTGGGGAAGACATAGGCCCACAGGGTCATGGGGCCGTCGCCGACGAGCCGGTTCGACGGATCCGCCACGACGACCGCGTTGCCCACGTCCACGAACTGCTTGCGTACGGCGTGGTCGCCAGCGCAGTCAGCGACGACGAGCTCCTCGAGGAATCCGGGGCCGTCCGGGTGCTCGTCACCGTGGATCAGGCGCACGATCTCGACGTGCGCCGTCGTGGCATTGTCGGCGCTCACCTTGACGTCGATGGATTCACCAGGAGCCACACTGATCTTGTCGGTGTACCCGGTGAGGGCGATCTTGGCCATTGTCTCTCCGATCGCTCAGTTTGCTCTGAGATCGTTGACGCGGCGCAGGAAGACGGCGTGGTAGGCCTCGTCCAGGGTCGCGTACTTCTTGTCGTCGACGATGCGCGGCGGCACACCAGGAAGGCCGCTGAGCGCCACCACGCGGTACGACTCGAACGGGACCTCGCAGTACACCACGTACTTGTCGGGGATAGGTGCCTTGCGGAAGTAGTTGAGCATCCGCTCGAGCCGGTCGGAGTGCTGGCCGAGCGGTTTGGCCTCGTGCTCCGCCAGCAGTTCAGGACTGATCCACGAGCGCAGCCGCTCGCGCAGGGACCGCTCGAACACCCGACCGACGATCTCGGATTTGTCGTGCACCTCGGGCGCCTGCTGAGGAAGGTACTCCGCAAATCTGCTCGTGATGCCCGCCCGGTGGAGCGCCTTGCGCCTGTCCCGGATCTCCTCAATCTGGGCCTTGAGCCCGAACAGGCCGTTGCGGGTGAAGAGCACGGAGGCCAGGGCCAGGACGCCCACCAGCACGATGCGCCAAGGTCCCCAGTCGGTGAACCACTGGGTGATCCCGACCACGATGACCGTGCCGACGACGGCCCCCTCAGCCCGCCCGAGCCCGCCGATCACGATCATCGCGAGCAGGAGGAGCAGCAGCTCGAGACTGAAGATCTGCAGCGACGTGCCGCCGATGTACGTGGCGTAGAACGCCCCCAGGAATCCCAGGACGGCCGAGGCGATGATGAAGACGCGCGTCCGCTCCTTGTTGAAGTCGATGCCCAGGGCCGACGAGAACGCCTCGTCCTCCTTGGAGGTCGCTGCAGCCCGGAGGAGGAGCCCGGTGCGTCCCCCATTGACCCAGCGGTACACGACAAGCGCGATCAGCAGCGCAATGAAGGCGGTGAGGTAGAGCAGTGACTGCCCCAGGCGAGACGTCAGCAGGTCCGCAGGGATGATCCTTCCCACGCCGAACAGCGCTCCATTGAACTTTCCACCGAGCTCGTCGGACTGTGTGACGAAGTTGCGCATGAACTCGGACAGTCCGAGCGTGAGGAGTGCGTAGTAGAGGCCATCAAGGCGTCGCGCAGGCAGCGAGATGATCCAGCCGAGGAGTCCGCCGAGCACCGCTCCGACGAGGAGCATGAAGGGCCAGGGCAGGCCATACGTCACGCTCAGGTAGCCGGCGCCGTAGGCACCCACGCCGACGGTGGCCAGCGTGGCGAAGGACTGCAGGCCCGCCGTGCCGATGATCAGGGTCCACATCACGTTGATGGCCGCGTAGATGCAGATGATCCCGAACATCGTGAAGAAGCGCTCCGACGCCACTCCCATCGGCAGCAGCAGGAGGGCCGCGAGGCCGACCGACCAGAACATCGGCTTCTTGTCGGTGAGCACCATCTCGCGGCGCAGGGTCTTGGGGTTGTACCGGCCGGAGAGCTTGAGGACAGATCGCTTCGTGCCGGGCCACCTGCGGCGCTTGAACACCCGTGCGGAGTTGACCGGCCAGTGCGGTCGGTAGGCGCGGCGCCCGACAAGGCGTGGACTGTTACTCACGGACGTCCTCCAGCAGGCCACCGAGGCCGCGTGGCCGGAAGATGAGGATCACGACGACGATCGCGAAGAGCACGAAGGGCACCAGCGACTGCTGGAGGTACCGGGCCGTGAGCGCCTCAGCCAGGCCGATCACGCCTGCCGCGATGACCGTTCCCGGGATCGAGCCAAGGCCACCCGCGAGCGAGATGATCAGGCCGGTGGTCAAGGGCTGGACGCCGGAGGTGGGGCTGACGAAGAAGACCTGGGCGAGCAGAACCGACGACAGTCCGGTGAGCGCACCGCTGATGGCGAGCACCCGCATGCCCGTACTCCGCACGGACACGCCGACGACCGCAGCGCCCAGCGGGTTCATCATCATCGCGCGCATCTGGAGCCCACGCCGGCTGCTGCGCATCCACAGGATGACGAGGGCGAGCATCAGCGAGGCCACGATGATCGTGCCGACCTGCTGGTAGGAGATCCCGGCCGAGCCGATCTCGAGTCGCCCCTCGCCGAAGACGGGTGGCAGGGGCTTGTTCTGCGGGCCGAAGAGGATCAGCCACACCTGGGTGCCGACGAGCGAGATCGCCAGCGTCGCGATCAGGCTGCGCGTGCGGAAGTTGTCGCGGTCCTGCAGGGGCAGGAAGGCAATGGCCCCGACGAAGAGCCCTGCCAGCGCCGAGCCGAGCATCCCGAACACGAGGACCCCGACCGAAAGGACCGCACCTTCCAGGCCCCAGCCCTCGGCGTACTGCGCGTAGAGCCAGGCGGTGTAGCCGCCCGCGGTGAAGATGAAGCCCTGCGCGAGGTTGAGCATGCCGATGCTTGCCCATGTGAAGGAGATGCCGATGGCCACGAGGCCGTATATGGACGCGAGCACCAGAGCACTGATCAGGACCTCGATCACAGATGCACCTCCGCTGCGGGAGGGACGTCGCCCAGAGCCTCACCGACATCGAGCTTGAGTTCCCCCGCATGCATGCCGAGAACGCGGTCGACTCGGCCCTCGATCAACGGCAGGTTCTGCTCCGCGATGATCATGGCTCCATCACCGAGGTCGATCTCGCACAGGGCGGCCACGAGGCCGAGAGAGATCTTCGGGGCCAGGCCCAGCGACGGCTCATCGACCAGGTACAGCGAGGCGTCGGACATCAGCGCCCGGCCCACGCTGACCATCCGCCGCTCGCCTCCGGAGAGCGTGCCCGCGGTCTGCCGCAGCAGGGGCGCCAGCGGGGGGAACACCTCGAGGATCCGCTCCCGACGCTTGCGGCGTGACCGCCACGTGGCTCCGGAGTAGGCCCCCGCGTCGATGTTGTCCTTGACCGACAGTCCGGGGAAGATCGCATCGCCCTGCGGGGCGAGGGCGATCCCCTGCCGCACGATGTGCGGGGTCTTGCGTCCCATACCGTGCGTGCGCCGACCGCCGATCTGCTCACCACGGAACAGGATCGACCCGTCCTGCCAGCCGGTCAGGCCGACGATGGCGCTGAGGAACGTGGTCTTGCCGTGCCCGTTGAGCCCGACGAGGCCGAGTCGCTCGCCCGGGTTGACGGTGAGGTTGAGGTCGTGCAGGACGCGCACCGGGCCGTAACCGGCCGACAGTCCCTCGATCTGGAGGATCGCCATCAGGCCACCACGTCCCCGGTGATGGGCACGTCGAAGTAGGCAGCCCGGACGTCGGGCTCGCGGAAGACGCGCTCGGGATGCCCCTCCGCGATGACCCGGCCCACATCGAGGACGAGAACGCGTGAGGCGACCATCGCAAGCAGCTCGAGCCGGTGCTCGATGAGCAGCACCGCCATGCCGTACTCCTGGGACAGTCGGCGAACGATCAGGTCGATCTCGTCGATCTCCGACCCGGTCAGCCCCGAGGCGGGCTCGTCGAGCAGGACGATCCGCGGCGAGCGAAGTAGCAGGCAGGCCAGCATCAGCTTGCGCCGCTCGAGGGTCTCCAGTGAGCCGGTGGGCTGGTCGAGCGGCACGCGCATGTGGACGAACTCCGTCGCCCACTCCACCTTGAGCCGGGACGGATAGGCCCTGTAGGCCTTGCGCGCCGCATTGAGCGTCTCACCGACCGTCAGGCCTGCGGGGACGATCGGGCGCTGGTAGCTGCGGACCAGCCCCCGCTGGACCCGCTCGCGCATCGGCAGCTTCGCGACGGACTCGCCGTCGAAGACGACGTCCCCACCGTGTCGCAGCTGGCGCCCGGAGAGGACCTCGAAGAGGCTGGTCTTGCCGGCCCCATTGGGGCCGGCAAGACCTACAACCTCCGCCTGCTCCACCTCGAGAGACACACCCTCGAGGATGCGGCGACCGCCGAGATCAAGGGTGATCTCCGAGCAGGACAGCAGTGCCATTCAGTGCTCCTACCGGATGCCTACTGCATCCACGGTGCCGGGGTGAATGGTGCCTCGGCATCATCCGCAGGCTCAATGACCGTGTGGCGACCATCCTGAACCTGGTAGAAGTAGTGCGTCACACCCTCGGCCGCGCTGGCGACATCGTTCGGGTAGCTGGGGGTGACCCCATTCGCGAAGTCGATGTAGCCCGTCACGCCCTGGTACGGGGTGGATGCGATGTACTGGTTGACCGCCGCGAAATCCGCAGGATCGGTGTTGGCCCACGCCTGAGCAAGCACGTTGACCATGTCGTAGCACCAGGCGGGGTAGACCATGCCCATCGTGACATCGTCCGTGCCCGTTGCTGCGTGGTAGGCCTCGCGGAAGGCCTTGTCCTCGGCGCTGGTGTTGCCGGTGCCGATCACGGTGCCCCACACGAAGCCCTCCGCGGAGTCACCCGCGATGTCGAGGTACTCCGGCTGGGACGGGCCGTACTGGAGGTAGACCAGCGAGCCGGGGACCGGATCCGCAGCGAACTGCTGCGAGAACGACGCGAGCTCGGCGCCGATCCAGTGATCGACCATGATCACACCGGGATCGTTGGCGGCCAGCTTCTGCAGCACGGGCGACCAGTCCTTCGTACCGGCCGTGATGTCGATGATCTCACCGAGCTCCCACTTGCCGCCCGATGCCTCGATGGCCTCGACGGTGGCAGCGGCGATGTTCTGGTTGTAGGCCGTGTCGCCGCGGATGATGTCGACCTTGTTGTTCTTCGGCGTCCACGAGCCCGAGTCAGCAAGGTTGGTGAGGAAGGTGACGAATCCGGAGCCGTAGTACGTCTCCGGCGGATCGACGAAGTAGTTGCCGTACTTGGCAGGATCCGAGGCGCGCATGACCTGCACGTCCACGTTGGTGTCACCGCTCATGTACGGCGCGCCGTACGTGGCAGCCACCTCAAGGGCGGCCGGAGGGATGATCACGAAGGGGCTGACGAGGGCAGCAACACCCTCGCCGGTCAGCTTCTGGAAGCCGGCCGTGATGCCCTCGGGCGTGAGGATGTCCAGGTCGGTGACGCTGAACTCGATCGGGCGCCCGTTGACACCGCCCGCACCATTGATCTGGTCCTTCGCGAGGGTCGCGCCGTTCAGGCAGTCGGCATGATCGGCGATGCCGGCCGGACCGGACTGGGCGATCGGCAGGCCGATCGTGATGGGCTCGCCGCTGGCCTCGGCCGGGGCGGCCTCCTCGGCAGCAGGCTCCGCCGCGGCGGGCTCCTCCGCGGCGGGTTCCTCGGCGGCGGCGGGTTCCTCCGCTGCCGGGCTTGCGGCGTCCCCGGAATCAGAGGAGCTGCAGGCACTCAGGACCACGGACAGCACCGCTACGGAAGCGGCGGCAGCCATGAGTCGAGTTCGCTTCATGTGGCCTCCATGACAGATCAGGGCGCAGTCCGCCCGGTGGGCTCACCCCACCAGTTCCCCGGCAGAGGGCCTATCGGTCGATCTGCCGATCTTTGATCTCTGATTGATAAAGAACGGGTCATTCGTGCCCGAAGGGCTGCCCCGGCTGACAGTCTTCCCCCGTGGCGACCGACCTCTCTGTTGGCATGCGCGCAGCCGGTTCACTTGCGGCCATCGCCTCCGACCACGCCTCCCCCCAGGACCGGGCCGCGGCCGTCCTCGCGGAGCTCAAGTCCCTCATCCCCCTCGAGGCGGCCGAGATCATCGCCCTGGACCCCTTCACCGGGGATCCCATGATGCTGGCCACGCACGGCTATTCCCCCCAGGTGCTGGACGACCTGCACAGCGCGGAGTTCTTCCAGCTCATGGAGTTCCTCGACCTGCCGGAGACGGGGCGAGCCACCCGGATGAAGGACCTGCCTGGGGACCCCCTCGACAACTGGGCCGTCTCGGACGTGCTGCTGCCCGCCGGGTACCGCGAGGGCCTGACCATGAGCCTTCGGACGTCCGACGGCAGGTTCGTCGGTGTCATCAACCTGTCGACGACCGATCCGCAGCACCCCAGCGACCTTGCCAAGGACGTTCTGACCCAGCTCTGCACCGCGCTCGGCAATATGGCCGACCCCCTGCGCTCACGGGGCTGGGTCACCTCACTCCTGGGGTCCACGGCGATGGCCGTGGGCCTGGACGCCCATGGCCGCGCCATCGCGCTGCCGGGGGTGCCCAAGCACGACCTGCTCCACGAGGACGCAGAACTGATGAACGTGGCCCGGAAGTCCGCGCGGATGAAGTCCTGGTCGTCCTTCGTGTGGCCGGGCGACACCGAGTTCTTCCGGGTCCGGGTGCTGCCGTGCACGGCCGAGGCCTCGGTCACCACCCTGGTGAGCCTGGACTCGATCGACCTCGGCCCCCTGACCCACCGCGAGCTGGAGGTGCTCACGCTGGCCGCAGAGGGCCTTTCGAACAACGAGATCAGCGAGGCCCTCGTGGTCTCGCATCGCACCGTGGCGACCCATGTCGAACACATCCTCGACAAGATCCAAGCCCCCAACCGAGCCGCTGCCGCGGCATACGCGCTCCGCGAGGGGCTCATCCTCGGCAAGGTGCAGCGGCACGATCTGTCGCACTGAGGCGACCGATCCGAACTACCTGCGCAGGCTCGACGCAGCGACCGACGGAGTCGTGGGCCCGGGCACGTCGGCATCCTTGACGTTGTAGGACGAGACCCGCTGCTCGTACGTCCATCGGTACTCGGCACCGGACTTGCTCGACTTGTCCTTGCAGGTCATCTTGCCGAGGAACGCCGTCACCAAGCCCTGGTCGTTCACCTGCAGATAGAACTCACCGCTGCGGCACTGGTCACCGTTGAGCCGCGTGATGGCCGCCTTGGTCCATGAGTACTGGGTCGTGCCGGCGAGGTAACCGGGCGAGGGGGAGCCGGCAGGTCCCACCGTGACCATGCCATCGGACGGCTCGAGTTCCGGCAGCACCTTGACGCTGTTGCGCACCAACTCGACCATGGGGACTCCCCGCCACGTGCGGGCCGCCGAGACCAGCGCGCCCGCGGTGACCCCGGTGATGGCTGTCGTCGCCGGGATGCTGGCGGGGATCGAGGACGCCTGGAGCGTGCCGCGCACGGCAGCGCGGGCGAGGTTGGCGGTGAGCCATGGCCCCGGTGTCGGGTTGCGGAGGGAGACCGCGCCGGCCTTGACGCCCTGCGCCTCGACAAGGCGCAGCGATGCGAAGTCACGACCGGTCCCGAGGGAGGATCCGTCACGCACCTCACGGCTGAACGAGGTGGCTCCGGCTCTCGAGACCAGGCGCGTCGTCGTGGTCTCGACCGAGGTCGGTGGGGTGGACGTGGAGAAGCCCCGTGCGTACACGTCGCGCCTGGTCGACTCGTAGACGGCAACTCCCGTCTTGTCCGTCTGCTGCCAGGACGCCGTGGAGATGGCCGGGATGTTGACGAGCTCGGCAGCCTGGGCGCCGGTGGCACTCACCCCGGAGACGAGGGCGAGGGCGGCGCCGACAGCTGCGGCTTGGCGGACGCTGGGGATTGTGCGCATGATCTGCTCCTTGGACGGACTGGACGGGCAGTTCGGACGCTAGGCGCGCTCGGGCCACCGTGCCCTGAACGGCGGGAAAGTGGGGTTCCAGCACCCCGCCTTCCCGCTCCCGGCGTCGGGCAGGACCTACGTGCGCCGGGCGGCTGACACCGCGGCCTGCTCCTGCACCCACGCCACCACGTCCTGCGTGGGCGTGCCGGGGGTGAAGATCGCGGCGACCCCCATGTCGAGCAGCCGCGGGATGTCGTCGTCGGGGATGATGCCTCCCCCGAAGACCACAATGTCGCTCGCATCGCGCTCCCGCAGGAGGTCGAGCACCTCCGCGAAGAGGGTCATGTGGGCGCCGGAGAGGATCGACAGTCCGATGAGGTCGGCGTCCTCCTGGAGTGCTGCCTCGACGATCTGGGCCGGTGTCTGCCGCAGGCCGGTGTAGACGACCTCGAAGCCCGCGTCACGCAGCGTCCGGGCGATGACCTTGGCACCCCGGTCGTGGCCGTCGAGCCCCGGCTTGGCGACCACAATCCTGACCCGTGACTCCACGAGGACTCCCTTCACATCGGACTGTTCGATCGTACCCACCGACGTCTGACACCTTGGTGGCGATCGTCGAAACTGCACTAGAGTGAGGGCATGCGCGGCAGCGTGGACTCACCCGTCTGGTCCTGGGTGCACACCCGGCAGCGAGGCACCCTGCGCGACGAGGTCGCTGCCTACACCACACCCCATGAGGTGACACCCCGCACCGACGGACTCGACGGGACGGTCGGGGTGCTGGCCCTGCCCGAGTCGCGCATGGTGTTCGTGAAATACGGCGGGCAGGTGGAGGTCGAGGCGCCGCCCACCGGCGACCGGATCGTGGCGACGGTGCCGCTCGGCCCCATGGGTGTGCGCTACGGCGACCGCAGGCCCGGCTCGCGCGACACCGCGACGGTCGTCCTGGGCCAGGAGTGCAGCACGCTGATGGACCCCGATCCGCTCGCAGGAGCGCTCGTCGTCTCGAGCGACCCGATCCGCATCGCCGCGCATGCCACTGACGTGCTCGGTCCCGAGCACGTCATCGACCCGGATCCACAGGCACTCGCCGCACCCCGCGCGATCGAACGCGCGTGCCGGCAGATCTGGACCGTGACCACCACGCTGCCAGCCGAGACGCCCGCTGCCGTCGTCGCCTCGCTCGCGCACGCCCTCGACGACATGCTCATGAGCGCGCTCGTGCTGGCCTGGTCGCCCACTCGGAACGTGCCCACCGCACGCGGACGGGCAGCGCACATCCTCGACTGGGTGCGCTGCAACCACGGGCTCGACGTGACGACCACCGACATCGCCCGTGGTGTCGGCCTGAGCCTGAGGCAGCTCCAGCAGATCGTCCATGACGAGCTCGGCATGACCCCCTCGCAACTGCTGCGCGACGTTCGGCTCATGGATGCCCACCATCGCCTGCGCGCCGCCGAATCCCGCACGACCACCGTGGCAGCGGTCGCCTACGACTGCGGCTTCACGCACCTTGGCCGCTTCTCCGTGCAGTACCGCGCCCGCTTCGGCGAGAAGCCGTCGACCACCCTGCTGCGAGAGCGGTTCCGGTGACGAACATCGCCGTGATCTACTACTCGTCGACGGGCAACATCGCGAAGCTCGCTCATGCGATCGCGGAGGGTGCACACGAGGCAGGAGCGACGACCCGTGTCCACTCAGTTGCCGAGACCGCGCCGGCGGCTGCCATCGACGCCAATCCCCGATGGCGTGGGTTCGTCGACACGAACACCGACGACCCTGCGACGCTCGAGGACCTCACGTGGGCCGACGCCATCGCCCTCGGATCGCCGACTCGCTTCGGGGGACCGGCCGCGCAGCTGAAGTCCTTCCTTGACACGACGGGCGGGCTCTGGGCGCAGGGTCTTCTCGCCGACAAGGTGTGCACCGCATTCACGAGCGCATCGACCGGTCACGGCGGCCTGGAGTCCACCATTCTGGCCATCAACAACCACTGCTACCACTGGGGCTCGCTCATCATGCCGCTCGGATACCGCGACACCCACGTGCGCAAGGTCACCGGCAATCCCTACGGAGCGTCCTTCGTCTCGCGCCAGGGTGCGGCTCCCGATGACGACGCCCTGCTCGCCGCGCGAGCACAGGGCCGCCAGCTTGCCGCGGTCACCTCCGACCTCCGCCGCGGACGACAGGAAGGGCAGACCTGATGGCCCCGATCCGCATCGTCGCCATGGGCGGCAGCACCCGGCCGAACTCATCGAGCGAGAAGGCCCTGCGCCTGGCTGCCGCTGCGGCAGAGGAGGCCGGCGCCGAGATCACGTGGTTCACGAGCACCGACCTGATCCTGCCGATCTACGACACAGAGACGGACGAGCGGTCACCCAAGGCCGCAGAGCTCGTCGAGGCGGTGCGATCCGCGCACGGACTCCTCATCGCCAGTCCCGGCTACCACGGCGGCATCAGCGGCATGATGAAGAACGCGCTCGACTACCTCGAGGACCTCCGCGCGGACGAGGCGCCCTACCTGCACGGCCGGGCGGTGGGGTGCATCTCGGTCGCCTACGGCTGGCAGGCATGCGTCACCACGCTGCACCAACTGCGGCAGGTCGTGCACGCCCTGCGCGGGTGGCCCACGCCCCTCGGTGGGGCGGTGAACACCTCAGTCACGTCCTTCGACGCCGACGGCGCGGTCTCCGACGCGTCCGTGCACGAGCAGTTGCGGACCGTCGGCCAGCAGGTCGTGGAGTTCGCGCGCATGCGTGCCGCCCACGTGGACCCGGCCTGACGGGGAGATCGGCATGGCCGTGGACGATCTCGAGATCAGCGCCTTCGACGGCGAGCCCAGCGACATCAGCGTGCGGGCCAGCAGGCCGCAGTCCCTCCTCATCACCGTCTACGGCGCCTACAGCCGATCCCTCGGCGGCTGGCTGGCGGTCAGCACGATCCTGCGCCTGCTCGGCGAGATGGGCATCGAGGACCCTGCCGTCCGCAGCGCGCTCTCGCGGTTCAAGAGGCGCGGGATCCTCGTGGCCGACAAGCGCGATCGGACCGCCGGCTACGCGCTGAGCAGCGCGTCGCGACGCACCTTCGACGTCGGCGACGCCCGCGTCCTCGAGCGTCGCGAGCTGCCCCGCGAAGAGGGGTGGGTCCTCGCGGCCTTCTCGATCCCCGAAAGCGCCCGCGACGTGCGGTATCGGCTCCGCTCACGTCTGGCCAAGGTGGGCTTCGCCCAGGTCACCGGCGGCCTGTGGATCGCGCCCCGCGCCCTCGAGGCTGACGTACGCAACGTGGCCGAGGCCCTCAACGTGACCGACTACGTCGACGTCTTCCGAGCCGAGCACATCGCCTTCCGTCCGACACCGGAGGCGATCCGGGCCTGGTGGGACCTCGATGCGATCTCCGCGCACTACACCGACTTCGTGCGGGCGTACTCGCCGCTGCGCTCCGCCTACTCCGGCGTCCAGGGCACGGTCGACGGCACCCGGGCCTTCGTCGACTACACCCGCGTGCTCACGTCGTGGCGGATGCTGCCCTACATCGACCCCGGGCTGCCGATGTCCTACCTGCCTCGCGACTGGGCCGGCCGACCGGCGACCGAGCTGTTCTTCTGGTTCCACGACCACCTCGCGCAGGCAGCGCAGAAGCATGTGGTCGAGCTGTGCGAGGCACGGCGCGACTAGCTCAGAACACGCTGGTCGGCTGCCACGTGCCGTACACCGAACGCAGCACGTCAGCGATCTCCTCCACCGTCGCGTAGCTGCGCACCGCCGTCACGCACGCGGGCACCACGTTGTCGCCGCCCGCCGCTGCCTCACGCAGGGCCTCGAGGGCTGCTGTGACCGCCGCGGCGTCGCGCTGGGCTCGGATCCGCGCCAGTGACTCCACCTGGGCGAGCTCGCTCGCCGGATCGATGCCGAAGACCTCGAACGAGACCGGGTCGGACACGAAGCGGTTGACGCCGATCAACGGCTTCTCGCCGGAGTCGACGGCCAGAGCCTGCTCGTATGCGCTGTCGGAGAGGGCGTTGGCGAAGTAGCCCGACTCGATGCAGTTCAGGGCTCCGCCCCGCTGCTCGATCCGGTGCATCTCGTCCATGATGTCGCGCTCAAGCTGATCGGTCAGCGCCTCGAGCAGGTAGCTGCCGCCGAGAGGATCCACCAGGTCGGTGACGCCGGTCTCGAAGGCCACGATCTGCTGGGTGCGAAGGGCCAGGGTCGCCGCCGCCTCCGTAGGCACGCCGAGCGCCTCGTCGAAGGCGCACACGTGCATCGTCTGCACTCCTCCGAGCGCGGCCGCGAGGGCCTCGATGGACGTGCGGACCACGTTGTTGAGCGGCTGCTGGGCCGTCAGCGACGAGCCGGCGGTGAAGACGAAGATGCGCAACTGCTCCGACCGCGGGTCCGCAGCCGAGTAGGTCTCCCGCATCAGGCGGGCCCACACCCGGCGCGCCGCTCGGAACTTGGCGATCTCCGGCATGAAGTCCATGTTGCTCGACAGGAAGGTGAACAGGGTCGGCGCGACGTCGTCGACCGACAGCCCCCGAGCCGTGGCCGCATCGAGGTAGGCGCGGGCATTGGCGAAGGTGAACGCGATCTCCTGAACAGCACTCGAACCCGCCTCGCGGATGTGGTACCCGCTCATCGCGAGGGGGACCCAACGCGGGATCCGGCGCGCGACGTGCTCGATCACGTCCACCGAGAGCTTCAGGCCGGCGGCCGCCGGGAAGATCTGCGTCCCCCGGGCGAAGTACTCCTTGAGGACGTCGTTCTGGATGAACATGCCGAACGCGTTGGGATCGACGTCGCGCTTCTCCGCGAGCGCCTCGAACATGGCGGCCCACACGTACCCGATGGAGTTGGCCGTCGTGCGCACCTGGCTGATGCGCTCCAACTCGATGCCATCCATGAGCACCTCGATGTCGGCGAGGCTGTCGATGGCCACGCCGACCTTGCCGACCTCCCCGCGGGAGAGCGCGTTGTCGGAGTCCAGCCCGATCTGTGTCGGCAGGTCGAGGGCCACGCTGAAGCCGGTGAGGCCCTGCGCCAGGAGGGACTTGAACCGCTCGTTGGTCTCAGCCGCCGTGCCGAAGCCGGCGTACTGGCCCATCGTCCACACCCCGGGATCGGCGGAGATTCCGCGCGTGTACGGGTACCGGCCCGGCTCCTCACTCACCACGCGCCTCCTTGTTGAGTTGCTCGCGCAGCACCTTCTTGGCGATTTTGCCCGTGGAGTTCAGCGGGAACTCGTCCACGATGCGGATGTCCTTGGGCTTCTTGTACGACGCCATGGTCGTGCGGCAGTGGTCGAGCACCTGCTCCGTGGTGACCGTGGCGCCGGGCAAGACGGTGAACAGCGCGGTCACGTGCTGGCCCCACTCCACGTCCTCCACGCCCACGACGGCAACCTCATGCACGCCCGGCACGGAGGCGATGACGTCCTCGATCTCGCGCGGATAGATGTTGTAGCCGCCGGAGATGATCATGTCGCCCTTGCGGTCGACGAGGTACAGCCGCTCGTCTGCATCTACGCGCCCGAGATCTCCGGTGTAGAGCCAGCCGTCGCGCACCGTCTTGGTCACGGTCGCCTCCTCCGCCGCCTGCCCGTAGTAGCCGCGCATGACGTGGTCGCCGCGTGTGATGACCTCGCCGATCTCGCCGACCGGCACATCCACGCCTGCCTCGTCCACGATGCGGACCTCGACCCCGTTGCAGGGGATGCCCGCGCTGGTGAGGACCTCGACATCGCCAGCGATCCCCCGGGCGTGGTCGTCCGGGCCGAGGACGGTGACGGGAGGAATCGCCTCGACCAGCCCGTAGTACTGCGCCATGTGGGGGGTGATGCGGTCGAAGCACTGGCGGATCTGCTCGGGCGGCATCGGCGCCCCGGCGTAGCCCAGCATCTGCAGGCCCGCCATGCGCTCCCGGGAGATGTCGGGCAGGGCGAGCAGTCGCGCCACCATGGTCGGCACCATCGCGGTGCCGGTGGCCCCGCGGTTCTCGAACGCATCGACGACGGCCTCGGCATCGAAGGATGGATGCACGATCTGGGTCGCCCCGAACGTGAAGCACGGGAGCACGAAGAGTCCGCTGGTGTGCGTGACCGGGCCGGCGTGCAGCCACGTCGTGCGATCGTCGGGGACCGTGCCGAAGAAGTCGGTGATCATGTTGTGCAGGCTCGCCATGCGGTTTCGGTGGGTGCGGATCGCACCCTTCGGGCGGCCCGTCGTCCCACTGGAGTAGTTGAGCGAGACGAGGGCATCCGGATCCACCGACAGCAGCAGCGGCTCCGCGCTCTGCTCTCCGAGGAAACGCTCGTACGGGATGGCGTCCGCTTCGCCATTGATGACGATGACGTGGTCGACGAGCGCGCGCACGTCGGCGGTGTCATCCCAGAACTTCGCGTCGAGGATCATTGCGCGAGGCGAGCAGTCGGTGGCGATGCGCACCCAGTCGCTCGGATGGAGCCGGTAGTTGAGTGCGACGCGGCACAGCCCTGCAGTGCTGATGCCGAGGTCGGTCTCGATGTAGGTGTTCTGGTTCGACTGAAGGTCGAGTACGCGGTCGCCCGTCTCCAGGCCCAGACTGCGCAGCGCGCGCGCGAGCTGCATGGCGCGCCCGCCCGTGCGCCCAAAGGTGCTCTCGCCCTCCGGCCCGATGAGCGCGATGCGGTCCCGGTAGCGGGACATCGAGCGAGCGACCAGGCGACCGACATCCATCTCAGTTCTCCTCTGCAGCGGGGGTCACGAACAGCGCGTCCAGGATCCAGCAGCCGTCGGGCAGCACAGTCACAGGATTGAGCTCGAGCTCGAAGCCCGCGGGCCACGATGCCACGCCATCGGCGACGCGCAGGATGAGATCGACGAGCGCCCGACGGTCGCCAGCCGGCTGGCCGCGCACGCCGGCGAGCAGGCGCCCCACCATGGTGGCATCCAGCATCTGCTCCACATCGCCCTCGGTCACGGGCAGCAGGCGCAGCGCGACGTCTGAGACGACCTCCGTCAACACTCCGCCGACGCCCACCGACAGCACAGCACCGAGGGGACTTCCGGTTACTCCGACGATGACCTCGGTGCCCTGCGGGACGAAGCGCTCCACGAGGACATCACCGCCGAGCTGCAGGAGTCGGGCGCAGACCGCCTCGGCGTCCGCCTCGGTGACATCGAGCGCCACCCCGCCCACATCGCTCTTGTGCCGAAGTCCCGGCACCTGTGCCTTGAGCACGGCACGGCCGCCGACCCCCCTCACCGCCCCGGCGGCCTCGGCCGGTGAGGTCACCACGACCGACTCCGGCACGCTCAGGCCCCCGGCCGCGAGGAGGGCCTTGACCTCCTTCTCGGAGGCATCCGCCGGTGGTACCGCCAGCGACGGGAAGGCGGCAGGTCGCGGCGCCTGCGGGCCGCAGGCACGATGCAGGGCCGCCAGCGCGGCGACCGCCCGCTCCGGTGTGGGATAGACGGGCACACCCGCTTCTGCGAGCAGCTGTGCCCCCTGCGGTGCGAGCGAGGCCGACCCGGTTCGCACGGCCACGACAGGCAGCTGCGTCGCAGCGCGCACCGCGCCCAGCGCCCGCGCGATGCGGGCGACGTCCTCGCCCACCAGCACTGCGAAGCAGGCCACGATGGCGTCGACCTGCGGATCCCGCGCAAGCCGCTCGAGGCACTCCTCGAACAGCCCGGGCTCTGCCATCACGGCAGCGGTGACATCAACCGGGTTCGTCGCGTTGCCGTACGACGGAACGATCCGCTCGAGGTCGGCGACGGTGGCGTCCGCCAGGCGGGCCAGGGACATGCCCTCGGCCTCCAGGGCGTCCGCTGCGAGGATGCCGCTTCCTCCCGAGGTCGTGATCACGCCGATCCGCGTGCCGCGCATCCGCGCACCGGTGGCGAGGAGCGCACCCACGTCGAGCAGCGCATCGATGTCGCGCACGCGGGCGATGCCCGCCGACGCCAGCGCCGCGTCGACGATCGCATCCGGTGCCGCAAGAGCGCCAGTGTGCGACGCCGCCGCCGTGGCACCCGCCGCGGAGCGCCCGGCCTTGACGATGGCGACGGGCACCTGCCCTGCAGCAGCGCGCAGTCGCGGCAGGTCGGCGAGCGACTCCACGTACATCAGCAGGGCGTCGATCGACGGATCGGCGGCGAGCGCGACCGCCACCTCGGCCGCCGTCACGTCGGCCTCGTTGCCCGTGGTCACCGCGACGCCGATCGGGACACCCCGCTCGAGCCCGAGCGAGAGCGTGCCGAAGCCCAGGGCGCCCGACTGGCTGACCAGGCCGACGCGACCGCTCGGCAGGGGCGTCGACGGCGAGGAGAACACGGGGGAGAACGACGCGACCACGTGCTGCGGGCCTCCGACGGAGCCGATGCAGTTCGGGCCGACCAGGCGCATGCCTGCGCCGCGCGCGATCTCGACGAGCTCGCGCTGCGCGACGGCTCCCTCCTCGCCCGCCTCAGCGAAGCCCGAGCTCATCACGATGCACACGCCCACGCCGGCATCGGCGCAGTCCTGCACGGCCTCGCGCACGGACCCGGCCGGGACCATGACGAGGGCGAGGTCGACGGGACTCGGGACATCGCGCATCGACGGGTACGCGGGCAGCCCGAGGATGCTCGCACTGCGGGGGTTCACCGGGTGGATCGCACCGTCATAGCCGTAGCGCTGCAGGTACTCGATCGGCAGCCGTCCCAGTGCTCCGGGGCGCTCCGTCGCACCGATCACGGCGATCGACGACGCGGCCCAGAGTGCCTGCAGGTCGCTCACGGCAGGAACGCGATCCCCTCGATCTCGACGAGGGCGGCGTCGTCCCACAGCCGGGTCACGCCGACGAGCGTCATGGCCGGATACTCACGCCCCACGAGCCGTCGCCAGACGCCGCCGAGCTCCCGGGCGTTTGCGCGGTAGTCGACCGGGTCGACGCTGAAGATCGTGACCTTGGCCAGGTGCTCGCCGCTGCCCCCCGCCGCACGCAGAGCCGTCATGAGGTTGCCGAGGGCGACCTCGAACTGCTCGACGATGCCCTCGCCCACGATCACGCCGTCGACGTTGAGTGCGGTCTGGCCCGCCAGCAGCACGGGCGTGCCGCCGGTGGCGAGGACGGCGTGCGAGAAGCCGATGGGCGGGGCGAGGTCGCCCGGGTTGATCCGCTCGATGCTCACGATTGCACGCTCCCGCCGTCGATGACGATGCCCTGCCCGTTGATGCCCCCTGTGTCGGCCACCAGCAGGTCGACCACCGAGGCCACCTCATCGGTGGTGATCAGTCGCTTGATGGGGTGCGCGTCCTCGAGGGTCGCGCGCGCGGTGGCCAGATCGACGCCGGTCTTCGCGACGATCGTCTCCAGCGACCGCGCGGTGAGCGGGGTGTCGACGTATCCGGGGCACACTGCGTTGACCGTGACCCCCGTGGTGGCCACCTCCATCGCGACCGACCGCACGACGCCGAGGATGCCGTGCTTCGCAGCGGCGTATGCGGTGATGTAGGGCGCACCGACCTTGGAGGCGATGCTCGCGACGACGACGATGCGCCCGAACCCGGCCTGCTTCATCGATGGCACAGCGGCTCGGATGAACCGGAACGGCGCGGTGAGGTTCACGTCCATCATCTGCTGCCACAGCTCGTCGTCCGTGCGGTGGACGGGGGCCGAGATCGCCTCGCCCGCGTTGAGCACCAGGACGTCGAGGCCGCCCCAGGCGGACTCGACCTGAGCGACCAGCTGCTCCGGGGCCGCCGGGTCAGTGACGTCCGCGGGGAGCACCAGGGTCGGGACGGGGAGCTCGGCAGCGAGGGCCTCGAGGTCGCCGACGGTGCGCGCGGTCAGCGCCACGCGGTGCCCGTCGGCCGCGAGGTGCTCGGCGATGGTCCGCCCGATCCCACGGCTGGCCCCGGTCACCAGGCAGCGGAGAGCAGGGCGCCCGGCCATGGCCCACCCCTCCTCACGCGGCCATCACGAGGAAGGCCGCAGCCCCCTGGCGATTGCGCTAACTTGTCGATCGACAATAATACGCTACATGACTGGAGCCGTCCTCGTCGATGCCCGGCGGAGCGTCTTCGGACGGAACCGGGGTGGCCTGAGCCACCTGCGCCCCGACGACCTGCTCGCCACCGTCCTCACCGACCTCGTCGCCGCCCACCCGGGCCTCGACCCGGCCCGCATCGACGACATCGTCATGGGCGACGCCAACGGCGCGGGCGAGGACAACCGCAACGTCGCGCGCATGTCCGCCCTTCTTGCCGGCCTGCCCGTCTCGGTCCCCGGCGTGACGCTGAACCGGCTGTGCGGCTCCGGCGCGGAGGCCATCGTGCAGGCGGCGCGCGCCATCCGGGCCCAGGACGCCGAGATCATCGTCGCCGGCGGCGTGGAGAGCATGAGCCGGGCGCCGCTCGTCGTGCGCCGCGAGGACCTGCCCCTCGGGCCCGACACCCCCGCCGCGCAGACGACCGTCGGATGGCGGCTGGTCAATCCGCGCTTTCCGAGCCACTGGACCGACAGCCTTGGCGCCTGCGCCGAGCGAAGCGCCCACGAACTCGGCATCACGCGGGAGGAGCAGGACGAGTGGGCCCTGCGCTCGCACGAGCTCGCCGCATCGGCTTGGCACGATGGAGTTTTCGACGGCTTCGCGATCCCCGTGGCGGACCTCACCCAGGACGAGCCCATCCGCGCCGACACGACGCTGGAGAAGCTCGCGGAGCTGAAGCCGGCGTTCACCCCCGACGGCACGGTCACCGCGGGCAACTCCTCGCCCATCACCGATGGAGCCGTCGCCGCACTGCTGACCTCCGAGGACGTGGCCGCGGAGCTCGGCGCCGAGCCGATCGCCCACATCCGCGCGTCCGCCGTCGTCGCCGTCGAGCCCGACAGGTTCGCGAACGCACCCGTCCCGGCGATGCGCAAGCTGCTCGCCCGCACCGGGCTCAGCTACTCCGACATCGATGTGTTCGAGATCAATGAGGCCTTCGCTGCGATGGTGCTCACCGTGCTGCGCGAGGCCGACGAGATCGACGTCGCGAAGGTCAACCCGCACGGCGGCGCGATTGCCATCGGCCACCCCGTGGGCGCCTCAGCGGCCCGCGTCATCGTCGACACGGCACGAGACCTGCGCAGCCGAGGCGGCGGTCTCGGGATCGCCACGGCCTGCATCGGCGTGGGTTTGGGAATCGCAGTTCTCGTGGAGGCGACATGATCCGGGTCGAAGAGTTCACCGACATCACCTACACGGTTGACGACCACGTCGCCGTCGTCACGATCAACCGCCCGGACCGCTACAACGCCCTGCGCGGCCGGACGGTCGATGAGCTCATCTATGCGTTCCGCTACGCCTGGGTCGACTCCGAGGTCGGCGCCATCATCCTGACGGGCGCCGGCGACAAGGCCTTCTGCAGCGGAGGCGATCAGAAGGAGCGCGCCGCCACCGGCGGGTACGGCGAGACCGAGATCGGCATGTTCGAGGTCGAGCGCCTGCACCGCCTCGTGCGCGAGGTGCCCAAGCCGGTCATCGCCGCGGTGAACGGCTTCGCGATCGGCGGCGGCCATGTCCTCCACGTGCTGTGCGACGTGTCGCTGGCGTCCTCCACCGCCCGGTTCGGTCAGGTCGGGCCTCGGGTCGGGAGCTTCGATGCGGGCTTCGGCACCGCCTACCTCGCCCGCGTCGTCGGCGAGAAGCGCGCACGCGAGATCTGGTTCTTCTGCGATCAGTACGACGCTGCGACCGCCGAGCGCTGGGGCCTGGTCAATCGCGTCGTCGAGCCCGACGAGCTCATGCCTCTGGCAATGGAGTGGGCACGCAAGGCCTGCGCCCTGTCTCCCACGGCGCTGAAGACGCTCAAG
>Ga0129333_10000471_pt1 | contig 33097 bp, 24 predicted proteins | sample CPB6_08_DNA_FD_94474 | JGI IMG/M metagenome (GOLD analysis project Ga0129333, IMG submission 94474) | Freshwater to marine salinity gradient microbial communities from Chesapeake Bay, USA - CPBay_Sum_0.6_0.8_DNA | ecosystem: Environmental > Aquatic > Marine > Coastal | place: USA: Chesapeake... | reverse complement strand
TAAAGTAGAAACTACTACATCTACGGATGAAGCTGTGTTAGAAACAACATAAAGTATATCACCGTCCTCAACGACTAATTTTTGATCACCACCAACAGGAATTAATGCTCCACCTTTGGGAATTGTTGCGTTTTTAACTATGTAAGTATTAGAACCCCCAATGCTGATGAAAAAATCAACATCAACCGGTTGAGTGTAAATGTTAGAAATACTAATTCCAATAACTGTAGTCTGAGCTCCACTAGGACCAGTAAACACTGTATTAGCAGTAGTACCTATACTATTTTTTACATAATTTTTGAATACGCTTGCCATATCTTATTCTTGTTATATAACTTTTATATTTAGTTGGCTATCCAAGTGCAATTGCAAACACTATAGCATCGTTCATTGAACCAGCTGCTCCTTGGACTCCTTGGAAACCTTGAGCTCCTAAGACACCTTGAACACCCTGTGCTCCCTGAACACCTTGTTCACCCTGAACCCCTTGGTGCCCTTGTACTCCTTGTGCTCCCTGAACACCCTGAGCTCCTTGGACTCCTTGATAACCTTGTTCACCCTGTACACCTTGATGACCTTGAACACCTTGATATCCTTGGGTTCCTTGATGTCCCTGGACACCTTGATGTCCTTGGACACCCTGTGCTCCTTGAACGCCTTGTTTACCCAATGTCGCTACTACTTGCCAAGTTGTACCATCATATACCATCTCAACTGAAATACCTTTTACATTCAGTATGAGATTTTCATTTTGCCCTTCAATAGTAGAACTGTTTCTATCTACAGTAACATTGTTAGTTTCCCAATCATTACCATCAGTTATTTCAACAGAATGTCCAGAAGAAGGAGATAGTGGAAGATAAATTGTAAAAGAACCACCAGAGGAATCAGCTATAATTCTTTGAAAAGTTGTTGCTGTATGAGTGGTAGTAATTTTAGTCCAAGTTGAAATAGCACCTTGTGATCCTTGAACCCCCTGTGCTCCCTGAACACCTTGAGCTCCTTGAACACCCTGGTTACCTTGAGCTCCTAGTTGACCCTGAACACCTTGAGCTCCTTGAACACCTTGAAATCCTTGCCTTCCTTGTGCTCCCTGAACACCCTGTGAACCCTGTACCCCTTGAGCACCCTGAACACCTTGAAAACCTTGAACACCTTGATATCCCTGAGCACCCAATAATCCTTGGACACCTTGAGCTCCTTGAACTCCTTGGTTTCCTTGAGCTCCTAATTGTCCTTGAACACCCTGTGCTCCTTGAACACCTTGATATCCCTGATCACCTTGAACACCCTGATATCCTTGAGATCCTAGTTGTCCCTGAACACCCTGTGCTCCCTGAACACCTTGAGCTCCTTGAACCCCTTGGTTTCCTTGAGCTCCTAATTGTCCTTGAACACCCTGTGCTCCTTGAACTCCTTGGGCTCCTTGAATACCTTGGTGGCCTTGCACACCTTGTGCACCTGTATCACCTTTATCACCTGTTCTTGCAAAAGATATAACAATAGAAGTTCCATTGGCCCAATTATTACTACCATTTAAGAAAGCAACTGGAACACTAAAATAATCAGTTTGTTCTGTATGTGAACCTATTATAGAAAAATTAGCGAAATGTGCGTCATTTGCTATTTCAGTGATAGAAAAAGTACCCTTTATTGCAGAAGTAGAATCATCTATAGTTTGAAGAAAATTATAGACATTTGCAGCAGGTGATTCTGAATCTAAAAAATCAATATAAAGATTAGAAGCATCAGCAATATTGGAATTGCTAAATTTTAATATTCCATTTCCAGGATCTGCGTTTGTAAATGACGATGTATCAAAAGAATATTCAAAAGCAGCACCACTAAAAGTTCCTATCTTACCTTGAGCTCCCTGAACACCTTGGTATCCTTGTGCTCCTAATGTACCCTGAGCACCCACATCCCCTTGAAAACCTTGAGCTCCTTGGATACCTTGATATCCTTGAGCTCCTAGTACACCCTGAACACCCTGTGCTCCTTGTACTCCTTGTGCTCCTTGTACGCCTTGATGTCCCTGAACACCTTGAACCCCTTGGAATCCTTGTCTTCCTTGTGCTCCCTGGACACCCTGCGAACCCTGTACCCCCTGAGCTCCTTGAACCCCTTGAAATCCTTGTCTTCCTTGTGCTCCCTGGACACCCTGCGAACCCTGCACCCCCTGAGCTCCTTGAACACCTTGGTTACCTTGAACGCCTTGTGACCCCTGTGTTCCCTGAAATCCCTGAACACCTTGATACCCCTGATCACCTTGAATACCTTGATGTCCTTGAATACCTTGATGTCCTTGTACACCTTGTATACCCTGTACACCCTGAGCACCTTGTATTCCTTGTGAGCCTTGTACTCCCTGTGTTCCTTGAGATCCTTGAACACCCTGTGAACCTTGAGGTCCTTGAACACCCTGACTGCCCTGTAATGGTACAGTTATTTCAGAACCAGTTGAGGATAACACTCCCCCAATAGTTTTTAACTTTATAGTTGTCATTATCTGGTTACGTTAGGTGTTACTGTTACTATACCCTCTACTACTCTAGTTACTGCTCCACTAGAAGTTTCTGTTATTTCAACATCGTAAACATACCTGCCAAAAGTCAAATTTGAAGTAGCATTTGCAGAAAGTGCCAAGGTCAAAATTCCTGTGTTTCCTCCCCCTGAAACAGTAAAAGAAGTTGAATTAGAAGAAGTGTAATGTTTTCTTAATTGAGCTGAATAGCTGTAATTATCCAAATTGATTGGAATATCATCTGAATCTGTAAGATTTAATGTTGTTGTGAAAGTAGTACCTTGATCTACTGTCAAATTTGCTTTTATTGCCATAAGAAATCTCCTATGGCTTTATTTATGTGGATTGTTTTTGGAACTATTTTGTTCTAAATTGTTTAGTCTACAATTCAATTGTTTGATTGCTTCAATCAAATAAGCTGTCAAACCATCATAGTTTACGCCTAAATTTTTTCCTTTTTGGACTAAATGAGGTAGAACTTTCTCTATTTGCTGAGCAATAACACCAGCAGATTTTTCATGATTATCAAACCATTCAAATTCTATACCATCTATCCTCATTAACTTACCTAAAGGATCATCTATTAAATTTATATTCTGTTTATAAGTTATATCTGATAATGAATTGAAAGTTGTTGCACTCAAAACGCCAGAATATGGATTAAAATTTAATTTAGTAGATGTAATATTTGGTGTAAAACTTCCTGTATTTGAAGTTGCAAAAGTTGGGTAGTATGTATTATCTGAAGTGTTTTCTGTTATAGTTCCAGCATTAGAAGCACCCTGTACACCTTGAGCCCCTTGAGAACCTTGAGCTCCTACGACACCTTGGAATCCTTGAGCTCCTATAGTTCCTTGTACACCCTGAGCTCCTTGAACGCCTTGGAAACCTTGAGCTCCTTGAGCACCAATGGATCCTTGCCTTCCTTGAGCACCTTGAACACCTTGTGCTCCTTGAATACCCTGGTTACCTTGATTTCCCTGAACACCCTGTGCGCCTTGAACACCTTGAACACCAGATGAAGGACCTACCCAATTTCCAGAACTATTGATAATAGCTTGTGATCCAACAAGAAGAGTTCCAGAAATCAATGCTAAATTTCCACTAATGGTTAGTGGGGATCCAGGAGAAGTATTGTTTATACCTACTCTATTATTCGTAGCATCAACAAATAGCACACCACCATCAAAATTACTATTTCCACCAAAATTGGCTACATTTACACTAACTGTTATATTTGAATGAGTTGAATTTCCTGAAACAACTATCGAATCATTTAATCCTGTGTTTACAGTAAATGTTCCATTAACTGTTGCACTACCTAAAACATTTATAGATAAGGCATTTAAATTATTGGAATATGCATCCCATCTTCTGGAAGTATTACCTAAAGCAATGTTATTAGCGTTTGGAGCTATATTAGCAGAGAATATTGAATTACCTGAAACAGAAAACCCATTTACTGTTGTGCTACCTTGCACACTTACAGTATTTGATAATAAATTCCATCTGTTAGTAGTATTACCTAAACTGTAAGTACTATCAATAGGAATAAAGTCACCAGCAGCTGTTCCACTAGAGACCAAGTTTCCAGATACATTAAGATTTCCAGCTACAGAAAGATTTCCAGCAATGTTGGCATTATTTTTAACATCTAAGCCGTGTTCTATCTTAAATACTGTGTTAGCCATCTGCTACCTATACAATTAAGTGAGCAATCACTTTGATTCTAGAGTTTGCTGTGTTTTGTTGGAAATACAATTCCACGTTAGCATTATTTATAGATGTAGTAAAAACTCCAAGATTAGCAGAAATTGGAGCAGAGATAGTTCCATACACAGTCAGGAAAGCATTTCCAGAATTATCATGTGCCAAAACTATCTCTTGTATTTGAGTATTAGAATTATCTACTGTTTTTACTTGTGCTGTTAGTTTAGCAGAAGAATATGTAGCTTTTGGAAATGAAAATATTGTCTGAGCACCAGTTGTATTTGCGCCAACATTAGTATTGGAAGTAACAACTATAACATAATCATTACTTACTGTAACATTTCCTTGTAAACTGGTTGTGTTAGCTACCACAAGTGATGATTGTATTGAAGCACTCGTAGTAACAACCAATGCTCCGATATTAGCAGAATTTAGATTGGATAATCCTGAAACGTTTGAAGAACCTAACGTTGCTATTCCACTGACTGTTATCACGTTACTAAAAGTAGCATTACCTGTAACTGTAATAACATTACTGAACGTAGCATTACCAGTAATATTCAATGTGTTTGATGTAGTTATGTTTCCTGTAACTGTTAATGATCCACCAATAACTACATTTCCAGAAACATTAGCAGTACCAGTAACTGTGTAAGAAGCATCAGGTGTTGTGTTGTTTACACCTATTCTATTATTAACAGAATCAACAAATAATACACCACTATCAAAACTAGAATTACCACCAATAGAATGAACAGATCCTGTTACATTTAAATTAGAACTAATATTAACAGTAGCACCAGAAACAACAATATTAGAAGAAACTGTTGATAACCCACCTTGAACAGTTACAGAAGCTGAGTTTATAGTAAGGTTAGCATGATTTAAATAACTATTAGAAGTTACTGTTAATGTACCACCAGATAGAGTTGTATTTGTAGAATTAATTGAAGTGTTGGTAGTTACAACGGATATATTAGATGTAATATTAGCTAAACCACCAACAACATATAAAATAGTAGAATTGATTGAGGCATTTGCAACGGTTATATTTAAATTTGATGTTGCAGCTAGTACTGCACCTTGAAACGTCACATTTGAAGTAATTGAAAGATTGGCAGAAGTAGAAACAGTTCCACCTCTAAGAGCAGTACTGATAGCTAACGTATTAGCAGCAAATGTTCCAGTAATAGATCCATTTCCAGTAACAGTTGCTCCTGTAGTGTTACTTTCAACAGTTACAGCATAGTTAGTGAATGCATCAGCTAACTGATTTGTTTTGGTAATCCATGAAGCAAACGTATCTGTAGCTGTTACAACATTGGCAATACTTTTAGCCATTCTTGTTTCCGTTTAACAAAAGTCTTAACATCTCTTTAATTTCATTTACATCGTTTTTTAAGTTTTCTACATCCTTCAAAGTATTATCCATATTTCTAGATTTCATTACATCATATCTATATTGTTTAAAAGATGCTGTATCTGTGTTCAATACAGCTCTAGAATGATTGTCTCTTTTAAGTTTTTTACTGTCCATTATGCTGACACTGCAATTGCTCTATATTCAGCAACTCTAGGAACTAGAAAATAATTATCAGACTTTAATACTATCTTTATAGCAAACGTTTTGAATCCATCATATTTTGCCATTGATCTATTAAAGTATCTAACAATATTAAAATTCTGATTATTCAAGAAAGCCGAATTTTTGTCTGTTATTTTATCAACCTTTAATCCTAAACTTACCAAACTACTATTAGAAACTGCTTTAGACACTGAAAATGTAGTTGTATTTGAAGAAGTTACTGTATCTATAAAAAATGTTTCAGGAAAAGTAGGATTATAAACTTTTACCAAATCTCCAGCTATTATATCAGTATTCACAGTAGAATAACTTCCAGTAACTACTACTGAAGAAAGAGTTGTTTGAAACGTTCCAGAAGTTACTTCCGTACCTGGGTGAGACGAAGGGAGTACATATTTGAGTTCAACAAAATCATTTGGATTAGAGTCAAGACTCACAACTTTTGATCCAGTAGGAACATCAAGAGTTAATTTGGACCAATTTTTTGTGTTGAATGACTCACCATCATCTTCACTGATTAATTTAGCATAAACTTCAATATCAGTTGAGCTTGGTTTAAATGCTGTCATGTAAACAATTAAGTCTTCTGCTATTTGGTCAACGTCTAAAATTACTTGTTTAGAAACATATTTTGAAAAAGCAATCCCATCTCTTTTTAAAGTATGACCAGTTTCGCTAGTACCTGTAGCTGTAATATCAATTTCAACTCCACTTAAAGTACTTGCTAACTTAACACCAGTAGAATTAGCTGATACTACAAAATAACTTTGATTGTTTGTTAAACCTGTAACAACAGTATTTCCTGGACTGACAATATATCTTAAAACATCATTGTTTACAAACTGGTTAGAAGATATAGTAATGAAATTATTAGTACTTGCTACATCAGTGTTTGAATTGAACGTCGCTGTAGCAAATCTATTGTTACCATATGTTTCACTAGATGTGTCATTATTAATTAAAAATTCTTCCGTATTAAAATCTAAGTTCTTTTCTAATACAAAAGGTGAAGTGTAATCGTTTTCTGTAATAAATTCTAAATTTGCTTGTAAACTTTTAGAATTTGCAAATAAGTTAGAAGGATTTGTTACTTCTTTGGATCTTGAAGCTATAACAGCAGCATAGTTATCAATTAAGTTAGAAACATTATTAAAAACTTGTTTATTTTTACCAGCAGTTGTTGCATAAGAAGAATTAGCAATATTAATATATTGGTTAAACCTTGTACCTGCTGGAGTAATCACTCTATATCTTGGTGTATACTTAGCTAGTGATACATCTATTAATGAATAACTAACAGCATTAGCAGTTGAATCTATGCCTTTAAGAATTCTATTATTTGTAAAATATAGTGTACTGTTAGCCGATGATTCATAAAGAACGAGCATATCTTTATAATTGGTAAACTTATCTACTTTACCTACTACTGATTTAAAATACCCTACTGAGTCATTAGAGAATGGAGGAATAACATCAACAGTTATATTTGATGAATTTGTAACGTAGGTAACTTGTCTAACAACAGTATTACCATCTGTTCCATCTGTTAAGACTATATGATCACCAATAGAAAGAACACTATCGAAAGCTGTATTAGTTCCAGTAACAATATAACTTGTAGTGTTTACTGATAGATATCCTTTTTCAAATGTTCTTATGTTTACACCACTCATACTAGTAGCAAAAGTACTAGTTGTATTTAAAAACGTTGTATTAGTGACAACATTGACTCTTCTTATTTGAGATGAAGAACTGTTTGCTACCAAAATTAAATCGTTGTTTGATATCTTGTCTGTGAAGGATGAAGAAGTCGTATTACCAAAGTCAGTTCCTGAGCCTGTTACATTAGCACTTCCAGATGAAACAGTTACTGTTCCCGTTGCGTTCGCTTGCTGTTGATAAACATATTCGCCACCAATAAAAGATCCATTCAGAGATCCGGATGAGATTTTAATAAATTCGTATGCTTCGTTAACTACTCTAAATGATTTAGAAGTAGAAGTAAATTTGGCAAATTTGATTGCAAATTTTAAATCAGTATCAATTAAAGGAGTTATTACATTTCCATTTGTAATATCAAAAAGATTTCCATCTGTTTTACCTGAAGAGTTTTTAGCTGTTTGGCCAGATGAAATATCTTCCTCTCCAGATCTATTAGTCCATAATTGAAACTCAGGATCATCAAAACCAATTAAAAATGCGTATTCATTTCCAGTTTGTAGTGGAATTGGATACCTAAATTTAAAATTAGTTGAGTAAGAAGCATCGGTTGTAGTTGCAATAGTTCCATATTCATTTCTAGCTATACCTAGTGAACTTGCTAAATCTACAACGGGCTTGCCTTCTTTCATAGGACATATACTCATAGATACACCAGGAGCATATTTACCAGATGAACCTTGTCCTAAAACTGGTTTATATTTAAAATAAAGATCAATACTAGTAACAAAAACTGTACTTGCATTTTGAAATATTTCAGGATCTAAAAAGAATGATTGGGCTTTAGTAAAAAATGGCATATCAACCCTGATTAGAAGAGCGTAGTTTTTGCATAAGAAACTGATGAATTTTCAAAATTTTGAACTAATGTTGTTTGATTTAATTCAGTCAAAACCAATTCCAATGGTGTAGCTTTTAAATAATTTGCTTTGGCTGACATTGCTTTGGGTGTATCAGAAGGTATAAAAGAATCCATATAAAAAACTATTTTTATTTTTCCGTCTTCATCAGTGACTAAAGGATCTCCAAGTTTTTTTCCAAACTGTTTAGTTCTAGAAGCATATTGAGATCTATTTACATAAAGATAATACCTTGAAAGTGGTCTAAGACCAAACACTTCAAAAGTTAAATCTCGTTCTTTAAAAATTCTTGTTTTCATTGAATTATTTATTGTTTAATTAAGCTGTTATATAATAACTTTCCCACTCACCTTCATCATCTCCTCCGAATACATCATCACTACCAATTTCACCACCTCCCCCACCACTTCCTCCATCATTTCCTCCACCATAACCACCTAAATCTCCAGAGTTAGTAATTACTTCACCATCAATCAGTACTGACTCACCAACAGCTGTACCGTCTCCATTCATACCTATATTTCCATCACCAGTTTCACTAGTTGAATCTACACCACTTACACCTGTATCATTTCCTTGGCTGGAAGCTGCATCAACAAAATTATCTCCTGATGTAGCTCCAGTACCACCAGGACCAAAACCTCCAACAGTTATTGATGATACAGTAACTGATCCTAAAGCTCCAATCAAAGAAAATACTCCTATTGGTCCTGTAACAGTGGTAGATAGTAAACTTGCTGATCCAAGTTCTACAAAATCTATTACATTGGTTGCTGTAGTTACATTAGAAGTAACAGTAACAGTACATGCTGTCACAACAGATGTATCAAGAACAAATGTTTTTCCGGATCCATCTCCATCATTTGATGAGGAAGATCCACCTCCACCTCCTCCATCAACATCTGTATCCTTTTTAGGAAGATCTTGTTTGCTTTTCACGTTAACAGAATATGTTAAAACAGCTCCAGACGTTCCAAAAGTTAAAGTGTATCCGAATGTTCCTATTCCATATACCCAAGTATCAACCTCTCTCCATGTACCAGCTGCATCAGCATAGAAAACTCTATTCACAGCTGCTGCTAGTCCTGATCCTACAACAGTTATAGATTCTCCAGGTTGTGCATTAGTAACAACAACCTGCCACAAATCATTTTCATAAATTTCACTTGGTCCATTTATTTGAGGTCTTGCATAACCTCCACCACTAGAAGGCTCTGTGACAACAGTGACTTCAGGAACACTACTTACTGATTGATATGTGACTGTTTTTGGTTTAGAAGCGTTGAGTTGTTTGATTAATGTTACTTCTGTGTAAGGAAGCATCAACTGATTATCTTCAGTAATAGCAACACTTGTATTTGAGTGTGATCTATCGAAAATACTTTCTAAATTGTAGTTAAATTTAAGTGGTTGAAGTTCACCTTTTTCTGTATCAATAAAACATGAATTTTCTACATTTTTAAGATCTACAACATTATAATCATTGAAACTATCTACTAAAAATCCATTTTTAAATCTATCCTTAGCTGGATCATTAGAACTTGGAATAGTTTTGTCAATTATTGATCTTTCTAATTTTGAAAGTAATATTTCTTTTTCAATAGCAACAATTCTTTGCTCAAGTTTGCTTATACTTGACATAGTATAAGCTCTAGGTGACGATCTTCTTTCTGAAGTACTAGAGATAGTTTTAACTTTATATTTGTCTTCTCTAACATTAACTATAGAAGAATCATTACCTACCCTTTTATTATTAATACTAAAAGTAGTATTAGAAAAACTATAAGGTAAAGAAGGATATGGAGGAATGAATAAGTTTGTTACTAGCAAAGAATCGGCTGGTTTATTCGGTGCCTTTAAATTAGTAACATCTGGTGTTCCAATAGAAACTAACAAGTCATTGTTTCTATTAATAGAAACAGAATCTATTCTTGGAACATAAAAATCAATATCAAATGTAATTTCTGAATCAGGTACAGGAAAATATTTTTCATCAGTATTGATTGTTACTGTAGCGGATGGATTTACTGTTGCTGAAGCAACACTTGTAGAATATGAAGCTGTATTTGTTGTAAAAGGTCTAAAATCAAAACAATCTCTTACATCATAATATCTACCATCTGAAGTTAGTAATTCAGGAACTTCTAGTGTGTTAATATAAGTGTTGTTGCTGTAACCAGTTGAATCATTAATTAAATCATTATATGAATTGATTGTAATAAATCCCTCAGATGAATTGACATCAAAAGCATCAAATTGAGCTAAAAGCCATTGTGTGTTTGATATAGCTAAATTAGCACCCTTTATCAAACGGAGCTCTGCATTTTTTACTTTATCCCCATCATCATATGAATTGACGTAAAAATATTTTGTAACATCTGTATTAGCTGCTGTATTTCCATAATAGACAGCTTTCAATCTGAATACATCTGGAATACCTAAACTCCAAGGTCCAGAAGTGTTATTTCCACTTGCGGATACTGTATCATTGTTTCCAGTATAGATTTTAACATAAAGATCTCTGTTTAAGTCTTTGTTAATTTGAGTAGCAGAAGGTATTCGAATATTATACATTGCTACCACGTTAGCTGTACCAGCTAAACTAGAATTAGCAATATCAATGGTAACAACAGAAGAATTTGCAGAAGTTGTTATAGTTCTGCCAGTTCTTTCTAAATCAATAGGATAATAAGCAGGGAAAAACAGAGCTACATTAGCATTTGTATCGGTGAATGATAGATTGGCATTTAGAATCATGTAAGTAGAATTTACAATGTTTTCTACTCTTCTAACATCAATGGTACTACTTCCACCTGTTTCTAAAACTCTTACATAATCACCAACTCTAAAATCAGTAGTAAAACTAGTTGAAGTACCAACCAAATAATTTAGAGTTGTTCCTCCTGACACTGATCCGGCTGCATTTGAAACAGAAACATTAGAAACTGGAGCTATAATGAAATCTTGCTTCTGTATAGATGATAATGAAAGTGATCCTGAATAAGGAAATTGATAACTAACAGGAGCTGTTATTTCAATAGTTCCATTAGCATTTAAAGTAAGATCTTGAGTAGATGTTCTATATGTATACGTGATATCAGAAATAGACTTTGCAGCAGAAACTCCAGTCCTGAATATAATATCTGGTGATTCTGTATCATACAAGAATGTTACAGTATTACTTGAAGTACCATCAATTTCTGTTACAGCATCACAAATTCCATCGTATGATCCATCGTAATACAAAGCTCTGACATCTCTGAATGATTTTCCAGCATTCATTGTTACATCAAACAAGTATAATCTATAAATAGCTTCTGGTGTTCCTTTTATACCTGATTCATATACGAGAGATCTCATTCTTGCAGTGCCAATCGCATTACCAGCAGGAGTTATAGTTGCTGAACTACCTACTGTAACTCCACTTAGTAAACTTTTAGCTGTATCGTAAAGTGTAATTGTAGCACCTGATTTAAAATCAAAAAATCCTGCTAGATTCTTTACCTTTACATAATTTCCATAATTAGCAGTTATTGTTTGATTTGATTTGGTGAATACAGTATTACCTTTTTGTATAGGCGTAGGAATATTAGTAAGAGTTTCAATTCTCTTGCCTCTGATATAAGCCTTACCAGGATCAATAACAACATTAAAATGGGTCGTATTAGAGACAATTTCTTTAGTAGAAGCTCTAAAAGAATCAATTACAAAATCACCAGCAGTTTCAAAAGTTCTTCTCTCATATTCTTTTGCTATTTCATTATAAACAGTATTTCTATTTTCTTTTGATGGTAATCCATCAACAAACTCAACTAATGGAAGGAATTCTGAGTTGGCAGCTCCAACATCGGTATTAACAACGTAAAGTATAGGTCTAATTCTTAGTCTATCTGCTCCAGGAGCAGTTTCGTTGTAAGTATTAGCAGCATTATCATATAAAGATGAATCTGTTGTGTATTTTACAATCGATTCATTAGAAGTGAATCCAACAGACACATTTGAAGGTGTAGAAGAGTATTTTGAAACTAGTGTTGTTTGAGGTAATACTCTAGAAAATATACCTTTCTGATAAATTATACCTTCAGTTACAGAAAATGTATAGCCAAATCCAACTGGTGAAGTAAATGAATTGTTAGCAACTCTTATCTGAGCGTAATTTTTAACAGCAGTCAGATCTAAAGAAGATACTCCTGCAGAAGCCGATGCAGGTTTGATTACAACTGAAGGAACTGTGGTATATCCTGATCCTCCAGAAGAAAGTGTGATTGTTTGTACAACTCCTAACGAATCTGTGGATATTACACCATTTGCGTTTCCACCAACAAAGAACGTAACATTAGCTACTGCGCTGGAAGTGTTTCCAGTTATATTATATCCAGAAGACATTGTCCATGATGTAGAATTTGCTGATGTGTTAGATAATTGTTCAGCATTTATAGGCTTTACAGAAAGTATCTTATTATTAGAATTAATGCCGTTGGCTATCCCAATAACCTGAAGTCTTGCACCAGTTGTTGCTTGTGTAATAATTTCACCGTTAGTGAATGTACCACTACTTACCCTAACATCAAGAGCAGAAACAAAATGGAGAGTGTCTGAATTGGAAAACCCTGTACCACCATTTACAACTGATACACTATAGAGTTGTTCGTTTTTGTTAAAAACATCTAGTAAATCGTTGTTAGAAAAAGAAGTGAGATTAAAAGTATTTCCTGAATTAATATAACTAACATATAAAGTGTTTAGGTCAGGATTTTGTGATTCAAATCCTGTTTCAAAATTTAAAATTTTAGCTTGAAGATTAGCAGAATTTTTTATATAAAGACCGACGTACGAAGATATATTGACTGGTTGACCATCTTCTTGAAGATCTTTAATTTTTACGTAAGGAGCAAGAGGATTGTAGATGAAATTACAACCACTTATAATAGTTCCACTTTTAAAAACATGATCTCCAAATCGTTCTATTTGTTTTTGAAGAATTGTTTGAAGTTGATTAAGTTCTCTTGTCTGAACAGAAACACCTGGCCTGAAAAGAATTCTATAGAAATCTTTCTGCTCGTTGAAATCATCCCAGTATGGAGTTGCGTTAAGATTGGTCTCTAAGGCCATGTAATCCTCTTAAAACTTCAAGATTATTTTTATAGTTTCTGACTGATTTTCATCCCTGTCAGTTGGATCTATGTTTTCTATGTATAACACCTCTCCACTTCCTTCCACTATGTCTGGAGGCCATGAAGCATTCAGTGTGGCTACTGCTGAAGAATTCACTCCAGTTATAGTATTTGAAATGTTTAAAGTACCCTGTTTGTTTACAAGATATAAGTTAGATGATGTGTTTGAATGAAAGTAAGCATTTGCAGTTGCTGTGTCTAATTGATAAACTTGCTCATCTTCTTGGAATGTTCCAGAAACTGAAGTAAAAGTATACTTGTACCTATTATCAAACGTGTTAAAGTTTTTAGTTTCTCCGTTGATAGTGAAACTAACAACGTTAGCAGTAGCTCCAGAAGTAGAACCAGTAACTATATTATCATTAATAAAAATGCCTGTTACATTTGTAACTGTAATAGTTGATGTTGAAGTATCAACTATTACACCAGTAGCGTTAGAATTAGATTGAACTATTGTTTCATTATCACTAAAAATACCTGTTGATGTAGCTATAGTTAATACAACGTTGGAAAAATATGGATCTTTTAATAATCCTATAGTTCTAAAATCATTCTGTGTAGGTATAGTTCCTGATTCATTATTTGAAAATGTCACACTGATTCCCAGATACTTACCTCCAAGCTCATATTCTGGATCACTTCCATGTCCTTTTTTGGGACCAAGAACTACTGATAATGTGGCAGAGTTAGAAATACCACTAGTATTTCCAACAACTGTTGCGGTTGCAAAGGTATATCCACTTCCTCTCTCTACTATCTCAATTTTAGATATTGTATTTGATGCTGATGTGTTTACTATGGCTCTGGCTTTAGCACCAGTACCGTCACCAATTATACTCACAGAAGGTGTAATTTCATAAACAGAAGTTATATCTGGTGTTGTTGTGAAGGAACTATCAAGAGTGATTGTTTTTGTTAATCCAGACACATTGTAATTTAAAATTTTTCTTATTTGACCTAAACCGGTACCGTCTTTGATGTATATAAAACTTCCATTGTAAAAATCATTATCACTACTAGCATTATTTGCAATATTATAAACTAGATTATTACCACCTACAGTAATATCTGTTGATACAAAAGTGTTAGAAAGGTATGTGTTGTAGCTAGAACCAGCAAAAGTTACTAAAATGACATCGATAGATCCAGAAACAGCATTACCTGTTACATTAGCATTTGGAACTACAGGAATGTAATCTTCAGTTGAAAATTTTTCAAAAGTAGATCTATCAATAGTATACATGTACTTCCAAACATATCCATCTGAAGTGCTGTAAAATTCGTCATCTGCACCAGTTTCATTGAAATCTGGTTTGATAGTTGATGGGGATCCATTATTGTTATCTAACACTTTAAAAACATAATAATTAGATACAGAATTTACAACAGCATAAAAATTACTTGTATCTAAATTTGAATTACTTCTGTATGGGGTATAAACAGTGTTTGAAACCCAATTGTATCTTGGAACCATAATTTTAACATCAGTGTTGGATACTTTTTTTCCAAACACTATTTGTTTATAAGGATCAATGTTTACATTGAAGTTTGTATTTTCAATTGTAGGTATAGAATCATCACCTGACAAATAAGGAGTTGATTTTCCAGCAAACACATAATAAATGCTGTTAGCAGTTTCAGAGATAGATTCTCTAAACTGTTTGGCGTTATGTAAGTTAAAGTAATTAGTCAGTAGTGTTTTTTCAGCCATTATTTTTCGTACCGAACTGTAACATATGTAACATTAGCAGAAGCATTAGATGATAAACCAGTAATAGTAGAGTTTATTGGAATATCATTCTCTGTGTTTGCAACAACAATAGTATTTATTGCTGTTGATAATGAGTAAGTGTTAGTAGTAGTTGAGTTAATGTATCCTTCTACAGTATTCGCATTTTTAAATGTGCCGAAAACGTTGTTTAAGTAGAAAGAGTAGAATGTTGAGTTTGATTCAATAGAGTACACATTACCACTAGCAACATTTGATGAAAAATCAGATAGTCTAACTGTTGTGTTACTAACAAAAGGAATAGATTTTTTGAATGTGGCGACTGTATTTGATATAGAAGGATACGATCTCAAAATCATATGTGTTGTGTTTGTAACTGTTTTTATCTGTTTTAAATCAGTAGTAGCTCCACTTGTAAATTGTATCCATCCATTATTTGAAAAATTAGTTGTGAAGGATGTACTTGTACCTACAACATTTACAGAATTGCTTGCTATACTCACAGTACCAGTCAAAGTAGAAGTTAATGTATTAGAGACAGGCACAGTAATGATTGAAATAGTAGGAGAATGAACATTTCCATATCCAAAAACATTAACTGCATGAGAAAGTGTTGTTCCAGTAGTTGTGGTGTTTGAAGTATTAGAAGAAATATGACCTGATAATGTGTTTGATGAAGTGAATGTTCCTGAAACATTGGTTACGTAAAGTACAGTAACATTTGCTGTATTGTTTGAATCCTTAGCAACTACATTACCACTTGCAACATAACTGTTTGCATTTGGCATGTAAACAGATCTACCCACTACAAATTGATTATTGCTATCAGGCACTTCAATCACTACTACATTTGAAGTGTTAGATATTCCCAATGAAATATTATTAGGTGTTACATATGATATAGTTGTATTTGAACTGCTATTTGAAAACACTACAAATTCAGAATTAGTAAAAGACGATCCGATCAATCCATTTAAAGTATCTAAATTCACAAATCTAGTAGAAGTATTTTTAGAGGTTATTTGACTATTTGCAAATGAATCAATAATTACTTTGCCAAACATTCTTGTTCCAGCAACATGAACCAATTTGTTCAAGATTTGAGAATATTTTGAGAATGGTACTTTAGATCTCACTTCATAACTATATTCTTGATAATAATTACTATCAAGAAGTTTTTTATCATCTGAAATAAATCCACCACTATTTCTATAATATCCCTCACCTATTCCTTGTTTTATTAGGTTAGTTTGAGCTGTCACAATATAAATTGATCCATCTTTCTCTAATGTTACATTTTCTCCATCAAGATAACCATAACCAGAATCTATTATATTTAATCCTGACACAACAGCATTAGCAATTTGAACATTTGCTGTTATATCAGCATTTTCACCAATTGCGAGACTGTTAACATCTTCTGTAATCACATCTATTACAGCATTAGCTCCAGAAATAATACCTATTATTGTATTCCCAACCCCAAAAGAAGATCCAAAACTGGTTCTTTTTACTTTGAGAACACTTGTATTGGAACCTGATTTTATCTCACCATAAGAAGTTGTTGATATGGTAGTTGAAGTGTTAGTAGCAGATATATTAGCTGTTGCTCCTGTTGTCAATGTGTTTAACAAGTATCCATTTGTAGGAGTAGTTTCAAATAATCCAATAACATCTCTTAGTTTAACATCACCTGCACCTCCTGATAATGCTGTTGAATAAACAAAACCCGAAGCAATGTTTGCAGTTCCATTACTTTGATATACAAATTCACCAATTTCAAAGTTAGTAGTTGAAGACCCATTAGCAGCTGTACCTGAAAATGTATTAACAGTCAAAATTACAGCTGATTGATTAGAAGACTGTTCTATTCTTTCACCAACTGAAAAGCTTTTATTTACACTGCTTATATTGAAAATGAAATCCTTTCTTTGATATCCAGCAACATCTGGTTCATATACTAGAACAAAAGGATTTATGTTATAACTTGAACCTGGATTGATCGACTTCAACGTAGAAATTTCACCTATAGTGAAATTAGTAAATCTCAACGCATCGAGTAAAGTTGTATTGACATCCGCTCCTGGAAACTTAACAAAGCCATAACCACCAGAAGCATTAGCATTATCAGGACTTAAATCTAAATTTATACTTAAAAAAGGAACATTTCCAGTATTATTAGATGAAAGTAAATCTGGATTCAAAAGTACAGTTTCTTCATTGTCTAAACTACCAATAGAAAAATTAGCGCCAGAACCACTACTTACAAAATCTATATTTGCATAGCTATTAGAACTTAATCCAATAACATAAGAATGAATTGTGTTTGGATAAAAAGTATTTAAAACGCTGTCAAGTCCTATATGAGTGGAATTTTGACCTATTAATATACCATTAGCAGTAATATCAGCGTTGTTTGCTACAGTAGCTGTGTAAAACAAATTAGCAACATATGTATTTACAGTTCCTATTGTAGCATTGTTACCTATAAGCCTAAAACTAGTGTTAACAGCTGCAACGTTGCCAGAAACAGGTCTAATTAGAAGCGATCCGTGAGTAGAGTTAGTACTTGTAGAAGTAATAACGAATGCATTAGCACTAGATGTTGAATTAATTGATTCTATTGAAGAACCGTTTGCAAACAATGAAATATTTGATGATGTATCAAAAACTAAATCTACTAAACTAGCTTTAATAGTGGTGTTAGTAGCAGCAATATTACCTGTGATATTAGAAACTCTTATAGTTCCCTCAGTATTAGAAACCAATGTAACAGAAACTATTCCAGCTGTAGCGTTTGAGACAGAAGAATTACCTTGAGCAAATATTACTGTATTAGGTGTGAAAAAACTTGAATTTACCGCACTAGTAAAACCAACTCTCATTAAATTTTGAGTAACAGTTTCAAATCTTTCAAATTCTGTAATTGATGAATTTGAATTAGTCAAGTTGTTAAATTTAATAACTTTATCTGAAATATAAACTGTTGCTGTATTTGAATACCCCCAACCACCATCTACAATTTGAAATGTTACTCTACCAGTTTCATTGTTAATGCTAGTTACAATAGCTTTAGCATTCTTTCCATTAATAGAGACTACGTTAAACTGATCACCGACAGCAAAGTTTTGACCTCCATTTACTACTGATAGTTCATTTAAAGATCCAATAATAGTAGGAGCGTCAATAATACTTGTATTAGAAACTTCTACTACCTTTTCTTTAAAATTAAAATCACCTCTTAAATTAGAAAGATATAAAATATCAAAATATTTTCCATTTATTCTTTTTCTTACTACTTCTTCACAAAATGCTTTTGCACCAGATGTAGAACCAACTATCTCTTTATTAACAAAACTAACATTTCTAGGCGAGATTGAAACTTCTAAGTAAATAGGTTTAACCCATTTACCATCAGATAGCTTAAACAAATCATCTCCAGGTAGATATACTGAAGAATCTTGATTGTATAAAGCTCTAAGAGCTATTCTAATTCCTTGCTCGTCACCTTTATTATGATAGATGTTAAGAGCTTGCTTTACAAGTAATCTTTCGTTGCTTTCGTTTACAAGAGGAAGATCTTTAAGAAAAGTTTCTTTAAAATGAACAATGAAACTTTCTATAGTTTTATCTATATCTCTATATTCTAAAAGGTTTCTTGAATAGTACAATTGTTGGTTAGTTGATTCTAACCATTTGTAATATGCTTTTACAAACTCAACGAATAAAGGTCCTTCTTCCTGATAAAATTCAGGAAAATGAGATTGTACTAACGGATGAATTAAATCCTGTATTTCTTTCATATCTTAACAGGAGTAATTTTCACACTAATGTCTTCATCAGCTATTGATAGGATAACATTCTTTGTACTAGAAAAATCTTTATCCAAAGGCACGGCAAAAAATTTTATAGATGATCCCTCAAATGCAGAAACATTAAGGTTTTCAACTATTAAGATTCCATTTTCATAATCGATTGTACCAATTTGTCTTTCAAGATCAATTAAATTAGATGATAGTTTTGCTATAAAGAGCTTCCCAGTGGTATCATCAACGATTATACTTCTGAACCCATTAAAGGTAAACGCTGATGTTCTGATGGTATGACCATAGTGTGTTTCTTCAATTCTTAAGTCTATTCCAGTTTCTCTTATCAAAGGAAATCCAAATTCTATTTCATAACTTTGAATTTTGTTTAATACGGGAGTAATTTTCTTAATAGCTCTTATGTTAGTGTTATTACTTACAATGCTTGAATCTGCAGAGTCTATTTCTTTAATTAATTTACTGTAAAATAATGTCTTTTTAAATCCATTAAGATTGTTAAGATTGTAAGAACTAATTTTTGAAAGTACGAGGGTCTTTATGTCATTTTCAAGTTTTGAAGTTATATTAACATTGTATTTCACATCACTAACAATTTCAGCATATAAAAAATCAGGATTTACAAACACTACATCGATAGAAAGTGGTGTTTTATCCTTTATAAAATTTGAGAAAGCATCTATTCTATTTTCAGGGGTACCATCAGCATTAACGACATCAACAGAAATAAAAACTTTACCAAACTGAGGTGGAACTAAACTTTCACCACCATAAGCTGAAATAGTTTGAATATCAGAAAAATTTGACTTCAAAATAGTTTCATAGTCCGAAGCTGTTACAGCTCTATTTTGTGTTTGAAAAGCTCTAGGTGCATTATATCTTATTGATTCAATAGTTTCATTAACAGCACCTCCGGATGCATTTGACAACGTTGATAATGAAACATTAGAATGACCATCGATACTTCCATCATTAGTAAATGATGAAGCACCATTTGGTAACTCACCACTACTGATTCTATATTCAGTTACTATTACAGATCCATCTTTTGGTTTTCTTCCAAATACATTATCACCAAACCTAATTTCATATTGTTGATTTTCTGCAGCTTCAACAAAATAATTATTTGAAACTGAAGTCATTCCCACTAAACTAGAAGATTTAGTATAAGATATACTATTATCACCATTATCTTCTATTACAGTAACAGACAAACTACTTGTATCTATTGTAGGATTAGACATCACAAATCGTTGAGATGTGTTACTATAATTCATGACAAATGAATCAGTTACATAATTACCTTCGTACAAAATGATATTTGAAGTAAATACATTATTATTTGGATTGCTCAGAACTAAATTTTCATTGGTTGTAAATGTAAACGTATTTGAACCAACTCTTGAAGTGAATGAAGTTCCTTTTGGAATTACTACACTATTTGTACTGGAGGTTGGAGATATTGTAATAGTTACATTTGCACTTGCAGAAACAAAAGATCTTGGAGTATAATTGAGAGCTTTAGCATGAGAAACGACACTGTCTCTTAAAGAAGCAGTATCAATAAACATTTCACTTGCTACCATATTAGTATAAAATGAATTTAAATAGGTATTGTATGATAGAAGATCAATTAAAACGCTAATGTTTGATCCGTCAAAATCCACATCTTTGAAAGCTGTGTTATTTTTAAGATAGGTTTTTAAATTAGTTTTGATTGAGTTGAAATCTAATCCAACCAGATCAATACTGGTGTTTGCCATTATCTGACCCTATTTAAAGTAAGTTCTAATGTTACAGGTTCTGATTTATTTATTATGCTAAAAATAATTGTAACTGACATACTGTTACTATCAGGATTACCAAAAACCTTAACATCTAATATGTCAGCTCTAGGTTCAAAATTTTTAATTGCAGTTTTAATTAAATCCCTGATTATTTGTTCAGTAGCTTGCGTGTAGTTCTCAAACAACATACTTCTAATATCACTACCAAAGGTTGGATTAAAAAATCTTTCTCCACGATTAGTCAATAAAATGTTTTTTATTGACGTTTTTACTGATTCTTCGTTTTCTAGTGATAATAAGTCTTTTTTTACGAATTCAACGTCAAAATTTGTATATACGTCTGAATATAATACTGGCTTTACAAACCTAGGAGTTGATTTTATTGTTCTTACTACTAAAGCCATATTAGTCGCCTATAAACACTGTAGATGATCCTGATTCGATTCTATTTGTTCCTGGAGGATTACCAGAATCACCAGTGTCTGCTGTATCATCTATTCTAGCAGCACCTTTACTTCCATTGTTTAAATTAATTGTTTTTCCATTTATTTTTAAGTCACCATCAACCTGTAATGAATAATTACCCTTTACTCTTACATTAACATTACCATCAACAACTACTTGAACGCTACCCTTAATCTCAGTATTTGAATTACCTTGAACATATAATATGTCGTTTTTAAGAATAACTTCAATATTATCGTCAACTATCTTTGATACTTTTCTACCGTCATAATTTATTTCTGTATAAGTTCCAGTTTTGTGATAGATGTGTATTCTTTCTTTGTTTGGTGTATCATCGATTTCAATAACATGACCACTCTCAGACTGATAAACTCTATTAAAAGGATATAAACTTCCATAAGAACTAGAAGGTTCAGGACCAATTAATGATTTATTTATTGAGTTATTTTCTCTAGCTAATGGTGTAACATCATGTTTAGAAACATCTTTATCAGGAATTCCTGGCAAAGATCCTAAAACCATTGGCATTTGACCATTTTGACCATCAGCAAAAAAACCAAATACAGTGGATCCTTCCATTAAACCTGTCGGAGATAATCCTACTTTTTGATTACTGGCGCTTGTTGGCTGCATTATAATAAAAGCCCATTGAAGATCATTAGTAGGGGTATCTGTCTTATCTCCATGAAAATTGTATATTCTTACTTTAACTCGTCCGAGTTTTTCGGGATCTTTTCTGTCCTCAACGACACCAAACCACCAAAAGAAACCTTCAATTCCTATTTGTTTCATCTTAAACCAACCTTGTTACAATCCATTGAAATGTAATGCTTTGCTTTGCCTGTAGTTGTAATGTTATGTCTCAGTCTTGAAACTATGTAATTTCCTCCAACCATATCATCATCAGATTTTACTTCGGTAGTGCCAGAAGCTTCAGGCAAATTAAGCTCTACCACATCACCTGCCTTTAATGAAGAATCACCAGGAATATAAACTCTTACATAATTAGAATTAAATAATTTGAGAAACGATTGCTTGGCACCCATCATATCTTCAAGAAAATTTTCATTTCTATTTGAATCTTTTGGAATAAAGAAATTAAATGTTGGTTTATTAGCAAATTGTTGTATAGCACTATCTGTTATGTTAAGGGAATTTTTATTATCAATATTAACTAGTGATTGAAACTTTTTAGATAAATCAAATTCAGTATCTTTTTGGGATTTTGTAAAGATATCGAAAACTTTAACTCTATTTTTAATACCACCATCTTGAATGATGTCAGTTAGATCTGTTCTTCCAATATTTTCATATTCGATAATACTTCTAAAACTTAGAGCTTCTGTTTCTTTACTTAATTGAGTTGTTGAGTAATAATAAAACTTTTTTGTTCCTATCTTTGCTTTACCATCTTCCATCATCTGTTCGATAGATTTAAATTTAAATCCTTCTTGATTTTCAAAAAACACATATGATGAAGAAATATACTTTGGATTTACAGCTCTCTTTCTAACCATATCAATAGCTGCAAAAGGACTTAATTTTGGAAATACTATCGTTTCTGTGCCTTTGCAAGGATCAATATCCAATATTTTATCTGTTTGTAAATACCTACTAAAAATATTGTTTACTATTGAATCAATAGTTTCGTTATAGCTTTGTAAAATATTAATATTACTTTGAGTAAGTTGTTCTTTAGAAACACATTTAAGAATATAGGAATAACCTTTTCCATTCATATTTTGTTGAACTTCACTGACTGCAAATGTGTTTAATTTATATGTTGTAGGATAATCTAAACCAGGAGTTTGAAAAGTAATTTCAAATTCTTCTTCACCTATTAAAGGAAAGTCTCTCAAAAGACCGATTTTGTCATCAAAGGTTATTTCAGCATATATTGAAGGTGAATTAAAGTCTTCGTATATGTCTATGAAAACAACTTGATCAGCAGGATTAATTTCTGCTTGGGTGTTTTTATTTTTTAATAATAGTTCAAGAATTGTTACATCGCCAGTCTCATACGATTTCATCTAAACAATTCTCTCATGTCTTTTTGTACTTTGCCGATGTACGAACGATCTAGTATTCTTATGTTATATTTTGATTCGTTTACTTCTTCTTCGTACGTTAAGTATGTAACAGGGGAATAAAAAGAAACCTCTGATAAAGGAATAGATTGATTCAGTGTAGTTGAACTTGTAACAGAAGCAGTTGAATTTGTTGTGAATCCCGTTATGTTACTATTTGAAAAACTTCCTGTAACTTTATTAATAATTAAATTATTAGTCCCAACATATGTGATGTATCCACTATTAGAGTTTTGAGTTATTTTTTCTCCTACAATAAATCCACTATTTGAAGATACTGAAAGGGAAACTATTACATTTGTATCTACAACTGTATCCAGAGACTTTCTTTGATATGACACAACTTGATTATTGAAACCAATAATAGGACTGTAATATTTCTTTATAGATGTTGAAAGAGAATTATAACTTGAAGGAGATAACAAAGTATCATCAGAAGCATAATTGTTTCTGTAAAAAGCTATCTCTTCAGCTTTTGATATAGAGCCATACTTTGATATGATATATTGATTAAATTGTTCCTGAGTTAAAGGCCAGTCATAATAAGGATCTGTGATGTCATTAGACAAATAAATTATCCAATCTAACGTAGGATCATCATAAACTCTTGCTGCTATTTGATCAGCTCTTTCACCTTGAATGATCGTATAAGGATAGAATATAGCTAAGTTTTCTTGAACACTTTGATTAAATTTAACCTTTGCTATAACATTAGTAACAATGTTATTAGCATAACTTGTTGTAGGAAAAAAATTAAAATATCCTGGCATGGTTAAATCGCATTAAAAGTTTGACTATACTGCTTTTGTGTATTAAGAAAATCTGATTGTTGTTGTTTTGTAAGGTTATCTCTCGTGATAACTCTAATTTCTTTAAATGAAATGTTCATTTCTATATCTGTCGGACTTCCATCTTTGAAAAATGAAGGTGTACCATTTGGGGAATAATTCACAGCAAATGAAGTTACAACACATCTTTCAAACATATAAGGAATATCCTCACTAGGACCAAAAGTTATATCAACTACGTCTGGAAATGTAAACAAAGGACCTGTTTTGCTGTCTCCTCCAGCTGTACCTGGTAAAATTCTCTTTTTAATATTAAAAATAAGAGTTTTCAGTACTTGACTTTCTTTAGAATTTTTTGGTGAAAATCTAAATGAAAATGAATGCTCTCTCAATCCTATATCTTGAAAAATAGCAGCTAAGTGAGGATTAGGCACAGCACCAGTTACTTTATCAATATTTGCTAAAAGCGTCTCACCTCCTAGCCTCCCAACTTCACCTCTAACCCCTACAGCTGCTGCCCCCATTATTGTTTTCGCAGTTTCTTTAGAAGCTAAGTCTTGCTTACCTTCTAGAATATTTCTTCCTGTTTCCACTAAAGCACCCATAACTGGACCAAGTTTAGCATCGTTATAACTTACAGAAAAATTATCATTTAGATTAGTGGGTATAGGTAAAACAACTACAAGAGTAGGATTGTCTTCAGCTATAGAAAGTGGTTCTGCTTTCTTGTATGATAAAAAAGACAATTTTATAAAGTATTTTCCAATATCTTCTGGATATGTGATAACTGTGAATTTATCTGGTTGAGATAAAGCTGATTTAGTAGCATCTGTAGCAAATTTACTTGGATTTGTAGGAAAATCGTTAGGCTTAAATTTAGTAATAGGTTTCAAACCAGCAGCAGAAGCAGCTCCTGAAACATCTCCAAACTTTACTTTATTGAATGCTTGTGTCGTTTGTGAAACTATTCCACCTATTTTATCAGCTAATGCTACACCTGCAGAGAAACCTGCTACAGCAGCTGCAGCTTTAGAGAAGTACGCCATAAATATTTCCTATGAGCTATAAGGGATACTTTAAACCAAGGAATCCTTCCAAATATAATGGGGATCCAACAAATATTATTTATCGCAGCAGTTGGGAAGCTAAATTGATGAAGTACTTAGATGACCATCCTGATGTAATAAAATGGGCTAGTGAGGAAATTTGTATACCTTACAGGTCACCTATTGACAATAAAATTCACAGATATTTTCCTGATTTTTTAGTAAAGAAAAGAAATTCACAAGGCCAAATTGAAACAGTAATGATAGAAGTTAAACCCAAGTCTCAAACAACTCCTCCAAAAATTCAAAAAAAGACTACTAAAAGGTATGTTAATGAAGTGTATACTTGGGGTATAAACAGTGCTAAATGGAAAGCAGCTCAACAATTCTGCGAAGAAAGAAAATGGAAATTCGTTATAATGACAGAAAATGAGCTTGGAATAACCTATGCCTAATTATTTTGTTGATATGTTTAACCAAGCTGTCTCAAGAGGAATGGAAACAGCTAAAATGGAAACAGCTAGAAACTGGTTTTCTACTCAAACAACAAATGTAAGAAGAGTTGAACCTAGAACTGTTATTCAAAAATCTAGAAATGACTTAATGAGTACAGTTTTCATAGGTCAGATGTTCTTGTTTATGTATGATGCTAAAACTAAAGATACTCTTCTATACTTTGATAGATTTCCATTGATTTTTCCATTCAGAAAAGTTCAAGATGGATTTTATGGTATTAATATGCATTATCTTCCATACATGCTTAGAGCTAAACTTATGGATGCTTTGTATGATACTATTAATAATGATAAAAAAGATCAAACAACAAGACTTAGAATTTCATATAACATTTTGAACAGTGCAGCTAGATTTAGATATTTTGAACCTTGTGTCAAGCGCTACCTAAATATTCAAGTTCAGTCTAGGTTTTTATACGTAGACCCAAATCAATGGGAAACAGCTTTGTTTTTACCTCTTGAAAGGTTTGTCGGTGCTACTAAAGCTCAAGTTTGGAAAGATTCTAGAAAAAAGATTGGCGTTTAATGGCTGCTAAGTTTTTAAATACTGCTTTAACAGGGCTAGCTTTATATTCGGCTCTTAAACCATCTTCTACTTCTCAAGCGACAGGTAGGTATGGAAATTTTCTTTCTGAATTTAGAAGCAGATCTTTTGCTAGAACTAATTTATTTGAAGTTACTCTTAGACCACCTTTAATAATGACAGGTGATAGAATAGATTCAGTGATTCATCTGTATGCTGACTCAATTAATATTCCAGGTCTAAATTTTGCTACTTCAGAAACTAGAAGATATGGGTATGGTCCGATAGAAAAAAAACCTTACGCTCCAATTTTCAATGACATAACGATTTCCTTTCTAGTAGATGGTACTGGAAACATATACAAATATTTTTATAAATGGATGAATAGAATTGTTTCTAGCGATCAATACATAAATGGTAACTCTTCAAGCTCAAATGGTTTGGGAGCATTTGAAGTGGAATACAAAGATAATTATAAATCTCAGATTGGTATATCAACTTTTGATGAGGCAGGTAATGGAGTATTAACTTCTCAAATAGTTGATGCAATTCCAATAGGTTTGTCAGATACATCTTTGAGTTGGAGTGATAATGATCAAATAATGAGATTGAATATGACTTTCACATATTTCCAACACGTGTTAATTAGTTCAGATAGTAAAGAACCTGTATCTGGCCAAACTAAACCTCTTTCAGGGTTACAACAAATTGTCAAAGCTGGAACGGCTTTGCAAACTTTAGCATCACTCAGAAAACCAAGAGGGGTTGGTGATGTTTTGAATGTGATTAATAATGCCAAAACCATTATAGGAGGATTTGGCTTTTAACTGGAGTTATCATGGCACTACCTAAATTATCTCATCCTACATTTGAGCTTGAAATACCTAGTACTAAACAAAAAATTAGATATCGACCTTTTCTAGTAAAAGAAGAAAAAATACTACTGATTGCACAATCTAGTGAAGATCCAAAAGAAATAATTTATGCAGTTAAACAAGTTTTGCAAAATTGTTCTTTAGATCAAATTGATATAGATGATTTAACAACGTTCGACATAGAATATTTTTTCATTAAGTTAAGATCTAAGTCTGTAAATAATATAGTAAATCTGAGATATAAGGATCTTGAAGATGAAAAAATATATGAATTTGAAGTTGATTTAGATGGTATAGAAATAGAATACAACAAAGATCATCAAAAAACTATTAATGTTTCTCAGAATACTATATTAAATTTAAAATATCCTAAAATGAATATGATTAACAGTCTCGAGAAGATTGAAAATGAGACTGATTTAGTTTTTGAAATTTTAAGAAATTGTTTAGATACTATAGTCCATGACTCCCAAGTTATTGAAGTATCTAATTATTCAAGAGAAGAAATTGACGAATTTATTCTTAGTATGGATGTGAGCTCCTTCAATAAAGTTCAAGAATTTTTCAACACAATGCCTAAACTTAAGCATGAAATTGTTTATACCAATAGTTTAGGAAATCAAAGAAAAATTATTCTTCAAAGTCTAAACGATTTTTTTCAATTGGGCTGAGCCATAACAGTTTATCCAATTATTTCACGTTAATATTTGGTATGGTTCAGCATCATAAATATTCAATACAGGAAATTGAAAATTTATATCCTTTTGAAAGAGACATCTATGTTGATATGTTAAAGGATTACTTAGAAAAAGAACAAGAAAGACTACGAAGTAGAAATTAATTGGCTAAGAAATCTAAAAAAGATAACAACAAACAAACCATGTCATTAAGTGACATGGCTTCAGTGTTTTTTGGAAATAAAGAAGATAAAAGTAAAGAAGAAGTTACTAAAGAAGCTAAATCTTCTGTTGATACTATTTTTATAGTAAAAACTTTTGAGAAAGTCTCACAAAAACAAACCGAACAAGTAGAGATATTAAAAAAGACTAATATTGTTGTCACACAAATGGCAGACAATATTTACAACATAGCAGCTACAATTGGAGCTCAGCTTACTTCAATTAAAGAAGTAGAGGAATCTCTAAAACAACAGGCTGTTCAACAGCAAACAGATAGACAGAAACAACAAGCAGCTTCTGAAGAAGCATCTATGGAAGTTAGACAAGCACTTCCTGCTGATGATCAAAAACCAAAAGATACTAAAAAAGAAACCAGTATGATGGATTCTTTGAAAAAAGGATTTAAATTACCTTTTGGTAATATTATTAAAACTGTGTTTTCTGGTGGGATGTCCTTTCTAAAAAAAGCTGGAGGTTTTTTACTAAGAGGGTTGACATTATTTACTAATCCAATAGGACTAGCAGTTGCTGTAATAGGAACAATTGGATTTGGCATATACAAATACTTTACAGACAAAGAATTCAGAGCGTCTGTAAACAATATTTTTCAAACAGCTAAGGATTTCATATCTGAAAAATTTGGTCAAGCTAAAGATTTGTTTGGTGAATATATTGTTAATCCAGTTGTAAATTTTCTTTCAACAGTCAAAGACAAATTCATTGATGGTATAATAGCTTTAATAAACGCTGTGCCTGATTTTGGTTTAGATAAAGTAAAAGAAATAAAAACTAAACTTGTTGATTCAGTATCAGGTTATAAATCAGCTCCTACAACACAATCTAAAAAAGAAGAGCCTACCCCAATCCCACCAGGAACAAGTACAGCAGGTGCAGGAAGAGGATCAATTAATCCACCTATGGCAGTTCCTGATCAGGAACTGCCTAAAGCTAGAGATACAGAACCAGTTTCAGGAAAAACGGAATCTGCTTTAGATGTTGATTTAAAAAAATATGTTAATGTCAAAGATTCTAGTATCAATCTCGATGATTTAGATCAGGCTGTTAAGAAAAGACTTGCAGCAGTTGCTTATGAATATTTTAATGCTACTGGTCAAAAAATTCAAATAAACTCTGGATTTAGAGATCCTAAAGAACAGGAAGAATTATTTAAAAAATATGGTTCTCCAAGAGCTGCAAAACCCGGCAAAAGTAAACATGAAGTAGGTTTAGCTTTTGATATGAACTCAGGTGACGCTAATAAAGCTATTGCGATGGGATTATTTGACAAGTACGGTTTCCATAGACCAATATCTGCCGAAACATGGCATGTGGAACCTACAGAAGTTAAAAAGTCTACTCCAGACAATCCAGTAAATCCTGGCCAAGCAGTTCTTGTTTCAAATGAGGGTAAAGCTACCTTGCCTTCAGATGGTAAACCTATTAATGAAAGTGAACTCAAACAAGCAGTACCTGCTGAAGGTGAAACAAAAACTCCATCTCTGGCAAACGTTTCTGCAGAAAATATTACTAAACCATCAGCAGCTGCTTCTAGTATTGCTTCTGGTGTTTCTGGATCTCAGTCACTGTCTTCTTCTGGTGGTTACGTAGCTCCTGCATCACAATCCCCTAACATAGGTGAAGGGATAGTTGCTGCTTCTATGAATGTGGAAGCAGGTTACAATCAGCAAAATAATCCTACTATTTCTAACATAGATAACAGTTCATCAAATATATCATCTTCTGATCAAAAACCTAGATTTAAAATTCCTTCGCCAGTAGCAAACAGAGGATCGTTAGATAATTATTCTTATAGTTACGCATGAATAAGACAGAAGAATTAACAAAACTATTTTCCAATCTTGGAATCATTTCTAATTTTCTTGTTAAAAAACAAGAAGAAGCCTTAGAACTACAAAACAAAAATTTTGTTTTGTTTTCACAAATTTCTGACAATCTCTATAACATTGCTGGTAAGCTGGGTGCGTCAGTTACTTCATTAGAAGAAGTTAAACAATATGTCGTCTATGATACTAATGATGCTGCTCCTGAACCAATTATACAAGAACAACAAGCAGTAGCTGTAGACACACAAGGAAAAGAAAGACCAACGAAGAAATCAAATAACTTATTATTAATGACTTCTTTGTATGGAGCTTTGCTTTATGGTGTTTCCATAATAGACAAAGTTATTGATTTCTTCAAAGATCCTATTGGTATTTTGTCGAGTATGTTGGGATCAATAGGTGAAGAAATAGTAAATTTTTTTCAAGAAGGATCTGCCTTTAGAGATTTTATTACAGAAGCATTTGAATCAGCGAAAAATGAACTTATGCAAACATTTGACGATCTCAAAGATATTTTTAAGTTTATTATAGCTGATCCGCTAGTAAATTTGTTTGATGATATAAAAATATTCTTTGTTGATCTAGCAATCAAAGGAGTGAAAAATCTTCCTGATTGGCTCAAAGGTGATACAATTAAAAACTTTGAAAAAAGTCTAGAAAATAATAAACAGTCTTTAAAAGAGCAAAAAGAAACAAAAATTGCAGAACAACAGCAAAGAAGAGAAGATTTTGAAAAGAAAATAGAATATAGAGAAGCAGCAAAGCAAGCTAAAGAGGAAGGTAAAGAACCTACAGTAGAAGATTTAAAAAAGGAACAACCAAAGCCTAAAGCTGTAAGTCCCACTCCTGCCACTTCAGAACCTGCTCCTACTCGAGCGCAACCTCAGACACAACAAGCCCGAGCTGAACCTTTTAAAGAAGAAGCTAAACCAATTCCTAAGGCTCAATATATAGCTCCTCCAGCAGAATCTGTTTCTAAACCACCTCCTACAGCAACAGAACCTACTGGTAAACAGGGAATGTTGGGTATAGTTCAAAAAGCTTTTGAAGACGTAGGTATAACTAATCCATTTGTCAGAACTGCATTATTGGCAAATATAGAAAAAGAATCTGGTTTCAAACCAAAAGATGAAAATCTTAATTACAGCTCAGTAGAACGTATAAAAAAAGTATTTCCTACTGCTGTAAGAGTAGCAAGGTTATCTGATCAAGATCTAAAGCAATACACCAATAATCCACAAGGATTAGCGGAGTTAGTGTACGGTTCTAAGTCTCCAGTAGGTAAGCTGATGGGAAATGATGAACCTGGAGATGGATACAAATATAGAGGAAGAGGATTCATTCAAATTACAGGAAAAAAGAACTACGCATTTTATGGCAAACAAATAGGCGTAGATCTTGTTAAGAATCCTGAAATGGCAAACGATCCTATTATTGCTGCCAAAATATCTGCTTTGTTTGTCAAGCAAGGACTGAAGGGCCGAATGGATTTTAAGTCTCAAGCAGAAGCTAATAGAGCTGTAACACAAGTGATTGGTGGAGCAGGATTAGATTTGTCCAAAGGTATTGGAGCAGAAATACTTGCTAAAGTTGACAAATATTCTACCATGTACACGGACACTGGCTCTTCTGGAACTATAGTTGCAAGTGCACCAATAACAGGACAATCAACATCAACTTCAAGCGCTGAAGTAAATGCTGCCAAGAAACAACAAAACACTCAAGTTGTTATGAATGTTAACAATTCTAGTTCTACAGCTGTAAAAGTTGGAGCTCCACAAGGGAGCTCCACAACTATTGCAAGACCGATAACTTAATTACTCGTTTGCGAGATTCTGAAAGTAGTTGATAGAATCATCATCATCCCCAACAGTAGAGGCAGCAGCCAATGCAGCCACAGTAGCAGCAGCACGAGCTTTGTGACTTGGAGCTGCAACTTCTTGATCATCCGCTGTAGTCGAAGGCTTAGGAGCTGACCCATCAAGACCAAGCACTTTATAGAAACGTGCTTTGAGTTGATCATATGTTTTGAACTCCGAACGTGCTAGGAAAGGTTGAAGAGGATGCTCTTGGTTCCAAACGCTTTCAAGAGCAGAATCATCATCTAGCAACGCAGACGGTGAATCAAACTCAGACTTATCATAATTCTGATAACCTTCAACTTTGCGGATCTTCAGCTTAAAATTTGCACCTTGCCAAAGATCAAATGGGTTCAAAGGCTTTTCATCTTCGAACTCTGGATTCATCGAAGCATTCAACTTATCAAAAATCTTCTTTCCATAACGGTAAAGAAATACCTTACCTTCATTTTCTGGATTGGCAGAATCCTTAACAACATAGATGTTGCTAACAAAAGATAGACGACGCTTCTGTTCGCGTACAATCTTCTTGTTAGACTCAAGACCAGTATTCCAAAGTTCCATATTATATTCTGAAACCGGATCTGCTTCACCAAGAGTAGTTAGTGATCTTTCAATATACCAACCACCAGGACCCTTGAAAGCATGATCCCAAATACGAACAAACGGAACATCCTCTCCAGCTGGAGCGGGAAGGAAACGAATCACTGCAAAACCATTACCAGCCTTATCTACTGAAGGTTTCCAGAATCGTTCATCTTCTTGGGGAGCATTTGAGTTTAGTTTTGTTAGCTCTTCGGTGAGCTTATTGAGTGCAGAAGCAGAATTCTTACGTAATGCTTGAAAGCTAGTAGCCATATATTTCCTCGTATAAAATGTATAAGTTATATTAAGTTTATCCACATTCGCATACCGAATGGAGTATTTATATTACTCCTATGAAGAAAATTTGTCAACGACCAACTTTTTAAGTTTATCTTGATCAAATGAAAAAAACGGTTTGAACTTCTTGATTTTCAACGATACCCGAGGCCAAACAACAGGATCTTCAATCTTTTTGTTCCAATGTTTAGTGTAACTAATGAGACTGTCAAGAATAACCATAGTCTCTAGTTGGATTTCATTTCTGAGGTGCTTAATTAGTAAAGGTGGATGTTGACCATTAATTACAATGAAATTACTATCAAAGTGTTCCAAAAGCCTATCCAAATCGAGAGTAAACTGATATGTAAGGCTATCGCGATAACCAATAAGTCTTCGATAGCATCTCTCCCCCTCTGCATT
>Ga0129333_10000470_pt1 | contig 33185 bp, 26 predicted proteins | sample CPB6_08_DNA_FD_94474 | JGI IMG/M metagenome (GOLD analysis project Ga0129333, IMG submission 94474) | Freshwater to marine salinity gradient microbial communities from Chesapeake Bay, USA - CPBay_Sum_0.6_0.8_DNA | ecosystem: Environmental > Aquatic > Marine > Coastal | place: USA: Chesapeake... | reverse complement strand
GTCAGTCTCCACCCGCTGGTAGCCCCAGCGGTCGGCGAACGCCTGCGCCTTGGCCTGGTCGCGGGCCGCTACGGCCTGCAGGACGGGCAGGTACTCGAGGTCGAAGAAGTCCTTGACGCGGTTGTAGCCGTTGGAGTGGGCCCGGCCCATGAATCCGTAGCCGATCATGCCGATGCGGAGTGGTTTTGCCATCGATGGGATCCTTGGTGGTGGTTCAGGTGTGGTTCAGTCGGCTTCGAAGTGTTTCGCTGCGGGAAGGCGAGAGTCTCGTCGCGGGGATATTTCGCACCACGTCTGGTGAGACTGCTCGGCTCCCGCTTGCGAAATCTCCCAAGCTCCTCGAGCTCCCGCCAGTCCCTCCGCTCGGCGTCATCCGCGTCGGGCGGGTGGTGGAGGTGATATCACGTCCAGCCGTGCGCATCGCGGACAGCGATCATGGTCTTGAGGATCGTGTTCCAGGTGTTCGGGTTCTCGAGCGTGGCATTGGGGAACATGCAGCCGTCCCAGCAGATGTGGTGGATGCCCCGGTCGGCCGCGTCCTTGAGCCACTCGCCCGAGCACTTCACGATGTCGAGTTTGCCGTTCGGGTCGTCGGCGGGGCAGTGCTTGCCCGTCTTGTCGTGCGACCCGGCGCCGTGCACCTGGCCGTCGTTCTGGGCCACGTGGAAGTCGATCGTCCACGGCCGCAGTTTCGCCACCATGTCTCGATAGGCGGGCCAGAACTCGGCCTCGGTGTGGCCCGGCTTCACGAGGGCGTGCTCAGGGGCGTTGTAGCCGAGCAGGTAGAGATAGGTGTGGGCCAGGTCGGCCTGGAAGCCGAGCGCCTCGGGCATCCCGACCTCCTCCAGGAGGTCGAGCATGTCCCGCCAGGAGTGCATGCCCGCCCAGCAGATCTCCCCTTCGGCCGCCAACCGCTGGCCGTTGTCCTTCGCGATCATCGCCGCCTCGCGGAAGGTCGCGGCGATCTTCGCGGTGTTGGCCTTGGGATTCTCGCGCCACTTGGCCACGCCGAACTCGGCCGAGTCGATCCGGATCACGCCGTACTTTCGCACACCCTGTCGCTCGAAGACCTTCGCGATCCGGCAGGCCATCTTCACGGCCGAGAGAAACTTTTCGCGGGCGGCCGCGTCGCCCATCGCCGAATCGCCCACGGTGCCCGGCCAGACCGGCGCCACCAGCGACCCGACCGAAAAGCCGTGCTTCGCGATCATGTCGGCGATTCGCACGAGTTCCGAGTCGCTCGCCTCGGGGTTTGTGTGGGGCAGGAAGAGGAAGTAGTCGACGCCGTCGAACTTCTGGCCGTTGACGTTCGCGGCGGCCGTGAGCCCCAGCATCCGTTCGAGCGAGATCGGCGGCTCCTGGCCGGCGTCGCTGCCCTTGCCGACGAGGCCGGGCCACATGGCGTTGTGAAGTTTGGGAAGCGGGTGCGGCATCTCAACCATTCCTTCCGTTCATGGGCAGGTCGGCGTGGACGTCGGGGCCGAAGTAGCGGAGCGAGACGAGCGGGCCAGGGCCGGTGTTCCTCACCGTGTAGCCCGCCGCCGCAGCGTCGGCCGAGATGAAGAGTTCGTCGGCCGTCATCTGGCCGAAGCGGATCAAGGTCGGTGTGGCCACGTCGTGGCCGCCCACCGTGCCCTCGCCCTGGATCGTGATCCAGCCGCTGGCGCCGGCGTCCTTCACGGTGATGCTCGCGCCCGGCTCGAGCGTGAGTTCCTTGGCGCTGAAGAGCTGTCGCCCGTCCACCTGGCCGTAGACGATCCAGCGGTCGGTCGCGCCGGGAGTGCTGCGGCTTGCGTCCACGATCGGCTCGAGGTAGTTGCTCTCCTTGAAGTGCGTGTCGACGTTCTTCTCCCAGTCGAGCTGGCCGATGATGAAGTCGAGGTCGCGGTGCTTCTCGCCCGGCATGTCCTTGACGAGCAGGCTCCACGGCACCGCCCGCCCCTCGACGAGCGATTGGAACATCGCGAACACGTCGCTGCCCCACTGGGGTTCATACGTCAGCAGCGAGCCGGGGGCGTGCAGCACGCCGGGCGGGATCAGCCAGCCGGTGCCCCGCTTGAGGCGGTACGCCTTGGCGAGGTCGATGATCCCGTTGTCACCGCGGTTCCAGTTCTCCAGGCACTTCCGCACGTCGTCCTTCGTGGTGCCGGGCTCCAGCCCCATGAAGGTGTAGGGAAAGTTGTTGTCGCAGTTGTTGTACTGCGGCGGAAAGTAGTAGCTCTCGGGCTTGCCTTCCTGGCCGACGAGCTTCGCGTCGTCGAACGACTGGTGCATGTGATGCGGGATCGGCCCCATGTTGTCGAAGAACTTCGAATACACGGGCCACTTCTTGTAGCGGTCCCAGATCGCCTTGCCGACGAGCCGTGCGCCCCCCTCGCCCACCGCGTCGCGAAGCAGGAACCGTTCTCCCTCGAATACGCACCACGAGAGCCCCTCGTCGGGTACGCGGCCCTCGTTGGCGGCCTCCGTCGTGCTCGCGAACCACCGTTCGTCGATGCCGCCGCGGTCGAGGCCGTAGGCGTAGTAGTCGTCGGGATGCAGGCGGACGCGCTTGCCGGGGTGGAGGAAGCTCCGCGGCACCCAGGTGGGCGAGAGCCGGAGAATACCCCGGCCGGCGTCGAGCGCCCGGCCGACCGCCGAGCCCACGTTCTTCGCCTCGGGCAGGATCGCGGACCCCTTCGCAGACGCGGCCATGCAAACCCCTCCGGTGGATTCCTGAAATCTGAACCATCACGATCGCCGGTCGATGTTGTTGTACGGCTCGCGCTCCCTGGTCGCAACCGTTCCCGCGTCTCCCGGCGGACGGCCACATGCTCGTTTCCTCCCGTCGGCGTGGCGGCATACACTCGCCTGCATGGCAACCTGGACCGCACCATCTGCCAGACCGTGGATCGTATGGCTTGCCGTGGCCGGCGTCGTGTGGATCGGCTCGAGTGCGGCACGCTGCAACGACATTCACGCCGTCGCCGACCGGGTGCTCGGCTGCACGGTGAGCGTGGCGTGCGTGATCGAAGGCGGTGCATTCTCTGGGTCGGGATTCGTGGTGTCGCCGGAAGGCCATGTCATCACCGCCGCCAGCGTCGTGCCCGTCGGGGCGACCGATGTCACCGTGCTCTTGCCTGGGTTTCAGCGGCGGCCTGCCTCGATCGTTGCCGTTGACGAGTCGCTCGCGGTGACACTGCTGAAGGTGGCCACCGAGGAGCCGCTGCCGGCCCTGCCTCTGACCGGCCGGCTGCCGGCGGTCGGCGACGTGGCCTTCACCGCCGGCGATGTGGACGACGTGATGCTCGCCAACGGTCGAGCGTCGTTCAGCCGCGGCGTGGTCAGCGGTCTCTACGACGTCGAACAGCAGCCCGAGGTGGCCTATGCGGGCCGCGTGATCGAGACCTCCGCGGCGGTGAATCCGGGCTCGGATGGCGGGCCGCTTGTGGATGCGGCCGGCCGCGTCATCGGCGTGATCAGTGTCGCGGTGTCGCCCCGGCGCTGGCAGGGAGTGGCGGTGCCGATGGCGACGCTCCTGGAGACGTTCCCGCCGCTGAAGTCGGGCGACATGACGATTTCCGTGGACTCCTTGGAACCGCCGCCGAGCCAGCCGCCGCTCCTCGGCCTGCGGCAAGCCGCGGCGGCGGTCGCACCGTTCCTCGTGGCGGTCGATGTGGAGCGGACATGGCCTGCCGAGACGCTGCCGCGGGAATCATGGGACCAGCATCGCCGCCGCATCACGGGCTGGGAGAAGCTACCCCTGCCGGAGCGACGCAAGCGATTCGCCTCTTTTGCCGCCCGGGCCCGCACGCTCGACGTCAACCAGCTCCTCCGCCGACCGCCCGGTCCTGCCACTGGGCTGCTCGTGTCGGCCGACGGGTTCGTGCTGACCAGTTCCTTCAACGTGGGCGACGACACGGTGTTTGTCGCCACGACCACCGGCCAGCCGAGGCGATTTGCCTTCGACGAGACCGGCGAGAAGCTCGTGGCCGATCCCGAGGGAGGGTTGGTGGAGAAGCCCAACACGGTCCGTCGTGTCAGCGTGGTGCTTCCAGACGGCAGCCGGCGCGAGGCGAAGGTGCACGCCCGCCATGAACCGCTGGGAGTGGCGCTCCTGAAAATCGACGGCACCGCGCTGCCCTGGTGCGACCTCGCCGCCACAGCCACGTCGCCGCAGCTCGGCGATCATGTGGCCGCGATCGGGCTCGTGGCGGCCGGGGCGGGTGACGTTACGCTCAACCCAGGCATCGTCAGCGCCGCGGCGCGAAGCCGCGGGTACCGCTTTCAGACCGACGCCCTGTTCAACTACGGAAACTCGGGTGGCCCCGTCGTGGACGCGGCCGGCAGCATCCTTGGCATCGCCACCGCGCCGCTCGAACCCGACACCGTGATGGGAAAGGTGTTCACGCTCTCGAAGCTGATGCGGTGGAGCCGGGCGCCGAACTCCGGCGTGGGCCTCGTCGCCCGCGCCGACAGGATTCGCGCCGTGCTCGACGACCTCAAAAGGGGACGGTCGTTCGAGCGGGTTCCGGGGCCGTTTCTCGGCGTCCAGCCCGACGAGTCGCGGGCGCTCGGCGACGACGTCGTGATCGGCTTCGTGGCCGAGGGATCGCCCGCGGCAAAGGCGGGTCTCAAGAAGGGCGACGTGATCGTCGCCTATGGCGGCTTCGAACTGGCGGCCTGGCGGGAGTTGACCGAGCGGATCTCCGCGAGCAAGCCGGGCGAGTCGGTCGTGCTCACGATCCGCCGCAAGCAGAAGGGGCCGCGGCTGGTGATCGCCGGCCGTGACATCGAGACGCTCGAGGACCTCGAGCGCTTGAAGACGTCGCTCGAGTCGGGAGAGACGTTCGAGGGCAGGCTGGTTTCCGACGGGGTTCGCGAGGTCACGGTCGAACTCGGGGAGATCAAGTGATGCGGCCTGCCCTGGGGATCACCGTCACCGCACTCGCCGCTTGCTCCATGCTCGGGGCCGCCGCCACCCCGGTTCATGCCGAGGTCGATCTCGCGTCGCTCTGCGTCTCGATTCGCCCCGCCTACGTGTTCATCGCCGGCGGCAGCGGCGTGGTGATTCGGCCCGATGGCCTGATGCTCACCAACGACCACGTGCTCGAGAACCGCCGTGAGTTCGACGTCCGGCTCGGCGATGGTCGCTCGTTCAAGGCCCGGCTCCTCGGCCGCGACGAGGTGGGGGACCTCGCGGTGCTCAGAATCGACGTGCCGGAGGGGGAGACGCTCCCGCACCTCCCGCTCGGTGACTCCGCGGCGGTGCGTGTCGGTGACGAGGTCGTCGCGGTGGGCAATCCGTTCGCGCTCGGCGTGATCGACCAGTCGCCGACGTTCACGCTCGGCATCGTGTCGGCCGTGCACCATACGCAGGGCAACTACACCGAGTGCATCGTCACCGACGCCGAACTGAACCCCGGCAACTCGGGCGGCCCGCTGGTCACGATGGCCGGCGAAGTGGTGGGCATCAACGGGCAGATCAGCACCCGCTACGGCCTGCGGAGCAACACCGGCCTCGGGTTCGCGATCTCGGCGAGGCAGGTGGCCCTCTGGCTGCCGTTGCTGGAGCAGGCCGAAGGCGGGGAGGTGCAGCACGCCCGGCTGGCCGGCGTCGAGTTCGCGAGCCGTGATCGCGAGACGCCCGCAAGCGTGATCGTCAAGGATGTGGCCGAGGGCTCGCCCGCGGCGGCGGCTGGATTTCAGGCCGGCGATGCGATCGTCTCGCTGGACGCCGCCACCGTCGCGAACGGTCACCGGCTCACGGGCCTGCTTGGAATCTATCCGGCGGGGCACGAGGCGGACGTTGTCGTCCGTCGCGGGGCCGGTGAGGAGACGCTCCGGGTGCTGCTCACGCCGCTCGAGAGGTGCCGCACGGGAATCGATCTGGAGCGGCCTCGCGGCGGCGAACTGCGGCCGATCGTGGAGGCGGTCAAGCCGGGGTCGTCCGCGGAGGCGGCGGGTCTCAAGCCCGGCGATGTGATCGTGGCCTTCGCGGGGCGGCGGCTCGAGTTTTCCAGCCGCGAGGAGCGGAAGGCGTTTGATCGTCTGCTGCGGACGAGCATCAACGTGGGCGACATCGTCAGCCTCACGGTTCGCCGCCCCGACGGCTCCGGTGGCACGGCTGAAGTCGCCCTACGCCTCGTCGCCCGCTGAGAGGGCCGCGATCGCGGCGGCGAGTTTTTCGACGGAACACGGGGCTGAGCCTTCCGCCTTGTTGTTGATCGTGATGAATACCTCGCGGCCCCGTGCCGCGGCCCGCGCGGCCAGGCTGGCGAGTGCATTCCGCGTGGACACGTCTTCCTCGACGAGCCTGTCGAACGGAAAGTAGGCCTGCTTCGCCTCCTCGTAGCGGTGGCCTGCGTGGAGGTTCCAGCGGGCAACGAGGGGGATCGGGCTGTCGTCGCGCGGGCTGGCGTCGCGATCGAGGCCGAAGGCCGCGGCCTGTTCGGCAACCGGTGGCATCCGGGAATGCACGGCGATGCATGGAGTCGCTCCGCAGTCGCGGAGCCCCGCGGCAAAGACCGGGCAGGCGAGTTCCGGGTCTCTGACCTCGACGGCGAGCGTGATCGAACGCGGCGCGCGGCCGCGGAGCACGGCCATGAACGCGGCGATCCGCGCCGTAGTCCGTGACACGTCGGCGGTGAGCCGCCGCCCGAGAGGTGGAAACTGAAACACGATCGGCCCGGCCTTGCCGCCGAGGCCGGCGACCGCCGGCTCGACGAACGTGGCTGCGGCGGCTGCGGCGTCCAGAAAAGAGGAGTTGTCGCGGGCGGCCTCACCGCTGCCGGGTTTTCGCAGCACGGGGTCGGTGAACGCGGCCGGCGCCTTGACGACGAATCGGAAGTGATCGGGCACCTGGGCTGCGTAGGCGGCGAACTCGCCACGCGTGAGCGGCGCGTAGAACGTGCGGTCGAGGCTCACGGTCCGCAACAGCGGGTGGGCCGCGTAAGCCGGCAAGCCGTGGCGGGCGAGCACCTGCTCGGGGGCCGGTTTTCCGTTTCGCTGTGCGAATACGAGACCCGTCCACCCCGGGAACGACCAGCTCGACGTGCCGAGATGCACTGCTGCCGGAAGTGTGCGGCCGAGCCGATGGACCTCGTCGGTCGCCTCGGCCGGATCGACCGCGTCGGCGTCGCTGAAGAGGGAGAGTTGCGAAGTCATGGCCGCGCGTCGCGGAGTTCGCACCGGACAGGGCTCGGTCGCCGCCGTGTGCCATGGCAACGTAGCCTTCTCAGCGAATGGTTCAAGGGCGATAATCGCCCACCATGCACCCGATCGCGATTTCTCGCTGGCTGGCCAAACAGGTCGACAGCCTCAGGTTCGGCCGCCCAACCCACTGCGTCTACGATCCGCTCGTCTATGCCCGGCGGTCGCACGAGGCCTATCTCCGTCGCTACGCGACCCAGGGCGTCGAGGCGATCCTCGTGGGCATGAATCCGGGTCCCTGGGGCATGGCCCAGACCGGCGTGCCGTTCGGCGAAGTTGGTCTGGTGCGGGACTTCCTCGCCATCGACGAGCGGGTCGATCGGCCTCGCGTCGAACACCCCAAGCGGCCGATCGAAGGCTTCGCCTGCACGCGGAGCGAGGTGAGCGGCCGGCGATTCTGGGGATGGGCGCGGGATCGCTATCGGACCCCACGTCGGTTCAGCAAGGCATTTCTCGTCTCGAACTACTGCCCGCTTGTCTTCATGGAGGAGTCCGGCCGGAATCGCACGCCGGACAAACTCCCGGCTCATGAACGCGAGCCGCTGTTCGCGGCGTGCGACGAGGCGTTGCGGCGGCTCGTCGCGTGGTGCGAGCCCAGGCAGGTGATCGGGGTCGGGGCGTTCGCCGCGGGTCGGGCCGGCGCAGCCCTCGGCGACATCGGCCTGCCGGTCGGCACGATTTTGCATCCGAGTCCGGCGAGCCCCTTGGCGAACCGGGGCTGGGCCGAGCGGGCGGAGAGGCAGTTGATCGCCCTCGGCATCAGGATGCCCGCGGCCGGACGCGTCGCCGGTTCCCGGCGGCACTGACTTCGGCCACAATCACCAGCCACCATCGTGTCGACATCGATCGGAACACCCCATGGCCCAACTCTACTTCTATTACTCGGCGATGAACGCGGGCAAGAGCACCACGCTGCTGCAGTCCGCGCACAACTACGAGGAGCGGGGTATGCAGACGCTCCTCTACACGCCGGTCATCGACGACCGGGCGGGCAGGCCCACGATCCATTCCCGGATCGGCATCTCCTCCGACGCGATCGCGTTCGCCGGCGACTACGACTTCTTCGAGGCGATCCAGCAGAGGCAACAGGCCGGGCCCGTCCACTGCGTGCTGATCGACGAGGCACAGTTTCTCACGCCGATGCAGGTCCTCCAGCTCACGCTCGTCTGCGACCGGCTTTCGATTCCTGTCTTGTGCTACGGCATCCGGACCGATTTTCAGGGCGAGCCGTTCGAGGGGAGCAAGTACCTGCTCGCCTGGGCCGACAACCTCGTCGAGATCAAGACCATCTGTCGCAGCGGCAAGAAGGCGACCATGAATGCCCGTCTGGACGAGCACGGGAATCAGGTGACCGAGGGCGCCCAGATCGACATCGGCCTGCACTACGAGGCGATGAGTCGCAAGGAGTTTCGCCTCGACGAGGTGTCGCCGGTTGCCAGGAAGCACCGCGGGTGAAACGCCGCCCGGGATCAGGAATCCCAATCGCGTAATCGATGGGGATGATGCGTTATGCGCCGCACGGGGCCGCCCACGTCCCGTCGCCGAACGCTCGCTGCGGGCATCCTGCCCTGCGCTCGCTCGATGCTGCCCGCGCTTCGCCATCCTGGCTGCGCTTGTCAGCAACGCCGGCTCCCGGGCATGGGCAATCCCTCGCAGGATGCGTCTTCAGGAAGCCCAATCGCGTAAGCGATGGGGACATGCCGGTTCGGCTAGCCGCCGAGAGCTTCCCGTCGAGGAGGTCGACGTTTTGCGAAGCCGCTCACTTTCCGGACCAGCCGGGCAGGCGGCTGGCCTGCTTCACCCACGCGGCGAACTGCGCTTCGTCGAGGCTTTCGTCGTCGTGGATGTGGAGGGAGCGAGTGTCTCCGCTCTTGGCGCTGACCGGGGGCATCGGCTGGAGCGACGTGCCGCGGAAAAACGCCACTTTGACGTACTTCGTGAACACGTGGATGCCGAGGAACCAGCCTCGGCCCTCGACGCCGTACAGCGGAGAGTTCCACTTCACCGCCTTCTGCACCCCGGGCACCGTTGCCGCGATGATCGCGTCGAGCCGCCGCCCGACGTCACGCTTGCAGCCGGGCATGGCCGCGATGAACGCCCGCACGGGGGCGTCGCCGTCTGCCTTCGCGATCTGCGGATTGCCGCCGGCGAGCAGTGCCGGCTTGCCCGAGGTCCGCGCGGCTGCCGCCTTCGCTCGTCGTGGTCGGGAGTCCGATGGTTTCGCCTTGGCCATGATCTGTTCAGCATGGCGGTCGAATCGAGTGGCGTCAAAGGCGATCGGGCAGCGCGATCGAGGCCGCGAAGTCAGTCACGGCTGACGGCCAGTTCCATGGCTGCATGGACGCACGACTTGGCCACCGGACGATCATGGAGCCACTTGGCCACGGCCTGTCCGTGAAGGGCATAGCCATTCCGCAGCCACTCGGGAGCCTCCTCGAGCATCCAGCGTCGAACGTCGAGCCAGCGTGGATTCGTGGCCCCGTAGACCTCCCGCGCGACCCAACACATCCCGCCCCCAATAGGAAAAGGCGAGGGCCCTGTGAGCGATCCATTCGTGAGCCGAGGAAATGATTCGGATGTCACCGCCTCCACACCCTCGATTGCCCGGATCATCTCGGTTGCGTAGACCTGAAATGGTCGACTGGATGACTGCACGAGCAGCCGACCTCCGACCGCGACGGCCTTGGCGGAAGGGTCGCCGTTCGCGCCGAGCATCGCGTTGCAACTGCCGACCAGAGAGGCCTCGAGTTCCCGGAGTGTTTTCGGATCATGAATCGGGTGGATCCGCACCGCCTTCTGCTGCAATCGAGCCTCATTGCCAACGGAGGTCTGCAGGTCCGTGTCGAAGGTCCCGCGAATGAACGACAGCAACTCCTCATGGATCTCCTCGGTCTGTGACACCATCAGCGCGTTCGCGTTCGGTAGGAACTCGATGACCCCGTTACCCCCGACATCGCTCCACGACGTTGGCCTCACCGCTCGAGGAATCATCTCGCGAAGTGCGAGCGGGTTGCAGTCGGTGGGCAGCGGGTAGATGGCGGGAATGCAGTGTTCGGCTGCTGCGTCGCGGGTCGTGAGAAGCAGTGATCCGTGCTCGATGATGTAATCCATGTCAACAGTCCCAAGCTGTCCGCGAAGAGCCTGTCGAAGCGTGCCGCGAGGAGATGATCCCGAGATCAGCGGTTCCGCCACGTCAAGCCCCGCATCTTCAAGGGCTTTTGCGTCCAATCGGACGTGGACGTGCATGAGGCTTTCGAGAGCCGCGGCAACGTCGTGCAGCGAGCTCTGATCAGTTCGGAAGCCCTCCGCCGGTACAGGACTGTTCAGGGCAGTCGCGATGCGCCGGTCTTCGTCGCCGTAGGTCGGCATCGTTGCCTCATATTCGGCCGTTGCATGCAAGAGGTTTGGTTGAGGATGGATCACGGCGGTTCGGACGCGTACGTACGACAGTGCCTGATCGTGCGGGCCACCGCCCTGCGTCGCGGTCGGGGTTTGGTGCGTGATCGGGAGCAACGGGGAATACATCACGGAAGACTCCCCCCAACCTGATGGCGCATGGGCCGGCGTTCCGGCGGCACCGCCGTCGTGCGTTGGCGATACCTGCTGCGCCAGGACTTGCAGCGCCATCCCAGCCACCACTCCGCAGAAGACGACTTTCGCGATGCGTGTTGCAATCATTGATCTCGTTTCCTCGGGCTCTGCGGTGTGGGCTCCAGGCCCTCCGGGAGAGGATGATCACCTCTCCACCATGGGGAGTCAAATAGCTGTGGCCACGAGCTCTTCAGCGAAATTGCCCTTGGTGTCGGTGATCCCTGCCGTGAGGGCGAGTAGCCGATCGGTCACGACCAACAGTCACTCGTGGGACGGGTTTCTGGGAAACTCTTCCCACACCATTGAACTCGGAAGGTCTTCCGCTCCCTCTCGAACGCGATGGAACGGCTCAGGCGTCGCGGCCGGGTTGAACGCCGGCGATCGTGCCGGGACACTAGGAGGCTTTACGATCCTCGGTCGGAGAGACCCTTGCCCGCCATCAGTCGCATGCCCGACGGGCTGCTCTCGCCGGCCGCCCTGGCGGCGGCGTCCACGGCAAACGATGTCAGTGGGCAGCCGCTCAAACCCTGGGCGCCTCGGCAGGCACGGAGGCGCCCATGACAGGCTCCCGTCAGCCCGCGCTCGCCGGCCGTCTCGCCGCGCTCTCCAGCCGACTCGACGGCGAAGTGACATTCGACGCGCTGGCCGTCATGGCCTATTCGACCGATGCCTCGGAATACCAGGAGCGGCCGCTGGCCGTGGCCTTCCCGAAGTCGGAGGTCGACGTCCGGGAACTCGTGCGATTCGCTCGTGAGCACGGCGTGGGACTGATCCCGCGAGGCGCGGGAACGTCGCTGGCCGGACAGGTGGTCGGCAACGGGATCGTCGTCGATCTCGGCAGGTATCTCAATCAGATCGTGTCACTCGATGTCGCCCGCCGCCGCGTCCGTGTGCAGCCGGGCGTCGTCCGCAACGACCTCAACCGGTATCTCGCGCCGCACGGCCTCTTCTTTGGCCCCGAGACGTCGACCGCCAATTGGGCGATGCTCGGCGGCATGGTGGGCAACAACTCCTGCGGATCCAACTCGATCGCCTACGGCTCGACCCGCGACCACCTCATCTCGGCCCGGGGTTTCCTTGCCGACGGGAGCGAGGTGACGTTCGGTCCGCTGGGGCCGCTCTATGTCGAGGCCAAGCGGCTTGCGGGCGATTCGCTGGAGACGCGCATCTATCGCGAGATCGCCGACATCCTCGGCGACGAGGGCAACCGTCGACTCGTCCGGGAGTCCTTTCCGAAGCCCGAGGTCACCCGTCGCAACACGGGCTACGCCCTCGACGCCCTGATGCACGCGTCGTACTTCGATCCCGACGTGGAAGACGACTTCAACATGTGTCGGCTGATCGCGGGCTCCGAAGGCACGCTGTTCATGGGCGTCGAGTTCGAACTCAACCTGCTCCCGCTGCCGCCCCCCGCCGCGCTGCTGGTGGTTCACTGCCGCACGGTTGACGAGGCGCTGCGGGCGGCGGTCGTGGCCATGCGGCATCGGCCCACCGGCTGCGAACTGATCGACGACAAGATCCTCGAGTGCACGAAGGCCAACCTCGAGCAGTCGCGGAACCGCGACTTCGTGGTGGGGGATCCCGGAGCCGTGCTCGTGGTGGAGCTTCGCCATGAGTATCGGCCGACGCTCGAGGTGCTTCTCGGCCGGCTCGAATCCGACCTCCGGGCGGCGGAGCTGGGCTATGCCTTTCCCGTGCTCTTTGGAAGCGATGGCGACAAGGTCTGGGAGCTGCGGCGGGCCGGGCAGGGGCTCGTCAACAACGTGCCGGGCGACGCCAAGCCGCGAGAGATCGTCGAGGACACGGCGGTGGCCGTCGAGGACCTGCCCGCCTACATCGCCGAGTTCGACCGGCTGCTCGCCGAGAAGTATGGCATCGACTGCATTCACTACGCCCACGCCGGCGCCGGAGAGCTGCACCTGCGGCCGCTGTTCGATCTCCACTCGCCGGCGGGCCTGAAGATGTTTCGCGACGTCGCCACCGACGTGGCGGCGCTCGTCAAGAAATACCGCGGGTCGCTCAGCGGCGAGCACGGCGACGGCAGGCTTCGTGGCGAGTTCATTCGCCCGATGGTGGGCGATGCCTGCTACGACCTCTTCGTCCGCGTGAAGCGGGCGTTCGACCCGCAGGGGATTTTCAACCCCCGCAAGATCGTCGATACGCCCCCGATGGACACCTCCCTGCGAATCCTTCCCGGCGAGCCGCCGCCGCGTCACGACACGCTCTTCCGGTTTGCCGACACCGGTGGCGTCTTGCGGGCAGCCGAGAAGTGCACCGGCGTGGGGCAGTGCCGCAAGTCGCATCATGCCGGCGGCACGATGTGCCCGAGCTACATGGCGACGCGGGACGAGGCTGATACCACCCGTGCACGTGCCAACGTGCTCCGTCAGGCTCTCGCCGGCGCGCCGGCCGACGCCAATCCCTGGAGGCGGCCCGAACTCGCCGCGGTGATGGACCTCTGCCTGTCGTGCAAGGCCTGCAAGAGCGAGTGCCCTTCGAATGTCGACATGGCAAGGCTCAAGGCCGAATGGCAGCAGCACTGGCACGACGCCCATGGGGTGCCGCTGCGGGCTCGGCTCGTCGCGGGCTCCGCCGCGATGCTTCGCCGTGCGGCGGTGGTGCCGTGGGCCTACAACCTCATGGTCCAGGCGCCGCTCGTGTCACATGTGGTGAAGCTCGTGGCCGGCTTCGCACAGCGGCGGTCGCTGCCGACGCTTCCGCGGACCACGCTCTCGGCCTGGCTCCGCCGGCGACCGCCTCGGGGGCCGGCAGCGAAGGGCCGCGTGCACCTCTTCGTCGACGAGTTCACGGACACGCTCGACGCCGACATCGGAATCAAGGCGGTGGAGTTGCTCGAGGCGCTCGGCTACGAAGTTGTGGTGCCCCGACACATCGATAGCGGTCGTGCCCAACTCTCCACCGGGCTGGTTCGCGCCGCACGCGAGCTGGCGACGACGAACGTCGAACTCCTCGATCCGGTGATCACGGACGAGGCGCCGCTGGTCGGCATCGAGCCGTCGGCGATCCTCTCCTTCCGAGACGAGTATCCCGACCTCGTGCCCGAGGCACTGGCGGCCGCGGCCCGAAGACTGGCAGGCCGGACGCTGCTCATCGATGAGTTCCTCGCCCGCGAGGCCCGCCGCGGCCGGATCACGGCCGACACGTTCACCTCCGCGCCACGGCGGATCGCCGTGCACGGCCATTGCCATCAGAAGGCGTTGTCGAGTGTCGCCGACTCGACCGCGATCCTCGGGCTGCCGCAGCAGTACTCGGTGGAGGTGATCCCCAGCGGGTGCTGTGGGATGGCTGGGTCGTTCGGCTACGGCCGAGACCATTACGACGTCTCGATGAGGATCGGCGAACTGGTGCTCTTCCCGTTCGTACGGTCGGCCGAGCGAAACGTGCTCATCGCCGCCCCCGGCACGAGCTGCCGCCACCAGATCGCCGACGGGACGGGCCGGCGGGCGCTTCATCCCGTGGAGATTCTCCACGACGCGCTCGCCCGGCCTACAATCGAGCCATGAACGGCCCCACGATCGTCTGGTTCCGAAGCGACCTGCGGCTCGAAGACAACCCGGCGCTGCTGGCGGCGGCGTCACGCGGGGCGGTCGTCCCGGTGTTCATTTGGGCTCCCGAGGAGGAGCGGCCCTGGGAGCCGGGTGCGGCCTCGCGGTGGTGGCTGCATCAATCGCTCGAGCGGCTCGCCGCCGCGCTCGCGAAGGCCGGCGCGACCCTCGTGATCCGCAAGGGACCGTCGCTCGGTGCGCTGCGATCGCTGGCCAAGGAGAGCCAGGCCACCCACGTCGCCTGGAATCGCCGCTACGAACCGGCCGTGATCGCCCGTGACACGGCGATCAAGAAAGCCCTCAGCGACGACGGGCTCGCAGTCGAGAGTTTCAACGGTTCGCTCCTCTTCGAGCCGATGCGGGTGGCCACGAAGGAGGGAAAGCCGTATCAGGTGTTCACGCCCTTCTGGCGAACGCTGCTCACGAAGGAGGAGCCGACGGAGCCGGCGGCGGCCCCGCGGCGTCTCAAGGGCATCGAGCAATCGCCCAAGAGCCTCCCGCTCGAGTCGCTCGATCTTCTCCCTCCGATCGACTGGGCCGCTACGATGCGGAAGACCTGGACGCCCGGGGAGGCCGGCGCCGGCAAGCGGCTGGATGTGTTTCTCGAGAAGGCGCTTTCAGGGTATGCCACCGGCCGCGATCGCCCCGACCGAGATGGCACCAGCAGCCTCTCGCCGCACCTCCACTTTGGCGAGATCTCTCCGCGGCGCGTCTGGCATGGCGTCCGCGAAGCCGTCGGCGGGAAGCCTGCGGCGAAGATCTCAGCGGGCGGGCCGGAGGCCTACCTCCGCGAACTCGGCTGGCGGGAGTTTGCCAACCACCTGCTCTACCACTTTCCTCACACCAGCGACGCACCGCTACGGGCCGACTACGCGAGGTTTCCGTGGGCGAACGATCCCGTCGGCCTCCGCGCCTGGCAGAAAGGCCGCACCGGCTTTCCGATCGTCGATGCCGGCATGCGTCAGCTCTGGGCGACCGGCTGGATGCACAACCGCGTGCGGATGATCGTCGCGAGTTTTCTGGTAAAGGACCTGCGGGTGTCGTGGCTTGAGGGGGCGAGGTGGTTTTGGGACACGCTCGTCGATGCCGACCTCGCCGCCAATACACTGGGCTGGCAGTGGGCGGCGGGCTGTGGCGCCGACGCAGCCCCGTATTTTCGGGTCTTCAATCCGACGAGCCAGCAGGAGAAGTTCGATCCTGACGGGAATTACGTGGCGCGGTGGGTCGGTGGCGACCGGAACTATCCCGAGCCGATCGTCGATCACACGGAGGCTCGGAAGCGGGCGCTCGAGGCGCTCAAGGTGGTGACGGGCAAGGCGTGATACGGGTTCTGCATGAGCCTCGAGCCGTCGTCTGGACAAGCCCAACGCCGTGAGGCGTGGGGCGCGGTCAGAACAGACGCCGCGTCCAGCGTGGTTCGCCCGCGGTCTCACGGCCAGTCGGCTTGCACGTGCCACATCAGCCTCGTCCGTGGCCGCAGATTGGTAACCTGCGGTGTCCCATGCATCACCCCCCCACCCATCACCCTTTGAGCGCTGCCTGCACGCCGCGCACGTCCTGCAGCGCCTCCTTCTGCTGTTCCGGGTCGCCGATCTTTGCCGCCGTTTTTTCCGCCTCGGCGGCAAGGGAAGTCGCTCCGGCCGTGTCGCCGGCCGCGTTCATCGCCCGGGCCACCGCCAGAAGGGCAAACGTCTTGTTGGCCGATCCGTCGATCGCCTTGGCCGCCTTGGCCGCCTCGGCGAGGAGCGCCGTTGCCTTCTCCTGGGCACCGCTTCGCGATCGCACGTTGGCCGCGGCGGCGAGGGCCTCGGCCTTGGGCCGCAGCTCCTGGAGGCTGTCGGCGAGCGACTCGAGCTTCTCGGTCACGGCATTGGCATCGCTGGCAAGGTTGGCGTTGGCATATCCGAGGGCGACGGCCGCCAGTGCCTGCGGCCTGAAGCGGTCGCTGATACCATCGCCTGTAGCGAGGGCAGCGGCCTCCGCGAGAATCTTCTTCGCGTATGTCGAATCCCCAAGGCCCGCTTCCTTGGAGCCGCAGACCTCGCCGATCTTCGCCAGCACTCCGACGCGGGCGACCGGGTCGTCGAGCCGCTCGGCCATGGTGGCCGCCGCATCGATCGCCTCTCGAGCCGAACTCTTCTCGGAGACGACCGTGTAGGCGGCGGCAATGTCGACCAGTCGGGGAGCATAGATGGCGGCGTCGGCGTCGTCGGCAATCGTGCCACGGGCCTCTGTGAGGGTCCTGATCGCGCCCGTCTTGTCGTTCGACTTGGCCTGAAGCCGTGCCACCTTCGTCAGCTCACGCGCCGGACCGCCCGGCGACTTGTCGGCCCTGGCCTTCTTGATGCGTTCGGCGATTGTCAGCGGGCCCTTCTTTTTCGTGGAGCTGCTGCAGCCGGTGAGAGGGCCAGCGAGAGCGAGCCCGCAGAGCACCGCGACGAGGCACGAAGCGAAGGTCATGGGACGCGACATGGGAGGCGGACTCCGGGGCTGGTCAGGCGGGGAAGCGAGCAGGTCAGTTCAGAACTTCAGCCGAGCGCGCTGGAGGCGGGCATGCAGTTCGGCCATGAGATCGTCCTCCGCCGTGTCATCCTCGGCCTCGAACGTGACCGAGAACCGCAGGTAGGCGCCGCAGTCGTCCCACGGCACCGTCGAGATCGAAAGGTCGTGGATCAGAAACTGGCTGGCGTCCTGGGCGGTGGCGAACGCGCGATCGCCGGCACCCTTCGGGCTCCGCGTGTAGAGGAAGTAGGTGCCACCGGGCATCTCGCACTCGAAGCCCGATGCGCGGAGCACGCCCACGAGTTTCTCCAGACGGCGGCGGTACTTCTCCCGCACCTGGCGCGGGATCTCGGGGTCGGCGAGAGCCGCAGCCGCAGCCTTTTGGATCGCCATGAACTGGCCGGAATCGCTGTTGTCCTTGATGTCGGCGAAGGCCCTGACGATCCGCTCGTGCCCGCAGACCCAGCCCATTCGCCAGCCGATCATGTGAAATCCCTTCGACATCGAGTGCACCTCGACGCCGACTTCCTTGGCACCGTCCACGGAAAGGAACGACAGCGGCTTGTCGTCGTAGGAGAGCATGATGTGGGCGGCGTCCTGCACCACCACCACGCGATGCCGATGGGCAAAGTCGATCACCCGCTTGTAGAACTCGCGGGTGGCGGTCTTGCCGGTGGGACTGTTGGGATAGCAAAGGACGAGCATCTTCGTTTTGGCGAGGACGTCCGCGGGAATGCCGTCGAGGTCGGGAAAGAAGTCGTTCTCGGGCACGAGCGGCAAACGGTGCACCATGCCACCGTACCAGCGGGTGGCGGTGCCGGCGACCGGATAGCCGGGCACCGTCATCAGGGTGACATCGCCGGGATCGATGAACGCCGCGGGCAGCATCGCGTACGCGGTTTTCGATCCAATGCAGTGATTGACCTCGGTGACGGGGTCGAGCGACACGCCGAACTCGCGTTGCATGAAGGCGGCTGCGGCCTCCTTGAAGGCGGCGATTCCGTTGTCGGCGTAGCCGCGGTTCTCGGGTCGATCGACCTCCTTCTTCATGACGGCCCGCACGTTCACGGGTGCCATCTCGTCGTTCTCGCCGATGCCGAAGTCGAGCATCCGCCGCTCAGGATGGTCGGCGAGGGCCTTCCGCTTGGCCCGCTTGATGAGCTCGAACTTGTAAATCTCGGTGCCCTTTCCGAACTTCGCTCCGCCGATCCGCTGGGCAAATCGGTCCTGGAACCAGGGGTCGGTGGCGTCGGTTGGGGCGGTCGTGGTCGACATCGGGGCTGAATCTCTCGGAAAAGGGAACGAAATCGGGCGAAACCCGCGGGTTCGGGGCAGAATAGCGGGTGCGGCCGGTGTTTCCAACGCCCGGCGGCGGTGCGCGGACACGGTCTGGTGACCCCACGGACCGAGGCGTATTCTTTGGTGTGGGGCCTGATATCGCGAGAGACGGCATGCGCACCTTCTCCCGGGGCGGAACATCGGACGGCCGTCCTCCGGGCGGTCGGTCTCGCCGCCGTCCGCGACGTGGCCGGTCCTTTCTGTGGCTGGAGCGTCTCGAGTCGCGGTTCGCTTTCTGCGCAGGGCACGCCGTCGAGTTCTTCGAACCGACGTCGCTGACGGGGGACGCCGCGGTGGCATCGTCCTCGACCGCCACCGTGCTCCAGACGAATCTGGCGGAGTCGTTTGCGGTCAACCTCGCCGCGTCCACCGGCACCCTCTCAACGGCCGGTGGTGAGTTTGTCGCCACGGTGACGGCCGCCAATGGCCTGCCAGACCTCAACAGCCTTCCTGGTGCCCCGACTGCGATCTACCTCGACTTCGACGGCGAGGGGGCCAACGCCCCCTATGACGTGGATGGAAACCCGGCCACGTTCAATGCCACCGAGGCGGCCACGATCACCGAAGCATGGCGACAGGTGTCGGTCTACTTCTCGATGTTCAACGTGAACGTGACCACCGTCAAGCCGACGGTGCCGTTCGCGTGGCACGTGACGAGTCCGAGCATCTCGGGCGGCTACAGCTACGTGGGCGTGTTCCCGAACTCATCGCCCCAGTCGTTCAACCAAGCCGGTGACGCACGAACCCGTGTATCCGGCATCGTGCACGAGGTGGGACACAACTTCGGCCTCCAGCATCAGTCGAACTACGACCTCCTCGGCAACAAGACCGCCGAATACTCTTCGGGCTTCGATTCGCTTCACGGCCCGCTCATGGGCGTCGACTACGCCCAGAACGTCCACAAGTGGTTCATCGGCCACCCCAGCAACTCGGCGAGCAGCCTGCAGGACGACATCGCCGTCATCGCGGGCAAGATCAAGGCCCGTCAGACGGGCAATGCCGACGGTTTCCGGGTCGACGACTACGGCGGCACGATCGCCACAGCCCAGGCGCTCACGGCCACGGACGGCAGTCGCAGTGTGAACGGGATCATCGAGCGGATGGCCGACGTCGACGCCTTCTCGTTCACGGCTGGGGCGGGCGGGGCGGTGATCTCGGTCGTCCCCACCAAGCCCTCCGGCCTCGACGCCAAACTGGAGGTCTACGACGGCTCGGGCGTCCTCGTGGCGTCAAGCGACGGCACGACCAACGATCAGCAGATCGTGCTGCCCGTGGGTACGGGCACCTGGTACGTGATGGTCTCGAGCCACGGCGACTACGGCGACGTGGGGATGTACGACCTGACGGTGAACGACCTGCCGACCGGCTGGGGATCGGCCGACGTGGGCAGCGTCGGCAGTCCCGGTTCTGCCGGCTACGATGACGCGACCGGGGCGTTCAGCGTGGCGGGTTCGGGGGCCGATGTCTTCGGCACAGCCGACGGCTTCCGGTTCGCCTACCAGACGCTCACCGGCAATGGGTCGATCGTCGCTCGCGTGGTGCAGAACCAGAACACGAACGCCTGGTCGAAGGTGGGCGTTGAGATCCGCGAAACGCTGACCGCGGGCTCGAAGCACATGGCGATGGTCACCACCGCGACCAGCGGGCCTCAGCTTGTCTATCGCACGAGCACCGGCGGCAGCTCGACGAGCGTCAACGGCACTGCGGCATCGTTCACGCCCACCTGGGTGCGGCTTGTTCGCGCGGGCAACGTGATCACGGCCTCGCGCTCAGTCGACGGCGTCACGTGGACGACCGTCGGCTCGGCCACGGTCTCGATGGCTTCGACCGTGTACATCGGCCTGCTCTCCTGCTCGCACGATACCTCCAAGATCAACGTCGCCAGGTTCACCGACGTGGCCCTCACCGGCACGATCAACGCGTCCGCCGCCACCAACGCCCTGGCTGCTCCAGCCGGTGTGTCGGCCACCAGGGGCACCGGCACGGCACTCGCCGTCTCGTGGCAGACGGTGACGGGCGCGACCGGGTACGTGGTCGAGCGGTCGGACGACGGAGTGGAGTTCGTCGACGCCGGGACGGCCTTGGCGGCGGCGACGACCTGGACGGACAGCAGCCTGACCGGATCGATGCGCAGCTTCTACAGGGTGCGGGCAACGGACACGGCAGGACGGTCGGCTCCCTCTGCGATCGTGAATGCGATCAACCGGCCGAGCGCAGTGACGAATGCCACGGTCACCTCGCTGAGCCTCTCGCAGCTCGTGCTCAACTGGCGAGACAAGAGCGGCGACAGCGGCTACCGAATCGAGCGGTCGACCGACAACGTCACCTTCACGCAGATCGCCACGGTGGGTACGAACGTGCCGAGTTATTCGGCCACGGGGCTTGCCGTTGGCACCAACTACTGGTTTCGGATCACGCCGATGAGCCCCTACGGAGACTCGGTGTCGACCGTGATCTCCGGCAGCACCAGGCTGCAGGCGGTGGGATCCATGTCATTCACGTCGAAGACGTCGTCCGCGCTCTCCATCCAGTGGTCTGCCGTCAGCAACGCCACAGGGTACCGGATCGAGCGGTCGACCGACGGCTCGACGTTTTCGTCGGCGGGTTCCGTGGGCGCCGGCGTGCTCACCTTCTCCGATACGACGGTCTCGCCTCTGGGCGAGTACTACTACCGCGTGATCGCGACCAATGCGACGGCCGAGGGCACCAATCCGGCGTTGCCGATCTTTTCCGCGGTGCCGGCGGCGACGGCCCTGCCCGCACCGTGGACGTCGGCCGACATCGGCAGCGTGCCGGGCACGGGAGCGGCGGGCCTCTCGTCGGGCACGTACACGGTCGTCTCGAGTGGCGCCGACATCTGGGGCACGGCCGACGCCTTCCGGTACACGTCTCAGCCCCTCATCGGCGATGGCTCGATCGTCGCCCGGGTGGCGTCGGTGGAGAGCACGGCCGGATGGGCGAAGATCGGCGTCATGATCCGGGAGTCGGTCGCCGCGGGCTCCCGGCACGCGATGGTGGTGGTGTCGCCGTCGAACAGCGTGGCGATGCAATACCGATCGACCACGAGTGGCTCGAGCACCAGCATCGCCGGGCCCGCCAGCCTGACGGCACCCTACTGGGTGAAGCTCGTCCGGGCCGGCAACGTGTTCACGGGATCGGTGTCGCCTGACGGGACGAGCTGGACGACGGTCGGGAGCGTCACGATCTCGATGGCGTCGAGCGTTCTCGTCGGGCTCTCCGCCAACAGCAACAGCAGCACGCTGCTCAACAAGTCGACGTTCACGGATGTCACGGTGAGCAACAACGCCCCGACGGTGGCGACCGCGGCCGCTGCGTCACCGACGACGGTGACAGGCCGCACGACCACGCTCTCGGTGACGGGCACCGACGATCACGGAGAGTCGAACCTGTCCTACGCCTGGTCGGCGACCGGCCCGGCAGCCGTGACGTTTTCCGCCAACGGCACGAACGCGGCCAAGAGCAGCGTCGCGACGTTCGCGAAGGCCGGCTCGTACGTGCTGACTGCGACGATCACCGACACGGGCGGACTGACGGTCACGTCGGCCGTGTCGGTGACCGTGTCGCAGACATTCACGTCGGTGGCGATGTCGCCGGCGACCGTCGCGATCGCGACCGGCGGCACGCAGCAGTTCGTCGCCACGGCGTCCGACCAGTTCGGCAATCCGCTCGCCGCACAGCCGACGTTCGCGTGGTCGGCGACGGGCGGCGGCACGGTGACGTCCGCGGGACTGTTCACCGCCCCTTTGTCGGCGGCGACCACGACGGTGACGGCGACAAACGGAGGCTCCACAGGCACGGCGACCGTCACGACCAGCGTGCCGCTGTACGCGCCGCTGATCGCGACGGCGGCCTCGGCTGCGCCGGCGACGGTGGCTGGAACGACCACCGCCATCTCCGTGCTCGGCGTGGACGATGGCGGCGAGGAGTCCCTCACCTACACCTGGTCGGCGACTGGGCCTGCGGCGGTGACGTTCTCGGCCAACGGTACGAACGGGGCGAAGAACGCGGTCGCGACGTTCGCCAAGGCGGGCGCCTACACGCTCACTGCCACGATCCGCGACACCGACGGGCTCACGACGACGTCCTCGGTGAGCGTCACGGTGGCCCAGAAGGTGTCGGTGATCACGGTCAGTCCGAGCGCGACGAGCGTGTTGGTGGGTGCGACACAGCAGTTGGCTGCCGCGGCGACGGACCAGTTTGGGGATCCAGTTTCACCGTTGCCGACCTTCGCGTGGTCGGTGTCCGGCGGCGGTGCCGTGTCCCAGGCAGGGCTGTTTACGGCACCGACGGTGCCGGCGACCTCGACGGTCTCGGCCTCTGCCGCCGGCGTCACGGGAGCGGCCACGGTGACGACCGCCCTGCCGCCGAACAATCCGCCGACGGTGGTGACCGCCGCGTCGGCTTCCGCAACCGTGGTGAACGCGAAGACAACCACGCTCTCCGTGCTCGGAGCCGACGACGCCGGCGAGGCATCGCTCACGTACACCTGGTCGGCGACGGGGCCGGCGTCCGTGGCGTTTTCGGTCAATGGGACGAACACCGCAAAGAGCACCGTGGCGACATTCTCGATGGCCGGCAGTTACGTCCTGACGGCCACGATCACCGACGGGCGTGGTGCCATGGCAACGTCGGCCGTCAATGTGACTGTCAACCAGAAGATCACCACGATCGCCGTCACTCCTGGCATCGTCACGGTCTCCGTGGGTGGCACACAGCAGTTCACCGGGGTGGCACTCGATCAGTTTGCGTCACGCCTCAGCACGCAGCCCACGCTCACCTGGCTCACATCCGGTGGTGGCGCCGTGACGCCGACGGGCTTGTTTACGGCACCGTTGACCGCCGCCACGTCCACGGTGGCGGCCTCGGCTTTGTTCGTGACCGGCCGCGCGACCGTCACGACGACGGTGGATCAGGCGATCAGCGTTGCGACGGGCCAGACCGTGACGGAGTCCGGGGGTCGATCCGGAGCAGGGGCCCTCATCAAGCGGGGCGGCGGCACGCTCGTGTTGGCCGGTGCAAACACCTACACCGGCGGTACGATCGTGGAGGAGGGCGAGTTGGTGATCCGCGACGTCGCGGCGTTGGGCGGCGGCCGGCTCGAGGTGCGGGCCGGAGCCCGCGTGACGCTCGACATCGGTCTTGGCCAGCTTACGTTGCCGGTCTTGATGATGGATTTGCTTGGGAGGATCGATCTCGGTACGGGACGGCTCTCGATCGCTGCGGGAGGGATCAGCGAGGCTGCTGTGCGGCAGATGCTGCTGGTCGGACGCAACGACGGCACCTGGGATGGAACCGCCGGCTTCACCTCGCGAATGGCCACGCCCTTGAGCGATCGCACGTTGGGGTATCTGGCTGGTCCCGAGGAGATCACGATCGCGTACGCGGCTGCCGGCGACGCCAACCTCGATGGGATCATCGATGTCTCCGACATGGCGAGTTTCGTCACGAACATCGATGCGCCCGACCAGCAGGACGCCGGGTGGGGCGGTGGTGATTTCAACTACGACGGCCTCATCGACCAGCTCGACCTCTCCGACTTCCTCGGTACGGGCCTCTACGATCAGGGGATCTACCTGAGCGGTGCGGACGCCGCGTTTGCGGCGTTCGGCAGGGAATGAGCGCGTCGCCGTGAAGCGTCGCGAGGGGTTGCCGACGAAGATCTGCCGCCGCTGCGGTCGGGTTTTTACGTAGCGAAAGAAATGGGATCGTGATTGGGAGCGGGTGCTGTACTGTAGTGATCGCTGCCGGCGCGGCGGCAATGGCTCCAGGAACAGAGAGGCGGCGACGTGAACGGCGACACATACATCATCGCGGGTGGCTCGAGCGGCATCGGCCTGGAACTGGTGAGGCAGCTCTCGGGCACGGCAACACGAGTTGACGTCTGGTCACGGACGCCGGGCGGCTTGGATATCTCGGGAGTCGTCCGACATCAGGTCTGCGATTTTTCCGATCCAGACGGTTGTCTGCCGGAGCCGCCCGAAGAGGTTCAGGCCGTTGCCTACTGTCCGGGCACGATCACGCTGAAATCGCTGCGTGCGCTCACCGCTGAGGAGTTGCGGAGAGACCTGGAGATCAATGTCGTCGGTGCGGTGCGATTCCTGCAGGCGATTCAATCGCGGCTGGCGGGCCGGGAGGGCCGTCCGGCGAGCGTTGTGCTGTTCAGTACGGTCGCGGTGGCCCAGGGCATGCCGATGCACGCGTCGGTCGCGGCCGCGAAGGGGGCCGTCGAGGGGCTGGTGCGCTCGCTCGCCGCCGAGTGGGCCCCGAAGGTTCGCGTCAACGCGATCGCGCCGGCGCTCACCGACACGCCGCTGGCGAGCCGACTTCTTTCCTCGCCGGAGAAACGCGAGGCGATGGCTGCGAGGTATCCGCTCAAGCGGATAGGCATGGCAGCCGATGCGGCTGCCATGGCCCGCTTCCTGCTTTCAGAGGAGAGCGGGTGGATGACCGGGCAGGTGCTCGCTGTCGACGGCGGGCTGTCGACCGTGCGGGTATAACGGAGGAGCCGCATCTCCGCGGCCTTTCCGGAGGCACGACGCCATGGCAGCCAAGTCCGCAACCCTTCCCTCGCCCGCGGATCGGGCCGCGGCTCTCAAGGAGCGGCGGCAGCTGAAGATGGCCCGGTCGGCGCATGCCTACGTGCGGGGCAACACCAAGAACTTCTACGAATGGCTCGAGAGCAGCACCGGCCAGGCGGTACCCGCCGGTCCGCCGATCTGGATCTGCGGCGACTGCCACGCCGGCAACATCGGGCCGATCGCGAGCGCCAAGGGCACCGTCACCATCCAGATTCGCGATCTTGACCAGACGGTGATCGGCAATCCGGCGCACGATCTGATCCGACTGGGGCTCTCGATGGCCAGCGCGGCCAGAGGCTCGGACCTGCCTGGCGTGACGACCGCCCGGATGATGGAGCAACTCGTCGAGGGCTACGAGCAGAGTTTCGGTGCCGCGGCCGACGTGGATGAGGAGTGGCCGGAGGTGGTCCAGGCGGCGATGAAGGTCGCCATGAAGCGGAAGTGGAAGGATCTGGCCCGCGAGCGGATCGAAGACACCAAGCCCGCCATTCCACTGGGCCGCACGTTCTGGCCGCTGTCTGACGAGGAACGCGAGGCAGTCGTGGCTCTGTTTGCCACGGATGCCGGCCGTCGACTCGTCACGGCGTTGAAGTCGCGGGCCGATGATGCCGAGATCGAGGTGGTGGATGCCGCATACTGGGTGAAGGGCTGCAGTTCGCTCGGTTTGCTGAGATCCGCCGTGCTCGTCTCGGTCGGCGGCAAGAAGGGCGAACTCTGTCTTATCGACGTCAAGGAAGCCGTGCCGGCGCTCGCCCCGCATAGCGCCGAGGTCGAGATGCCGCCCGACCACGGTGAGCGGGTGGTGGCCGGGGCCTGGCACCTCTCCCCTGCCCTCGGCGACCGGATGATGGCGGCGAAGGTGCTCGACCGTCCGGTGTTCGTCCGGGAACTGCTGCCTCAGGATCTGAAGTTCGACGTCGCCGACCTCACCTGCGACGAGGCGATGCGGCTCTCCCGGTATCTGGCGATGGTCGTGGGCAAGGCCCATGCGCGGCAGATGGACGAGCCCACCCGGAAGCAGTGGCAGGACGAACTCAGCGGCCACCGTTCGAAGACACTCGATGCGCCGTCGTGGCTCTGGGCGAGCGTGGTCGACCTGCTGGCGACACACGAGAAAGCGTACCTCGAGCACTGCCGCCGGTACGCAACGGAGGAACCGCGGGAGCGCGCGGGATCTGGAAGCCCGGCGGCGTGAAGATCCTGCATCGCGGTGTCGCTCGCGAATACCCTGTGCGACGTGTTCCGTGTCGCACAGGGCATGCATGGGCGAGGCCGTCCTCTGCCGCCAGCGTCGCCGGAACCTACGGCAGGATCACCTTGTCGATGACGTGTATCACGCCATTGGAAGCGTGAATGTCGGAATTCTGGACGTGGGCCATCTCCTTGGCGGTGCCGATGTGCACGCCCGTCAGCAGATGATGCGTCACCTCGACCTTTGCGCCACCGGCTGTCGTTGCATCCTTGATTTTTTTCACGTCGGCAATGAGCAGGTCTCCTGGCACCACGTGCATCAGCAGGACCGCCTTCAACTGTTCCTTGTTCTCTGGCTTGAGAAGATTCTCCAGGGTTCCCGAAGGAAGTTTCGCAAACGCCTCGTCGGAAGGAGCAAACACGGTGAATGGCCCCGTGCCCTTCAGCGTCTCGACGAGACCGGCCGCTTCAAGAGCCTTGGCAAGCGTCTTGAAGTGACCTGCCTCAACTGCCGTAGCCACGATGTCTTTCGTCGCTCCTGGAACTCCTGCGGCACGCTCGCTACCCGGTGCGGCGGGAATGGTGGTCGCAGCCATGCTCACCCCAAGCAGTACCACCGCCGTGATGGCACGAGTAAAAAGAACGCTCTTCATGGGTCGGATACCTCTCGAAGGAAAAAGCGGCCAGTCGGCTCAACGGTGAGTCGACTCGGTCCACGCAACACTAGAAATGTGGGCGTGGAGGCGACGAGAAATGGTCACTCCGGCTGTGTATCCCCATAGTCACCCGAGCGGACACCTCGCGTCGCCTCACTCCGAAGTGGTCGCCAGCCCGCTCTCATGCCGTATTCGCCCCACGCCTTACGGCGTTGGGCTTGTACAATCGGCCGCGCACAAAGCGCTGCGAATCCGTGGATGGTGGACGGCCGACCTGACGATCCTGAAGAGCGATCCCTACGCGACAGCCCCGGAAAAACTCATGGAGATCCGAGTCAGCGAAACCTGGATCGCGGGCGAGAGAAAGCTTGGCTGAAGCAGGCCAAGCTTGGCTGAAGCAGGCCTCGAGCGCGTCGATCAAATCCGTTGGCGGTTGATGGCTCGCAGCCCGGCAATCAGAACGATGGCGCCGACCGTCGCTGTCACGAAGCCGCCGATCATGCCGTTGGCAGACAGACCCAGCAGTCTGAAAAGAAACCCGCCAAGAATGGAGCCGATCACGCCGACGATCAAATCGCCCGCGAGTCCTGAACCGCCGCCCTTCATGATCTGGCTGGCCAGCCAGCCCGCGGCGAGCCCGATCAGAAGAAACCACAGCAGATCCATGAGGCACTCCTCGTCGTATGATGATGACGCTGCCAACCATGGTACGCATTCTCCACGAGTCGTGCGCAGGCACGTCGTAGGAGCCCAACGCCGTGAGGCGGGACCGCCACTAATCGCCGTGTCGATCGTGGTTTGCCCACGGCCTTACGGCCGTCGGCTTTTCCGTACCTTGGCCGCGCTACCAGAGTTCGCCCTTAGCGGCCGTTGACCAGCGCCTCCCAGAACTCGGCTTTGTCGGACACTGAGTTGTGGTCGGTGCCCTCCATCACCCGCAGCGTTGCCACTCCGGGACGAAACGCCCGTAAGAGATTCTCGGTGTCGCCCATGGGCACCAGTTCGTCGCGCGAACCCGCGATCAGGAGGGTCGGGCACCCGACACGTGGGGCGTATCGCCAAGACTCGTATGGGTCGCGAAGGAGGAGCTTCATCGGCAGAAAGGGCGCCGTCCGCTGTGCGATCGCCAGAATGCTCTCGAAGGGCGTGATGAGCACGAGACGTGAGACAGCCTCGTCGGCAGCAAGTTGAATGGCGAGGCTGCTACCGAGGCTGCGGCCGACGACCATCACGTCGGGATGGCGACTGTGCACCATCGTGAACAGGGCGTGAGCGTCGCTCCGCAGCGCCGCCTCGGTGGGGCGGCCGGAACTGCCGCAGTAGCCACGGTAGTGCATGAGATAGGTGGCTCGGTCGGGAAACAAGGCCGCCAGTTCCGGCAGTGTGAATGCCACGTCCTCGGCGTTGCCGCCGAAGTACATGAGGGCCTTCGGTCCGTCGTGGAATAGCGATGACACCCGCACTCGGGCTCCGGGCACGTCGAGGGTGAACGCCGCGGCGTGGGCGGGCGTCTCTGGCCGAGACATGTAGATGAACGACCGCTGAAACACGAAAAAGATGATGCACAGTCCCAGATAGACGCTCGCCGCGATGGCCAGAAGGCTCCAGAGCATGCGTCGGAATCCTTTCATGATCGGCCGTCGCGCTGCTGCCGGGCATGCAGGCGGTTGAGAAACTCGGGGATCTCAGTGAGCAGCGGCGAGTGCCCAAGATACCGCTCCGCCATTTCCCGGCGGCCGCGGGAGAGAAGCGCGGCGTAGACGTGCAACTCGAAGTGAAGTCGCAGTCGCTTTTCGGCCTGCTCATCGCCCAAAGCCTGAAGCACGCCCATGAGTGCTTCGGCCGTGGAGAGATACGTCGGCTCGGGTTGTTCTCGCAGCCAGTAGCGGCCAGGTGCCGCGGTCGGCTTTGGCAGGCTCACGCAGCGGCCCACGCGATCGACCGTGCGGAGCATCTCACCGGCTTGCCGCCACGTGCCGTCGAGCAGCAACAGGTGTGGGCTCGGTGAGTCGCTCACGGGTGCGGTCTGCGTGGGCAGCGGCTCGCCGCAGGGGTGGAGGATCCAGAGTTCACGGTTGGGATCGAGCGTGTCCGGCTGAAATCCCGAGGCGGTGAAGAATCGGGTCTCGCGCTGGTAGACGTGGCAGGTGGCGTTGGCGACGGTGCGGACGACCAGGGCGCCGGTGCTCGAGGGTTTATGCTGCTCGCCACGGTGGATCAACACGTGAACGCGGAGTTGCGTGTTGACCGGCGGGATCGCGTCGCACACGCACCATCGTGGCGGCAGGCTGCACCGTGGGCAGCGGGCGGCACCGGCGAGTACGACACTTCGTCCCATGCGTGATTCCAGAAAATGGCCTCAGGATCCAAGCCAAAAGACCGGCCCACACAGCGTAACCGCCAGAGTCATTCACCGAGTGCTGACCAGACTCGCCATTTTCTGAACGCGGTTAAGATCCGATAGGGATTCCCGGGTCGTAGCGTAGCACGGAAAAACCGCTTGTTTTCAAAACTCACTTCACTGCATCCGACCCTGTTTCGGTGCCGACGTTCATGGCGTAGGCCGTACGGCTTGTAATCCGCCAAGCCGGTAAAAAGGGGGCACAGCTCTTTTACCCGTCCCAGCTGGCGGATCCATGCTCTGCGGTTGAATTGGCAATTGTGAACAGCCGCAACTCAAAATCGCGTCCCGAGGAGTCATACCATGAAGATCGCATTTCTTGGCACTGGTTTGATGGGCAGTGGCTTCGTTCGGCGGCTGCTGGCGCAGGGGCACGCGGTGCACGTGTGGAACCGCTCGCCAGCGTCGGCGAAGGCGCTCGATGCCCAAGGCGCCAAGGCGTTTGCGACGCGCGCCGACGCGGTGGCGGGAGTCGAGCGAGTTCATCTGTCGCTGGCTGACGACGCTTCGGTCGACGCGGTGCTCGAACCGCTCGCCGACGTCATTCCCGCATCGTGCTGGATCATCGACCACACTACGACCACGCCGAGTTTGACTGGTGAGCGTGCCCGACGCTGGGCGGGAAGGGGGCGGGTGTATCTTCACGCACCCGTGTTCATGGGCCCGGTCAATGCGGCCGAGGGCACTGGCGTGATGCTCCTGTCTGGAGACCCCGATCAGTGCACGAGGGTGCTGCCGGAACTCGAGCGGATGACCGGCAAGGTGATCCAGCTTGGGCCGCAGCCGGAGCGGGCGGCGGCATTCAAACTCTTCGGCAATCTGGCGTTTCTGGGGATGTCGGCCTTGGCGGGCGACATCGTACGGCTGGCGGACGCGACCGGTGTGGATCCGCAGGATGCAGCGCGAATGTTTGAGCAGTTCAATCCGGGCCTGTTCTTTCCTGCCAGATTTGCAAAGGTGGCCGAAGGCCCATTCGTGCCGGCTTCGTTCACCGTCGGCATGGCCCGGAAGGATGTCCGGCTGATGGTGGATGAGGCGGCGGAGCACGGCTGCCCGCTGGTCGTCATGCCGGCGGTGGCGGCCCAATACGATGCTGCGATCGCCCGTGGCGAGTCAGCGATGGATTCGTCCGCCGCATTCCGGCATGTGCCGATCCGATACTACGCTTGAGTCATCGAAAGCATGACCAAGCCAGCGCGGGCACCGACGGCCGTGTGTGGTATGCCGCCTGAGCGATCGCGGGGGAAATGCCTGCAGCATCGCCTCATTGGCTATGCCGTTCACGGCCACGAGCTTCGCGGGTTGGCTGCTGGCCGCTCAGAGCGGTAAACGCCCCAGCAAGGCAAGGATCAGCAGGATCAGCAGGACCAGGCCGACCACTCCGCCTCCCGCGCCGAGAACGGTGTTGCCGCTCCGGAAGCCGTAGCCGCCGCCCAGCAGCGACAGGATCAGAATCACGACAAGAATTGTTACGATCGGACTCAAGGTTCGCTCCTTGTTAAGAAGAACGGAAATGCCCTCACGGAGTCCTTCCCCAAGCGGTCGGAAACCCTTCCGGCACTGACGAGCAGAGCAGCGGTCTATCTCTCACCTGCGCTCACGTATGCCCTGCGCGACAGACTCCTATCGCACAGGGCATGTGTTTTGCGCTCCTGCCGTCCGACTCCGGGACGGTCGGACTCTACGGCATGATCACCTTGTCGATGACGTGAATGACGTTGATTTCCCGCGCTACGCCTGACCGGATCGAGAGAACATGGCTACAGCTCGGCTATGAGCTTCCGTATCTCGTCTGCCTTCTGCCCCAGCTTTTTCTGCAGACGGCCCAACAGTTCATCTTCCTTGCCCTTGGCGTACATGAGATCGTCGTCGGTCAACTGGGCGTACTTCTGCTTGAGTTTGCCTTTGAGCTCATTCCACTCGCCTGTGAATTGAAGTTCGTTCATGGCTGTCACCCCTTCGAAAATGAATGTACGGGAAACTTTAGAGCGGTGGCGACGTGCCTTGCCGTCCCATAAACAATGCGATCATGAATAGGACCAGAAACACAACGAACAGGAGCCGAGCGATGTCAGTCGCCGCTGCTGCGATGCCACCGAAGCCGAATACGCCGGCGATGATGGCCACGATCAAAAATAGAATGGCCCACCGAAGCATGGATGCACCTCCTTCGACACACACGAAGGCGATCCGATGCCGGAAAACACGCCGTTCTGAATGGCGAACGCTACGCGGCGACCCCGCGGCGTGGATCTGACGCCGCAACGTTACGCCTGGTCCCCTACACGCTGCCCAAAAATCGCGTGGCGGCGGGCGGGAATGCAGCTCACAACGAGGAGACACTGCCCGCGGTCCTGCGGGTGTCCCGTCGGTGCCTCGCGAGGCATGGGCCTATGCCTCGTCCCGCCGTCAACGGAGACCTTGCAGGAAGTGTCCTGCATGACTGACTCCGCACGGAGACCACGTTTGTATTGGCGTGTCTCGCAGAACCGAAGCGGGCGATATCGTTTCCTCGCGCGACGCCGACCGCTTGCAGCGGGATCATGGGAACGTGACTCGCAAGGACCCAATTTTTCGACGTCCGACATGAGGTGAGCCCATGCTTCGCTCTTCGTGGCTGCTCAGTGTTGCGATGATGGTGTCCTGTGCAGGCTGTGCGGAGGCTCCGGTCGAGCACACCGTTCGCAAGGTGACAGCAGAGGACGTGCGCCGCGACACCGAGAAGGCCGCGGATACAGCCACGAGGGCTGCCACGCAAGCCAAAGAGGACTTTGAGATGCGCCTCAAGGCCAGCCTTGCGGAAATGGAGAAGGAAATCGATAGGCTTCATGAAAAAGGCCATGCGTTGAAAGATGAGGCCAAGGCACGCTGGAGAGAGAAGATGGCCGACCTTGAAGCCAAGCAACAGGTGGCTCGCGACAAGTTGGTTGAGGTTCGCAAGTCCACTGGCGAGGCTTGGGGGCACATGGAGAAGGGTGCACAGGCAGCGTGGGAAGATGTGCGAAAGGCCTTCCAAGAGGTCGCGAAAGAGTTCTGAACAGGCGACGACGGCGATCATGAAGCCGATCACGTGGTCGCGACAAGCGTCCCGTCTCAGATTTCCCGGCCGTCGCCGAAGTCGGCCATCCACACCAACCGAGCGCGGTCGAGTTTGCCCTGGGCTGTGAGTGGCCAGTGGTCAACGCGAAAGAAGCTGACGGGCACCGAAAGCGGTTCTAGGCGGGCGGCGGCCCAGGAGGCCAACGCCTCCGCGCCGGGATCGACGGCGCTTGGGCGGAGTTCGTAGAACGCCACGGGCACCCGGCCCTCGCGTTCATCCGAGGCCCCCACCACCGCGGCGGTCGCAACGCCGGGATGCGAGAGGATCGCGTCCTCCACCATCGCCGGGGCCACCTTAAACCCTCCACGCGAGATCATGTCCTTCTGCCTGCCCGCGAACCAGAGAAAGCCATCTTCGTCGGTCGAGGCCAGGTCTTCGGTGTCGAGCCAGCCCGACCTGAGCATCCGATGCGTGGCCAGCGTGTCGTTCCAGTAGCCGACCATCATGTCGGGGGTGCGCACGAGAACCCGTCCCACCTCGCCAGGAGCCGTGTCCGCGCCGCTCTCGGTCACCACCCGCACCGCGACGCCCATCATCGCCTGCCCGATCGACCCCGGCTTGGAAGGGCCGTGCGGCGGGCTGATGCAGTAAAAGCCCGTCTCCGTCATGCCGCAGATTTCGAGCAGCGGCTTGTGCACCACATCCGCCATCAGCGCATGGACTGCAGCCGGGCATGTGTCGCCACCCACGATCCAGTAGCGCAGTTGGCTGAAATCAGCTGCCCGCGCCGCGGCGTGCTCGAGAAGGTCGCGTGTCAGGGCGGGGGGCATGAGCAGATACGTGGGCCGCGAGACCGCGTGGGCCCGCCAGAAGGATTCCGCGTTGCGTTGCTCCAGGAGCGTGATGCTTCCCCCGACACAGAGCATCGGCATCAGCTGGCCGAGCATGAACACCGGCCGGCCGATGCTCACGCACGCCAGCGTGGCATCGTCGGCCGTAAGCGTCAGTTCATCGATGAACAGCCGCACGCGGTGAGTCATCCGACCCTGGGTGTGGGCCACACCCTTGGGCCGCGAGGTGGTCCCTGACGTGTAGACCAACAGCCCGATG
>Ga0129333_10000469_pt1 | contig 33188 bp, 46 predicted proteins | sample CPB6_08_DNA_FD_94474 | JGI IMG/M metagenome (GOLD analysis project Ga0129333, IMG submission 94474) | Freshwater to marine salinity gradient microbial communities from Chesapeake Bay, USA - CPBay_Sum_0.6_0.8_DNA | ecosystem: Environmental > Aquatic > Marine > Coastal | place: USA: Chesapeake... | reverse complement strand
TATCAACCAGCCTCCCATTAATGAATAGTTCTCCAGCCATTAGTTAAGTTGTGATCTATATGTGTATGTTCTTTCAATTGTAACTTGCTCTTGCATCAAGCCATCTCTTCTCCTGGTCTTGAGTTGATAGTTTGAATTGGTCACTTTAACTGGCTCAAATTCAGTTCCATTATTTTGCTCAAGATAAACCAAAGGAGAATCAAATAAAGATTCAACCAACCAATTCTGAACTGCCTCTGATATCCAATCTGAATTCAAAATCAATTGCTCAGTCTTTGTCTTGGCAAAATGAATCTTTTGTCCAGAGTAAAGAGGATATGTGTAACTTGTATTATCCCACACTCCAGGATCTCTTTGATAGTCAAATGCCTGTACTGTTGCTGATTCGGTTGAGACCAATGCAAAGGTAAATGAATCCCATGATCCAAGTTTATTCAACCAATGCAATCTATGAGTTGTATATCTCTTGCAATCAAGGTCCATGTATATTGTGAAGGGTCCAACAAATGAAACTCCTTGCACAGACACAGATACTTCATATTTAAAACAATCATCAAAATCATTCTGATTTATAGATGTATTTGCAATGATGACCTGTGGACCAACATTCAAGATATTGAATTCTGTTGATGTTAAAGTATATGAGTCACTTGCAATTGTATTACCTTGGATATCTAATAAATACACATTGAAATCACATATAGCACCCCCACTCTGCTCAAAATATCCAAGATAAAAATTCTCATCCATTCCACACAAAGCTCTGGATGTTGTTGGAAAGTTAGTTAAGAATACTGCATCCTGTGTTAAATTAGGATCATATATCTCATAATCAAACACTCTCCACTGTGGATATTCAAGAGCTGCATTGAATGCTTTTAATGTTGTGCTTGTATCACTGGCTTGAATTGTCGGAGTTGATCCATACTTTTCATAGACAATGATAGCATAAGTGACCATTGAATTGGTGGCATCAAACTCAAGATCAGTTGTGATCTCTGGATTTCTTATTGCACTTTGAACTGCCTCAGATACATCTATTCTTCCAAGCGTATTGAATTGTCTAAACACCTCTTGAGTCAATCTCAATGTGCTATCAATATAAACCTCAACAACAAAACTGAAATTGGGTTGTGCAGTCTGATTGCTGCTGAATGTGAACACTAATGGATTGCCAGCTGGTGCAATCAGTTGTGGCTCATCATATATTGTTACTGCCATTTCTTGTAAAATTAATTTCAAACATTAAACCAGTGAGCTCTGCCAAATCTCTACCTATCCTCTCCAGGACTTGATCATTGATGACATTATCAGTGATTCTCTTTGGTTGCAATCCTCGTTGCTTGATATTGGATGCCACTGCATATGCATGGCTCATATCTAATCCCTTCCACTGGCTGATTGCTGTTGCCATTCTCTGACTGACTCCAGGATAGTTGAATGAGAATTGACTGCCATAGTTATTTGTACCAACAGCATTGACTCCCTCATCAACAAATGGATAGTAATCCTCAGCCTCTAATCTGAATGACAATTGTCCAGTTGGTACTGGAATGATTGATGCTGCCAATGCTCCAGTATTCTGAGCAACTTTCTTTGTGTAATCTCTAAACTCCTCAGCAAGTTTATTGGATAGCTCAATGATAAATCTATCATAAGCATTTTTTGGTTGCTCTGCATCTTGAGCTGTTACACCAAAGTCCTCAAGAAAATCAAAGTCTGCCATTACTTAATATACGTTTTTGTTCGTTCTCATCAACTATCCTAAAATAGTTCATCCAGAACAATGTGGTCACATAAGGCTGTTGTGTAATCTTTTCCACACTGACTCCCATTTCTTTGGATAGTCTATGGATGATAGTGGTCCAACTAAACCACTCTGAATCTTTAAGTCCTGCTCCATCATCATCATTTCCATCCTCTGCCTCGCCATCTGTATGCCTAATATAGCGAGCCTCCGCTTCTCCGATAAGTCTAAAAAAAAACTGAAAAAGTTCAAAAACTCATCTCCAGGAAAGTGATCTTTGAATTCCTTGTACCTATGCTCATTAGGATTCAAGACTCTACCTCTCTCATCCTCTTGGCAATACTCCATGCCTTTCTCAACATACATGATTGCTAATGCTTGACATGGATCTTGGCTGATATCCTCAATCAATTTCAAGTCAATAATCTGACCAGTTGAAACATGAGCAAAGTTCTTTTCAAAATAATATGCCTTGCCATTAATTTCAATGTCAGACTTTGGCTCCTGGTATTTATAACTTACCAACAATTGCAGCAAATGATTGGCAGCAACTTGGATGGATTCAATATCTGCTCTCTTGATCTTATTGATTGACTCTCCACTGAATAGACTGAGCAACTGACATTGGAATATCAACAACTGAGTGATGTCATCCTTTTGCTCCTTCATTGCCTCAGCCATCATAAGCCACCTGGTCATTTGCTCTGGTGTGCATGATGATAATGAGTTTGGTAATTTTATATCCAGTTGTTTCATACTCTTAAGGCCATATATCTACCTCGGTTTGCAAATTCCTTTCTGCTATGCCAAGCCAATGCTGTGGATATCACACCATCATCATGGAGTCCAGCTGGTGCAGAGTAACTTACATTCCTTGTGTTTGGATTGTAAATATAACTAAAATTATCCAACTCATCTATCAACCATTGTTCATTGACAATTGAGATTGTTGATTGCTCAAATGCCACAGCAAGATCCTCAATGATAATTGGCTTGGTCTTAGATGTTGTCACAAATGGATGGATGAGATTCTTGCATCTTGACTGGAGCATCTCAAAGAATACATCACCTTGATTGTTGACCTCCACCAATGTAATGGCATTGTATTGCTTGATGATAGTGGCAACCTTCTCAATAATCTTGCTCCACTCATCATGCCTCCATCTATGAGCAGTTACCATCTGTCCATCTTGATTGAGGATAGTTAGCACAGTGTAGTCATCAGCCCTACCTATGTCAAGGCCAGCATACATCTTTGCAGTCTTGGTGCCTGTGTTTATGCATTGATGAACATTCTTGAATATACCACTGGCATTGTCAATGAACTCTGCCAAATACTCTTGCCTGAATACATGATCAGGCAATGACCTCTTTCTCTCATCCAACTCTCTTGGATCAATCATGGGATTGTCATAAGATGAATAATGAAAGTAAGCATAGCGATCATCATAGTTCGGTTGCATACAAAGCCTATGGAAATGATTCTTGCCTTTTGGTGTTGAGATGAAGATGACTTTCTTTCCTTTGACCAGGACAGTTGCACTCAAGACTTCATCCCACAACTCTGGTCTTGTGAAGGCCATCTCATCCACTACCATATAATCAAAAGTATTGCCTCGGATATTGTCTGGTCTCTCACCTGAAAAGAATTCAATGGTTGAGCCAAAGCCATTGACCATCAGATCTGATCGGTTGAAAGTAAACAATCCACTCTTGGCAACTGCCCTCTCAAGATCTGCAAAGACTTTCTTTCCTTGCTTATAAACTGGAGTTACCCATGCTATGCGACAGCCTTTATCATTGATGGCCCACCAAAGTAGTTGGTTGATTCCAAGCAAGGTCTTTCCAAACTGCCTACCAATGTTCAGAGCATAATATTTTTCATGGCCATGGTTGATGGCATCATGAATCTCTCTTTGTTTGTCATGTGGCTTGTAACCTTTGACTGTACTCATTCAAAGTCAAACTTCTCTACATTCTTAGTCTCGAGTTGCTGGCGATCATGCATGCCAAATTTATTCTTAGCATAGAATATACCCTTGCCTTCATTGGCCACAATGTTCTTTCCAAGAGCTATGAATTCACCATCTATGTTTTTTATAGTGTGACATTTGTCAGACTCTTCTCTAAGCCATCTATACCATGTCCTCCTATCAATTAACTTCATTCCAAGTTTAATAGGGATCCATATCATAAGAAAGTAATCAATAGTTGGAATATGTCTATCAGAAACGAGTACAATCTCTCCTTTATTAGAGATCATCTCTTTTTTATTATTAAGGCATTCTTGGATATATTCAAAGCCAAGATCCTCAAGTTGATCTATTATCTCTTGATTATATGCCATATAGATATAGTTATCCTCTTAATATATTACTTTGTTCGATTATTTACAATACTTAACATAGAATGTATATGGTAGTACTTTCATCTTGGTTAATAACCATAGGATGATTCTATATTTTTTAAAGTCATATTTCTCAAACTCTGATCGGTCTCTCTTTCTTATGTTGACCAGTCTGAGCATTCTCTCAGCACTTGAGCCAAGTTTTGTGATATCGAATTCAGACTTGATATTGAATTGTTCTCTTGCCTGGTCTTTGGTTAGTTTACCACTTCTTACTTGAGCTGAAAGATAAACAATCCTTTTATCAATTCCAAACTTCTCTGGAAGGAGGAATGATCCAACAAACTCAGTATATACATTCTCGCAATGCTTGCCACCATAATCTTGCCAGTTGATTAGTCTCTTCATTTCAGCCTCCATTGAATCTCTATCAAATCCATAATGAAATGGTCTGACATTCTTGATACCCATTGCAGCATAGAATAGTTGATCCTTGAAAGTGAATAGGGGATAGTTCTGGAGTCTGAGTCCAGAATATTTGTTGTAAACTGATTGAATGTATTTTGCATCCATATAAGTCCAACCTTTTGGAGTTGAGCCTTCAGTTCTGAAATCATGACCATTTAGAATGTACTTGATACCATACTTGAATGCAGTATCATACATGAGCTTTGTCATTGCAATATCGTTTGGAATATCAGCATCAGGAATACCAGCCCAAAGGAATGCATCATTCAGTCTATCATATTCCTCTTTATTGACAGTATATGTGATTGAGTCCACACCAAGTAACTTGACTAACTGAGTCATGTTATGAACTGCCTCTGGAGCATTCCAGTGATTGTCGAAATGAATCACCAATGGTCTGAGATTCCAATATTTGACAGCAGTATATAAGAGAGTTGATGAGTCAATACCTCCTGAGATTCCCATGATACAATCGTATTTTTTATCATGACCTTTGACTCTGATTTGTTTTATCAGATGTTTTAATTCATGAGGATTAGATTGCAATTCTAATTGATCATGGAGATCACAGTATTCACATTGTTCTGGACCAATCTCAGCTATGGTCTCATCAAACAAACAGCGTGGACATTCTTTCATAGTTAACAAAATTATGATAAATTTTACTAATATACACATTATCAACATGTCTTGTTGCATATTCTCTTGCAATTGATTGACAAATATCATCCACTGATTCCCAAGGAATAGATGCTGGAAGGTCACCATTGTAAATTGACCGCCTTCCCATTAGTCCCATTTCAATGTTGGTATTCGGACAGCCATCATGAGGAGTCAATCTCAGATTCAAAAAGCATTGAGAGTAAACATCAACCAATTCCTCTTTGCTGAATGTATCATGACCAGCTCTGATGATAGGAATGTTGATACGTTCTTTTATTTCGTTGATAAGGTCTTGACCATAATACTCTGGAGCATTTCCAGAATACCAGAATATCTTGTCACCATTAGGCAGCAATGGCCAGTGATGAGGAATGACAGCATTGATAGGACACCATATTGACTCAATGCCTTTGGATGCAAGAGTCTCAAGGACTTGATGACTGACTGCAATGTTGACTGAGTCCTTCATGAACTTAATCCAATCCTCTGGAAGGTCTTTGGCATCTGAGCCAAACCAGACAATTGTGCTGGCTCCGAGATGTGTTGCAAGAGTAGTCAAGTCCTCTTCTCTGTACATCCCCATGAATACAGTGTCCCAAGTTGCAACCTGGTATGGTGTTAAATTGAATTTTTCAATGAGTCCTTTGTCAAGGCCAGCAAGTGATTCTGATATATGTGCTTGCATTATAATAGTTGTTTTAATTCACTAAACTCTTTCTCCAGGATTGAGAGATTACATCTCTCTGACTTAAGAGATCCAGTCCAGTGATCAGTGAATTTATGTTTGTTTACCCATTTATTTGTTGAGATTGATAGTAGTTGCACTGAGTTGTCACATTCAAGTATTCCAATCTCTTGATTTGTTTTCATAGCCTTGAGCCACATGGACCAATCAAGGCCTGAGTTGAGTTGTGGATTGAATGGAGTCCAGTTGATTCTTTCCAGGAATTCTCTATTGAGAAAGCGGCCAATACCTATTGGCTCATTTTGTCTCATTGACTCTTTGTATCCTTTCCAATGGACCAATCTAATCTCATCAGATACATCAGCAAAGTGACAACCTAACTGACCAATCATTCCAAAGTCCTTGCTATGCTCTTTGCATCTTTGGATATATCCATCACTGCACCAGTCAGATGATCCCATGAAGATCACTGCATCTGCATTGTAATTCTTTGATGCCTGGAATCCTTTGTTCCATTTATTGCCAAGAGGATCATTGTCAATAGATATCCATTCCACATTCATTTGCATGGCAATATCCATTGCTTCTCTCTCATGTCCTAAAACAATTGGAATGACTCCTTGCCTCTTCAGTCTTGAGATAGTTAATCTGAGCAAAGGAAATCTGCCAAATGCTGGTATCGGTGCTGTGACTATCATTGTTTGATTCCTATGAAATGAATACGAGGCTTGAGTTGCTCACCATCCTGGATTGATTTGAGTAGTTTACTCATTCCATTTCGGATGCAAGTTGAGCAAGCAATATTAAGTTTACCATGACCAGCAGCTTTGTGCCAATCACTGAGCTCTCTTTTCATGGCTGAGTTAAGAGCAAATGATCTTGTCTTGCTATATCTATCAGCTTGATCTAATAGTTCATCACTTACTTTCATATATCAAAATTAAGTCAGACAATAGATAAGTTATGAATGCCAAGCCAATCAGATGCCAATCAATGACTGATGCTGCCAAGATTGATACCCAAAATGATAGGCAACTTTGACAGCTGAATGGTTTAATATTCGGAAGATTGAAGCTCTGGAGAGCCCTCGCAAATCCTATTGGAAGAGTTATTATAATCAGATAAATCATATTTAAATTGTTTAATTGCCAAGTGAATAGTGTCAAGACTAATTCCAGTTAATGTGCGAATCTCTCTGTATGTCATACCCATCAGATGCATCTTTGTGATCTCTTTGGTGAACATCTTTTGATCATCTTCAGGACTCTGATGAAGATAGTCATCCAATAATTCTTGAGCCTTTGTAACTTCGTAGCTCTCATCATCTGATTCTTTGGAGTCCATATCTGGTAACTGGTCATGTGTCTTGAATAACTTATTGAATGTGGAATCCCTCCAGTTGTACTGGTTGTAAGCATATCTGGCAAAGACTCTTGGAAGGTCCTCTTGTCTGATGCTAAGTTCATGCACCAATAGATAGACATGGCTGACCAAGTCTGAAGATATTGGATTCCCTCCGGTGATTTTACCAGCAATGATATAGGCTTCTTTTTTCCAGAATTCCACATTGCTAAGTTATGATATTTTAGAATACCATTTAAACCATTTGATGTAAAAGTCCTCAGATACCTTTGACTCATTCATGAATCTCCAGAGTTGAGTAGTGTTCACTCCGATATCCTCAGCAATATGCACTTGTTTATATCTGTTGCTGATTCGTGACTTTGTTTCTCTGATCATCCATTCCTTGATGTTGTCATCTGGATTCTTGAGATAGATTGTGATTATTTTCATGATCTCTTTATTAACATCAACCAAAACACAGCCAGTGATATAAATACAAATAATCCAATAGTGCCAAAGAAACGATACAGGCCATAATAGAATAACGCTATCCCAGCAACCAGCACGAATAGCGTTAATATCCAAATTACAATATCTTTCATTAGAATATACTTGATTCAATTTTGTAAGCATTCAGACTGTTATAATACTTGCCTGAATATTCTCTGCCTCTAATATCGAATGATACCTCAAGCTCTTCACCGATTGTCCACTTATCCATCTCCTGAATCCTATCATTAAGGATTTGAAATTGTACTTTCTGAGGATACTTCTCATCTGGTGTTTCAATTACGAAATCCATTACTCTGAACTTTTCAGATATTTGTCTTGGCTCTGATTTTAGGATGAGCTTTCCTTTTAATTTGTGTTCCATTTTATTTATTATTAAGTTGTTGCATATACTGTGAGTAATACTCATTAGCTGCTGTGAGTTTCTCTTTAATATCATATATCAGATCCATTGACATTTCATACTTTAATGATGTAATTCTCTTTGCTGGATCAATATGACTAACCTTATGGATAGATCTATTATCCCAATCTCCAAGCAATGTATCATCAGTATCAATCATGCAATAGATTAATTCAGCTTGTGGCTTATCTAATAGCCAACAGTATCCAATCAATTGCCACATGTAATCCTTGTTAATTCCTTCATCTTGAGTTGCTGGAAATGTCTCAAGTGACCAAGATGTCTTGATATCAATGATCATGTCATCCAAGATAATATCTGGCTCTCCAGTCAGGAATTCATTCTCAAATCTTTCCTTATTCTTAACATAGAATGTACCTCTCACTTGATTGACAAGAGCAATAGATTCCTCCTCCCAATCCTTGCCTTTAAGCATTGGCTTGGTTGTTATGAATGAAGAGAATCCAAAGTAATCCTCCTTTGCTTTTGTCTTGATGTAGGTCTTTGCAGTTTCAGAAAGTATCTCAGATTTTGACTTTGCTGTTGTCATCAGCTTGCCTAATGATGATGGGTGCCATTTCATAGTTGTGCCTCCTGTTCTTTCGTTAATGAATAGCTTGCTCTCAACTGCTCAATGGTATACTTTCCTTTGGCAATAGCATCAACTGCCTTCTTGAATTGCTCTTCAGATAGTGATGGATTAGGTGCTTTGGTTGTTGCTGTTGCTCCATTTCCATCATCATCCACTGACTGCAATGCCAACAAAGACTGCAATGTACCTCTTCGAAAATAAGTAATGGCTCCGAGTAGTTTCTGAGGATCAGTAATCTCTGGCAGTTGCATCCATGATTCAATCATATCACCAGAATCAATGTCAATGATCTGAGTGAATACAATGTGATCCTTAACTGGTTGCAATAATACCAAGCCATTCTCATGGAGTATTGGCTCAACTGTCTCAAGCAATGCATTGATATCAGCATAGGATTTTTTGAAATGTGGATTCGTTGCATTCTTAGCAACCTTTCCAATGTTCATCTTGGCCATGTGTAATTTTGCCCACAATGACCTGTTAAAAGGTTTGTTTTCCATTTATGTTGTTTTTAGGTTTTACAAATGTACTAAAATAATTTTAATTGTGCAAGATGTTCATTAATTCTTTTTGTTGCCAAATCAAAATATTCTTTATCTAATTCACAAGCTGTTAAGTCAAAGCCGTAATCGTGACAAGCTATCGCTATTGAACCACTGCCTAAATGTGTGTCGAGTATTTTATCTCCTTGCTTTGCGTATTTGTCTAAGAGCCATTTGTATAGTCTAATAGGTTTTTGCGTAGGGTGTATTCTACCAGCACCTCCCATCCCATCTAAATCATATTGTCGTGTTGCTCTATCAAATGAAGTCCAAGCCAATTCTCCATCTGCAAACGTCATACCTTGTTGTTTAAACCAAAATATCCAACCTTGACTTGGTTTTAAAAAATCTGTAAAATAATTACCGCCCCATATTATTTGATTTTTAGAAACACGAAATAATTCTTGAAAATATTTTTCATCAGGAATTGATTTATCCCAACTTTTTCTTTCCCATTGTTTAAATCTATGTTTTTTTGGTTGTCCACCACCATTCATAACATCTATTCCATAAGGCGGGTCAACAATAGCCAAATCAAAATGCTTGTCAGGATAGCGAGCCATTAGCTCCATGTTATCTTCATTCGTTATATTAAGCATAATGTGATTTTTTCATACCATTCAACAAATGAGTCAAAGTCTCTAAATATTTCATAAATTCCTCCAGCTTTCTCAATCATTTCTTGATATTGTCTCTGAGCATCTGACTGCCTATCCTTGCCATATTTGACTTCAATCTTGACTGATCTGCCTCTGATAGTTGCTGAGATATCAGCTGTTCCTTTGGTGCCTTGACCTGGAGTCCACTTTCCTTTGAGCTCCTTAGTGTATGCAATCTCACCAGTGCCAACTTGAATCTTTTTACCAGCTCTGTATTGTCCCTGGTTGGATATCCTCTCAGCTTGTCCACCCATTGCATTGATCCAGAAGATGATGCACTTAGTGAGTCCATTTGCTGATGTATCCTTCCAATCAGTTAAAGGAATGAATCTCGGATCCATGGATGGATATTTTGATTTCAGTGACTCCAGCTCCAGAGCTTTGAGTTTATCCTTGTTTATCTTATTCATATCCATTGAATTTATTAAACTCCTCTTGTGTGACTCTCTTCACATCAAACTGATTGATGTTGCTTGTGCAATTGACTACAAAATAATGACCTTGCTCTTTTAGTTTGTCAGTAATATCAAAGAGAATTGACTTATTAATATCCTCTCCACAGTGAATGATAAAGTATTTTTGCTGTTTCATCTTATTTATTCTTAAATGTTATATATCTGCCTTTATTATTTCTGCCTTTCTCCATGATCCAACCTTTATATTTTCCATACTCTGCAATCCATTTAGAGAATCTTTGTGGATTTATTTCCTTATATCCATTGTATTCATTCTGGAATTGATTAAGTAATTCTGTATTGAAATAATAAACATCCAGGAGCAAAGGATTATCAGATACGAAATCAAAGAAATCCTTGCTTGTCGCCTGGATGAATCTCTTGGCCTCTGCATTGATGCTTATTGTGTTTGTCAATCCATTTCTCAAAAACATTTGCAAGTTCTTAATCATGTAGTTGTCAAACTTTGACCAGTCATCTTGTGACCATTGGTCAAACAATAGCTTCCCATATTCTTTTAAAGGTGAATTTGTCGCATTGAAATATTGAAAGAATTCAATCTCATGCCTTCTCCGATCATGTGATCCTCCAGCTCCTGATATCACATAATTGGTTGTGATGACAATCTTTGGTGATCTATTAAATGGAATGAATATCTCATCCTTATTCTTTCGGTTAACTGTGATTCCTTCAGAGACAATCATAAATAGTTGCTCAAAATCAAAGTTCTTTTTAACATCATCAAATGCCAGAATCTGAGTATCAAGATTGACTCTTTGATAAACAAAATCAGATTTACTTGGATTGAATGACTTACCATCAATCTTCACTGTCTTTCTGAGATATCCAAGAGCTGTCAACATCAATGACTTACCACTCCCTCCATTTGGATTATCATCAATCTCCTGGTCATTAAATATGATTGCTTTCTGATTAGTCTTATCCTTGTATGAATGCATTAAGTATCCAAGAGTTGACTCAAGACTTGCAATTCTCTTATGATCTCCATTGCTTACCTTATGGACCAGGTCTCTGAAATCATTATGAAAGTCAATACAAAGATGAAATTCTCTGTCAATTATCTGATTCTCCCAGATATAACCATCCACATCAATATAGCTCAAAAGTCCAGTACAATCCTTTGTAACTTTAATCACACCATTCTTGAAAGGAATATAACTTTCTGTCTCAGTATCTTGCAACATCTTTAAATAGATTGAATCAATCATGTTAAGATGATTCTCTGAGAACAGATAAGTTGACTTAGAACAAAAGTTCCATACATTGATATGACCTTTCTCAATTAGATATGTCAAAACAAAATCTTTAATCTGGTCCACAGATGAAAGCTTGACCTTATTCTCAATCACTCTGACAAATGTTGGTTTCTCAGCATTCTCTGGATAGAATTTATTGAATCCATTCTTAACCAAGAATTGAGCATATTTCAATGGCTCAATGATTACAACTTCACTATCTTTTTTTTTGACTATTGTCCAGAATACATCATCAGAATTGGTTGCATTGTCCTTAATGTCATTGAGAATATCATCTGAGATATTGTGTTGCTTTTTTATCTCATCCTCATTAACTCCATTCTTAAGCTTGAGCTTGACTCTTTCAATGGTTGATCTATCCTCAAAGTATTTTGAGCTGAATTGACTCTTCCTGTATGCTGATTTGATTGCACTCAACATCTCATTGTGAGTAAAGTCTGGACTTGATGGATACTTTGATGACAGATGATGCTCTGTAATATCTTGAGATATACCATAATCACAGAAACAACAAGCTATCTCAAAGATAAACTGATTGCGACTTCCATCGGTGAATGAATGTTTAAATTGAAATTTCTCAATAAGTTCTATTTTCTTAGCTTCATCATTAAGAATACATACTGGAGCTCTTTCAATATACTGAAATCCTTTATCCTCTGTAATTCCTTCAAATACTTGACAGAATTCATTGTAATATATATCTGGATCATAAGACTCAAAACAAACTCTTGAGACATCTTGATTCTTAGTATCAAAATAATCTGACTTGAAATAATCAGCATAAGCTAAGAATCTTCTTTTATGTTCTGATGCATTTGATTTTGGTATTCTAATCACTGCCTTGAGTCCTTTGCCTCCAGGTGATGTGAATACAATAATCACATAAGGATCATTAATCAATCTTTGTCTCTCAACTTTCATGATATCATCAGATGGATATCCATCAAAATCAAGGATACAAAGTCCTGAATGTTCAATCAATCCATTTGCACTCCTTTCTGAGAATGTACCATTGAACATGATTGCATAAAGTTCCTTTTTTGCTTGGTCATATTCTTTTTGACCTTTGCTCATGGTCCTAATAATCTCAATCTTTTTTTTGAGATCTGGTGTACCATTTTGAATCCTTGCGACCACTTCAGGAATGGTCAGAGAATAGGCAGTCTCTTTGGTGTTAAATAACGATTTGAATACTGATATTTTCATACAACTGTTTTATGACACTGATTAAAAATAGGGGGAAAGGTACAGTGTCAAACCTTTTACTGGGCAGCTAACCGCAAACCCCTTTGCAAATATAAAGATTTTTTTTTATTCTCCAAATCCATGACAAACTTTTTCTATCATGACAGGTTAAAAATTGACTTGTCATGGCTGTATATTAAGCCAGTATTGGCTTTCAACAAAATCATGACAAGATGACGAGCATTTTTTCTACCCCCCACACAAAAAAAGAAAAAATTATAGGAACGTACAATAAGAGACTTGTCGTGTTGTCATACAATCCACCCATTATCTTATCCTTAATCAACCTCAATTGAGTAGTATTATGGCAGTTCATCACATCATCATAAATAGAATCTTTTGGCACTTCAATAGATGGTCTGAATATTGATTCATAATGTTTTATATATCTATGATAAATCTTATCATTACCATAATAGTTGTCGTAACATCTCAATCCATTAATCACAGTTGCATGGTCTCTATTGAATAACCTTCCAATCTTGGATAGATTCCATCCCTCTTCTCTGAGTATTGCATAGAGATAAGATCTTTTATATATTTTATCTCTTTCCCTTGACTTTGAATTAAGCTCATCCTGGATGATTAATTGCTTAACTTTCTCTACCACTGTATAATTGTCTGGACTCATGTTGTACTCCTTTAAATAAATCACTATTAGTTGATATCATTCCAGTTGCTTTCATGAAGTCAACCTCTACCTTTGCACTGCTGATGATCACATTGCCAATTTGTGCAACTGCCTCAGCCTTATCCAGTTCTTTTTGGAGCTCTTCAGCTGTGAGCTCATCGTTGTCCAATCTCTCTAATGCTGCAAAGAGATGATCTCTAAGATCATTGATTTTGTTTCTTGCCATTGATTTTCTTTTTTAGTTTTGCGTTTAATTTAATTAGTTGTTGTACTTCTTGAGGAAATCTTTGAATGCTGTTTCTAATTGCATTCTCTGCCATTGTAATCAATTCCAGATTTGATATGTCACAATTCAATGTATTTCCATCTTTGAATTTTACAATATGCTTTGATGGTATTGGTCCATGATGATCATTCCAGACTTTGTGATGATAAAGAATCCAGTGAGAATCTTTGACCTTGTAATATTTATAAACTCTTCCAGTCTTGTCTATTCTTTGAACAACAGATTCATTAGGCTTCCAATTTTGAGGTATATTGCCTGGTTTCCACATTGATACTTTGCATTTTTCATATAACTCTGGACTCATCTTTTTTCCTTTGTTTAATGGTGTATGACCTTTTGAATATCTAAATGGCTTGCCACATTCAATCAGATTGTGCCTTCCAGATTTCTCTGACATCTTGAATTCATCTGACTTCTTGATGCCCATTTTGTAAGCTCTGTTGGCAAGTTGAGAATAAGTTAATCAAAGTTCATCAGCAAGATCTTGAGTTCTTTCATTAGGAAATCTTTCTCTTATGATATCATTGATGTTCATAGCTCCTCCACTTTGTATCCATGTTCAATATACCATTGCAGTGTATCTCGTTCCTCATCTGGATAGTTTGGATCAAATAAACAACCATTCTCATCCATGATGCAATTCCACCAGGATCCACCCTCTTCCTCCATTTCATCTTCAAGCCATATTCTAAATCTTTTCATATCTTCTCAACTTTAATAATTAATGGAGGCCACATGTCCATCTTCTTGATTGCATCCTCTGGACTGTTGGCTTGAATTATCTTGTGGATTACTTTCCATTTGCCATCCTTGATTTTGTATGTTACTTTGAAATTCAGCATCTCTCTTTGCTCTTAAATAGTTATTAAATAAATCCATGTTGAATCTGCCAGCTCTTTGCCACCAGTATTCATAATATACTGTACTCATATGAATTTGAGTTTATAATTTTTTAATCTTCCAATTGCTCTTGCATAGGTATCAACCTTATCCTCATACTTATCAGCAAGTTGATTCAAATAGCATCTCCTTAACTCTGGAATCAATCTCTGATGTATCTTCATCTTTTGCTGAAAGACATATATCATTTCATTAATTGATTCCAGAGCTTGTCTCTTTGCATCATAATCATGGTTAAAATCAACATAACCAGAGCCATTACAATAGTGGCATTCTTGAATTAAACTTTCCATAATTTACTTTTTTAAGTTAACGATTTTTAGAGTTGCAACAAAGCTGTATAGTAACAGCAAATAGATAAATGTTCCCATGTTTTTTGTTTTAGTGTTAAACAAATTTAATAACTATTTTCACTTATGAAATAATTTTAACATATTTTAACAAATAAAAAAGCCACCCTAATTGGATGGCTCTCTTGTTAACCCTAAAAACAACCGCTTATGGAAGCTTCTTTCTGAAGATCAACTTGGCTATTTTACCAAGCAATCCACTTTGTTCATTTACATCAACCTTGACCTCACCTTTATCAATGATTACATCAACTTTATCTGAATCAATTTTGATGGTCTTTCCTTCATTATCTTTATGCAAATCAACATCAACCTTTGGAGTGTCAACTTTAATGTCTGTAACGCCATCTTTTCGCGTTATTTTAACATCGACATTCTTTGTGTCAATGTTTATATTCAAATTCTTTTTTGGTCTACCTGGTTTTTTCATTATGCTTCATTTGTTGTGACTACTCCTTTTGGCTCAAGTTTAACTACTCTGACATTGGATGGTTGTGCAATCTTCCATGCTGTCCTTCTTGCTTGGCTGAGTCTTGACTTTTCAATGCGAGATACACTGACTGAGTTGTTTTGATTTCCTCCAAGCACATGATAATGAGTATCATCCTCACCAACATAGATCCCAACATGACCTCCTCCATTCCTGGTGAATGTCAATACATCACCAAGCATTGCAACCTTTGCAACATTGCCGTACTTATTCCAATTCAATGCCCATAATGGAGCCTTGACAACATCTAATCCAGCAGCATGACAGCAATATGCTATAAATAAACCACACCAAGGAATCTCATCATTGGTGTATACCTTCTCAAGACCAAGAGCTTTTGCCCAGGATAGAATAGTTGGATTGTGTTGCTTACCAACAATCTCCTTGACACCAATGTGCTTGACTGCCTCAACCAATATGTTTGGAGCTGTTTCTTTTTTTAACCAAGCATAACTCATATTGAATCCCTTTGGATGTAAATATACTTAATTTTTTTCTTTATTGTCAATAAGCTGTCAACATCATGCTTAAGGTCCTCAACCTTTTTATTATTTTCCTCTTCAAGATCATGCAGATACTTCTCTGCCTTGATTGTTGTTTGATCTTTTTTATGTGGTTGATACTTATGCTCAGCAACTGGACTGAATATTGCAATACAACTACTTACAATAGTTATAGCTATCAAGATTTTATTCTCCATTTAGTCTTTTATTTAGTTCTTTTTGAAATAATATATTTTGCATTAATTTTTTATCAGCCTTTCTCTCATCATCACAATCATCAATCTTTTGCTGTTGTACTTTGATTTCTTGATCCTTTGAATTGATCACATATCTTCCGATAAAAATAAGGATTGTAAGTAATATAAAAAAGATATAAGTAAATGGACTTTTTAGAAATGTTTTGAAATCAAGTTTGAATATACTCTCCATATTTAATATGCTAATATGTTTTATTCAAGATAAAAATATCAGAATAAATTGAGTTACCAGCATTGGCAGCACCCCATTCAACTGTAATGGCTAATTGATTGCTGATGGTTGTGTCAAATGTTGTTGAGTTTACTGAGTTGAAAGCAAAACCTTGAGCTGAGGCATTGGATGTCTTAACATAGTGGAATGTGCCAAGTGATACAATTGATGCAGTCCCAGCTCCTCCAATGGCTCTGATTGTGAAATCTATATTCAAAGAGAATACATCATTTGTGATATTACTAATTGATTGAACTCCACTATCAAGCAATACAACTGAGCCAGCCTTGACTCTGATTCTGATGCTTTGATTATTAGCTACATTCAAGATTCCAGCCATCACAGCTCTAAATGAATCACCAACAGCAAAACCATTTGCCGGAACAGTTAATGATCCAACTCCTCCATTGATTAGTGATGTCTCAACTGTTGTGTTGGTTATTGGTGTGCTATTAGCTGTCTGAGCAAATAATCCATAATTTGCTGTCTCTAATGTTGTGACATTAATGTTTGTTGTTGCCATTAGACGTTGATATTTATAGTATTGTTTTCTGTTGTGTTCTGAGTAAATGTATCCTCAAGATTTCCATTGACATAAACATTGTATGTTGTTGTCAAATCTCCACAATTAGTTGCTGGTGGATTGCCATTTTCAAAATCGTAATCATCATAAGGAATTGCACACCAGTCATTGTAATCATAGATAGATGCACTGACATTGATTGTCCATCCAGCAGTTACATCTGGACCGCGATTAATGAATGGCTGTGTTGTGATATCTCCATTGATGTCCATAAACTCCTCAAATCTCCATTGCTGAAATGTAATTCTGATGTCATTGCATATGCTCAAGCAATCAGAATGTATCTCATTGATTTGTCTATATTCTTGGATGTTATATTTATCAGCGATTGATATGACCATATTGACATTGACAGCTTGATCTGTCATAGATCCAGGCTGTAAAGTTACAACCATCAAAGGATATTGAGCTGCATCTCTGGACACAGCATCAATATAGTCACCTTGAAAGAACTCGTTTATCTGACGGTGTTCTGTTGCTATTGTTTCCAGTTCTTTCATTAACTGGTTTAATGTCTTTTCCATCCTTATTGAGATATGCTTTTAATTTATCAATCTGTTTCTTTGAGAATTTCATTGCATCCAATTTATTGGCCTATATCCAGTCTTATCTTTTTTCACATATTCATTGCAATGATCAGAACACATATCACAATATTCTGGATATTTTGTTGCTTGATCATCCATAAGGAATCCAACAAGTCTTTGCTTGTAAAAATAAGCATCCTTTCTCAATTGATCCCTTAGTTCATTAACCTCATCCAAAGTATTGGCTTGAAGATTCTCATCAGATACTCTTCCAGCTGCCTTGTTTGTAAGTTTCTCAGTAAGGAATAACGCTGCTCTGTAATCAACAAAAGCAACCAGACATGGCACAACATAATCATTCATTAATGTGAGATAATCAGCTGTCCATGTATTTGTCTCAACTCTATCAAGCAAGGCCTTATATAAGGGAGTCCCAAGAGCTGGTTGAATATGCATGTCTTGACTTCTCTTGATAGCAACTGCCAAGAGTTTTGTATCTGTATTGCTATGGATGAGTCCAAGCTTCTTGAGATTCTCAACCGACAATAAATAATTCATCTTCCTCAGTTTTAGGTGTGAATACAATATCATTGCCTTGACCTGGCAATGGTTTTTTATGTTTATTTTCTCCTGATGTTATTTCCTCAGGTATTTCAAAATCAGGAAATGCTGGACACCCCATTAATGTAAAATTTTTACATTTGAAACAAATAAAATCAATTGGTATCATATATTGTTTTTTACTTTTTAAAATGTTGGTCAATTAATTTCCCGACTAATTTAGCATATTTTCCTGGAGTTGAACTTAATCTATATTCACTAAATGCTTCAGCATGGAATTCATTTAAGTTTGTTCTTGCATAACCACCAAGAGATATTTCATTTAAATTTTTAATATCATTATTAATAACTGATTGTTGCATTTCTTTTTTGTATTGACTAAATATAGGCTTTAATTTAGCGAAATATGCAGCTGAATTTGGATTCTGAGACAATGCAATTACATGTCCCATTTCATGAGTAGCAACATATTTATCAATATTAATTTCATCAACATGAGCATTATTTCTTTGAGTCAAATATCTGCCTTGTTTAGATAATACAATTTCAAATCTTTTTGTTGCATCTGTATTAACTGCTCCTCTTAAATTTACATTTTGTCCTAAATTTATTTCTGAAATTTGACCGCCTCTATGCCATACAACTCCATAAGCTCCACTCGTTGTCTTGAATGATAATTCAGCATTGTCTTCAATTGTATTACTTATTTTATATTCTCTCAATATATTTTTGACCTCAGTCAATGATATTTGCATTTTTTCAGGATCAATATTTTCAGCAACTTTACCTATTTTCATCTGGATTCCAGTCGACTCTTTGAAAAATTCAATAGCTGTTTCTGCTCCTTCTTTGCTTGTTGTAATCTTAATCTCATTTGTTTTAACTTCTGGTTGAACAACCTCAATGTTTTTAGTACCAGCTTTTGCAATAACTAATTGCTGAACCCATTCATGTCTACACCATGGTGTTGTTTTTCCAGTATCTGGATTAGTATACCATCCACCTCTGTATCTCCAGACATCATAACCTAATTTTAATGATATTGTTTCAATCTCTTGTCTTGTATACAATCTGTTGAGTTCAATTAACTTAATACAAAAAGCTCTTGATTGAGTTTTTACTGGAGGGATTCCAGGAATTTGCTGATATTTATATCTAACTTCAAACTCACTCCCTCCATCATTCTTTCCCAGGCCTTTAGAGCCCTCCCCGCCCACAGTTACCTGTCCAATGGTTGCAAAAATTTCATCTTGTTTTTTGAATACTTCATCCATTGGTGTGTCCCATGGAATACTGAAGCTCATAATTGTATTGTATTTATTGGCAGATTCACCATACTGAGCAAAATATCCAATATCATCATCATCAAAATTATGTTTGCATGAGCTCATAATTTGTGGACTATTGATTCCAACAATCCTTCTTGCTTGTGCCTCATCAATTGTAGGAAATGATGCCAACAATACTTGCAATGCTGAGTCTGGAGTCAATATACCTTCTTTAATCTTGGCAACCACATCAATAAGTGATGCAATCTGAGCTCCATTCAATGCACTCTTAGCAACATCAACTGGTGCCTCAGCTCCTGGAGTCGTAGCAACTGGTGCAGTCTCAGCAACTCCGATTGGTTTAACATCCTTGAGTTTAACTGTACCAACATCACCTGATAATTCAATCATGTAATTAAGCATCCATTCAAGCCTTCTTTGTCTTGTATCAACATATGTTTTTTTGAATATCTCAAATAGTTCTGCTGATTCTGCTGCATTGAATGATCCTTCAGGAGCAACTCCAAATAAGGATGGAGCAACAACTGCATGAGCCACAAGAATATTCTGTTGCACGCTTGACTCAAGAGATTCATATCTTTTATCCAGGTCATTTCCAGTCAGACTCTCAACTTTTGGAGCTTGATCTGCTGATGGTGCAAATGTGATAATGATATCACCAGAATTCTCAATATTGGATGCTGGTCCTTTGATTTGATTCTTGAATGACTCTGCCTCCTCTTGTGTTTCTGGAAAGCCATCCATGAATGTGATCATAGTTCCTGACTTGAATCCATTTTGTAATTCATACATGTGGAATTTAGAGATATCAACATCAGTCTGAATGGCTGTTATACCTCCATTATAAGGAGGCTTTGGATAGACTCCTTGTTCTTTACGACCTTTCTTTGCTGGATCCTTGTAATATATAATAAATGATCCCACTTTATTATTCTCATCAAGAGCTGAAATTGTTCTGAGATTTGTTTTCTCAGCTGATTGTTGTTGCACAGTCCAGTCATCTGATAGATAGTACATTCTTTCATCAGCTGATATTCTTATCATATCAACTGCAAGATACTCCCATCTGACAACTCTTGTCCCTTCTTTATTCCATGTACCTTTTACCGCGAATGCTCCAAACAATTCATAATCAAATGCCAATTGCTCAACAATCTCATCCATTGTAAAGTCAGAATAAGGATTCTCAAGGAATCTTTGCAAGTTACCAGTGACAACTTCAATCCCTCCTCCAGCAATGTAGTGAGTTTTATTCTTGATTATTCCTTGGTGCCAAGCCGATCCATTAAAAAGATCCACTAAAAAATAGGGATAATCATTCTTTTTTCCCCATTTGATAAAGCCAAGCATTCTATCTTGCTCCTCAACTGGTAGGACAAAGTCCTTTCTGAATGACATTGATTCAAACTTATTCATATATATTGAATGTTATATTTTCATTGTATTCATTGGAAGGTGAATCTTGCACATAGACATGTGCTCTACCCTCCTCAACTAATCCATCTGACAAGTCAGGATCAAGATTGGTTGATGATGTTTGCTGATAGATGCGATATGTGTAGTATCCATCATAATCAAAAGTAACATCCACTCCATCCACAAGCAAGAATTCATCATATCTTGATATTGCAGTGCTGATATTAGCAAGGATGCAATGATATTTCAAGAATGATTGCTCATGCTCAAATTCAAATAGATAGTAAACTGGACTAACTGTTGTCAGTTCTGTTACTGTCACTATCAGATTTGAAGAGGTTGCTTTCTGTATTCTCAGCATTTTTAATTAATTTAGGTTTTCTTTTTTCAAAGATGTGGAGGAATCCAAGAGACATGTAATATTCCTCTTTACCTCTCTCAATGTCAATCCATCTACTTAATAGAGCTGACCATTGTTTTGATCCAATAAACTTTGATTTTATTTCCATGGTTTCAAATATACAAAAAAAGGAGGGACACAGCCCTCCCTTTCTGATAAGAGTTTACAATTTATTAAATTGATGGAGATTGTTGTGCTAATAAAGAAGCATAAACAGCTGGATCAACATCTGGCACTGGATCATTTTCTAATCCACCTAAGATGATATCATGTCCTAATCTGTCAGACTTCAATACTCCAGATCCATATGCAGATGCCTCAGCAATCTGAAGGCCTTCACCAAATCCAAGAGCAACAACAGTACCATCAGCTTTCTCAACAAGAGCAACTACTTCATTCTGTCCAAGCAAATGGATCTCTGATCTCAACTCCTTTGTGTCTGATGCTAAGATCATTGTCAAAGTTTGTTCATACCAAAGTGTACCATTTCCTTTGTTCACTCGAATTGGTGCAGTGTAACTTGATAAGTTTGATTTCAACTTATATAAAAACACTTCACCAGATACAGTCAAAGAGTCAACTTCATTTGTTGCTGTGACATTGCTGCCAGTTACATTGCCTAATGGAAACAACAACACTGACTTGATACCACCTTTTCCATTGGTACAAGTTCTGTCATTATATCCGGCAGTCATATTACAAGCCATTGTTATTTCTTTTTAATGTTATACAATAGGGAGGAGTTACCCCCTCCCATGTTAGTTATTAGTTAGGTGAACCAGTTCCGTTCCACACTCCGATTTGATCCAAGAATGGTACCTGAACACCAGCTCTGAACTTAGAACGTAGGTAAATCACATCATCATCTTGAGAATACCATAAATCAAAGTTTTCAAAGTCAGATGATAAGTCAGTTCCAAATACAAAGTGAGATGCACGACCAGTGTAAATGTTATCAAGACCATTCAATCCATTAACCTTAACAATTCTCATGTTAGTTCCTGGTAATACTAACTCATTCAAGTCACCAATGTTTGATGGATTGTAGTGGAATAAGTTATCATCAACCAAGTTCTTAGTCAAGTAATTGAAATTCTCACGACCAGTGAAACAGATAAAGTCATTAGCCTCAGCAACATTTGCTGGAGTTTCAATGAAACAGTTATAGAATACATCAAATGCATTAGATGCAGAGATGCTTGCAACTGATGTAGTGTTCAAATTAACACAACCATTTGCTGTTGTTAAAAACTGGCGGAATCCATTCATCTTATTCAAGTTACCTGATCCAGTAGCTTTGTTACCTTTCCAGATTAATTTGTCTAATTCAAATGAATGTAACTGCAATAAGTAGTTGATGATTTGTTGCTCAAATGGAAGAGTCTTATCTTCAGCCATTGCTCCTGGACGTAGACCTAATTGTGTCCAGAATCCATCAAGATCTTTTTGACAGAAAGATTTCATATAACCAAGAGTCTCAACTGCAATAGCACGATCAGTGAATACAGTATCTCCATCAGGAGTCATTGTGCAATCACCAGTCTGATATACAATTGAATCATCCATTAACTTCAATTCTTGAGATCCTTTAATCCCTTGTTGAATTGAAACATATTGTAATGTGCGAGCTTCAGTTACTGACTTTACAATTAAGTCCTCTCTTTGCTCATCAACATAAGCTGCAAGACCAGATACATCCCAGTCAAACTTTGTGCGTAGGTATTTTTTTAATGACATTTTATTTATACTTTAGAATTTTTCAAGAATAGTTGTCGGGCTGTCAGGTTGCCAACCTTGCTGAATTTTTCAGCCTCTTTGGTTTCAACTGATGGCTGTGCTTTGAAAGTTTCGAAATCACTTTTCAATGAGCTCAACTCATTAACCAAGTTTGTATTTGTCTCAGCAATAGCTTTGGTCATTTCTGCCAATCCTTCGACAGCTTTGGAGAATGCCTCAAGCTTTGCATTTACTATTGACTCAACTTGCTCAGCACTCATTGCTTCTGATGATGTCTCTTCAACAGCAACTTCACCATCTCCTTCATTTTGTCTCTCATCAATGATCTCTGTTATGATACCTTCAGCATCAACAACAATAGATACACCTGCAAGATCACCACTCAATGCATGAGTTCCTTCAGGAGCTGGTATTCTTTCGCCATCTGCAACAACAAAAACTGGCATTCCAACCTCAAGAGCATCATACTCAATTGTTGTAACACCATCAGCCAATACTGCTGATTCAAATTTGTCAACTGACTTTGAGAATTGTGCTTTCATTTCAGCAATCAATTCCTTAATGGTAGTTAATTCTTTGTTCATACTTATTATAATTTATTGTTCGAAAATCCCTAATTCTTTTAACTTAGCCTCTGACCATCTCTTTGCAGCAAGTCCACCCCATAATAAATATGATATTGTACCACATGCAGATTGATCACTCTCATCATAATACTCCTCAGCTCTTGATAGATATGAGTACATTCTTTTAATCACAGCAACTGAGACAGTTTGTCTATTAGCTAAAGTTGTTGCTCTTAAGCGGCCCACTCTTGTGGCACATTTATTCCCATACTTTTGATTGAGTTCAATACCTTTCTTGGCGTTGTTGCTCACAGCCTCTGGATAGTCATTGTAAAATGTAATATATTCCTGGACCTTTTTAAGCTCTTGATATATGGTTGTGAATTCATGCTCCCAACCTTTGCCAGTCTCAAGCAATTGGAATACTCCCTCAATTGAGAATCCTGTGAACATGCCAGCCTTAGCAGCATCATAGACATCCTTATTTGTTACTTTGTAGCTCACAATCCAAGAGCCATCATTCTCATGCTTGAATCTTTCTGGAGCTGTGAATCCTTTTGACTCATCAATGATATATGACATGATCATGTATATTCCATCAACCACTCTCTTGCTATCATGCTCAATGTTTACATTATTGAAATTGTCTCTCCTTGCATAATCAAAGACAATATCCTTGATTGCTGCTGGTGAAAAGTTCACATAATATTCCTCACCAGTACGAGGATCTCTTCTGAATATGGGAGTGTTTGCAGATATAGCAACTCCAGTGATGACTTGCTCCTCATCATTAAACTGATAAGCAATCTTTTTGGAGAATGTCTCAAATGATTTCTCATGTGCTGGATTAGCCACAAGGCTGTTGAATGATACTGTTGTTTCTGGATCTTCAAGATCTATGACAATATCATATAGTGGTAACTCTCTTAGCATATAAATAATATGTAAATTTGTTCGAAATGAAATTTGTTTATCCTTACCATTCAAGAGCTGAGTCTGACTTTGAAATCAAGCAATCTATTGCAATGGTCCTGAAAGTTTATCCTACTGCTGAAATATGGACTATTGGAAAGGCTGTGTCTGGAATCAACAATATACCTTGCACTCAATACAATAATATTAGAGGATGTGATGTGACCAATAGAATATTGACTTTTGCTAAGCAAATTGGTGGAGAGTTTATCTATATGAATAAAGACTTTTTTATCACTGAGTCATGGCAGCCACATGTAGCCATTAACATGAAGAGTATCATGGTTAATGACAACCATCCTCCACATACAAAGGTGGCTCAAGCAAATACATTGGAATTCCTTAAACATAATAGTTTTACTGCCTACAATTATGAGACTCATACTCCATGTGTAATGGATAGCAAAAAACTAATTGAACTCTTTGACAATATCAACTGGCAAAATGACAATCATTTTATCAAGTCAATCTATTGCAATGTGTACCAAGTTCCATCAAAGGAGGGATTCAATTGTAAGGTATCAACACCATCTATTGCAAAGGCTCAAGAATTCATTGCACTCCAGGGATGTTTCTCAACTGGAGATGCTTTCTGGAATAAGCCTTGTGTTGAATGGATTAAAAGCTTGACTTAGCCTCTTGTACTTGCACCTTGTTTTGAGTGCCAGTGATATCAGATTCCAAGACAACCACTTGTGATGTCATTGTCTGACCTTGTTGACCTTGACCAATCTGATTCAAGTCAGTTGTCTGAGCTTGTGTATTGGCTGTGAATGAACTTGATCCAGCTCCACTCAATGATCCTCCTCCTCCAGATGATAGTTGTGGTGGAGTAGGGGCTGAGCCAGCTTGATACTTTTGATTCATGATAGCCAATGCCTGAGTGATTCCTATTAATGAGGCTGATGCAATGGCAGCAATACCAGCTGGAGATGGTGGTGGACCAAATTGTGCAATACCTTTGACAATTGCTGATGCTGTATCAATACCAACTTGTGCCAATCTCAAAGCCTTATCTCTTGCAAATTGTGCTTTCTTTATTTTCTCCTCCTCATTATAAGCCTTGAGTTGTACTTGATACTTTTGTTGTGCAAAGTTTTCCTCAATCTGTTTCTTTTGATCAGCAGTCAATCCCTCTTGACTAAGTTGTGCCTGAAGATTCTTGTCAAGATTAGCAAGATCTGCATCTCTATTCTCAGCTATTCTGTTTAATCTGGCTTGATCTATTTCATTGATAAGAGCATTAATTTTCTTAAGTTCATCCAATCCCTTTTGAGCTCCCTCAATTGCAGCTGTTACTCCCTTAAGTTGCTCCTCTCTTGCTTTGATTGCATTGGCCTTTGCTTGATCATCATATTTTTTATCAAGTTCTGCCTTCTTTATTCTGAATTGTTCCTGAGCTTTTAAGTTAGCATCATAGAATTCCTCCTCATCAATAGCCTCAGCTTTAAAGGCTGCCAAGTTCAATGCCTCTTGTTTTTTCAATGCCTCCTCTAAATCAAGCAATTCATTCTCTCTATCAGTATTCAAGAATCTTTGCACCTGATCTCTCAATGATTTTTTCTTAGCCTCTTGCTCTGCAATTTTATCAAGTTCAATTTTATTGTATTTATTGACAATAGCAATTCTTTCAGCATTTTCCTGGACAGTAATTTCATATAAAAGATTAGCATTGCCATGAGCTTGATCTCTCATCTTATCATATTTCATGGTTGAGAGCAAAAGTTCTTTCTCTTGATTCTCAGCCATTAAGTCAAGACTCAATTGGAATTGTTCATCCTCAGCCTTGATTCTATCCTCATTTGCTTTGCGTTCAATCTCTGCTAATCTCTCAGCCTCTTTCTTAGCATCCTCTCTTCTCTTTTCAGCTCTTGCCTTGGCTTTATCAGATCTTGCCTTGGCTGCCTCATCATCTTTTTTGTCTTGCTCAATTCTTAATACTTCAAGATCCTGAGCATTCTTTTTATTAACCTTGTATTGTTCAAAACTATTTTTCTTTGCATCCTTAAGTGACTTCTCAAGTTTCTTAGCTCTATCACTATCAGCATCTCCTGTTGCCTTGAGTAGTTTAATCTCTGCCTCATATGCTGCAATCTTTTGCTTTTGCATTTCAAGAATGGCACGACCTGACTTAAGAGCTGCCTTAAGTTTTTTCTCCTCCATCTCTTCAGTGTTCTTTCCAGCAGCTTGTGCCTTTCTGATTTCAAAGGAAAGATTCTCATCAACAGCCTGAGCTTTTTTCTTTTCAGCTGCAATCTTTTTATTCATCTCTTTCTCAGTGGCATCAGTCTTGGCTCTTGCATTTTTTTTCATCTTTGCAGTTTGCTCATCATCAACCACTCCAAAATATTCAAGAGATTTTATGACTCCATAAATTACACCAATCAAAGGAAACATCACAGCAATTGCAAGCTTAACTGCTGGTCCAAGTTTATTAAACCAGTTATAAGCCTTCATCACTGCTCCAGTTACCTTGTCAAAGTTGGCAATTAAAAAGCCAAGAGCAACAACAATTAATCCAATACCAGTAGCCGCCAAGGCTAATCTAAATAACTTCATCCCAGTTGTTGCTGTTGCCGTTGCTGCTGTTGCCGAATTGGTCGCAGCAGTCTGAGCAACTGTTGCTGTTGTATTAGCTTGTGTTGCAACTGTGCCTTGAACAAATGCAGAATTTTTTAATTTTTCCCACGCTGTCCTCAATTGCAAGCCAAGAATTGACTCTTTATTCAAGTTATTTGAAATGATACTAACTGAGTTGACTAATCCCTGGACAGCTTGCAACTTGACCATTGTCTCAGTCAAAGCCTCAGACTCAACTCCAGTCAATGCGACTGCTGATTGAATACCTTGGAATGCAGCTGCTCCAGTCTCAACTCCTTGCAAAGTTGTATCTAAGCCAACAAAGTCAGATGACAATGCTGTTGTCTGAGCCTTAAGATCACCAATCTCATCCTTAAGATTTGCAGCATTTCTAATTGCTTGTGCTCCAATAGGACTCTCAGCTCCAGCCTGAGCTGCCAAGTTTTGATAGTCCTTCATGGTCCTGGTCAGCTCTCTCATGGTGAGTCCACCAGCCTCAACTCTTGCATTTAGTTCTTGGAGTTTTTGGTCAAAGGTATCAATGCCAGTGCTATCTGCTGCTGTTTTTTGTGTTGCCTTGAGATCTTGATTCAAGTCATTGACAGCTGCATCCATAGCCTGAATGTCATTAACACTATTGCCAGTATTAACCTTGAGTGAGAATACAACTGATTTCTCTGCCATTAATTTTCAATTGGTGGGAAAGGTGACGGTTTTTGTTCGTAAGGAATCAAGTCAAGGTCTTTAACCCAAAGAAAGTCAGGGTTAACACACTGCTCCATTTCTTCTATTGATATAACCCAATTATCATTAAGGTCTTGAATAGGATTGAAATAAGAGTCAGGTGCATACCATTGACCAATTAATTCGTCTTTTTGTAACTCAGTAAGTAACCCTACATAAGTTAGTCTTTGTTCTTTTGTTAATTCGTTTAGTTTCATACGTTTCTATTTAGTGCTGTTTGAAATGCTTGAACCGCTGTGTAAAAGTTAGCTGCTTCGGCGTCTGTTAATCCTTGTCCTATACTTGCAAAAGCTATTTGCTTAGCTGAGTAATAATTATTACCTCCATTTTCATTAAAAGCACCAATACTATAATTAAAATTAGCTAAAGGAGTGTAAGACACAGTTGTTCCTGTTACTACTTTTGTTGAATTTCTCCAACCATTTACAACATTTGAAGCTGTCCTATTTGCTAAATAAAATCCTCTTGAATCGGCATCAGAATATGTTATATAAGAAGCTTGTGAATTTACTCTATAATATGTAAGTCCAGAAGCCCTTAAAAATATACCACCTCCTCCGTCAAATACTCCACCCGTTACTCCAAGTTCACATTGAAAACTACTTGTTCCTGTTGTTCCTGTTGTTCTTGAATATACACTTATACTATGAGAATTTAAAGATGCATTTGTTGATAGATTATAACCTGTGTTACCCCATCCATTAACACCTCCAAATTGAACACCTAAGTTACTATGAGTAACACCTCCATTCCATCCTATTTGATATTGTGCTGTGTTCTTAAGGTTATATGAATGTTTAGTAGCAGTTCCTCCAACCATCGGCCATAAAGCATCAAATTTAGTCCATATAGAATAACCTTTCAAGTCAACCACCAAAGTATTGATAGCACTTTGTTGTGTCGGGTCTGTTATTGCAGCCGCTGTTATGAATGCTTGTGCATCGGGATCCACTCCTCCTCCTCCACCACTTGCCGTTCGTGCTAATATTCCGTGTGTTGCTAAGAACATACTATTTCCGTATCCAATCATAATACTAAACAAACCGAGCCAGATGTCAATGTGACTCCACTGAACTTGGCTCCATTAATAGGTCTGATAATTGTTCCAGCTTTCACTGCTGTACCAGTTGCTGCAATGTATGTTGACTTGACATCAGTACCAGCAACTCTAATTGCTGAGAATACTGTATCCTCCAGTACCACAATTGCATCATGATCAACTGTCTTTGCAACTGTATTATTAACTATGAAAGTTCCTTGTTGTGCTGTTAGCACGCTGTTTGCTATTGCCATTTTATATTATTTTAAATCTATTACTACCTCAAATCCTAATTGCTCAAAGCCTAACTTTCCATATTTATGAGCAGTCTCAACTGATTGATCTTCACCAGGTTCTAATGTGGCATTAAAATTACCATTTGGAATATCTGTAAACACAGGTTTATTTTCTTCATAAGTTTGTTTACTTACATAAGTTATAACCGCTATTTCTAAGGTTTGACCATTTGCACGTCCTACAAACTCAACACGCCCATAAACTTCTGAAATGCTTAAATCAGTTCCAGCTATTTTAATCTCTTTATTCTCTGTTCCTTTTATTATTAGTGCCATATGTATTATGCTAAAATTCCTAAATTTCTAAGTGCTTTTACAATTTGTTTTAATGTATATCCATCAAATGTATCAGTATCAGTTATGTTAGTTCCTGCATTACTTACTAATGTAGCTGCTGCAACTGCTGTTGTTTCTTGATATACTTTTACTATTGCTCCATTCTCAGTTCTAAAATGTGGTGCTGCATTACCTCCTACCACATCAGCAGAGTACATTTGAAAAGCGTCAGCAGGTGAAGTGCTTGGAGCAGTACCTGTGTATTGAGCTAAAACTTTATATGAACTTGTACCAAAAGACGTGCCTCCTATGGCTACATTTCCACTCGTTGAATTGAATATAACATCACCAGTTGTAGTTTCTATTGCTCTATGTGTTGTTCCTGTTATGCTTGTTAATGTTGGATTGTAATATAATCCTCTAACTGTGTTTGTTCCTCCAGTTGTGTTAATAGTTGTTGCAATGTTTAACACGTTAGCTGTATTTGTACCAGATGCATGAGAAAATGTCGCAGTAAAACCAACTAAACTTCGCGTAGTATTTGCTGTGTTATAATTGTTTAGAGAATCAATTAATAACCCATTTGTTACTGCATTTCCAGCAAAAATACTCATTTGAGATGAGTTACTAAATGACGCAATTGTTCTTAATAAACTATAGCCATTTTCTTGGACTCTAAAATTTTCATTCCCTCCAACAAAAGAAACACTAAATGAATTAGCAGCACCGCCCCCCGATGTGCTAATAGATGTTAAACCTTGACCATTAACTTCAAATTGTGTTGTTGTATCTGTACTATTTCTAACTCGAAAACTTTGTGAAGTGCTTAATCCGTCTTTTGCTCGTATATCTAAACGAGAAGTAGTTGCTGGTGAAGCTCCTAATCCTAAAGCATTGTTTGTATTATCCCAAAACAAATTAGCAGACTGCTGCAATACATTGCCAGTACCTTGAAAAAATACACGCCCTATAGTACCACTTGCTATTGCAGTTGTTCCTACTGTTAAAGTTGATGCAGCATTTAAAATCTGTTGACCAGTTATTCTCTTTGAAACATAACTCAATCCAGATACCTCTGCAATCTCAAGTAAATCTGTTGCTGCTAAATTAGAACCTTTGGCAGTAAGTTGTGATATTTTTATGCCCATTTATATCTCTATTATTCGAAGAGTTCCATCCTCAGTGATTCTATCATCAGTGCCTCTTGTCTCTCCCTCCAATACTCTACCATACTGAGTGAATGGATCAAATGGTGGAGCCACAATTGTTGTTTGTATACCCTCCCCTTGTATTATGCGAATCAGTTCGATATTGGTTGAGACATTCTTTCCACTCTGATAGTCACTTATTTTTTGTAACCTATATACAACTCCATCAATATTTATTAAGTTTCTAAAATCAAGACTATTGATGTCTGATGGCCTTAACATAACTGAGCAAGTAATTTGCTTTCCAAATCTTGATATTAATTCCTTGATAAATTTCTCATGATAGAGATATAAGTTGTTGCTTGGATAATTTGTTGTGGACCAGAACACATAGTCAGGGATACCAAAGTTAAAATCAAATGTTGGTGAATCAAGACTATCCAAGTGACCAACATAAGGATAATCAACCTCTGCATTATCAACACCATCCTCATCTCTATGAGTCCATGCTCCAGTTCTTAATCCTCCAAGTTGCACAAGGAATGGCTTGCCTTTTTTCTTTTCAATTAAACTTGTGCCATCCTCATTGAACTTAACCTGGAATGATCTTGGAACAATCAAGTCAGTGAAGAATCCCTCTGGTGAATCCTCTGGAATTCGACATAATAATTTTTGACTGAATGGCAATTTGAATTCAGTATCATTGGTTGCAAATTGACTTTGACTCTGAATCAAGAATGATCCATATTGTTCCTGGATATCATCCTTATATCTTGTATTCCAATAGTCATCATCTTGCTCAAAATTAAACTTGTAATTTTTTGAACTAAAATTAATGGTTGGCTCAACTTTAATCTCCTTGGATCTATCCAGTTTATAAGTCCAATCAAGAGCATCTCCACTGGCATTGTAAAATTCTGACAATGGCTCAATCTCCATGATAGTTGGATCAGCTGTTGATGGCTTGATATACAAATTGAATGCAGTGACTAATCCTTTAAAGAACTGATCACAAGTCATGTCAGGCAAGAATGAATCCAGATAAACATTTCCTCCAGCTGATAATGCTTGTTGCTGTTTTAAAAAATCAAGGTCAGATGTATTGGATAAAATCCTAACTAAAAAATCAAGATAGTTCATTCCAGTTCTAATCACTGAACAACTTATTAATCTGAATCTAATATCAAATCTAACCTCATCATTATAATTAACATTCAACATTCTGGAATAATCAAATGAGAAAGTCAAACTTGTTGTGCTTGATGTAATAGATCCTGAATATAACAAGTCATTACCCATTAAGATATTATTCTTATATGTGTAAATGATGACTTCATAATCTCCATTTATGGTATATGCTCCTGATCCATCACCAGCAATTGTAATATCAAGATCATGATCACCAGCATATGAAATCTGATAAAGTCCCTCTGATGCCACAACAATACTCAATGGAGCAAATGTCTGAGCTTGATTGAGATCATCTTGATTAATTGTACATGCATAATGAGCAAGTATTTCATAATCATTAATTTCAATGAAGCTTGGTTGTGATGCAAAAAAAGATACTCCAGTACCTCCAAATCCATTACTCAAAAAGAATCCACTGGATGTTGTGCTGTTGTCTTGTGTAGTGAATACACTCTCTCCTTCAGCTTGTGCTTGTGTAATGGTTGGCAAATCTCCACCAGGATAAGCCATTAACAATCTCTTGAATCTTTGGCTTTCAAGGAATGAACTATCCCAACTGATGCCACAATAATTAAATGCTTTCTCTAATATCTCATAGCAGAATACTTGTGGAGGAATATGCTCAACTCCAAAGGTGGATGCTGTTGGACGCGTGAACCCGTAATCAATCAAGCCGTAGTAATAACCTCTTCCAGTCCACCCTTGAGAGTCTTGATTGCTGGATGGTGATCCATTCAATTGAATGATACCACTCCAAGTATCTTGTTGATTGTCATATGTCAGAGCATGGTTATATTCTGACCATCCAAGTTCATTGATTTTAATCTTGGCAAGTCTTGAGATATAGTCAATAGTGTCACTTACTAAGGTGATGTCAAATGACCATATTCCATCCATTAACTTGCAACTCATTAACTGAGCAACACCATTGAACTCAAGCAAGCCATTCTGATAGTATTGACATTCAGCCTTTATGCTTGGATCAAAGTCAACAAAATCAGAATCAGTTCCTGAGATATTTTCAGTGGCTGATAAAGTATATACACTCAGCATGAGAGCTGTGTTATTCTTTGTCCCTGGCAATGTGATAGTCTTTGACTTGTTGCCCTTGCGAGCTGTCAAATCCTTGATGTCACTGATATTGAATGTCAATGGAAATGGTGCATCTTGGTCAATATCAACCAGCCTCCCATTAATGAATAGTTCTCCAGCCATTAGTTAAGTTGTGATCTATATGTGTATGTTCTTTCAATTGTAACTTGCTCTTGCATCAAGCCATCTCTTCTCCTGGTCTTGAG
>Ga0129333_10000468_pt1 | contig 33192 bp, 14 predicted proteins | sample CPB6_08_DNA_FD_94474 | JGI IMG/M metagenome (GOLD analysis project Ga0129333, IMG submission 94474) | Freshwater to marine salinity gradient microbial communities from Chesapeake Bay, USA - CPBay_Sum_0.6_0.8_DNA | ecosystem: Environmental > Aquatic > Marine > Coastal | place: USA: Chesapeake... | reverse complement strand
TGTAAAGTCGCTAATTAATTCAACTAAGTACAAATTAATTTTCTTAAAATAATTTGGAAGTTAATTACTAGCTTCGTATATTAAATATATAATTTGTTTGTAACCCTTTAAAAATTTAAAAAAATGGCTTATTTTAATCACGCCTTTAATAAGGTATTCTTAGGTACAAATCCTACAGATGGATTTGTTACTACAGGTGCTAATACTCGTGCTCTTTTACCTGGTCAACTTGGTTTTATCAAAGCTCCTGGTAAAAGTGTAGACGGTGACGCAGCTAACCCTGATGCAATTGTAGATCCTGCTACCGTAGGTACGGGATGTACTCCTCTTGTACTTGTACAAGGTTCAATCTATCAAGATGATAAGATTGGTCCTTTTGCAGGTGGCTACAAAGAAACTACCAAGTCAAAAATCATTAACCCAAAATACGTTACTGGTTTTTGGAGTGCTACTAGCTGTGTTAATAGACAAGAGTCTATTTCAGTTGGTTTTACGTCTGATTCCACTGGTGCAGTAGCACCCGGTACTGTTGTACCAACAAGTACATCAAATGTTACTCCTTGTACTTTAGACTTTGACTTTAAGTGTGGAGAGACTTACTACCTCCGTGTAGATATCAAGGGTTCTCCATCTCTTCGTTATTTATCAAGAAATGACTATTTTACTGCTAGTGCTTACACTGGCTGCTGCGCTGATCCAAACTCTCCTACTAGTGTAAATTCTTTGATTGTTTATATTAATTGGGCTTATCAGTTGCTTAACTCTCCTCTGATTAATCCTTTTATCAGAATTAAAATTCAGTACGCTGCTACTGTAGGCGTTGTACCTACTGTACTGGGTGGTGCGACTAAGTGGTTTACATCTTCTGCGGCTGACTTAAAACTTTTGAATGATTATATTACTGGAGTTACTACAATTCCTGGTACTACTACAACTGTTGCTGGTTTTATTATTCAGGGTGCATATGTAGATAAACAGTTTGGTGATTGCACTTTCTATCCAACTGATGCTCTTCAAGCTTACTTGGAGCCAGTTAAGTTGTATGCATCTATGGTTGACTACAATGGTGATCCTTGTGCTTTTACTGGTGTTTGTGTAAAAAACACTTGTCTTGGTCGTCAAGGTCAAGGTTTTGGTGAAACAGTTCTTCGTGATCTGATTCTTTCTGAAGCTTATGGTCAAACTCCTTTCTATACTGGTCGTGATCTCCGTATTCGTGAAATCACTCAAGGTAACCAGTTGATGGGTGCTGCACCTGCAATTGATAGAACTTTGCTATACGATCGTGTGTTTATTCAGCACAGTGTTCCACGCTTCAACAATCCTACAGGTACATTTGACAATGACCAGTATTTGCTTGAAATCATCTTCCCTGCAGGTAGTACAGCTTTAACTGATTTTACTAATGCAGTTACTGGTTGGCTAGCTGATGCCGGTACACCTTGTGCAGCATTGTCATCTTATGGTTGCGAAACTGTTCCTGTTGCTAGTCCTTGTAATCTTGATGCACTAGACTAATATTTGACTAATAATAAAAAGGGAGAGGGAGTTATACTCTCCTCTCCTTTTTAATTTATATACACATGGATAAACATCAGTTAGCTTTAGATATCCCTGATACAATGTCAGGTTGTATATTCCGCGTTGTTGATGCTAGTATTTACAGCTCCGCAGGAATAGTAGATTGTACCCGGTTGGATATAACACCACCCGGATTTACATCTCCTTACTACATGTCTAACCTGGAAACAGGTTTTATTGCAAATCTTACTGCTTGTAATATTGGTTTGCAAACAGCTAACTGCGGTAATACTTACAACGACTTTGTAGACGGTGTCTATAATGTAAAGTATAGTATTAACAACAGTACAGAGGTTTATGTTGAATATAATCACTTAAGAATTACCTCTGCTTTAAACAAGGTAAATGATTTACTTTGTTGTTTAAATTTGCAAGCATGTGACCCACAAGGTCCTGTAAAAGATAAACTTAAAGATATTCAAATGCTTACCACTTTTCTAAAAGCAGCTAAAGCAAAAGTAGAATACTGCAATAATGTAACCCAGGGTATGGATATGTACAATTATGTGGTAAAGAAACTAGATAAGCTAGCTTGTAGTTGTGGTTGTGAATCATGTAACTAATTAAACCAATATATTATGTCACAATGTCCAAATTGCGGAGCAACACTAAGTTGCGGATGTCAAATGAAAACTTTACCTAATGGTAAAAAAGCATGCAGTCAATGCATAAACAAACCCGTAAATAATGATCAAACACCACCAAGTAATACTGATTAGTAATGGCATTTTATTATAAATTAGAATCGTGCTATCCTACTTTAAATGATGATCTATATACAGGGTCAGATTTATCAGCATACTTAAACAAGTATATAAAGGTTTGTGATGGATGTTATAAAGTTACACAAACATCATCACAACCTTCATTTTTATATACTGTAGACTATTCAGGTGTTGATTATGATAATTGTCAAGAATGTTATGGGTCGTCTATAGATGCTGTATGTAATCAGTGTCCTCCATTTTATGATAAGTTTACTTTACCTGATGGTACGGAAGCATGTAGTTCTCAAACATTTTGTGAAATACCATCTCCCACACCACCACCTGGTGTAGCAACCTGTGGTAAAATTGACTTCTTTTTCTACCTAGATAACTCAGGAAGTATAAGTGATTCTTCATGGATTATAATGCTTAATGGCGTAATTGCAGCTATTGATACTTTTAATAACCAAGGTCAGTTTGCAAACGGCAGTCTAAAAATGGGGATTAGCTGGTTTGGTAATTGTGATGGAATAGCTATTACCCAAGAACTTACAGGTAGCTACGCTACCGTAAGAGCTGCGGCAGAAAATATTAGGGATAATAGACCTGATGCTGGGGGCACTTTGCCTTATTATGGATTTATTCTTACATATAATCATATTACTGATCCTGCATTTGGTAGAGATGATGCAGATAAAATTGTATCTTTTGTTTCTGATGGTCAATATTTTCAATGTCCTAATACAACGCTACAACCTCTTATAGATCAAATGAAGGCAGGTACCTATTCAGGTCCTGCAGCTCCTTTTTCTGTTTTTCCTTCAGGAACTGAAACATGTTGTGTAAACCCTGTGCCTTTTGAGATAAGATTTATTGCTGTAGGTATAGGTGGTGGAGCTAATGTTGGTCAGTTACAAGCTATCGCTAGCTCACCTAATGGTTTAGGTCAGGGTAATCTTTATCTAGCAACTACTTTTAATGACTTTGCACCAATTGCTCAAGACATTGCAAATAGTCTTGTTTGTCAAAATCCATTACCTACTGCTGTACCTGGATATACTGTAGTACCTCTTGCAGAGTGTTGCTACAAACTTACAAGTTGTACAGGAAATATTATTATATACACTAAAACAAATCTTTTACAAAATAATGGTAAATATGTAAGTATTGAAGGTTATGATGATAACTGTTTTCTTGTAGAGCAACAACCAACACCTTGTTTAAGTGGAACAGTTGACGTAGTAATAACAAGTACCGCAGATTATGATAGTTGTGATACTTGTTTACCATCTTATAAAGCTTTTAATTGTAAAGACAATAATATTAGTATAAATACGGGAAATGCAGCTTTTGCGCAGTATCTAGGTAAAACGGTAAAACTTCAAGAATACCCAAATGATTGTTGGCAGATAGGTCCAAATAGTCAAAAGAATTTACCTCTTCAGTCTCTTACAATAACTAGTTCTTTTGATACATGTGTTCAGTGCGACCCTATAGAATATGGTTTAACAAACTGTGTAAATGGTGTGTCAGTTTTATCTACTACAGATTTATCTAATTATGTAGGTAAGGTTATAAAAGCAGAAAATTTTCCTGGGTTATGTTTTAGTGTTACAGAAAGTCTTTGTAAATGCTTAAAAATAACCATTAACAATCAACCCTATAATATTAATGCTACGGAGAATAACCTTATTAACGGTAGACCCTATTTTCAGTTTACTCTCCAAAATGGAGACCCTATGACTATATCATACAGTGCTACAAACAATCAATGGGAAGCTTATAATTCTAGCACTGGAGTTTTAAAATATCATACTACATTAGATATAGATTGTCCTGCTACAGGGTATTGGGTAGAAGATGATCCAAATTTTCCTGGAAATATGAGTACTGAAACCTGTCCATTAACTATATTAAATATATCACCTTCTGAGGAGTTTAATAGTTGTGAACCGTGCGTAAATTGTTAAAAATGAAATGATAGTAGAAAGTCAATGCATATGTGTAACTCTTAAAGATTGTGTAACACAACAGAATGTTTATTACTACACCTGTAAACAAAATTCTGAGCAACTTGCATTTATAAATAGTCTATCTTTAGGACAGCTTTTAGAAATTAATGACAGCACAAATTTTCCGAATACCTATTATATATTTCAATCGTCCTGTTTTTCTACAGCTTCTGGATGTACGTGCGCGTCACAACCTAATAAAATAGTTGATGATACTGCTACTTCTCTAGGATTTTGGAGTATTTCATCTCAGCTAACTTGTCCAAATCTGAATGTTAATAATTATGTATATCTATTAACAAACTGTTTGGCAAATATTACAACACCTAATGTAGACACATTTACTAACAATCCTGCATTTGCCTTATTTACATCCACAGATTTATCTCTGTATGTAAATATGATTGTTAATATAAGTGGTCAGGATGATTTATGCTTTGAAGTTTCTGGACCATTTTCACCAGGTGAGGGTGCGTCACTTAGACCTACAGTTACTATAACAAATGCTTATAGTACCTGTGAATGTTGTTTACCTCCTCCCCCACCTCCAGGTTGCTGTGAGATACCCAAGTATACCCAAAAACCTGTAAAGGATTTCTTTAGAATAACAGTATCGGATGAAGATATAAAAGCAAATACCAGTTTTGCTAACAACTATTATAAACTCTACATGGGGACACGCTATGGGGTAAATAGTTGTTGTACTGGGATAGATTACGACAAACTCTGGATAGACAAAGAAATTATTGATCTAGAGAATATAAAATACAGTACCTGTACTGCAATCTTACCTACACTATGTTTATATGTAACAGGTAATGATCCATGCGGATCTCAGGTAGCTACTTACAATGATTTTATAAACGGTAAGTGGTCATTTAAGTTTACCCGTGATACAGGAGTAAATGCAATTATCTATTGGGATATACAAAATAGCTACTGGGTAATTAAGAACGAAGACACTGGTGTGATTGGTGCTAAACTACTAATTAACAGTGATTATCCTATAGGTACAAATACTCAGTGGTTAGTTGTTAATAAAGCTGCGTGTTTATCACCTGACTGTGGTCTATCTACATGGAGTGTAGATTGTTCATATTATGATGCTGATCCATGTAATAATTGCGATAAACCTCAAAATGCTGTAGCACAATAAAAAAATAATTAGTATATTAAAGATATGGGAGTTCCTATTAAATCAAACAACACACAACAAGGATGTAATCCTATATCCTCAAATTGTGTAATCTGGCAGGGACCAGATATTCCATGTATCAAAATGTGCACGGGAGATTCTATTAGTGATGTTCAAGCCAAACTTGCTACAGAATTATGTGAAATAACTAGTGAACTGGATATCAGTTTGTTGGATCTTTCATGTTTTAATCCATTGTATCCTACTCCTCAAAGCTTTAGAGATGTGATGCAGATTATCTTAGATAAGATCTGCGCACTAGAAAATGGAACAGTCGATGATGGAAAAACTAACACATCTGGTTGTCCTCAGGACTGCGAGGTTCAAATTGCAGCATGTCTTCAGTATCAAGACAATCTTGGAAATAATGTAACAACTCTTCCCCTAAAAGACTATGTTATTCTTATAGGTAATAAGATTTGCACAATACTTTCTGATATTACAAATCTTCAGAATCAAATTGATGATCTTGATGTTAGGGTTGACGCATTAGAAAATGGTTCATCGGGATCAGGATCTTCATTTAATGTATCTAGTGGTTGTGTAACATCAGGTTCAGTACCATTAGATCAATATATACCATTACTAGATGCTGCATTTTGTTCTTTACAAACAGGTGTAGGTACATCTCAAGATTATACAGATTTAGCTTTAGCAGCTCAATGTGTAAAACAAGGAGATACTAATTTTACAAATGGTCAATCTATGCTGGCTTTACAAAATTGGATAGCTAGCCCTGCAAACTTAACAGAACAAGTACAGAATTTATGGGTTGCTATTTGTGATCTCCGTTCGGGACTAGCATCTACTATAAGTCAATTAGATATTTGCTGTCAACCTGATGCAGCTTGTCCTACTAACTTTCCTGTACCAACTTATCAAGCTGTAGCAGCTGCAAATAGAGAGCTTCAAATTAAATTTAGTCCTTCTTACTCGGGTTGGACACCTATTAGCTGGAATGGTAATATTACATGTTTGGGTGCCGCAGCTATAACAGAAGTTATTTCATTTAATCAACCTTTTACACAAGGTTCTTGGCAAACTTTACGCGTAGTTAATGATGCTCAAGCATTTTCTTTTTCTTATACTGTCACTAGTGCCACAATTACATGGAGAAATGACTCTACTCAACAAGAGTGTCAAGCTCAACACGGGACTATAACATTTGACGGAATTAGAGCATGTCCTAGTCAATCTAATGCGTCATTGTCGTCTACTTCTAGTACTATTACATTAAGTTTTGCTAATTATCCTGCATTGACCGCTAATGGATCAACATTAACATTTACTGTTCAAGGTCCTGCTGGAGTTAATAAAACTTATTCAAACGGTCAAATAAGTAATACCTGGACAGGTTTATCACCTAACACTACTTACACTCTTAGTTTAGATACTAGTAGTGTTGCTCAAGGTGGAAATTCAGTTGGAGGTAATGTGTGTGGTCTAGTAACATGGACAACTAGTACTACATCAGGAGCACAACAACCATAAAAATTAAAAACATAAAACATGGGATGTTCAAATAATATGAGTACAAGTGGAGGATGCGGTTGCGGATCCTCTACTTCATCCACTGCGGTTGCACCACCATGTGCACCCCCGTGCGCATCTGCGGTTGCAGGTAACTGTGTGGAGTACATGAATGCTGCATGTACTGTCATGAATGATAGTACATCTCAGTTTTCTGTAAAAAAAGGTGATAGTGTAGAAGCTGTCTTACAAAAGATAATGCTATACAATAGTGGATCATCTAGTTGTTTTAATATTGCCGCTGGTAAAGTTTTTATTCCCGTACCTCTTCAAAGCACAAATGTTACAATTTCAACAATAAATGTTTCTTGGGGTAAAGCAGATGCTAATCTTAGCGGAGAACCTATATATGAAGTAATGTACAAACTCAATGATCCTACAATAGGAACTTGGACATCGTTACCTCAACAAAGTACTACTACAGCTACAATTACAGGTCTACTTTCAATGCAGTCATATCAGATAAAAGTAAAACCTGTATATCCCGATAATACTAATAGTACCTGTACATCAATAACTATAATTGTAACTACACTGTAACATGTGTGTCAGTAATCAAAATCAACAAGTTAATGGTACACCTGTAGGTGTTATTGGACAAACAGTAACTTTTGCTAATGTTGCATATTGTACTGTATGGATTGGTGACCGACTTTGGTTAGCTGAAAATTTAAGAGGTGATTTTGGTATAAATATACCAAGAGCAACAACTGCTCAGCAATGGAGTGCGCAAGCGTCTCCTTCGGGAACAAGCATTTATGCAAATATTGATTCTACAGGTAGTGCTATTGAACCTACCGCAGCAGCAAGTAATGACCAAGGATCATTATACAATTATGAAGCGGTAAAAAGTATAAAAACTCAACTTGCATCATTAAATAATGGTTGGAGAATTGCCACACAAAAAGATTTTACCGATGCTCTTCAGATACTAGGTGGTTCAGGTAATGCTTTTAAATCACCACTCCAAGCAACTACTGCCTCAAGTTTAGCTGAATGGAGAGCTGGTAACGGATCTGTACAAGGTACAAATTTAGCTAAATTTAATGGTACTTCACCAGGATATATTAAATCAACCGGAAGTGTTGATAATGCTGGAGACACCGGTACTTATATAGCAGAGGATCCAGTCGGTCCTACATTTTTTACTCTTGCATCTAATGGTACAGATCTATACACTAGCGCTAACACTGCTATAGCATCTCTTACTGCACCTAGTGCTAACCCAACTGCATATACAGGATTAAACAATATTTTACAAAATTCTACTGTCCGAAAGTATTGTGGCTTTTCTTTAAGGTTAGTATATGAACCGTGCCAATCAATTAATTATTTGAACTTTAATGGATTAAATTCAAGTCTAACATATAGTACCAGCGATTTACCTCTTACAGGTGGTGTAAATCTTACAAATTATCCTACAATATGGATAGGTGCTCAAAAGTGGATGGCGGTAAATATTGTAGATATTATACCAACCATCCCTATAGTTAATGATACAACCGCATGGGCTAATCTCACAACACCGGCTTGTAGTTATTATAATGGTAATCCTGACGCTATTGATTGTGCTGCTGGTTTATTATTTAACGCATATGCCATTAGTAACATTAATGCGGCTACTAATGGTAATGGTCATTGGAGAGTACCTACAAATAGTGATTTTACAGAACTTGAAAATTTTTTGGGTGGTTCTAGTGTTGCTGGTGGTAAATTAAAAAGTGATGCGCCCTCTTTAACAACTTATTGGAATTCTCCAAACACAGGTGCAGATAATTCTAGCGGATTTTCTGCTATTGGTGCTGGACTTAGAGTTACTGGGGGTTCTTTTTTGGAGCTTAATCAAACTGGTGGTTTTTGGACTAGTACTGTTGGATCTGCTCCTACATCAAATTATGCTAGAGAAGTAGCAAGTGACACTGCTGCTGTAACGTCACTTCAACCATCTCAAAAAAGTGGTTATAGTGTACGTTTATTAGCACCAAGTATTCCTGTTACAGTTATTCTTCAAGGTACTATTGCAGGTGATACTTTAAATTTTGGCGGTAATTATGGAGACGGTACTAATATTCAAACTACTGCCAGTGGGAGTGGTACTACACTTAATTTAAGAAATGGAAATCTTATAAATGGAGGAAGTCCAGTAACTTTTCAAGCATATCCAGCATCAGGAAGAGTTGCAACCTTTGCAGCCCAAACGGGATTAGTTCCTTCTAATAACGGTACAGTTGCAGCATCTGCTACATATAGTAATTTAATAGCACCAATAACTGTAACTGTTACATTTTCTGGAGGATCGCCACCACAATCGTATACTGTTACATTCAATGCTAATGCTAATGCAGGTGTTTCAGGTACCATGTCACCTCAATCATCAAGTACAGCTACAGCATTAACATTAAATGCTTATAGTAGAGTAGGCTATACTTTTTCAGGTTGGAACACTAATGCAACTGGCACTGGTACTTCATATGGTAATGGTGCGCAATATCCTTTTACTAGCAATATAACTTTATACGCGGTTTGGGCACAAATTCCTGTATACAATGTCACATTTGATCCTAATGGGGGCGTTGCAGGTTCCGGGGGACAAACTGGTTTAGGTTATGCCGGTGTTACAATACCTATTAATCCTGATTATACTCCCACTAGAGCCGGTTTTACATTTACTGGTTATTGGACTTTACCTTCAGGAGGATCGCAGGTAGTAACTCCTAATGGTAATTATACTTTTACACAGCCAAACCAGACACTATATGCTCAATGGAGTGCTAATCCAGTATATACAATAACTTGGGATGGAAATGGAGGTACACCAGCTATAACAACTAGTCAAGGTACCATAAATTCAGTAGTAGCATCTCCTACACCTACTCTTGCAGGTAGTACATTTATTGGTTGGTATAGTCAGCAATCTGGTGGATCACTGATAGTGTCGCCTGGTGCTCCATATACTATTGTATCCGGTAATAATACACTATATGCTCAGTGGGCATTATCGCAATGTCCATCCCCTCAAAATTATTCTCCTATAGTAAATGGTCCTAATTTAGCTGCTTTAGATATTCTTGGTGTTCAGTACCCTATTGGTGTTTTTAATGGCAATCAAGGTGCAGGATTAATGAATGGTAATATTACTTTTTATAATCTAAGAGCTGTACTACCAGGCATTACTCTAGCAACAAGTGCTAATCAATGGCAAACATTAAGTAATAGTGGTACTCCTGCTTGCGCTTGGTATAATTATACAGATCCTAGTGGATCCGGAAATCCAGATGAATGTGCAAAAGGTCTTTACTATAACTGGTATGCTTTATCTGTTATAGACTCATGGTTAACTACTAACAGACCTGGTAACAGAGTACCAACGTCATGTGATTATAAACATATATTTAATGCACTTGCATCCACGAATATTTCTGGTATGCAAGGATGCACCTCTCCAACTACATTTAATGCGTTAGGTGTTACTATAGGGGCAACTTTTCCAGATAATTGTGCAAATTCTGCGCCTAATAATGGAACTTTAGGAAAAGCTCTTAAGAGTACTACAGTTTGGAGCTCTACTAGTGGAAATAATGCTGCAAATTTTACTGCACTGCCTGCAGGATATATAGATACAGATGGAAGTTTTTTGCAGGTTGGTACTAGTGCTAATATGTGGAGTAGTAGCGAAGCGCCAAACCCAACAACGTTTTTGCTGGATTCTACATTAGCTTGGAGAAGTGTTATACTAAATGCTTCTGATAATTATATAGATCGTTTACCAAGTGATAAAAGACTAGGGTTTAACGTTCGTATATATGCACCAAAGTGTACTCTTGCTAGTTATTCATTTTCAGGAGTGCATGATCCTAACTTCGATCAGGGTACATTAGCTGCAAATCAAGCAGCAATTGGTGTAACATCTGCAATTACAATTAGTAATAGTACAGGAACTTATAGAATAGATAAGTCTGCGGTTACAGTTAATGGTGTAACTGCGACAGTGGATTATGAAAAATTAGTTGGAGATGCATGTCTAGGACCTGTAAGCCAAACTATCACAGTTGCATTTACGGGTGTGCCTACCAGTCAGGGTGATTGGACTTGGAGCATTCCTATTAACTGCACTACGGTAGATATAACAAGAACAGTTACATCTGGTGAAGCAAGTGTAAATCAAATTACTAATTGTAATGCAATAGTTTTATCAGGCTCTCCTTTACAAGAAGGTCTAGCAACATCTGGAAATTATTTTGTTATTAATTATAGCGGTGGTATAGCTGGTACATATTCTGGACAAACTATATCATCAACAGGTGTCACTGGATTAACAGCTACATCTTCGCAACAATCTATTACTACAGGAGATGGTAGTATTCAGTTTAATATTTCAGGAACACCTGCTGATGGAGGAACTGCATCTTTTAATGTAGTACTTCCAGGTGTAAATAATGTCCCTGTTACATGTACTGTTACTTTTAATGTAACACCTGTAATTACGCTAAACTATTTAAATTGTACAAATACAACCTATAGTCCGCAGTCACCACCATACTATATTAATACACCTGTAATAGCAAATGTATCTATACCTTATAGTGCATCAAATGGAGGGTCTTTTGCTGGAGCTACGTATTATTCTCAAAATGTTAATGGTTTAATTTTACAGTTAGATCCTGCTACATTAAGTGATAATACATCAGGGTTTTTTACAGGTACCATAACAGGTACACCCACCGCAGTAGGAAATGCCACGTTTAATATATGTATTGGTGGAAATGGTTCTGCAACTTTACCATGTACCCCGTGTACATTAACTGTTTCTGTAGTCGAACAATCTGCAACTATAGGTCAGCTAGACTGTAATAACCCAAATAATCAAGGATCATTATTATATCCTGTAACATATAGTGTTACTAATAATGTAACAACAACCGTCACATATACTGGAGGAAATGGAGGAACATATGGTGCATACACTAGTCCTTCGTCTACAGGTGTTACAGGACTTTATGCTTTTTTAGACGCGGGTACTTTTGCAGGATCACAAACTTCCCCTGGAAGCGGATCCTTAACTTTTTATATAATTGGTACACCAAGTGGTTCAGGTACAGCAACCTTTACAATAACAATAGGTGGTCAAACATGTACATTTACAAGAGAAGTAACTGATAATCCGGGTACAATTACTAGTCTAGACTGTGCTAATGCTGTTGTGCTAAGTACTTTAATTTCTGACCAGTCGGTAAATAACATTGTTGTTCAAATTCCTTATACGGGTGGAAACGGAGGTTCATATCCTGAGGTTTCTGCATTTTCGCAACCCGCAGGTATAAATGGAACTTTAGCTGCTGGATATTTAGCTACAGGAGATGGTGTCTTTGATATTGTTTTAAATGGCACAATGCCACCTAACTATCAAAGTGCAACATTGTATTTTACTTTTCCTGGTGGCGGCACACAGTGCGCTGTTTTGCTTGAACCAGAACAAAACGCAGGAGTTGCTCAATTAGATTGTACTAATTCAGTTATTGTAGGAGGTCCAATACAATTTCCAGGATCAATTACACCTAATACTGTATTTTTAGGAATAACCTATACAGACTCAGATGGGGGAACTTATAATGATTCCACATTTATATCACAGGGTGTCAGTGGTTTAGTGGCAACACTTCCCGCTGGTAATTTTCAGGGTGGTTCAGGTTATTTAGAATTAGAAATAACAGGTACACCTTATACATCAGGTACTGCGCAATTTATTGTAAACATCGGTGGATCTGCATGTACTTATTCTGTACCAATAAATGCATCACCAGGATCTATTTCTACGTTAAGTTGTAGTCAAGCGTATTTATCACAGCCTCTTATCAATGGACAGGATGCAGCAGGTACTCAACTTATAGTACCTTATTATACATCTGACGGAGGATCGTATGCTTCAGATACAGCCAATTCGGTAAATACAGTAACTGGTGTTACTGCTAATCTATCTCCAGGAACCTTTCAAGTTTTAAATGGTAGTTTAGTTTATGATTTGTCTGGTACACCCAGTGGTCAAGGACCATTGGAATTTAATCTTTCGGTTGCTAATCAATCATGTCCTTGTTTATTAAATGTATCTCCAAATAATGGAACAATATCCGGCTTAAATTGTGCGGGAGCTAGTTTCAACGGGTCATTTACAGAAGGTTTTAATAATACAGTAAATGGAACAATACCTTATACTGGAGGTAATGGAGGTGCTTATGCGGGCACCAGTAATTCTCAAAATGGACTAACATTAACAGTTTCATCCGGTATTTTTAATAATGGTTCTGGTAATATTCCTTTTACAATAACAGGAACTCCCGTTAATTCAGGAAATACTACTTTTTCTATTACAGTTGGTGGGGTTACTTGTAATAATCTTACTATAACTGTACAATCTGCAATACCAATAATTGATGATTTACGGTGCTCAGAAACAGTTGTAACAGGAACTTTATCAGTTGGTCAACCATCTGCAGTTTCATTTACACTTAATTACTACGGAAGTAACCAGCAACCTTATCCTCAGAATACAAGCAACTCTACCGGTGTTACTGGTTTGACTGCAACTACACCAAATGGTACGCTTGCAGATCCTACAGGTACACTAGTTTATACAGTCACAGGAACTCCGCAGTCCACAGGAACTGCTACCTTCCTAATTATAATTGGAACACAATCATGTACAGTAACAATACCTGTTACTCAACCAAATTACTTTGGACCTGAAAATCCAGCACCTTGTCAAGAAGTTACTTACACAGATCCGGGTTGCGAGGTACTTAATACTACCTGTACAATTCTTGTAGATGGTACACAAGTCACTTTTACAACTGTTAGTAATGTTGATCCGTGTCAGGTGTCTTTTAACATACCGTGTACAACACAACCAGGAACAGCAACTGTAACTTTTCAAGATTGTGACGGCGATACAATAATTGATGAAACTATCGAAATATCTGATAGCACAGATGATAGTTATTTTACACCTCCAGATGGTGTACCTCCAGGTGAAGACATCGTATATGTAGATCCTGATTGCAGTACTGTTCCGAATGTTGATGGTATAACATTTAATGGAGATGTTGTTACTTACACAATTACAAGTACTACACCTCCTTGCACAATATTAATTACTATACCCCCAAATGCAACACCTGGTGATGGTACATTTGAATTTACAGATGACAATGGTGATGTAATTTTTGAAGGAACCTATCCAGTACTAGATCCTCCTGTAGATGATAATACATTTGATCCACCCGGGGGTGCTTTACCAGGTGACGAGGTGACATTTACAAACCCAGGTTGTGATATTGTAACAGGAGAACTTGATCAAATACTTGTAAATGGTGTTCCTGCTACAATAACAGGAACAACTCCTGCACCAGAATGCTCTGTAACTTTTGAAATTCCTGAGGGTGTGGGTCCTGGTGATGTTACTATAACTTTTGTAGATGATTTAGGAAATGTAATAGATACAGTAACATATACAATAGGTTCAGAAGGAGCTGATGATGGTACATATACTGTAACATTTACACCTCAAGATGAAGGTTGTCACCTTATCTATTTTAAAACTACCGGGGAAGACTATTGTGTTTATCAAGCAGATGGACCATTCGAGGTAGGAGTACCAGTAACAATAACTATAAACTTAATTGATTATGCAGATTGTCTTGGTACAGTTCCACCCGTTGCTTGTGCAGATCCTTTAAGAGTGACTGGTTTTATTAGACCATGTTGCACACAAGACGGATCTAAAGATGTAGATCTAAACTTTGTTGAGTATCAAATAAGACCTTGTAAATCATATCAAGTTACTTGTCCATCAGGAAACTGTGGAACCTTTACAAGGAGCAATTGTTCTCCGACAGGTTGTTTTGGGTATACTGATTCTAATACATATGCTTTGGCAAGTGGTACTAGTATTTATGTTTGCTCTGAAGGAGAAGGCGTAGTAAATACAGAAAACTCTATTTATGAAATATCAGAGCTACCATTTAACGCTACAAAAACATTTTTCTATCCTAGTGTCCTTCCTACTTTTGATAGTACTAATCCAACCTGGAGTCTTATATCGTTTGCATGGGCTACAGGTATTCAATGTTCAATATATAATTCTCAACCTTGGACTGGCGGACGATTAGGAAATCTAAATTCATCATTACCTTCAACAGTATCTTACGCCAATCCTTCTTTTTTAACTCCGGGTGATTTATATACTATACGTTTTAAAATGTCATGGAGTAATATTGTACCTGCAGTAGTTACAGTTTCTAGTGGCGCTAATACTGCATCCGTTACTGTAAGCACAGGAAGTGTTGCAACATGGGGTACAAGTATTGTTGCAGACAACGGACCATTTTCAATTACAATACCTGCCGGTGGGTTTGCATGTTTACAGATAACAGCTATTGAAAAAACCGTAGAGATGCCGATTAACTGTTGTTACTGTGTAAACCATATAATTACTTTTAGTCACAAACCTTCTCTTGATGTGTATTATTCTCAGTGCAATGAAAATGGATCAGAATTTATACAACAAACTATTACATCAGGAACTACACTATGCGCGGTATTTAACTCAGTATTTCCAGTATTAAAATCAGATAGGTCTTCAATGACTATAGATATTGAAGATCCTTGTTAATAATTGAGTCTAGCTTTTGTTGGTTTAAGCAAGACTGCTACAGAAAGCCTTGGTATAAAAACCGAGGCTTTTTGGTATATTTGTTTTCAAAATTCATTTAAATTCATTAAATTATATTATGATGAGGGACTTTAGAAAACCGGATCTCAACGCTCCTAGATTTAGGCACAAACACAAAAATGTTCTTGATGTAGAACTATGGAAAAGCTTTATCGAGAAGTACCCAAATCGTAAAGGATTAACATATAAGCAGTTTAGAGATATAATAAAAACAGCTAACAATCTGTTTTGGGATAAGGTTATTAACTATAGGGATGGTGTTGAGTTACCCGAAAGTTTAGGGTACATGTTCATCGGAACCTGTACATCTCAGAATCCGAAGCGTGCAAATATCAATTTTGGTAAGTCTATCAAATACGGTTTTAGAGTTAATAACACAAATCTTATTTCTGATGGAAAGCTTGCTAAGATTTTTTATACAAACTATGCTGTTAAGTATAGGGTGAAAGATAGACAGATCTGGACTTTTATTCCGTGCAGAGCGTTTAAGCGCAAGGTCTCTAAAGTGTATTCTGAAAATTGGGAAAAATATATCGTTGTTCCTGATAATTTACGTATCTCTAAACTTTATAACGGGTTGATAACTAAAGAGATAGTACAAAAGAAAGTATCAACCCCGTCCATACATTATAACGAATTCGACGTAAGCTAATGACTACAATAGGTGAAAGTATATCAAGGGTAAGAAACCTAGTAAAAGCAGCAAAGCATGATGCTTTTATGACTGACAGATTTATCTACAGTTTGATAGTAAAGTATGCTAAGCTCCTTATTAAAAGACAGGATGCATTAAATATTCGTCTAAAGTTTGCTAGTCTATTTAGAACTCTCCCCTGCGTAGAGTTGATTGAAACTAGTAAGATAGAAGCTTGTTGTGGTACGCTACCAGATACATGTAAGGTGATGCGTACAAAAGAAAAGATACCAATTCCTTTTGAAGGATCATATGGTGCTTTTATCAGAACTGTGTCATCTATAGATGGATCGGTTGAGGTATATAGAACCCAACCTGCTCAGTATACATCCATGACAAAAACTACTGCCTTTAAATATAATAAACAGAAGTATTATTGGTACATGAATGGTTATCTCTATTTACCAAATGTTGAATGGGAAAGTATTTTACTAGAGGGAATCTTTGAGCAAGACATTGCAATATTTACATGTGCTGCAGATGGTGTATGCAAAATTCGTCAGAATGATATCTTAGCAGTCCCCGATGATCTTTTTGCTGAAATTGAGCAGCAAGTAATGGCACAACTAATGGGTAATGCTCAAGTACCTGTTGATACTAACATAAGTGATAAACAGAATATTCTAAGATAATGGACTATAACTACACACTAAAATATAGATCATTTGATTCTCTGTTAGAGGATGTTAAAATGGATCTTAGAAATCTGTCTGCAGATACTAGCATAGAACCTGCACAGTTAATCAAGGTCGCACGTAAGTGTAACTATGATCTTGGTTTGCGTATTCAAAGAACACGCGAGACAGTTTTAGAAGTAGAAAAAGGTAAAGCGCGTCTTCCTGAAGACTTTCAGGTAATGAACTTTGCTCTTATATGTGGTAACTATACAGTTGTTGAGGTTCCACCACAAGGTACAAATGTACAAGAAGTGGCTCCAGGTTACAGACCGTGGATTGAATCTAATACTTGTTCCGACGCAAACGGTACATGTCCTGAGACAACCTGCATGACAGAGTGTAATCAGTCCTATAAACTGATACAAATGGTAAATACTGTCAAGCGTGAGTTTACTACTTTTTCTCCTATTACATTTAGAAGCTCTCAGTTTATAGATGTAGACTGTCCGAATACTTGTTCCCCACGCTGGCAGAATAAAGATGAAGCATATATAAAAGATGGTTGGGTATTTACAAACTTCACTGATGGTAATATCTATATTAACTATCAAGCGGATATGGTAGACGATGACGGCAATCTTCTTGTTCCTGATCATCCGATGATTAATGAATATTATGAATATTCACTAAAGAAAAGAATACTTGAGAATCTTGTACTAGATAACGTAAATGTTACTGGACAATACCAGCTTGTTTCTGCTGAGCATAGAGTTGCTAGGAATGCTGCGTTTAGTATTGTTAATACACCTAACTTCTCAGAAATGATGAAAGTGTGGGCAATGAATAGAAAAGCAATGTACTCTAAGTACTACAACATGTTTAAGAGTTACTACTATCCTGTTAATTTAAGAGTTAATAACGCAATCTAATCATGGCAAAGAAACAAGATGAAACCCCACAGTCGGGTATAAACTCTAATACAGGTTCATTTACCAAAGGACTAATTCGTGACTTTGACGAGAACTTTGATCCTGAAAGCTCGTGGCCATACGCACGTAATGCAGCAAACAATTCTAAGGAAGGTGACGTTGGTACATTAGGTAATGAACCGTCTAATTATCAATGTGGTCAAGCACCCTATACAATCATTGGAAGAATACATCTATTTAATGCGTACTGGGCAATATTTTCTACCGATGATGTTAATTCAGAAATCGGTATATATGATGAGTCATTATGTAGTTACCGTACAGTTGTTAATGATAATTGCTTAAATTTTAGAAGACTTAACCTTGTTACAGGTTCTGCTAAAGAAAACTTTGATTGTCAGTGGGCGGTATACTTTGCAGATGGTAGAAATGTAGATAGGTATATCAATATAGGTAACCCTGATTTGTGGCCAGATACGTCATACGTAGGTAATAACTATTATCAGAACCAGGTGTTGTGGCCGGGTGTACAGTGGACACAAAGATGTTCAGTAGTTAATGATTGCACTATATGTGAACCAGCTAGTCCTGCATCGCTTGACTGTGATCAGATAAGAATAAATAAGTTAGTTAAAACTCCTTGTGTAACTCTTAGTTCTAAAGAAGGAGGTGGTAATTTAGCTAATGGTTCATATGTAGCGTTTATAGCATATCTAGAAAATGGACAGAAGTATGGTGACTATACATCACCATCAAATGTGCAGAGTATATTTGTACACGATAATGTAGCAGGAGCATTAACGGTTACTATAACTAATCTTGAAACTGAAGCATTTACTGAATTTGAGTTAGTAATTGCTGCCACAGTAAATGGACAAACATCCGCTAGAAAAATAGGCACGTATGCATGCTCAGATTCTATAGATGTCTACCTTGACAGTATAGATGATTCTCTTCCTACTGTTCCATTAGAACTATTATCTATAAGAACACCTTTGTATGAGACATCTGATTCTATATATGAAACTGGAAGTTACTTATTAAAACTAGGTCCGCGTACAACTTTTGATTTTAATTATCAACCGTTAGCTAATCAAATTTCTACAAACTGGGTTATAGTAAGGTATCCGATAAACTACTATAAGCTTAATGGCTCAAATGTTGGTTACATGAGAGATGAAGTTTATTCATTTTTTATAAGATGGATTTATAACACAGGTGAAAAATCTAAGTCATATCATATACCAGGTAGAATAGGCGACAGTAAAGAATTTTCTGATGTTGCTGGGATATATCCTAGCGAACTTGAGGAAACATTCGAGGTTACAAACAGCGCATCTGTTATTACTAATGGATTAAATGAGCAGCTGCCTGATGGAGGGGTTGTTACTGCTAGAGGTACAATGGGTTATTGGCAATCCACAGAAAAATATCCAGACAAAAATCCTGAAGTATGGAATGCAACATATAATAAACTTTTGTCTGGGACTGTTGACACAAATTTTGATTTGTGTAATAAAAATATAAGGCATCATAAAATGCCTGAAGATATAATTGGAGGTAGTGCCGATTACTCTCGTACAGTTACTTTAGATAATTCTGGAAATATAGTTGCGAATCCAGGTTATGCTGGAGCAACGCATATTCAAGTCTTAGGTGTTGAATTTTCTAATATTAAACCCCCTGTGTATATAAATGACAACGGTAAACCTGAAGTTGTAAGAGGTATCGTAGGGTATGAAATATTAAGAGGTTCGCGGACAGGAAATAAATCGATTGTTGCAAAAGGTATTGTAAATAATACAAGAGGTTATGTTGATGTTGACGATAATCAAAGTGGAGGCTTATACCCTAATTATCCCTATAATCCTATTACTAATAATTCATTCGGATCTATAGACGATAGCCTTTCATTAACACCAACTAATGGTGATGGAAGTAATTACAATAAAGTTTCAGAAAATAACGTAAATAAACGGTTTATTACATTTCATTCGCCTGATACTAGTTTTTATAAACCTTTTCTTTCAGTTAAAGAATTAAGATTGTATTCAGAATTAGGAAATCCTGGAAATGTCAAAGGTAATTTTGAACCTGTACCAGGTCACCCTAAACAAAAACTACTTACAAATATTGCGTCAACACTGGCTATATTTCTTGGTATAGCTGAAGCAATCTATGCTATGAAAGGTGAAGAATCATGGTCAGGTTCAGGTGGACGAATATTTAATTTAGGATATGGTGAAGCACCTGTTGTTGGTGGAGCAGTAGCACCTCTTCCAATTTTAGCGGGTATGGGTACTAGTGGTGCAATTCGACAAAGTTTAGTAACAAATATTGAAACCCCAATAAGTAATGCAGCACAATTTTTGTTAGGTGGAGCTACTTCTATGGGAGGTGGTGGTATTTCATGGGGTAATAATGCACAAAATTTCTTTAGAGGACGAGGTATAGGTGATGGTGCTCCCCCAGGTTGGATGGGTAGGGAGAAAGTAAAACATCACAAAGAAGGTAAGTTATCTGGTATACCAGGATTGGGTGTAATATTTGGCGCTATTCCAACTTTATATACGCTTGCTACACAGTTTGCGTCTAATACCTTAACATTAATTTATGCTCTTGTAAAACCTAGAGATTTTGTATACAGATATATTTCACATGGGTTTTTACATAAAGATAATCCTGTGCTTGCCGGAACTAAAAGAAATTATATTACTAATGCCGCATATTTAACTGAAGGTTTTAATGTGTTCAATGGTGTAAAAATTAATAATACATTAAGATTTAAAACACCAATATTATCTATCAGCACAGACTTAGCTTCGCCGCAAACAAACATAGATAACACAGCAAAAACTATAACAAATGTTTTTACCAATGACTATAATGAAAAACAGTTAGGTCCTCCTGTTAAATCATTTGCTACCACAGCATCATGTTATTACGCAGGTTTAAAAATTAGATTTAGAAATCAATACGGTCAACTTCACTCTATAAGACAAATACCTTTACCATGTCGACAAATAGTTTCAGATACCCAAATTCCTCAAACTGCAATAACATATCAAGAGGGTGGAACAATTACAACATTTAATACAACTTATGAATCTAGTGTATTATTTGGTGGAGATACTTATATAGGAAGGTACACTGAAAAAAATACATTTTTTTATTTTTATGATTGGTTATATGGGCAACCCGATGATACACCTTTTGATTACACAAAAAGATTTTTAGCTCTCTACCCACGATACTGGGCAGATTTTAGTAGATTTGATGTAGATGGATTAATTCCATCTATGATTACAAATTTACACAGTCCAGAAAATTGGGAAACACCAAACAATGCAGCAAACCTTGAACAGGAAAGTCCTAATGGCAGCTTAATAGCGTGTATTAAAAAATTAAAGTTTTGGAAAAATGGATTTGGTGACCCAGGGAATGATGACAATAGTGGTAATACAGATGCTAGTGGTCAGGACCAGTATAATGATCAAGGTACAAAAGGTGAAGCATTTAATGCTGGTGATTGCAGCTTTAGATTTAGTAAGAATAGAGGTTACATGTATCTGTTTAGCTCAGGCGTCAGAGATTTTTATGTTGAGTCCGACATCAATGTAGATCAAAGAGATTGGGGTGAGCTTGATGAACAAAAACACTATGAAATATTATCTAATTTAAAAGATTTATTTGATACAAAAATTATAAAAGTTGGTAACTATTATAAGATTGATCCATCTGTTTCGGTATCAAAGCTTTATTATAGTATAATATCTTGGGGCGGTTTACAGGATAGAGAGTATGATCCTCAGGTAGCATCACTCTGTTACAAGTATTTACCTAATAGAGTTATCTACTCTTTACCGACTGTACTAGAAGGTAAGAAAGATGGTTGGAGAATATACCTGCCAAATAATTACAGGGACTTTAAATCTAAGGTAACTGCTATTAGACCTATTGGTAAAAACGGAGCTCTGATGCTTTTTGATAGAGATAGTCCCGTTCAGATACAGGGTACAGAAACTTTAGAATCTGACATGGGGACTAAAATTACAGTAGGTGATGGTGCTTTGTTTAATAAACCGCTACAATCGCTTGTTAATACAGATGACTCTTATGAGTACGGATCGTGTCAGGATAGATTTTCTATTCTAAATACACCTGCTGGAATTTACTGGGTGTCCCAATCACTAGGTAAAGTATTTACAGTAGGGCAAGGACTAGATGAAATATCTGCTAGTGGCATGCGCTGGTGGTTTAACAAGTTCTTACCATATAGAATTTTAGTAGACTTTCCAAACTTTGAAGCTATAGATAATCCGGTTGTTGGTGTAGGTTGTCAAGCTGTTTATGATAATAGTTTCTTGATGATCTATTTCTCAAAGCGTGACTACGAACTTCGTAAAGATTTACCTGCAGGAACTACACTTACATATGTTGGAGGTATAGATTTTATACTAGGTGCGGGATCTACAGAAAAGGCAACCACAGGAAGACCGACAGGTGCTAAAATAAAACTCGGGGATCCTGCATATTTTAATGATGTATCATGGACAATATCATACGACCCAAAAACAAAATCGTGGATATCATTTCATGACTGGCATCCTACATTAATGCTACCAAGCAATCAAAGTTTTATAAGTATTAACAATAATACATTCTGGAGACACAATGATCGCACAGATAGTTACTGTAATTATTATGGTGTTGATTACCCATTCCAGGTAGAGTATGTAGTAGACTCAGGTCAAACTGTTAATACTCTTAAAAATATTGAATATATTTTAGAGTCTTATGTTTATGATACGGATGGAATTGACAGGTTCCAACTTTTGGATTTTAACTTTGACGAACTAACTATATACAATACAGAACAGGTGTCCGGAAAACTTAACTTAAATATGGCGCCAAAGGATGATCCTTTTGCAAGACTAGCATACCCCGCTATAACAGGTTCTAGTATAAACATTATGTATGAAAAAGTAGAACAGAAGTTTAGGGTGAATCAGTTCTGGGATGTTACTGCAGACAGAGGAGAATATAACGTAAATGTTCAAAGACCAATTTGGTTAACAGGTTGGGATGGATACAAGAGATCTTTGAATCCAGCAAACATAGATTATAACAAATCAGTATTTGAAAGAAAGAAGTTTAGACATTACTACAACAATGTTTTATTTACAAGAAAGATTTCAGGTAATGCTAAAATGTTAATGAAGATATCTAATAACAAAAATTTATTTTCACCGCGATGAAAATTTCTAAAACAGGTTATAAGAAAAACTCTAAGGATAAGAATGAAGAATCCTTGCTTATCCCCTCTAATAGAATAACTATGAAAAATGTAGAGTTTCCTGTGTATGGTGTTGATGATACAGGATATTCTCAAATGATGTATCCAGGATCAGACTACACATTTCCAGGCAATTATGTTTATGAGTTACCTGTAAAAAAAGGGGGTGGTCATATAGTTCCCGGTAGATATAGAAATCCAGAAGGTAATTGGTTAAATAAGTATCCAAGGGGTGGTGAGTATGTATCTACAAATCCTGAAATGCTAGATCTTAAGCAATTAGGAAATACTAAATACAAAATAGGTTTAGATCCTGATAAAAACTTTTATGTAGATTTAGGAAATGGAACTCAGTTTAAATTTAATGAAGATCTTTCTAATAAAATTGTAAGTGGATTTAGTGATTTAATGCCGGGATATGATCCTTACTTAGCATCTCTTAATAAAGATCTATCATCAGGGTTACCCAATTTTGCTAAATCTACTCTCGCAAAACCTATTATAAATAGTGTTGTTCATTCTCAAGAAAAGAAGTTACTTGCAGAAATAGATGCTGAGGAACAGAAACAGAAGGCAGAACTTGAACAAAAACTTTTAGAAGAAAGAAAGAAAAAAGGTATAGAGGGTAAGGAGTTTGTAAAAAAATTACTAAATCTTGATCTAAACTCTATAAATAAATCTATAGAAGACCGGAAAGCTTCTAAATACTCAGTTAGTGATGAGTATCAGTTAGCCCCATATAAAGATTCTAAAACCGCAAACGAGATCTATGAAAAAACACCTGACTACAAAATAAGGTATGTAAAAGATACTTCATATGGTGAGGATGATATAAAAAATATACAGAACCATTTAGTCACAAAAGGATATTTAGAACCCCGTGAACAAATTAATCCTAGTGACTATAAAACAAAAGATCAGATAATAGCTCTCCAGAAAAAACTTTTTAAAGCTGGACTGGGAGATGTTATGGGTAAAGAAGGTCCGTATCAAGATGGTGTTACTGGTATTATCAGCAATAATACTCTGAAAGCAATTAACAAATATAATGAATCCCAAAAGTCGTTTAATATCGGTGAGCTTGACGATAAAACAAAAACAGCACTAAAGAAGTATAGAAATATTACAGATGCTCAAAATGTTCTAGATATAGAAATAGCAGACCCTAATTCTTTAATAGATCCTGAAACAGGACTAGCAGACGTAGAAAAATCTACTTTAGAATTAAATCTTTTTGAAGATGCTCTTATTAAAAAAGGATACTTTCAAGGAAGAACTGATTATGATTTTACAAACGACCCTATTTCTCCAACAAAACCAAAATATAGGTTTACACTAAACTCTGATCCTAAGAATGAAACAAAGTTTGGTTATTGCATGGAGTATGTAAACTCTGAAATTTGCAGGGATGATGCATTTGGGGATGAGGCAAGAGAAGAATTAGGATTAAATGGTGATGCGTGGCATGTGTCTGAAAATATTATTGATAAAGGTGGTTCATTAGTTTTTGCAGGATTACCTGATAGATCAGCGGTAAATTTAAATTCTAAAAACGATATTACTCAATATCTTAAAAGCACACTAACATCTCCAGAAACTCTAACAGGTTTAAAAGATCTTATAGGTAGTGGTAATATCTATGATACAAACCCTGGTACAAAACCTAAACTGCAGCCTGGTGATGTTGTTAATATATTTTATGAAGGATCTGACTTTACAGAACAAGCCTATAAGCAAACTAAAAATTTAAATAATAGATTTTTTACAACTCACGTTGGTGTTGTAAAAGTTGCAGATAATGGAGACCTTTATATTGAACATAATATTCACCATAGTATTCATAAAGATAAACCTCAAGATTTTATTAATGGCAAAATAAAAGGTAACGGAAGTAAAAAAGTATCACTTATTGCAGGGATAACACGTCCTAATTATGCAACAGCTCCATCTAATATACAAAGTCTAGGTACTCAAGGGTTATCATACTATGATAATAATATAGCAGGTTTAAATCCTAAAGGTTTTGGTGCTAATCCAGCTGGTTGGAATACATCTGGTAATAATGAATATATATTTACTAATAAAGATAATATAACATCAGGGATAGGTAATGAAAATACAGCTAAGTACATAAACATAATGGAAAAAAATAAAGAGAAGCTTCTCCAAGATATTCCTATTACTGAAAATGAGTATGTCAAACTAGCTCGAATAGCACGCGCTATTCCTGTTGCAGAAACAGGTGCAAAAGATGATTATAATACTAGATATACTAGAACAAAAGATGGAGTAACTTATCCGTTATGGATGGCAAGGTTACTTAATTACGAGGATGAAACATCTATGGGTTTTACTAGATTAAAGGATGAAACTAATCTTAATGCAGAAATTAGAGAAAAGCTTTACGGTGATGACGATAGCCAGTTAGATGAACCTACAAAAGCAGCTCTTCCTACATTTTACCTTTTATCAAAAAATTACTTATATTTAAAAGAAGTTGCAAATAAGTATAAGGTAAAAGCTAATACCGATGAACTTGTTAAACTAGCGGGGCTAGGTTATAATCAATCCATAGGTAGAATAGCTAAAGAACTTGTAGATAAAGGTTCATATGATAATTACATTAATTATAGAAAAGAAACTGCAGCTTCCGGCGATGAGCGATATCATTATAGTAATGTCCTAAACGCATATGATCTCCAAACAAAAAAATATGGTGGTCCAACTAAATGGTTAAATAAATATCAAGATGCTGGTGAAGTTGCAGCGGATGCAACTGCTGTAAAAGTTAATCCATTAGTAAGAGCAATAAATATTGATAGACCGATATCAAATTTTGATTATCAGAATTATTATGATAAAGCTAACAAGTATTTATCAAGAGATATATTCAAAGGAACTACCTTAACTGCTAAGGATATTGCCGATGCAGCTAATGAGTTTTATATAGAAAATAACTATCAATATCCTTTAGATTTACTTTTAACTCAAGCTCAAATAGAAAGTAAGCTGGGAAAACAGTTAAAAAGTAAGCATAATTATTTTAATGTAGGTAATACAGATAGTGGTGCTACAAGAGACTTTGCAAGTGCAAAAGATTCTGTTAGGGACTACATAAATCTAATGTATAATGACTATTTAAATAAAGGTCAAAAAAGTGTAGATGAATTACTTAAGCCTAAAGGTTTTGTAAACCATCAAGGAAATAGATATGCATCTAATCCAGATTACGAGAAGATGTTAAGTTCTCAAATGCAGTTTATTAACAATTATCTTAAAGGTTACAAAAACGGTGGTTGGCTAGATAAGTATCAAGGTGAGACCGAAGGTAGTCAATATGAACAAAGAGATCCTAATCAATTAATGTACCCTACACCCGGGGAGGAAGATACATATACATCTCGGTATAGTTTACCACCAGTAGAAATTACCCCAAACTGGACAGAAGCTGAACTAGAAAGAAATAAAATACGCGATAAGTATATTGCTGATGATAAGAAAGTATGGAGACATTGGTATGATAAACTAGGATATGACAAAGACAATGTGACTAAGAGAGCTAATCAATATGCTTACAATAAGTTAGCTAAGCAATATCTTAAAGGAGACAGAGAAAAACTTACACCTGAGCAAAAAAAGTTTATAGAAAGGTCTGAGTATGCAGGTAGGATACAACCATCCATAGGAGAAAGATTTATAGAGGGAGTTACTAATCCAGGATTTAATCTAGAGACACTTGGTAATCTTGCTGCTCCTTTTGAGTATCCCAGCAATTTAGTTAGGGGTGCGGTACAAGGAGAACTTGGTGATGCTTTTGCAGGAAAAACAACATCACCATATTTTGTAAGTAGTGATCTTGCAGGTACATCACCCGCAGAAGCTGCAATTGCTAGTGGAGCATTAACAGCACTTACTGATCCATTTTTATATTATACACCAGAGGGTGCTGAAATTGTTGCGGACTACGCTACAAAAAGAACTCCTTTGAAACATGCTTATAAACTTAATAAGAATGCAAGAGGTAGTTTTTTTAAACCCCTAGATAAAAATAAAAATTACAGATACGTCAATCAAGCTGGTTATGATGATGCGCGAAACACCTTTACAGTGCAGGCAAGTCCTTTAGGAGATGTTTCAGGAAGACCTACAGCATTTCCTTCTTTTTCTAAAGGTAAACCCAGCAAACATTTTAAAGCAACAGATGACACACCTCATTATTTAATGGAAACTGACGTACCTATGTTTGCTCGAGGAGAGGAAAATCCGGTAACCGGTTTTCCTATAAAAGGACGTCACGGTGCGGCAAGAGCAATAGATCCTGCTACAGGTGAAAATCTAAGCTCTTTACCAATAGAAGATATTAATGTTATTTATAGCGCTGATCCACATTGGTGGAGAGGTTTAGAGTCTGTATGGGAATCGCCTAAAACTATTCAAAATTTATCGGATATTCGATTGGGTAACAACATTGCTGAAACAGGTGCCTTTAACAGAGGTGTTTATGAGTTACCTGATTACCCAGATTATCTATTAAAGTATGATAATACACCCCTATCAAAACGACAGATAGCTGATGATTTTGGTGATTTAAATTTTGAAGCTCTTCACAAAGACATAAATTCTCCAAATGTTGGTAAGGTCGTAAGACAATTTTCAGATGTACCCCATCCTGATAAAATATATGCTGGTGAACTTATGAATGCATATATGATGCGTAAAATGCAAGGAAAACCTTTGCGTAAATTTTCTATAGACGATTTAGAAAAAATTCCAACTGCTTCATGGATGCAGTATTTAAAAGATACACATGATCTTGCAAACAAAGATGCAGCTATTGATATAATGGGAGATAATGTTTTCTACAACCCAAAAACCAAAGAATTTAAGTTTATAGATATTTCTCCTGCTGCAAGACCTACTAATCAAGAGTTCTGGAATAATACTGTAATTGATAATATAAATAGCAAATTAGATCCTGATATCCTAAAAACAAGACTAAGAAATCACGCCCTAGGTCATTTTGATAAAAAACTTAATAACCTTGCTAGCAAAGTTCAATTTGAGTTTCATAAAGCCAAAGGTCTTAGTAATCCATTATCACCAGATGAGTTAGATGATATAAAAAGAATTGTTAATGATGAAACATTGTCAACAAGACTTAGAAGACAAGCTTTAGAAAGACACCTTAAAAGATCTGGATATAAACACGGAGGTTCTATTAAATGGTTAGATAGATACCAAGATGGTTCCCAGATTCGACAATCTTGGAAAGATAAATATGATTGGACACCTAATGTAGAGGCAGAATATCTGCAGTTTAAAAATGATCCTAATGCACCTGAGAATCTAAGATTTACTAATGACATGAAAGATTATAACACAAGAGGTATGTGGGATTCTTTAGATAGACCATCTAACTGGCAACAAGCTCTTGAATTATTTAAACAACAACAAGGTTATGAGTGGACACCGGAAGAAGATGGTTATTACCATGCGTGGTCTCAGCATCCGGGTACAGGTGAATGGTTAAAACCTAGACATCATTCAACGGCATGGATGAATTATATGGGGTATGCTTTTGATCCTGAGAATACCGTAGTGGTAAATCCAGAAGGATTTTTTGGAAACGAAACACTTCAGGCATATCCAAAAGAAAAGAAAAAAGGTGGTGTTAATTCCCAAGGTATGGGATATTTTCAGTATATTAATGGTTATAGGGGTGTATCTTCGTAAATAATTACTTTTTAAGATATTAACAATTGTATTATGAAAAAACAATTTTTGAAAATAGCGGGCGTAAAGACAGAGGACGAGTTTTATAATAAGTACCCTTCTGAGGAAGACTTTTTTAAAGCTCACCCCGAAGCTCTTAAACAGCTAGCTCGTGGTGGAGAAGCATTTCCCCAAATAGCCACTATGGATAACTTCTTCACTTACGGATCACCCGTACCACCTACTTATTATGCTCACGGTGGTGCATTCCCTATGGCACAATCAGAAGAGCAGTTCTTCTCACCTTACTACGGAAATATACCCAATCCTTATAACAAAGCTATGGGTGGAAGCTATGATGAGGCACATAACGAGGCAATGTCTTTTCCATATGGAAATACTGGACCAAGCACACGCTTTATGATGCAAGATGGTGGATACATGCCTGAAGAAGAACCACTACCAAGAATGGGTGTTAAAGGATATCTTACTGATTTTATAGGTGCTGTAAAAAACACAGCAGCTAAAAAGATTAATGATAATCTTGCACTTCATGGTGCTGTTAAAAATCCAGAACAGTATGATTTTGAACAAGCTAGATATGGTGGTAACCTTAAAACTTATCAATCCGCAACTACGAGTGCTGCGCCAAAGTATGATTTATCAAAGGCAACTGTAGGTCCACTTCCTCAAATGGATGCAAAGCAAGCATATGACTTTTACAGACAAAGCTCACCTGCTGCAAATCAGAATTCGGATAAAACAGTCTCTTATAATGATCCTAACTCAGATAAAGGAACTACAAATTCTACTAGTTCTACAAACCCATCAGGTTCAAGTGTAGTAAATAATTATTATTACGGATCACAAGACCCACAAAATAGAAATTATAATAGCAATCCCTATGCAAATACTAGAGTAAGAGGATCCTTTGGTAGGTATAATCAGCCTTTATATACAGATAAAAAAGCAATGGATGCTTTAGGAGTAAGTCACTTTAATATAAATACACCTAAAACAGCACTTGGACGATTTTTCCGACCAACTACTATAGATTATTATAGAGATGTTCCAGGTGGACAAGGTAGTGGTACCGGATCAGGTGCAACTGGACAACAAACACCTGGAGCTACTGGTACACAAGGAGCAGGACAACAAGATCCAGGAAAAGGTATGGGATTCTTTGGAAGACTATTTAACAAACCTGGTAATATAGTTCCACAACCAGGATCTACAACAAATGTGTCTCCTAATCAACAAGTTGCAGGTGATGCTCGTATAAGCCAAAGAAATAATCAAATGTGGAATCCTGAATTTACTGATTGGAGAAATCAAAGCATGCAGAATAGATTAGGAAGAATTAATACTAAACTTGATAATCTTGAAGCGCATGAAGCTTGGCAGCAAAAACAACTAGGTAATGAGAATATTGAACTTTCAGGTTGGAGAGGAAGACAGCGTGATAGATTACTTAATAGAGCAGGTAATATTGAAAATAAAATGACTAATTATAAAGGTTATTTACCTCCAAAACAAAAATACGGAGGTTTGATACAGTATCAGTCTAAAGATACTCAGGGTACTGTAAAATTACCTGATGGTCGAGAGGTACCTGTGGCTAACCAAAAGTTTAATGACAAAACTGCATTCAAAAAAAGTATGACAGTCGATGAATACTTAAGAAGTAGGAGCACTTCTCCAGAATTACAAGAACAAATTAAAGTAAGCAATCAGCAAGGTAATCCTACAATACAACTAATAGAGAATCAACAACCTGGTGTAGTAATTGATAGGGGTACTCCACAATGGAGACCGGGTCAACCGACACCTGTTGCAACTAAGCCTGTTTCTTCTGATATGGTGCCAGCTTTTAATAGTGCTAATCCAGCACATCGTAAAATTATGATGCAGTCTATAATCAGCGGTATGACCGATGATAGTTATGACAACCTTCTTGACTACAATTTAGAGAATATAGAAAATAAAAAACACGGAGGTTCATATAATGCGGGAGATGTTGTAGATATGACTCCTGAAGAGATACAGAGATTTATAGCAATGGGTGGTCAAGTAGAATTCTTAGATTAATTACAATGAAAGTCAGAATTACAAAAGCTCCTAAGTTTAAAAAGTATCAGGCGCTAACTACATCTGGTCAAACAGAGTCTATGTTAGATGATCCGTTTGCTGCAGATAATCAAGTAACACAACCTACAACAGTTAATCCGGCGTTTCAAGGAAACGCAGCTTTTCCAACGGCACCTGGTAATATTTATGGGACTGGTGTTCAAAATCCTAATCAGGTTGATCCTATTCAAACCGATTTAGAGACAAATCCAGCAACTAAAGTAAATAGTGTACAACCTCCTCCATCTCCGACTCAGAAACAAAAAATAGGTTCTGAAAAAATAAAAAGCTCTTCCGGAAATAACTTGAATAAAGTTATGGAGCTTAATGCTGGAAAATTAGCTTTAGCTAATTTTATAGACAACAGGAAAAAATATAATAAAAAAGCTCTTACACAAAGAGCAACTGAGAGTTTTCATAATAGTCAACCTTTAAATGCACCTAACAAGGGTACTCAAGGAATTAATAGCATGAACAACTTTACCCCTGGTATGCTTAGTACTATACCATCAACAGGGGACTTTGCAGCAGCACCTACAATGTCTATGGGTGCATATGGTGGTCAGTATATGGCTTACGGTGGTAGAGTGTTTAATCAAGTAGCACCTAACGCACTTCCAGATAAAACATCTGCACCCTTACTAGCTATTAACAAAACTCTTCAACCTATTCCTAGAGATCAAGCTAATATAGAAGCGGAAAAAGATGAGACTATTTATTTCTTAAATAACGGAGGACTACCAGCTCATTACAAAATTGGAGGTCAACCCCACAGTAAAGGAGGTACACCTTTAAATGTTCCTGAGGATAGTTTTGTTTACAGTAAAGCGCTTAAGATGAAGGATAAAAACTTATTTAAGTTTTTTGATATATCTAAACCTACCAGCTTTGCGGACATTGCTAAGAAGTACGATATTAACAAGTATAGAAAAATACTTGCTGATCCAGATACAGATAAACTCCAAAGGGACACCGCAGAAAAAATGATTGCTAACTATAACCTTAAATTAGGTATGTTAGCGCTAGCACAGGAATCTACAAAAGGTTTCCCACAAGGTTTACCTCAGGTAGCCACGCCATTTACAATTGTAAATGCTATTGATCCTGAAATGATATTACCTACACCATCACCAATGGTACAAGAAGGTATGTCGCAGCAACAAGGTCCGCCCCAAGAAGAAATGATGGAAGAACCTATGATGCAGCCATCTATGAAATTTGGCGGATCCATGAAAGTTAGAATTAAATCTTTACCATCATACCAAAGTGTTAATACTTCTGGTCAAGTTTCTTCTACGGATGCTCTAGCAAAAATAATAGAGGATGCAATGAAAGAGGAGTCCGCTCAAACTGTAACTAACTCAGATACACAAACAGTTACAACACCAGCACCAGCAAAAACAGCAACCTCTACAACACCAACAGCAAAATCTGCCTCTACTAATACAACAACTAAAACAAATACACCGGCTGGAAAGAAAGATGCAACTTCTGCAAAATCTACAAAAGCAACAGATGGTAGAGTATATGATCCAAATATTGGTGTTATAGAAGCTAATCAAGATTTCTGGGATGAGTATTATGCAAATTTTGAAGCAGGTAAGTATAATGCTGAGTTACCTAAAGGATTTACCGGAGACGAATCTAGAAAAAAGACTCAGGGACTTCGATCAGGAACTAAAAATATTTATGGTATCAAAGATTGGCACAAAGGTGAAGAGTATGAAGATTTTAAATCAAGACATCAGTGGTATCTCAAAGATCATCCTGACTTTAATCCTGATAGTAAAGCTGATGTAGAAGCTTTTCAAAAAGCATTTTGTGAGCGTGGTGCAAGCTACGGTATTAAAAATTGTTACTTCAAACAGAAAGGAAAACACGGTACGGGGTTTGATGGATTTTTTGGTCAGCATACATGGTCTGCACCAGGGTTTAATGATCCAAAAAAACCTACTACACCTGCCAAACCGGTAGACAGTAAAACGCAAGAAGACATACCTGTTGATCCTTTAAACGTTCCTCCAAATCTTAGTCCGGAGTTAGAGTTTTATCCTCAGGATATGTGGA
>Ga0129333_10000467_pt1 | contig 33201 bp, 30 predicted proteins | sample CPB6_08_DNA_FD_94474 | JGI IMG/M metagenome (GOLD analysis project Ga0129333, IMG submission 94474) | Freshwater to marine salinity gradient microbial communities from Chesapeake Bay, USA - CPBay_Sum_0.6_0.8_DNA | ecosystem: Environmental > Aquatic > Marine > Coastal | place: USA: Chesapeake... | reverse complement strand
TAGTACAACTAGAACTGATCTAGATATGTACTATGAAAAAGTAGGTCTTGTCTATGGACCCTCTTCTGGACGTGAGATTGAACCTGATTATCCTTCATCATCACTTGATATTCAACCAAAAATCGATGAATATCGTATTGTTGGTCCTACCGGAGGTGAAGTTGGAATTAGTAGCATTAAAGCAGGTGATGGTGTAACATCATCTACAGTCATTACTGTCACCACAACCGAAACATTTGATCAACTTGCTGTAGATACTGCTATTAGAATTGATGGCATTACTGCAACTGGATATGATGGTCAATATGTTGTAAGTGATGTTGTTGGTCCAAATGAATTTAAATATAACGTATCCTCTGCACCATTAAATCCACTTCCAACACCAACAGGAGCAACGGTCAATCTTTCTGTTGATACTGTTTCTTCTGCATCACCTTACATCTTCAATGTATCATTGAGATCTGTATTTGGTATGTGTGGTCTTCATGCTGACGGTGACAAGGCAGATGGATTTAAGTCAATGGTTGTTGCACAATTCACTGGAATTGGGCTACAGAAAGATAATAATGCATTTGTCAAGTATGATACTGCCAGTGGAATATACAAAGACTCTACATATGCTGGAAATGAAAATATTTCCACAGATTCTTTAGCAGTTTATAAACCAACATACGAAAACTATCACATTAAGTGTTCTAATAATGCATTTTTACAGATTGTTTCTGTATTTGCAATTGGATTTGCACAACATTTCGTTGGAGAAACTGGTGGAGATCAATCTATCACAAACTCCAATTCCAATTTTGGAGCAAAATCATTAATTGCATCTGGTTTCAGAAAAGAGGCATTTTCTAGAGATGATGTTGGTTATATTACTCACATTATTCCTCCTAAGGAACTCACTACTGCAAATACAAATATAGAATTTAATGCAATTGATGTTGCAAGAACTGTAGGTGTTGCTTCTACAAATAGACTTTATCTTTACAATCAGTCTAATGAAGATGTATTTCCTGACAGTGTAATTGAAGGATATCGTATCGGTGCAGAGGAAAGAGATACTCTCAAATGCCTGATATCTCAAGGCGGATCTCCAATAGAATATTCTGCAAGAATTATTATTCCAAACACAGAGTTTACCTCTAATGAGGTTACTTCTGAGAAGAAGTTTATTGTGGGTAGATCTTCAGGAATTAACAGTATTTCTTCCAATACTATCACACTCACACAACCTCACAGTTTTATTGCTGGAGAATCAATTCGTTTCTTAAGTGATAATGGTCATCTTCCTGATGGTGTTGAAAGTAATAGAATTTACTATGCAATTACCTCTGGAATCGGAACAAATCAAATCAAAGTTGCACAAACTTTAAATGATGCCCTAAATGCACAATCACTTAATGTTAATAATAAAGGTGGAGCAATAACAGTAGTTTCACGAGTATCTGATAAGAGTTCGGGTGATATCGGGCATCCAATTCAATATGATGGATCTGTTGGTCAATGGTATATTAACGTATCTACTGCATCAACTGATAATAATCTTTATTCGACTATTGTATCTTTAGGTACAACAACTCTAGGTGCAGCCACTCCAAGAACATATTTTACTAGACAACCAGATACCAGAAACCTTGCAGATACTATCTACAAATTGAGATATGTAATTCCTGCTGGATCTGGAATTACTTCTGCAAGACCTCCTATTGACGGATTTGTAATCCAAGAATCAAATGATACCACAGGACTTACAAATTCCGAAGTTGCAACATATTTTAGTCCTACAACTGTTTCTTTATCGAATGTAAGTGAACAGAGAAACTTTAAGTTTATTTCTAATGCAACATGGGATGGTAACTTTGCATATTATCAAACAGAACTTCCACACAATCTTTCTGTTGGATCTGTAGTTGAAACTTTAAATATTACAAGTACAAATAATACTACTGGAATTTCAAGCTCTGGATTTAATAACACATTCACTGTTTCTGGAATTAGTAGCGCAAATTCATTTTATGTTCCTCTCACTGAAAATCCAGGAACATTTACTAATAATGTTTCAAATAGAACAACAACTCTTCCTAGATTTAGTCGTAAGAGATATAATGAAACGTATTATGTCTACAGATCTCAGGAAATTCAAAAGTATATTCCAGGCGAACAAGATGGTATCTATCATTTAGTTGTTCTCAATGCTTCTAATTCTCCAACTGTTGCGCCATTTACAGGACAAAATTTCTCGCAACCAGTTCAATATCTTTATCCACAAACTAATAGAGATTCTCCAAAATCAGATCCAAAAGAAGCAGCATCATTTGCCGTCGCATCTCCAGTAGGTCAGGTTGTCATTGATGATCCAAAACATAGCGTCACCAAAGAAACTATTATTAAAAACTTAAGTGATACAAATGTTGGATTTGCAATTACCGATATTATATCAAATCAAACAGGAACAGCACATACAATTCGCACTAAAATTGATCATGGTTTGAACAGAATTACTTCTGTAAGTATTGGAAGTAGTGGATCTGGATATGGAAATGGTTCTGCTGCAACGTTCTATAATGCTCGTCTTGTTGGATTTGCAGGATCTGTGACGGGTCAATATGCAACTGCAAGAATAACTGTAGATGCTGTTGGTGGAATCACGAATGTCAAGATTATGGACGGTGGTTCTGCATATGGAATTGGTAATACCCTTGCTGTTGTGGGTGTTGCAACAACTGCAGGATTTACTCAAGGTTATGTTACAGTAACTGATGTCTATGATAATACTGGTGATGTAGTCAGAGTTACTGGTGTTTCTTCTGAATCTCTATCAGATTATAACCAACTCTATCGCATTACTTCAGTACCTGTTGGTTTCACCACAACGATTAATGTTGCATCAGCTTCTACTGTAGGAAGTGCTCATACGAATGGAATTGGTGTCAATTTCACTACTAATTCTTTTGGATATATTACGGGAGAAGCACTTAACGTTGTCTCTCTGACTTATGATAATGTATCTGGTCTTGCAACCGTTGTTACTTCTCAAAGACATGGATTGAGAGTTGATAATAAAATTCGTGTTGCTGGTGCTAATAATGATTTTTACAACAAAGATTTTATTGTAAAGCAAAATACAGACTTAAACACCTTCGTTTTAAATATTGGAGTTAGCACTACTTCTCCTTCAACTACAGGAACACTTTACGTTTATAGAAATGGTATTACTTCAAATGACGGAAATGTAACAATTGAAAATGAAAATATTAGTGGTCGTCAAGTTGTAGAGTATGCAGGTATTACAACTACTCTATCTGCTGTAATATCAAATGCAACGACAACTAACATTGAACTTCAAAATATTACGTCATTAGATGTTAATATTGGTGATTATTTGATTATTGATGATGAAATTGTAAGAGTAAAAGAAACTGTAACTGGAAATCCAATTTCTGTCTTCAGAGGTGTTCTTGGAACAAGAGCATCTTCGCATCCTATCAACAGTGTCGTTAGAAGAATTCGTGCAGTCCCTGTAGAATTTAGAAGAAATTCAATTCTTCGTGCTTCTGGTCATACATTTGAATATCTTGGATATGGTCCTGGTAATTATTCAACAGCACTTCCAGATCGTCAAGATCGTCAACTTTCATCGGCAGAGGAATTCCTTTCTCAGTCAATTAAGTATGATGGTGGTATCGTTGTTTACACTGGTATGAACAGCGACGGTGACTTCTATATTGGAAATAAGAAAGTCAGTTCTGCAACTGGACAGGAAGAAGTATTTGATGCACCAATTCCTACTGTTACTGGTGAAGATATTGCACCTACAGGAGTTAGTATTGGATTTGATGTTCTTTCTCCTCTTGAAGTTTCGATTAGTCGCTCTCTGAGAGTTGAAGGTGGTCCAGACAATAATATTATTTCTGAATTTGATGGACCTGTAGTTTTCAATGATAAGATTACTTCCACTTCTACAAAAGGAATTGAAGCAGCATCTATATTCCTTCAAGGTGATGCAACGGTTTCGAGAAAGCACACTGTTGGTGTTTCTATTCCGTCTCTGTCTGGAAACCCTGGAGATATTGTTTATAACGCAACTCCTGATAAAGGTGGATATCTTGGTTGGGTTTATACTAACCAAAATGACTGGTATCGTTTCGGAAATGTAAGTATATCTCAATCAAGTAATATTGCACTTTTTGATCAAGTAGGAATTGGAACCACTTCAGTTGGTACTAGTGTTCTTCAAGTTGGATCTGGTTCTTCTGCATTCTTTGTGGATGGATCTGGGCAAGTTGGTCTTGGAACAACGTCCACCCAAGGATATAAGATGTATATCAATGGGAATGTATTTGGTACATTCGTTGGTGATGGATCTGGACTTACAAATCTTGACAGTATTTGGGAAGAAGATATATCTAATGTATTCGTTTATGATAAAGATAATGTAGATCATTTTGTTGGAATTGGAACAAGTGTTGGAGTTACTGCTCAACTTCAAATTGCAGGTACAGCAGCAACGTCACTTTATGTAAGAAATGGATCTCGTTTTATTTCAACTGCAACATTTGAGAGTGAAGTTTCAGTTGGTGGAACATTTACATCAACTAAGTTTAATCTTAATGGTCTATCTCAAGGATCTATTCAGTCTGGTGTAACAACTTCAAATATTATTCATGTTGGAACTTCTGGAACTGTATTTAATGCTGTAGTTTCGACTGGAAACGTTGGTATTGGTACTTCAGTTGCAAGAGCAAAACTTGATATAGAAGGAAGAGCAAGATTAAAAACATACTTTGAACATGTACATTCTGTTACTAGTTCTTCAAATGTTGTAACTCTTGATCTTTCCGAAGCACAAAACTTTACTCTAACTGCGACTGAAAACATAGGATATTTTGTAATCACTAATACTCCATCAGAAACGAGTTCTTTTACAATTAAGATTGCTCAAGATGGTACTGGTGGGAGAACAGTTGATATTGATGATTTTAGAACCTCTGGTGGATCTGCAATTCCTGTTTATTGGCCTGCGGGTGGAGTTCTTCCTATTGTTACTTCAACCGCAAGTAGATCTGATATCTATTCATTTAAAACATTTGATGGTGGTTCTAGTTGGTATGCTGTAGTCGTAGGTCAAAACTTCGCTTAATAAACAATGATTAATAAGCAAACTACACTGGACCTTAATGGTCCAGTTCTTTCATTTACGCAACATCCATCTTCTGTTACTGTTTCCGACCAAGGAAGTGCTACTTTTGTTGGACTTGCCACTGCAACATTTCCATCACAAGATCCTGCAAATCTTCCAACTAATACAGGAACAATATCCTATCGTTGGTATGACCAAAATGGTCCTCTATCTGATGGTCCAAATATAACCGGATCTACTACTACAACATTATCTATCACCAATCTTAGAACACCTGGTGATAATAATCGTCGTATCTATCTCAAAGCAGACTACATTCCCTCTGCATATGGATTATCTGGGGTTCCAGTTACAGTTGGTAGCGCAAGATCTACGGGAAATGCTTCTAATGATACCTTAGATTCTAATATTGCAACTATAACTGTTTTTTCAAATATAAGCATCACTAGTCAACCATCAAGTTCAACTGTTTCTCAAGAAGTTAGTACAACATTTAGTGTTGTTGCTAGTCTTTCCGATGGAACACAGAGTGGATTGTCTTACAAATGGATGTTAAATGAAAATGATTTGGTTGATAGTTCAACAGTAAGTGGATCATCAACTCCCAACCTCACTATTTCTTCATCAGTAATTGGTACTTATAGTGTAAGAGTGAGAATTACTCATCCAACTGCAGGAAATTCTCCTCTCTATTCACAATCGGTTCAATTTGGAGTTATTCCTAGTCCTCTTACAATAAACACAGAAACTGTAACTAATTCTTCAACATCAGCTTCTTTATCTTCTCATAATTTATCAATAAATGGCGATTTGTATTTGCCCGCTGCAAACTATACGGATTCAACAACACTCATATCGTTATATGCACCAAATCGTGATATTGATGTTGAAATGGATATTTATGGTGGAAAGGGAATTGATTTTGGGTCATATTCTGGAGGTCAAGGTGGATACTCTAGAATTGCTTTCACCATGAAACAAAACGAAGAATATGTTATTTCTGGATTAAATGTAGTTGATAATTGTCCTTATATTTACAGAAAGGGAAAATTAATTGCTTCTGTTGGTAGTGGTGGAGATGCTTCTAGTTCAGGATCTGGTGGTGCAGGAGGCGGTGTTAATCTCTCAGGAGCAGCAGGAGGAGGTGTTGGTGCTGGAGTAGGTGGAAGAAAAATTAGATCTGGAGAATTGACAACAACGGGTGTTTTTGGATCCTCGTCTTCATCAACTCCTATAAGTCCAGATACAAAAGAATCTGGACAAAATGGGGGAAGAACTGTTTCTTGTTCAAAAGGAAGTTATTGGACTTCAAGAGGTTTTTCTTCTTGCGAAGATATTGGTAATGTGAAGTTATATCTTGGTAATGGTACTGAGATTACAAATTCTGCACAAATTCAGAGAGGATATAAAGCAGGATATTCTATAAAACAAACTGCTGGTGCAGGAGCTCCATCTACTACAACAACGCGATTAGTTTCGAAAACATGTACAAGAACATTACCTCAAACTTGCTATCGAAGTGTTGCTGGTCCTGTAACAAAAAGCGTTATAGTAACTGATACTGAGGGTGCCATAGCAACATCTGGTGATTTTTTCATTATATCAAGATATAATAATGGAGCAACTGGAACAGAAGGTAATCTTCCGGGAATTATTGGATATAGAATTGAAGTAACTCCTCTAGGTCTTTCTGATTTTAATTATTCAGTTTCAGTAAACCTATTAGATAGTACAACAAGAGCGAGCGGATTGATTGATCCTAATTCGTCAATAAGAGTTATGCCAGGATATCCTTATATTGAGGGTGATAGAAGATTTTTCGTAGTTGCGTTTGATATGATTGCTTCGCCAGCATATAGTGATAGATGGTCAGGACGCCAGGCTACATACGCAAGAAGGTGGAGTATTACTCTTAATGGCACTCAAACTACTCAACAACCATATGATTGCAGCACTACAGAATCGTATGATTGTAGTTATTATGAAACAGTTCCTATAAGTGGAGGTGGAAAGGGTGGAAATGGAGTTACAGGTGGTACTGGAGGAAGTATTTCTGCTGGTGGAGGGGGTGGAAGTGGATACACTGATGGTTCAGTTACCGTTGTTTCTTCAACAGTTGGTGGAAGTAATAGTGCTGGGATTTACATTCGTTCTAATGTTTCTCCGGTTGTACCTATAACTTTTACGAGTTGGGTTAGATACTTTAATTCAAGTCCAAGTGGTGTGTTTGGTTCTGCTCCTTACGGGGAAATAACTTTAGGAACTCCTATTATTGTTGGTGATAATATCTCTTGTTCCGGATATCTTGCAGCATCAGTTAGTGCTTATTATACTTTCCAATCTCGATTCAACGATAAAGGTGAGATATTAAACACAGTTTGGGACACTGATTATATTTCAATTTCAAATAGCGATGTAATTAATTCTTATGGAACTTCCGTATCTGGAAGTTTAATAATGAGTAATGGAAGATTATTGCATAATAGATCATCTTCTACATTTGATCTTTCTAATGTAGTTTCTTTATCTTTACCATGCAACACATCTCTGATATCTGATATATCGGGGAACATCTACGGTTCTTCATATAATAGTATATCTTCACTTACAAGTAGTTTTTCTGATCGATGGAATGTTTTAATGACAGGTGGAATTATCACTTGTATGGATATTTTACCTAATGGAAATTTAGTTGCTGGTGGATATGCACAGGTATCTGGATCTACATATCAAGCTCAGTTCTATATACTTTCATCAACTAACGGATCAGTAGTTAGTGCTTACAAGGGTCAAAGTGGAAACAGTGTTTTTATTAATGATATTGCAACAGATTCTTCAGGGAACATTTACACCGTTGGTAGATCTCCAGTATCTTTACAGGGTACAATGATAACCAAATTGAATAGTTTTGGTACTAAAATATGGGAATATGATTTGCAATTGTTTTATGGAAGTGGCGGCACTGGAATTCCAGTTGGAATGGCAATATCAATTGCAGTAGATTCTACCTCTAATGTGTTTATTTTAACCGCCTCCGGATCTTTAATAAAGTATGATTCTTCTGGAAATTATCAGTGGGGAGTTGGTTTGTATGGTGTTGGATCTCCAAGCACAATTAGTAAATGTTTAAGAACAAATGGAAGTTCTTTATATGTATCTATAGGTAGAGCATTAGTTAAACTTTCTACAAATACCCCTCCACCTGAAGGAAAATATGGAAATTTGGAAATAGTAAATTATCCTGCTGGAGTGTATCCAACATACCCATCGACTACTTGGTCCTCAGTTTCAGTATCTACCTCACCAGTAACAAATACAATAACTAGTAAAACTAGATCTTTCAGTATATATTCTCCAGTAGGAACTCCATCCTTAGATATTATTTCATAAATAATCTATAAATACTTAAAAATACGAGGGGACAGTGAACCTCAGGAGCAATTATGGCAGTAAATAAGAATTTCGTCATAAAAAATGGTCTTGAGGTAAATACTAATCTTATTCTTGCTAATGCCGATACAAATAAGGTTGGTATTGGTTCTACAGCACCAAGATTTGAGTTAGATGTTGCTGGTGGAATTGGAGCAACTGATTTCTACTTATCTGGTATCGGTACTTTTGCAAATGAATTAAATGTAGGAACAGATGGATCTGTTCTTACAGCTCTTGGCGTTGGAGGATCTGTTGGGGTTGGAACAGCACTTCCTGCATACTTACTAGATGTTCGCTCAACAACAAGTACAGGAACTACAGCACTTTATGTTCAAGGTGATGTAAGAGTTACTGGAGATTTGAGTGTTGATGATATTAGTTTTGATCAAGCAAGTATTAATTCATTAAATGTAACTGGAGTATCGACATTCTTAAGCAGCGTCAATGTCCAAAGTGGTCTTTTAATATCTGGAATTACCACAATAAGTAATACCACAAATTCGACTACTTTTAATAATGGAGCACTTGTAATTGATGGTGGTCTTGGAGTTGAAAAGAATGTTAATGTTGGTGGAGATCTTAATGTAACTGGAAATGTTTCTCTTGGAGGAACAACGGTTACACTTAAAGGAGTGGATGTTTATATTGAAAATAAGGATATAATTCTTGGATTTACAACTACAATAACTCCAAATGACAACACCGCAAATCATGCTGGAGTTGCAATTGCATCAACAGAAGGAAATCCATTAGTATCATTCTCAGCATCTGGAATTAATACTCTTCCAGATACTTATAAACAAATGATGTGGTTCAGGAGTGGAACTCTTGGATTTTCGACAGATATATTTGCTCTTAACTACGGCCTTGCGATTGGAACTACAACAGTTTCGAATGGTGTTCGTCTTGCTGTTGGTTCTAATGTAACAGTCACCGATAATGCTGTTAATGCAACTACCGGTAATTTCACTGCAGGATCTATTACAAATTTAAGTGGTACAAACTTAAATTACAGTGGTATTTCTACTCTAGGAAATGTTAGAATTTCTTCTGGTATCGTAACTGCAACTTCAGGAATAGTCACTTATTATGGTGATGGTTCAAAACTCACTGGTGTTATTTCTGGAGTTGGTATTAATACTGCTGGTGGTGTTGTAGGTACTGGAGCAACTATATTAGATTTCCGTGGAGCAGGTATTTCTACGGTTACTGTATCTGCTGGTATTGCAACAATTAATATTACTGGAGGTGGAGGTGGAGGTGGATCTGTAAGCATTAGTAGTGTTGCACCATCCTCCCCTTCAAATGGAAATCTTTGGTATAGTATTGAATATGGAAGAACTTTTATTTACTATGATGAAGTTGCATTAGGTGTTGGTGCAACTGCTGTATGGATAGACGCTGCTCCATTTAATCAAGGTGGTCTTTATATAAACAAGTACGGCGATAATATGTATGCCGGACTTGGAGTTACTATTGGATCTTTAACTAATCCAAGTGTATACTTTAATGGTTATACAAATTCTGGTTTCTACTCACCTGAAGCAAATCAATTCGGAATCGTATTATCTGGAATTCAAAAATTAAATGTTAACTCTGATGGTATTAATGTCGTTGGAGTGGCAACTGCAACATCATTTAAAGGAAGTGCTCAGGTTGGTATAGCAACTGGTGGTTCTTATATTGGTCTTGCAACTCAATTTAATTTTATAGGTTCTGGTATTGGTATTACTCATGTTTATAACAGTGTTGTTGGAATAGCAACAATTACACTTACATCAACTGCAACAGGTGGTGGTGGTGGATCTGGATTATTCAACACAGGAATTACAAGTTCTGTTGGATACTTAGTGACTGGTTCAATGGCAACCGCATACACTGCGCCATCTACTGCAGGAAATGAGCATATTGTACATTCAATTCATATAACTAATATTGATGGAACGAATAGTGCAGACATTAGTGGTCAAATGTATGCAGGACAATATTCAATTGCAAATACCGTTCCTGTTCCTGCAGGTTCATCAGTAGAACTCTTGAAACAACCAAAAATTCTTGCTCCAAGTGAAACAATTCAACTTCAAGCAAGTGCTACTAACTCGCTACATGCAACAATTACAATTGAAACAAAAACTGGTGATACTACATATGTTGGTGTAGGAACTGATATTACTTCTTCTGCAACGTATACTGATTTATGGACAGCAACTGCAAACTCCATGCTTCAAAGTGTTCTTCTTGCAAATGATGATGGATCCGTTGATGTTAAAGCAAGAGTTGTGTGGACTGATGGAAGTAATAACATTCAGGGTTATTATGCTTATGATATAACAATTCCTGCTGATGCAACAGTAGAAGTTCTTGAGCAACCTAAGTACTTGCCAAGTGGATATAAGGTTCGTGTTTATGCGAACCAAGCAAATAGACTAGAAGCAATTCTAGCCGCAAGAACTATTGCTTGATAGGAGAGTATTATGCCAACTACTAGAAAGGGTGTTTGGAACTTACAAGAAGTACGAGACCAAATTTTAAACTCCGAATGGGAATTGAGTGATCAGTTATGGGCATTTGGTCAGAATAATTTTGGTCAACTAGGACAAAATAATACAACATATTATTCATCACCAGTACAAATACCAGGAACTTCATGGAGTTCTATAAGTTGCTCTTATAATGCTTTGGCAGTCAAAACAGATGGAACTCTATGGGCATGGGGATCTAATTCCCAAGGAAACTTGGGACAATCTAATAGAACATATTATTCATCACCAGTACAAATTCCGGGGACTACATGGAGTTCTGTTGTAGTTGGAGATGGCGCTAGTAGATCAAATTTAGCAACTAAAACTGATGGTACTTTATGGGCATGGGGAAGAAATCATTTTGGTCAGTTAGGATTGAGTAATAGAACATACTACTCATCTCCAGTACAAATTCCAGGAACTAATTGGAGTTCTGTTAATACTGCCTTCACATCTACTTTCGCTACTAAAACTGATGGAACTTTATGGTCATGGGGATATAATTATTATGGACAACTAGGACAAAACAATAGAACAACTTATTCATCACCAGTACAAATTCCAGGAAATACATGGAGTTTTGCGAAAGGTGGTAAATGGTTTGTATTGGGAAGAAAAACTGATGGAACTTTATGGTCATGGGGTTATAATAATAATGGACAACTAGGACAAAACAACAGAACAGATTATTCATCACCAGTACAAGTTCCAGGAACTACATGGAGTTCTAATAGCAGTGGGTATGATCATTCGATAGCAACCAAAACAGATGGAACTTTATGGGCATGGGGACGTAATAATAGCGGACAACTAGGACAAAACAACAGAACATATTATTCATCACCGATACAAATTCCAGGAACTTCATGGAGTTCCATTAGCGGTGGTAAAACTCATTCATTAGCAACTAAAACTGATGGAACTTTATGGGCATGGGGAAGAAATGTTGGTGGTCAACTAGGACAAAACAACATAACAGATTATTCATCACCAATCCAAATACCAGGAACACAATGGAGTTCTATTAGTGGTGGTACTCAACATTCATTAGTAACTAAATCTTTAGTCCAATAAATAATTAAAAAGATACTCAAAACCATGAAGATATTTAAGTTTCGCCAAGTAGATGCTAAAACTGGTATCTCTGTAGCAATCGAGAAACCAAGAGAAGGTCCAACACTTCCGTCTCTACCTGGAATGAATGTTATTTTTGATTTTAATTATTATTTTTATGCACAAGTTGATGATGCTGCAGAAGAAGATCCAGAAAACTTCATTTTTGAAATTACACAGCAAGAATTAACTTCTGATGTTCAGCAGAAGGTTAATCAATATCTTGATTTATATAAAACTGGTGCCTATAGTGAAGAAATTGAACTAAGAAATTTGGTTTTTGGTAAATATCATGATACTGCAACCTCATCTGGAATTTATAAGTATGATGAAGCAGTTAAGTTTCTGACAGATGGTACTCCTTCACTTGATATTACTACAGAAGCAACTGTAAGAGGCATAACTGAAACTGAGATTGCAGAAAGAATTGTGATTAATCATGAAGCATTTAGAACCAAAGAAGCACAAATTGCTGGCCTAAGAGGTAAAGTTCTTGATAGATTAGATGCTTATGTGTTTGATGCAACTGATGCAATTGGAAGTTGGAAGGAACTTGTGGAGAGAATGGAAGTGATTGGTCAGAGAGAACCTGATGGTCCTGGTGGTGGACAAGAACAAGATCTTGATGTTAAAGTGGGTTATTACACACCTTCACTTAATCTTCGTTGGGAATACTTGAATAAGTGATATGATTACCAACGAAAAAACAGGAGTTTGGGAAATTGATGATGTTTATAAAAAGGTAAATAAGGGTGTTTACCCTTATACTGGAGCATCTAATTTGTTCTCCTGGGGATATAATAATCAGGGGTTCTTAGCTCAAAATAATAGAACGTATTATTCATCACCAGTACAAATACCAGGGACTACATGGAGTTCTATTAGTGGTGGTGCTCAACATTCATTAGCAATTAAAACTGATGGAACTTTATGGTCATGGGGACGTAATAGTAATGGTCGATTAGGACAGAATAATACAACATATTATTCATCTCCAGTACAAATACCAGGAACTACATGGAGCACTGCTGTTGCAGGATATTATCAATCATTAGCAACTAAAACTGATGGAACCTTATGGGCATGGGGATATAATTATAATGGTCAACTAGGTCAAAATAATAGAACACAATATTCATCACCGATACAAATCCCAGGAACTACATGGAGCACGACGGTAGGAAAAATTGGGTTTTTATCTAGTCAAACTACGGGTGCAATTAAAACTGATGGAACTTTATGGGTATGGGGATATAATGGTTTTGGAAGTTTAGGACAAGGTAATACAACATATTATTCATCTCCAGTACAAATACCAGGAACTACATGGAAAATAATCTCAAATTCAAATTCTTCAAACGGTGGACCGTTAGCAATTAAAACTGATAATACTTTATGGGCATGGGGAAATAATTTTAATGGACAACTAGGTCAAAATAATAGAACACAATATTCATCACCGATACAAATCCCAGGAACTACATGGAACTTTATTAGCAGTAGTTATCATTCATTAGCAACTAAAACTGATGGAACTTTATGGTCATGGGGTTATAATAATAGAGGACAATTAGGACAAAACAACACAACACAATACTCATCACCAGTACAAGTTCCAGGAACTACATGGAATTCTATTAGTACGGGTTATCAACATTCATTAGCAACCAAAACTGATGGAACTTTGTGGTCATTTGGTCGTAATTTTGATGGTCAATTAGGTCAAAATAATAGAACATACTATTCATCACCAATACAAATACCAGGAACTTCATGGAGTTCTATTAGTGCAGGTGCTCGTTTTTCATTAGCAACTCAATCACAATAAAATATGAACCCATTTGAACTTATTATTATTCAACCAAATATCGTTCCACAGCACCATATACAAGAAATTCTAAATCTCACAGATCAACCAACATCAAATGCAACAGTTGGTTCTGGAGAAGAAAAAATAGAACTTCAAACAAGAAACACTGAATGGTATCCAATACCATATCCAATGTTGCAAAATCTTACAAGTGCTGTAATGTCTTGTTATCATTCTTTTATCGAACCTAAATATCATTCAAAAGTTAAAAATATAGAACCAACACAATTTTTAAGCTATCCTATTGGGGGTCACTATATAGAACATAACGATAGTGAAAACTTTGAGAATGGTGAATGGGTTAGAATTGCAAATAGGGATATTTCAATACTCTTTTATTTGAATGATAACTATACTGGAGGTGAACTTGAATTCACTCAACTTGGTTTGACCATCAAACCAAAAACTGGTATGATGATTGCATTTCCATCATACAAAGAATTTGCTCACAAAGTACATCCAGTAATTTCTGGAACTCGTTACTCACTTGTTACATGGTTAGAAACAGAAAGAAAGATTTATGACACTATACGAAGAGAAAGGATTTGAAGTTCGTCAAGAATTCATTCCAAGATTTTTTGCACAATATCTAAGAAATTACTTTGATTTGTTGAATAGAAATGATCAGGTTCCCAATAAAGGAGATGCACAAGTTGCAAAGTCGGTAGGTATCTATGGAGATCCTGCGTTTGATACATTAATGTTAATGTGCCTTCCTTTAGTTGAACAAATAGTTGGTAAAAAACTTTTACCTACCTATACCTATGCAAGAATTTATTTTAATGGAGCAGAGTTGCTTCCACACACTGATCGAGATGAATGTGAACATTCTGTATCACTTTCTCTTGGTGGATCATCATCCGCATTATGGCCTTTGTGGTTTAAGAATGATGATAAAGAACCTGAATATGCAGCAATGTACGAAGGTGATGCAGTTATCTATCAGGGGAATAAAGTTCATCACTGGAGAGATGCATTTGAAGGTGAAACTCAATTCCAACTCTTTATGCATTATGTAGAAGCAGATGGTGAACATAAAGATCAACTATTTGATACGAGACCTTACATTGGATTGCCTGCTGATACTAAAAAATGATACCACAACTGATTATTGAACTAAGTGAAAAGGGAGAACCAAAAGCCGCAAAAGAATTAGCAATAGCATATCTCAAACATGAGAAAGACCTTGAGATTGCTAATCTTCTTGCAAAACTTTATCATGACGATAAAGAATTTGATAAGGCACTTCGAATTCTTGAAGAACTTCCATCAGATGTTGGAGTTAAATTAAATAAGGCAAAATGTCTTTATTATCTCAAGAGAGCTCCAGAGGCAGAAAAAGTATTAAAATCTATAGGTAAGTTAGATGAACTCACACAAATTGATTTATCTTTGTATCTGACCGCACAAGGTAAGTTTGAAGAAAGTAAGAAACTTCTAGAACCACTTTCATATTCTTATCCACAAGCAGCATTTAATTATGGTTGGTTTCTTCTTGGAGAAGATAAACTTCAAGAAGGTTATCAATATATTCGTGCTGGTGCAAAATTAAAGGTATGGGGACATGAGTGGATACTAAAAGAAAAATATGATATTGATGAAGACCAAAGATGGAATGGAGAAACTGTTGACACCATTGCATATTATCTTGAAGGTGGTATGGGTGATGAAATGATTTTTATTCGTTATGCAGAGCAGTTCAAAAAATACTGCAATACTTTAAAAATCTTCTGTACTGAGAAAACAAAATCATTTTTTGAAGAATGTGGTTATGAAAACTTGTATCTTCATGATGATATTGTAAGAACAAAATGGAATAAGTTTGTTCCTGCAATGTCTGCACCTTACTTTTTGAAATTAAACGATCCAAAGCAAAATGTAAGTTTTCCTTATTTTAAAAAGAAAGTAAATTCTGTTCATGAAATGAAAAAGATCGCTGGTGATAAAAAGAAAATTTGTATTCGATGGAAAGGAAATCCGCAATTTGAACATGACCAGTTTCGTAGTATTCCTATTGAGAAACTACTTGGTCTTGATAAGTTTGGTCAGTTATTCTCAATTCAGATTGAAGATAGTGATCTACCAAAGAATGCAAATGTCTGGGATTTAAGTCATTTGATTAATTCTTGGGGAGATACTTATGATATTTTTGAAGAAAGTGATTTGATTATTACTTCTTGTACTGCAACGGCTCATCTTGCGGGAGCAATGGGGAAGAAAGTGATTGTGCTTCCACCATTAGTCCCTTACATAACTTGGGCATCAGATACGATGACTTGGTATCCAGATAATGTTGTTGTGCTTAAACAAATGGAGTATAATAATTGGGATAAGACTATTGAAAAACTTTACAAAATTGTAGAAAATGAACTGTCAAATTCATAATTTATTTCCAACATCTATTGTAAGAACTGATACTTCAGATTTTATTACTCCAGAAGATCAGCAAATGATGATGATGAGTATAGATCAACTCATTGATATGGGAATGTATGCACAAGGAGATTTAATTCCAAAGTATCAAACTCATGTGATGTTATTTCAAGAAGATGCTCCACCAATCTGGCATAAGTTGAAAAAAACATTTCATGATGCATGTAAAACATATCTAGAGGCAGTGCCTAATTTCTGCCGTAATCAAGAATGCGTGGAGTTTACTTCTTCTGGTGCATGGGCTTATAAAGGTTGGAAGTCTATTAATGCAAAAGAAGGAAATCCTTGGCATCACCATAATCCCGCATTTCTTTCTGGTGTTTATTATCTAAAAGTTCCTGGTAATGAACCTGAATATGGCACAGAGTTTCATGACCCAAGAACAGCAGAAGCACATGGAACAAGATTTCAATCAGTCCCTGCAGAAGAGTTTACATGGATTATTTTTCCAGGTTGGTTATCTCACAAGAGCATTCAGGCAGATAGTGAAGATCCACGCTATGTGATTGCAGCAAACATGTATGTGAAAATTAAATGAAAAGAGCAATTTTAACCTACTATAATAATGATATTGATAAAAATCTTTTGATGTATCAACAAAAAGTATTGGAAAAATTTAATTCAGTCGCTGATTATTATCCTTTACTTTGTAAAGTTGGAATTGAAGAAATTATTCATTATCAAGGATTGGACTATGGTGTTGGTCAATTGTTTAGTGAAGATTATGATAGTGTATTGATTTTAGACATTGATTGTATTCCTTTAAATTTATATGCACTTGAATATGTTTTTGAAAGAGCAGAACAAAATATTCTGATTGGAAATGCACAAAGGTCTGGGCATATTGATAACGAAGAGCATCTTTATATTGGATCTTCTTGTTTTTGTTTAAGTAAACAGATATATGAAGAATTTGGAAGAATGACTTTTGCTCCAGATCACATTCAGGCAGATACCTGTGAGTATTATACTTATGAGGCTGAAAGGAGAGGTGTAGAACTTGAAATTTTTATGCCAAAAAGTTATATAAGAGATCCTATTGGCTCTATATGGGATCTTGGAAAAGGTAGAGGAAATTATGGGATTGGAACAACGTTTATGAATAACAAAGGCGTTGATATGTTCTTTCATTTGTTTTCAAGCCGTGAAAGAATTTATAATGCATATTTTTATGATAAATGTGAAGAAGTATTGAAATAAATACCTTAAAGGTTAATTCTTAAAGTAATGTCAATAAGAAAGAATACTTGGGATTTGAGTGGACATTATGATTTAACAAAGAGTGGCCAAAACGTTTATGTTGGAAGCACCTCTTTATTTTCTTTGGGTTATAATCATCAAGGACAACTAGGACAAAACAATACAACACGATATTCATCGCCAATTCAAATACCAGGAACTACATGGAGTTCCATTAGTGGTGGTTTTAGAAATTCAATAGCAACTAAAACTGACGGGACTTTGTGGGCGTGGGGAAATAATTATTATGGACAACTAGGTCAAAATAATAGAACATTTTATTCATCACCAGTACAAATTCCAGGAACTACATGGAATTTAGTTAGAAGTAAAAGTTATCATTCATTAGCAACTAAAACCGATGGTACTTTATGGGTATGGGGATATAATACTAATGGACAATTAGGTCAAAATAATTTAACATACTATTCATCACCAGTTCAGATCCCTGGAACCACATGGAGTTCTATTAGTTGTGGCAATAATCATTCTTTGGGAACCAAAACTGACGGAACTTTATGGGCATGGGGACGTAATAGTTTTGCAAATCTTGGTCAAAATAACTTAACCCAATATTCATCACCAATACAAATACCAGGAACTACATGGAGTTCTATTAGTTGTGGAGGTAATTTTTCATTAGCAACTAAAACAGATGGCACTTTATGGTCATGGGGTTATAATTATCAAGGAAACTTAGGTCAAAATAATAGAACATACTATTCATCACCAGCACAAATACCAGGAACTACATGGAGTTCTGTTGCTGCAGGTTCTCGTCATTCATTCGCATCTAAATCTGATAGAACTTTGTGGTCATGGGGTTATAATGCTGATGGACAACTAGGACAATCTGATAAAATAAAATATTCGTCGCCAGTGCAAATTCCGGGAAACACATGGAGATCTATAGGTAGTGGTAATTATCATGCAATAGCAACTAAAACTGATAATACTTTATGGTCATGGGGTAGTAATAATAATGGACAACTTGGTCAGGATGATATGGTACAATATTCATCTCCAAGACAAATTCCAGGAACTTCGTGGAATTCTGTAAGTGCAGGCAATGCCTTTTCTCTGGCAACTCAACTATTCTAATAAATACAACAAACAACATTCTTCATCATGCAACAACTTCATTACTGTCTGGGACTGCCCAGAACGTGCTCATCAGTGTTAATGAACATTCTGAATGAGAACCCAAGAATTTTTACAACAGGCACTTGTCCAACTCCCTATCTTATCTCTGCATGTAGGGATATCTCAACACAAGTATCAGAGTTCATCGCAATGGACAAAGATGTGCTCAATGATGCATACATCAACTTTTTAAGACAAGGACTTAAAGGTTGGTTTGAGAGTATGACTGATAAGCCAGTTGTATTTTCAAAGTCAAGAGTGTGGGCAGAATACTTTACACATACTTTTGCAATTAATCCTAATTCAAAATATTTGATTATTCTTCGTGATCTAAGAGATATTATTTGTTCTTTTGAGACACTTCTAAACAAATATCCCAATATTATCATTGGAGATACTCAAGTTCCATTTCAACATAATACCTTTGAAAAAAGAATGGAACTGTATTGTACTGATGGTATGGCTAATCTTGGAAGACCATTGCATATGCTTCCTCATGTAATGGAAGTTGCAAAACAACATCCAAATAATTTTTTCTTTCTAAGAACGGAAGATTTTAACGACAATCCAAGAGGAACATTACAACTCATCTACCAATTCTTAGGTGAAGAACCTTTTAATCACGACTTTGATAATATTCCAAAACCTGATTATTATGAGCATGATACTGTATATCGCTCAATGGTATCGCATAAAACGGGAACTAAACTTCATAAGTTAGAACCAAGATGGCCTCAAGTAATGACCCCCGAACAATCTCAACTGGTCATCCAAAATAATCTTGAATATTACCAAACATTTTATCCTGAGTTCTTATGAACTTTTTAGATCATTATGATATGAGTGTAGATGCTGCTTATATTATATCACTCAAAGACAATGAAGTATCTCAAAAATTTACACAAAGATGTGCTCAGTCTTGTGAAGTAGTTCAACAACCATATAAAATATTTCATGGATTTGATGCATCACATTCAAAAATTAAAGTCCAAGATTATCATTTAGGTCAACCAATTGGAGAACTTGGGGAAATAAAAGTTCCTGATTTTCTTCAAGGACAAGCATTTATCAATTTTTTGAGGTTGCAAAGATCTGATTTAATGTATACGCAGATTGCATGTTTTTTATCACACTACGCACTTTGGTGCTTATGTTTGGATATTGATAAACCTATTGTAATTTTAGAACATGATGCTATAATGGTAAAACCATATCGAGTTCATAAATTTTACAATAACATAGTATACTTAGGATCTAAAGAACAACAACTTAACGGAAAGGAAGTTTATACAATTCCCCCTCATGGTTCAGATCATAAAGGTCTTTATCGGTTTATTTGTAGAGCACATGCATATGCAATTGATCCCGCAGTTGCAAAGAACTTAGTTTCTTATGTGATACATCAAGGAATTATAAATTCATTAGATGCGATCATGAGAAGTGATATATTTCCAATTGTTCAAGATGGAATATATGCTTATGATGATAATCTTGGATTGTCAACAATTAGTGAAGATGGAAAAGCGCAAGGATGAACACATTAAATACACAAACAGTTAAAAAAGAACTTCCAGTATTTACAACTATATTGGATAATTATCAAGAACTTAATTCTTATCTCAAACAAGTTATTCTTGAGCATCGTCAATTACATCCCGAAACAAATGAAAGCAATGTAAAAGCCTGGCATTCAAGTTGGAAATCTCATGAGGAAAATCCAAAGTTTAAACCTATTGTAGATTTAGTTCTCAGTGCATGTGAATTTATTTCACAAGGATACTTTAAGCAAAGTATGCAATTTAAGTGTTTTAATATGTGGGCAATGCAATATGAAAAAGGTGAGTATGCGGTAAAACATTCACATTATCCAAGTGATTTTGCTTGTGTATATTACGTTGATGTAGAACCTGGTTGTTCACCAATCATTTTCGAAGATGACTTGAAAATTTATCCTGAAAATGGTATGCTAGCCATATTCCCCGCAATTCTTCATCATGAGGTGCCACCGACTGATACAAGACGAACAGTAATTTCTATGAATATTGATAAGCACTATGTCTAATCCTGTACTAATTAAGAATGATCCGTATGTAAGTCCATTCATTGGGTTTGATCATACAAAGTACGAATTTGATATTCGTGCTTTTTGGGAATATTTTGCTGGAAAAGAACCTAGCAATACGTTTGATGATTGTCACCCAATTTTTGAGAAAATTATTTCTCAACTAAAACCAAAAGTAATTTATGAGATTGGAACCTATAAAGGGAAAAGTGCTTTGCATATGGCAAATCTCACCAAAAAGTATCAAATTGCGAATGCAAAAATTGTTTGTATTGATACTTGGTTAGGATCTGCTGAACATGGGCACAGTGATCAGGATTTGAATAGAGTGCATGGATATCCTACGATTTATTATCAATTTCTTGCAAATGTAGTATACACAAACAACCAAGATATAATCGTTCCTATTCCGATTGATAGCATCAGTTATTATCGTGTTCTAAAAGAAAATAAAACTTATGCCGATTTAATTTTTGTTGATGGTGGACATTTTTATGAGAGTGTATCAACAGATATTCGTCTGTATTGGGAAGTTTTGAAACCTGGTGGTATTATGCTCGGTGATGATTATTGCCCTAAAGCATGGCCTGATGTTGTTCAAGCAGTTCATGAGTTCTTCCCAGAAGATCAAATTCATGTAGAAGAAGGTAAGTGGTGGGTACAAAAACCACATCAACAACCACAACCACAACCGCAATCAACCATATTTAAATCCTGGTAATGAGAAAACTGCTTCATGTCGTAAATATCAACGACTTCTTTCCCGAACTTTTTTCATTATGCTTTCCAACTATTCAAGCATATGCTAGAAGAAATGGTTATGCAATCAATATGATTACAGAAAGAAAGTTCCCTGATTATCCGATTAACTATGAAAAGATGCAGGTCTATGAAGATGGGAAGGACTATGATTTAAATCTTCTAGTGGATGCAGATATGCTTATTCATCCACACTTTCCTGATGTAACTAATATTGTTCCACCTCACCATGTGGGGTTTAATGATAATTATAATATCAGTTCTAAGTTTCATACAAACCGCTTAGACTACTTCCTAAGAGATGGAAGAGATGTAGGTATTGCAACTAACTTCGTAGTGTCTTACAGGTCAACACACGATGTCTGGGAACCACTTCCATATACGGCATCTGAGATTGAAGATCTATCAATCAAAGGATTAAATCATCGTGGATGGGGACATTATGCTGATGAGTTTTGTCTTTCACATAATCTTGCAAAGTATGGATTGAGATATACTGGAATTACATGGGAGGAATGGCAAAGGCATTTTCTTATTCATACTGGAACTGGAGATAAGCAACAAGCATTAATGATCGCAAAACAAACATTGCAGCAATGGAGTGTTTTATGAAAAATCAATTTCGAAAAAACTTAATTGTTGTTGATAATTTCTATGGTTATCCAGATCAAGTAAGGGATTTTGCACTTTCTTCTGAATATGAAGAACGTGAAAGAAAAAACTGGCCTGGAAGAGACAGTTTATACGAACATGGAAAAGAAGAACTTACTAAAATGTGTTCTCAAATTGTAGGTGAAAAACTAACTACGAAACCATGTAACAAGTGTTCTTATTTTAGAATTACTAAAGAGGGTGAGTATGGAATTCAAGATATTCACTTTGATCCAAATCCAGGTTTGATATGGGCAGGAGTAATTTATCTTACACCAACAACACATGCAACTGGTGGAACGAAATTTTGGAAACATAAGGAAACAGGTTGGGAGTTTGCACCAACGCAACAAGAAGCATCGCAATATGGTATACAAACTCATGACGATATGGTAAAATTTTTTAATGTAGAAGGTAAAGATAGAAGTAAATGGATTGAAACTGATAATATTTCTTTTAAATATAATCGATTAGTTCTTTTCAATCCATTTTCATTTCATTCTAATGGAGATTGGTTTGGAACTACAGATGAAAATGCACGTTTAGTACAACTATTATTTTTTCATGGATTATAAACAAAGAGAATGTGGGGAGTGTAATCTCTGTTGCAAATGGCTCAGTCATGATGTGTATGGTCAATGGGTTACTCCAAATAATCCTTGTCGATTTGTAAGAGAGTGTTGCACAATCTACGAAGATCGTCCTTTAACATGTAAAACATATCAATGTGCATGGTTGCAAGGTTTACTTCCAGAGTGGATGTTTCCTCATCTGATTGGCATTATTGTCAGTGTAAAAAATTGGACACAAGGACAATATCTTGAAATCAGTGAGGCAGGAAAACCATTAACTATCGAAGTTCTTTCTTGGATATTAAAAATGGATGTTCCAATTAAATATCAAGTTCATGGAACTTGGAACATTGTAGGACCAAAAGAATTTAAAGAATTTATTCAAAAACAAAATGAAACTATCTGACGTGTTTTATGCTCACACTGGACGCAATAGTGGAAAGTGGAAACATTATTTTGATTATTATGACAGACATCTAGGAAGATTTGTAGGAAAACAATTTACTCTTCTTGAGATTGGAACTTGTTATGGCGGTTCACTTCAAATCTGGAAGAAGTATTTTGGTCCTGGAGTAAAAATTATTGGTATTGATATTGATCCAAGAACCAAGTTTGAAGAATCACAAATTTACACCGAAATTGGAAGTCAAAATGATCCAAATTTTATTGCATCAATTCTCAATAAATATGGAACTCCCGACGTAGTAATTGATGATGGTTCTCATATTCAAAATGATGTGATGTCTTCTTTTATAAATCTATATCCACGATTGAATAATGGTGGTGTTTATGTAATCGAAGATACACACACTGCACTTTGGTCAGGATATAATGGAGGTATTAAAAATCCAAATAACTTTGTAGAGATTGCAAGTCGTTTTGCAATGGATGTTAATCGTGAATTTGCAGAAGAACATTATGTTACTTCCATTCCCGATCTCAAAGAAATTTGTTTTTATAATTCTATGATTTTCTTTGAAAAAGAAAAAACACCTAAAGCAGAACCTTGTTATGTCGGAACAAAACCATACTAAGATATTTGTAAACGGAACATTTGATATTCTCCATCGTGGTCATCTAGAACTTTTGAATCATGCAAAAGGTCTAGGTGATTATTTGTGTGTAGGTATTGATACAGATGAAAGAGTAAAAGAAAAGAAAGGTTTATCAAGACCTATACACAATCAGGAAGAAAGAAAATTTTTTCTAGAAAATCTAAAGGCAGTAGATGAAGTAAAATTTTTTTCCAATGATAAAGAACTTGAAGAGTTGGTGAAATCATATAAACCTGATATAATGGTTGTGGGTTCTGATTGGAAAGATAAATCTGTCATAGGTTCTTACTATGCTACAAAGTTAATATTTTTCGATAGGATAGGAGATTATGCCACAACAAAAATCATACAAGATATTATTGATCGGAGATAGTTGCATTGATGAATATGTCTATGGAACTTGTGAAAGATTAAATCCAGAAGCACCAGTCCCAATTCTTAAGTTTCATAGAAAAGAAAGTAAGAATGGAATGGCATGGAATGTAAGAAATAATCTCCAAGCATTTGGCATAGAAGTTTATATGCTAACCAATAAAGAAAAAATCTATAAAACAAGATATATTGATGAAAAATATAACCATCAAATCTTACGTGTAGACATTGAAGATGTTTTATCTCCAATGGAATATAAAATACCAAATGAAAAATTTGATGCAATCGTAATCTCTGACTACAATAAAGGATTTATTACTCAACAAAAATTGTTTGAAATAGTTTTTAACTCCAGAATTCCTGTATTTGTAGATAGTAAAAAAACAGTTCTTCCAGAATCTAATTGTTATATTAAAATAAATGAAACTGAATCCAAACTTTTAAAAAGTAAACATGATAATCTGATCATAACAAAAGGTTCTAATGGGGCAGAGTATGATGGCGTAAGTTATCTTGGAGAAAAGGTGGATGTTTTTGATGTTGTTGGTGCTGGAGATACTTTTCTATCTGCTCTTGTTTACTTTTTCCTTGAATATGGTACAATAGAAAAGGCAATACCTTTTGCCAATAAAGCAGCTGCAATAGCAGTTCAAAACTTTGGTACTTATGTTTTAAATGAAGAGGATATTAATGAAATATGTCATTGATATTGACGGAACCATTTGTGATAAATCTGATGGCGATGATTATTCATTTTCTGTGCCAAAAAGAGATAGAATAAAAGTAATCAATCAATTGTATGATGATGGACATTATATTGTTTATCTAACTGCAAGAGGTATGGGTAGATATAACAATAATGCAAAACTAGCAGAAATGAACTTGAGATATATAACAGAATTACAACTCAAAGAATGGGGATGTAAATATCATAGATTGTTCATGGGTAAACCTGCTGGTGATGTCTACATAGATGACAAAGGAATTAATGCAAATGACTTCTTCAGAAATTAAACTTGTCCCTAAAGGTTGGGGATTTGAAAAAATAATATGCAATTCTAAAGAATATTGTGGTAAACTTTTGCACTTTGTAAAAGGTAAAAAATGTTCATGGCATTTTCATAAATTGAAAGATGAAACATTTTACATTCAATCAGGCAAAATTCTTTTGAGATATAGTGATGAAGATGAACTTTCAAATGCACTTGAGATCATCTTAAATAAGGGTGATAAATTTCATGTATACTGTGGATTGAGACATCAAATGTTTGCAATAGAGGATACAGAATTGTTTGAATTCTCTACACAACATTTTGATGAAGATAGTTATAGGATAGAGAAAGGTGACTGAGAATTTGTTAGTGATTTTGCAATCTCATTCTAGAAATAATGCAAATCAAGAAATAAAAGAAAAACTGAGATATCCTGGAGTTCCAAAAATTGAAGTCTCTAAAAGATGTATTCTTTCTTTAATCAATTCATTGAATTATGCAAAATATAAGAATTCAAACTTAGAAATTCATTTGCAAATTTTTGATGATAACTCAAGTGAAGATTTTCTACAAACATTAAATGATATTGCTAAACTTTCGCAATTTACAGTAACCTTTACTCAACTTGGTGGTATTGGTATTATGAAATCTATACTGGCTTGTTATCAATATGGGAGAGATAACGGTCGATCATATGTATATTTTGTACAGGATGATTTTTTACATCATGAAACTGCTATCCATTATATGCATGAAAACTATAAAAATTTTACAGAAAAAGTTGGAAGAGATATTACACTTACAGGAAATCACGATCCAAGATACTTAATGTATGGAGATAACGTTGGTATTGGATGTAAAGTTGTTCCCGGAATAGATCAATGTTGGAGAACAACTCATGCAAGTCAGTTTACAACAATGACTACAGTTAATCTGATTAAAGACAACTGGGATTTATATGAAAAGATGGGCAATCTTCCTTATGATATTAAGTGTTGTGAAGATGAGAGTATTAATCATCTTTATTTTTATCGTGGTTATGTTGAATTTTGCCCTATTAATTCGTTGGTTCTTCAAATTCAATGGGACATTCATAAAGATTTTTACATCACATGGGAAGAGTGGTGGAACAAATATGATCTATCAAAGTTTAAGATAATCAGCAACTGACATAAACTCATAGTCAAACTGATTATTTGCACAAGTATATGTCTGATATTTACCTTGTAGGTGTTCTGGAAATGGAATGTATTCTATCTCTCCACCTTCTTTTTGCACAACAAGTTCAGCAACTTCTTGAAAGGAAATTGGTTTTCCAGTTCCCAAATCATAAATTCCTGATGGTGCTTCATTGTTTAGTACAATATTTACAATATCATCAACACACACAAAGTCACGAAGAAATTTATCAGAACCTTCAAACAGTTTAAGTTTTCCTGTTTCTTTCACTTGTTTAGTGAACTTTGAGATTGGAGATGCTTGATCTTCTTTATGATCTTCATGTGGCCCATAGACATTAAAATATCGAAACGATTGAATTGATGAAAACTTATCTAAATTATCCTGAATAAAATAATCAATCTGTAATTTAGTAATTGCATAATAATTCAATGGATTAATTTGATTATTTGTATTTCCATATACTGATGCTGAAGATGCAAATTTGACGGGAATTTGATATTGAATTGCATAATTAAATAACTGCAAAGTAAACGCAACATTATGATGATGTAGAGTAGAAATATTGCGTTCTGTTGTTGATGAGATTGCACCCTGATGAAGAATTAATGATACCTCATTCCATTTATCAAAAGAAGATAAAAATTTAAAAGCATCATTTTTTTCAACTTTTATTACTGGTTCTTGAAGTTGTTTAAGAAAGTTTTGACCTATAAAACCAGATGAACCTGTGAGAATTATCATATTGTTTTTTAATATTATATGATGAATAAATAGAAAAAGCAAGAAGCATAATAGTTATAATGTCACAGCAGAGGGCTCAACTAGTTGCACCAGTAGGAAATGTAAATGTCAGTGGCGGCATTGTAGTATCTGGTGCAACTACTGCTTTGACATTCGGAGGAAACTTTACTGGAACTGCAACAAGTATTACTTCTGGAAGTAATTTAAATGTTGGTATAATAACTGCAACGACATTTATTGGTGATGGGAGCAATCTCACAGGTATTGCAGCAACACCATTTAGCGGTCAAAACGTAACATCAGTATCTGGTATTACAACCATCAATTTAAGTTTAGGTAATGTAATCTATTTCACACATAATACCGATACAACAGTTGCTTTTGCAAATACAAGTACAACTCAAAGTGTAACCTTTATTCGTACAAAAGACGACACATCAACGCCAAGAAGTATCACATGGCCAGCAAGTGTTTTATGGTCCGGTAGTGTAATACCAACACTTAATAATAATCCAAGAAGTACTGATGCACAGCAATTTAATCTTCTCACAAGAAATGGTGGATTAACTTGGTATGCTCATCAAGAAGTTAATGTAGATCCACAAACGGTTTCTTTATTTGCATTTGGCCGTAATAGTAGCGGACAACTAGGACAAAACAACAGAACAACATATTCATCGCCAGTACAAATACCAGGAACTTCATGGAATTCTATAAGTGCTGGTGTTAAGAATTCATTAGCAATCAAAACTGATGGAACTTTATGGTCATGGGGATATAATTATTATGGTACATTGGGACAAGGTAATAGAACATATTATTCATCACCAGTTCAGATCCCAGGAAACACATGGAGTTCTATAAGTGCTGGTCAACAACATACTTTAGCAACTAAAACTGATGGAACTTTATGGGCATGGGGACTTAATGGTTCTGGTCAATTGGGACAAAACAACAGAACATATTATTCATCACCAGTGCAAGTTCCAGGAACTACATGGAGTTCTGTAAATGCTAAAAGATCTCATAGTCTAGCAATTAAAACTGATGGAACCTTATGGGCATGGGGTCCTAATAATAGAGGACAACTAGGACAATCTAACAGAACATATTATTCATCACCAGTACAAATTCCAGGAACTTCATGGAGTTCTGTTAGTGGTGGTACTAATCATTCATTAGCAACCAAAACTGATGGAACTTTATGGTCTTGGGGTTATAATACCCAAGGACAACTAGGACAAAGTAATAGAACATATTATTCATCGCCAGTGCAAATTCCGGGGACTACATGGAGTTCTATTAGTACTCATAATAATCATTCATTAGTAACTAAAACTGATGGAACTTTATGGTCTTGGGGTTATAATATCCAAGGACAACTAGGACAAAGTAATACAACACCATATTCATCACCAGTACAAATTCCAGGAAATACATGGAGTTCTGTAAGTGCTAGTCTTAAGAATTCATTTGCAACTAAAACCGATGGAACTTTATGGTCATGGGGTTATAATTATCAAGGAAACTTAGGTCAAAATAATAGAACATACTATTCATCACCAGCACAAATACCAGGAACACAATGGAGTTCCGTAAGTGCCGGATATCATTCATTAGTAACTCAAATCAGTTCATAAATACCTAAAAACTTCCAATGTCACAACAAAAGGCACAGATCATATCACCAATTGATACTTTTACAACATCAGGTCTTAATGTTACTGGTGTTGTGACATCAACATCTTTTGTTGGAAACTCAACAGGAACTGCAACTGGGCTTTCAGGTACTCCAAATCTTAATGTTGGTGTCGTAACTGCAACCATGCTTTATGGTGATGGAAGTCAACTTATTGGCGCATCATCTCCTGCATTTGTTGGTCAAAGCACAACATCACAATCACCAACAACTACGATTAATTTAAGTTTAGGTAATATCATTTATTTTACCCATAATGTTGATACTACAGTTGCTTTTGCAAGTACTGATACGACAGAAAAAGTAAAGTTTATAAGAATTAAAGATGCAACATCAACTGCAAGAAATATTACATGGCCTCCAAATGTTTATTGGGATGGAAATGCTACCCCAACCTTAATTAACAATCCAAGAACTACGGCAGCACAAACATTTAATTTAACAACAAGAAATGGTGGGGCAACTTGGTATGCTTATGAAGAAGTAAATGCAAATCCACAAACGGTTTCTTTATTTGGATTTGGTTCTAATTTTAGCGGACAACTAGGACAAAACAACAGAACAACATATTCATCGCCAGTACAAATACCAGGAACTTCATGGAATTCTATAAGTGCTGGTGTTATTAATGGATTAGCAACTAAAACTGATGGAACATTATGGGTATGGGGAGATAACTTTTCTGGACAACTAGGACAAAATAACTTAACCCAATATTCATCGCCAGTTCAGATCCCTGGAACTACATGGAGTTCTATAAGTGCTGGTAGTCATTCATTAGCAACAAAAACTGATGGAACCTTATGGGCATGGGGATATAACTTTTCTGGACAACTAGGACAAAACAACAGAACATATTATTCATCACCAGTACAAATTCCAGGAACTACATGGAGTTCTATAAGTACTGCTAAAGATAATAATCATTCATTAGCAACCAAAACTGATGGAACTTTGTGGTCATGGGGACGTAATGGTTCTGGTCAATTGGGACAAAGTAATAGAACATATTATTCATCACCAGCACAAATACCAGGAACTACATGGAGTTCTGTTGCTGCAGGTTCTCGTCATTCATTCGCATCTAAATCTGATGGAACTTTATGGTCATGGGGTTATAATCCCCAAGGACAACTGGGACAAAGTAATACAACATATTATTCATCACCAGTACAAATTCCAGGAACTACATGGAGTTCTATAGGTAGTGGTAATTATCATGCAATAGCAACTAAAACAGATGGAACTTTATGGGTATGGGGATTTAATAATAATGGACAATTAGGACAAAGTAATAGAACAAATTATTCATCACCAGTACAAATTCCAGGAACTACCTGGAGATCTTTTGATGGCGGCACTAATCATCCATTAGCAACCAAAACAGATGGAACCTTATGGGCATGGGGACGTAATAATAGCGGACAACTAGGACAAAGTAATACAACACCATACTCATCACCAGTACAAATCCCAGGAACTTCATGGAGTTCTGTTATAAGTAGTGGAAATTATTATAATCTAGCAACTCAAATCAGTTCATAAATATCTAAAAACACCATGAGCCAAACGAAAGCCCAACTAATACAACCAGTAGGAATATTCACAGCACCAGGAGTGAATGTATCTGGAGTATTAACTGCTTCTTCGTTCTCTGGAAATCTCACAGGTAGTGTAGCAGGACTTGCAGGATCTCCTAATATTAATGTTGGAGTGATCACTGCAACTAGTTTTTATGGGTCAGGTGCAAATCTTTCTGGTGTTGCTGGTGCTCCTTATGTTGGTCAGAGTACAACATCACAATCACCAACAACAACCATTGATTTGTCACTAGGTAATGTAATTTATTTTACACATAATACTGATACAACAGTTGCTTTTGCAAATACAAGCACTGTGGCAGAAGTTCGTTTTATTCGGGTTAAAGATGACACAACAACTGTAAGAACGATTACGTGGCCTAATGGTTTTATTTGGGATGGTGGAAGTGCTCCTACATTAATTAACAATAGATATTCAACTGACGCACAGATCTTTAATTTAACCACAAGAAATAGTGGTGCAACTTGGTATGGTTATGAGGAGTTTTCTTATAATCCAGGTGATAGTTTGTTTTCATTAGGTCTTAATAGCAGCGGTCAATTGGGACAAAACAACAGAACATTATATTCATCACCAGTGCAAGTTCCAGGAACTACATGGAGTTCTGTAAGTGCGGGAAATGCACATTCATTAGCAACTAAAACTGATGGAACTTTATGGGCATTTGGTCTTGCTAGTTCTGGTCAATTAGGACAAAATAATTTAACATACTATTCATCTCCAGTTCAGATACCAGGAACTACATGGAGTTCTTTTGTTGCAAGTAGTGCAAATTCATTTGCAATTAAAACTGATGGAACTTTATGGGCATGGGGAAACAATTATCGTGGTCAACTGGGACAAAGTAATAGAACACAATATTCATCACCGATACAAATCCCAGGAACTACATGGAGATCTGTTAGTGCAACAAGATTTAATAATAATTTTGGTGTTTTTGCAACTAAAACCGATGGAACTTTATGGTCATGGGGATATAATGGCAACGGACAATTGGGGCAAAATAATCAATTAGAATATTCATCACCAGTTCAGATCCCAGGAAACACATGGAGTTCTATATCCGCTAGTCAACAACATTCATTAGCAACTAAAACTGATGGAACTTTATGGGCATGGGGAAGAAATGTTGGTGGTCGTCTAGGACAAAATAATACAACATTTTATTCATCACCAGTACAAATTCCAGGAACTACATGGAGTTCTGTTGACTGTGGAAGTCAACATTCATTAGCAACTAAAACCGATGGAACTTTATGGTCATGTGGACACAATTACCAAGGTGAATTAGGTCAAGGCAACAGAACATATTATTCATCACCAACACAAATTCCCGGAACTACATGGAGTTTTATAAATGGTGGGTCTAATGTTTCGTTTGCAACTAAAACTGACGGAACTTTATGGTCATGGGGTGCTAATAGCAACGGTCAATTGGGACAAAGTAATACAACTTTATACTCATCACCAACACAAATTCCAGGAACTACATGGAACTCTGTAAGTAATGGTAATGGACATTCATTAACACTTAAACAAAACTAGTAACATAAATACCTAAAAAGTATAAGAATAATGGCACTTAACTTTCCAGATAGTCCAACACTTAATCAAGTCTATACTGATGCCACTTCTGGGTTTTCTTATAAGTGGAATGGAAGTGTTTGGATTAGTACTTATGCTGCTGTTGATAGAATTCAAATAGTAGATGACATAAGTTCTGGATTTAATAACTCAACTACAATATTCAACTTAACTATATCTTCTACTCCATTTACTCCATTAAATGCACAACAACTTCAAATAGTTCTTGGTGGTGTAATCCAGAAACCAACAGTTGATTATACTGTCTCTGGAAGTTCTATTACATTTACAACTCCACCACAATCTGGATTAACTTTTAGTGCGATATGGATTAATATCTAATAAATACTTAAAAAACCAATGGCAGCAGTCATAGCAGAAAACTTCACAATTCAACAAGGTGAAGATTTTTCAAGAGATTTTATTCTTACAAATCCAGATAAATCTCTTATTGGAATTTCTTCCTATACTGCAAGCGCATATATGGCAAAGTATGCAGGTGATGCAACAACATATCCATTTACAGTAGGAATTACTACTAGCACTAGTGCAATTAAGATTTCAATGGCAAGTACGGTGACTGCTGCTCTTGATGCTGGTAGATATTATTATAATATGTTTACGGTTGATGGAAGTTCCAAGAAAGTGAAACAAAGAGAAGGAAATATTATTGTCAATGCGTCTGTTTTAAGTTAAAATAAATATCTAAACAGTAGTTAAGATTATATAAGTGGCACTCAAGAAACCATCTGAACTCTTTAATCAAAAAAGCACTCTTGATAAGGTTCAAGAGCAATTAGAACCTGAAAAAATTGAAAATATTTCAGATGCATTTAAGTCATTTAAAAATAATTTAAACAATATTCAAACTCTTTCCGATTTTTCTTCTACTCTTGAAGGATTTAAAGAGAATTTTGAAAGAGTAAATTTGTTGTCTGAAGAAATAGAATATCTTAAAGAAAATCTCAATAGTACTCTTAAAAAAGAAGATCTTGATGGGGCTATGATGTCTCATCTTTTATTTGTTGAAGAGAGTAT
>Ga0129333_10000466_pt1 | contig 33210 bp, 25 predicted proteins | sample CPB6_08_DNA_FD_94474 | JGI IMG/M metagenome (GOLD analysis project Ga0129333, IMG submission 94474) | Freshwater to marine salinity gradient microbial communities from Chesapeake Bay, USA - CPBay_Sum_0.6_0.8_DNA | ecosystem: Environmental > Aquatic > Marine > Coastal | place: USA: Chesapeake... | reverse complement strand
GGTCAGCCCGCGGCCTTACAGCCGGTCGGCTTGCACCATGCTCCGTACAAGCCCAACGCCGTGAGGCGTGGGGCGAACCGCCATCAGACGCCGCGTCCAGCGTAGGTCAGCCCGCGGCCTTACGGCCGGTCGGCTTCCAATCGCAACACACTGGGGCATCTCCTTGCGACCCCGCAAGGCCATCGACGACGGGGTGTTTCGCCCGCTGGTTTGCCTTTGGCGGGCCGCTACGGCGTGACGTAGACTCGATGATGAGGTGGGTCCTTCATGATCGCCGACATGTTTCATACGCTGCGGACACTTCTGATCGCCCTTGCAGCTGCATCCCCTCTTCTGTCGGGGCTGCAACTGGTCGCGGCTGATCCGTTCCCGCCGACGGTCCTCCGATCGGCCGATCCGACGCCGTTCGACGGCAGTCGAGAGGATGACGCAGGAACCGTCGCCGAGCAGTGCGAGGAGGATGACACCGAGCAGGAGCAGTGCCGGGTTCTGGCGATGTCCTCCGCGTCCGCGTCGGCATCGCATGACGACGATGCGGTACGACGTGTGGCGATGTCCACCGGCTCGCTGGCCGAGATCTCGCGGCCCCGCCTGCATCTCTCTCGCGGCCCTCCTTCCCGCCGCTGATCCGCCTGCCCCAGGGCCGCGTGCCCGCAGGCGACGGCGCCTTCGTCCGTAGCATCCATGCATCGGACGAATCGGCGCGCACCTCCCGCGTTCGCCCAAGACCCACCCCTGCCCGTCTCTCATGCCTCGCGTGGTCATGTCCACTCCCCACCATCACGAATCGCTCGAACAGATGATCGCTGCGGCAGCACGGTTTCTGCCGCCGCAGGGGCCGATTGATTCGTTCGTGGCGTTGAACCCGTTGCAAGGGTTCGAGAACCTTCCCTTCGAGGAGGCGGTGGTGCGGGCCGGCCGCCTCTACCGAGCCCAGCCGTTCCTCTCCGAGGCGGCGTATCGCGAGGAACTCGCCCGGGAACGTATCCGCGTGGCGGATGTCGAGGCGGTGCTATCCGCCGACCTTGGCGACCGCGGCGCGACTTCCCTCGCCGGTGGCCGCGCCACGCTGGCTCAGTTGCATCGCCAGCTGCTGCTGCACGGAGTGAAGCTCGAGAACGACTCCGCGGTCCGATGGACGCTCACCGAGGGCGATGCGATCGAGCAGCTCCGCGACGACCTCGAGCCGCACGTGCGGGCGCGGCTGCTGGCATCCGCCACGGCTTCTGGCAATAAGGCCTCTGGCCGCGACACTCTCGTCGCCAGCGAACTCTGGCACGCCTGCGTCGAAGTGACGTCGGGCATCCGACCGGCGGTCGCCTTCGTGCAGCCGCCCGTCAGGCACCGCGACCTGATCCTCGCCGCGAGGCCGACGCTCGACACCGATGCCGTGGTGCATCCGCTCCTCATCCGGATGGTGGCCGCCTATCTCGATCAGGGTGTTGCCGCATGGCCCATGCCCGACCGGGATCAGGGCATGCTCGCCGCGATCGCCGGGGTGTATGCAGGGCGGCTTGGCCCCATCGAGCCGTGGAGCAGCCCCCTGCCGGAGCGGTTACGGAACATTCGTGCCACCTACGACGCGAGACAGTCCGGCCGCGCCGCCGCTCTCGACGTGATCGAGCAGGAACTCCAGCACCTCGGCATGCCCGAATCAGCCTGGGCCGACTATGTGACCGAGACGCTCGTGGCCCTCCGTGGCTGGGCCGGGATGGTGCGCCAGCTCGAAGACCGACCCGATCGCGCACCCGTCAAGGCCATGCCCGTGCGGCTGATCGACTTCCTCGCCCTGCGGCTCGTGCTCGACCGCGCAGCCATCGAGTGGGCCGCCCCACAACTCGGGCCTCACGACCACGGCGAGGCCGGGAACGACACCGGCTCGCTCGGCAGGCTCTGGACCGAGCTTCGCGACAGGCACCCTCTTCGCCGCGGCCCCGGCAGCCTCTCGCGGGCGTTTCTCCTCCATCAGGTGTCGCAGCTCCTGGGGCTTTCGGCCGACGACATTCGCGGACTCGCCGACAACGAGGTGGTGGAGTTCGAGCACGCGATCGCCGCCTTCGACCCGATCGCCCGCCGCCGGCTCTTCCACCTCGCCTACGAGCGGCGCCATCGGATCGAGGTGCTCGACGCGGTTGCCGCACACCGTCGGTTGCTGCCGCCCTCACCCTCCGCGGCGCCGCCGGTGCAGGCGGTGTTCTGCATCGATGACCGCTGCGAGTCGTTCCGCCGTGGCATCGAGGAGTTCGCCCCCGACGTCCAGACCTTTGGCGCAGCCGGCTTCTTCGCGGTGCCGATGTACTTCCGCGGCATCGACGACTGGCATGCCGTGCCCCTCTGCCCGATCGTGATCCGGCCCGGCCACACGGTCACCGAGGTACCCGAGGAGCGGGCGCTCGCCGATCACCGCCTCCGGCAGGCCGTCCGCAGGTCGCTGGGCCGGCTGCGAGGCGGCGTCTCCCAGGGAAGCCAGTCACTCCTTCGGGGCGGCCTGCTCACGTCGGTCGGCGGGGCGATCGCGGCGATCCCGCTGGTGGCCCGGGTGGCCTTTCCCCGGCTCACGTCGCACCTCGCCGCCCGGGCGGCGGAGTTCGGCCGGCTGCGCATTGCCACGCGGCTCGAACTCGCACGCCATGAGGAACGGAGGCTGCCCGATGGCACGCTCCCGGGGTTCGACGTCGGCGAGATGGCGGCGATCGTCCGCCGGCTGCTGGAAGACATCGGCCTGACCACCGGCTTCGCCAGAGTGGTGGCCATCATCGGGCACGGTTCCACGAGCCTCAACAACCCTCACGAGAGCGCCTACGACTGCGGCGCCTGCGGCGGTGGCCGCGGTGGCCCCAATGCGCGGGCCTTCGCCCAGATGGCGAACTCCCCGGAGGTCCGTGCCGCGCTCGGCCGCACGGGCCTCGACGTGCCCGCCGACGTCGTCTTCGTCGCAGGCATGCAAGACACCTGCACCAGTTCGGTCAGCTGGTACGACGTCGAGCGGATTCCTCACACGCATGTCGAGGAGTTCGAGTCGTTCCGCCGGCTCTGCGTCGACGTGGGGCGGCTCGACGCCCAGGAGCGCTGTCGGAGGTTTGATTCGGTGCCGACCGACGTCACCGCCGGCGAGGCGCTGCGCCGCGTGCAGGGCCGCGCGGCCGACCTCGCCCAGGTGCGGCCGGAATACGGCCACGCGAGCAACGCCGTCTGCGTGGTGGGCCGCCGGCGGCTCACCCGTGGCCTGTTCCTCGACCGCCGCTCGTTCCTGGTCTCCTACGATCCCGATGCTGATGCGACCGGCGTGGTCCTCGAGCGGACGCTCGCAGCGGTCGGCCCCGTCTGCGGCGGCATCAACCTCGCCTATCTGTTCTCGAGGGTCGATCCGCTCGTCTACGGGGCGGGCACCAAACTGCCCCACAACATCACCGGGCTGATCGGTGTGATGGACGGCCACGCGAGCGACCTGCGGACGGGCCTTCCCTATCAGGGCGTGGACATCCACGAGCCGGTCCGGCTGCTGATGGTCGTCGAAGCAACTCAGGAACGGATCGACAACGTGCTCGACCGCCTTCCCGCCGTGAAGAACCTGTTCGTCAAGCAGTGGATCCAACTCGTGGCACTCGACCCCGCCACCGGCGAACTGGCGATTCAAGACTCTCGCAACGGCACGATCTCCTTCAGGCCCTACGTGCCGGAGTCTGATTCAATCCCCGTGGCTGCATCGTCGGCGGCCTGGTACCGGGGCCACCGCGGCAACGTGCGGCCGGCGCGGCTGCTGGCGGATGCTGCCAGCCCGCGGCAGGAGGCGTCGCCGACATGACGCTCGACGCACTGACCTGTGATCCCGTCTCGGCCCTGGTCGCGTGGCAGCTCATCGCCCCGGCGGCGGCGCTGGCGACGATCGGACTGCCCGCCCTCGTCGGTCGCTCGCTGTCGGAGCGGGCGACGACTCGCGTGGTGGCCTTCGCCTTTTCCTCGTGCTTCGTGGCTGCGCTGGCGGTGCTGGTCGCCCTGGCCACCAGTTCGTTCGCAACGCGGGTGGTGCATCTCGGCACGCTATTCGCGGTGGGGCATCACACCGCGAGCATCGATCTCGTGGCCGACGGTCTATCGATTCCGTACGTCTGTTTCTCGACCGGCCTCTGCAGTCTCGTCAACGCGTTCGCCGGCAAATACCTCCACCGCGAACCAGGCTTTACGCGGTTTTTCATCCTGCTGGCGTTGTTCGGCACCGGCATGAACCTGATGGTGTTGGCCGGCAGCATCGACGTCTTGTTCGCCGGCTGGGAGTTTCTCGGCATCTCGTCGGCCTTGCTCATCGGATTCTTCCACGAACGCCGCAACGCCGTCGATGCCGCCCTCCGGGCCTTCGTCACCTACCGCATCTGCGACGTCGGCCTGTTCGGGGCGAGCGTCGTGATCCACCGGGCCACCGGCACCGGTGACTTCGCCTCGCTCTTCTCGGGCGACTGGCCGCACGCCACCTGCCTCGTCACCGGCCCGACGGCCGTCGCGATCACGCTGCTGTTCGCCTTCGCGGCCCTCGGCAAGAGCGCCCAGGTTCCGTTCTCCGGCTGGCTGCCCCGTGCCATGGAGGGCCCCACACCCTCCAGCGCGATCTTCTACGGCGCGCTCTCGATTCACGCCGGCGCCTACGTGCTGCTGCGATGCGAATCGTTGCTCGATGCCGCCCCCCTCACCGCCTGGCTGCTCGTCGCCGTTGGCATCGGCACCGCCCTGCATGCCTCGATCGTCGGCAGCGTGCAGACCGACCTCAAGAGCATGCTCGCCTACTCATCCATGACCCAGGCAGGCATCATCCTCGCCGAGATCGGCTTCGGCTTTCGGCTGCTGCCGCTGGTGCACGTCGTCAGCCACGCGATCCTGCGCAGCCTCCAGATCCTCCGGTCCCCCTCGGCGATGCACGACCGGCACGAACTCGCCGCGGCGCTCGGCGGCCACCCGGGGCCGTCGTCGTGGTCGCTCGTGCGACTGCTGCCCCCTGGCCTCAGCCGCCACCTCTATCACCTGGCCCTGGAACGCGGGTTCGAGGAGACGGTGGTCTCACGGTTTGTGGTCAGGCCGCTGCTGACGGCCCTCGTCACTGCCGACGGGATCGAGCGGCGGTGGATCGCGGCCCTTGGCGGCCGTACTGGGGTCGGCGGCCGCCACGACCACGATGGGGGCATGCCGTGATCGTCGCCTCATCCACCTGCGTCGCAGCCGTCGCCACCTGCGTCGTGGCGCCGCTCGTCGGTGCCGCCGTCCTGCGGCTCACCGAGCGGCGACTCGACCCCCGGCTGGTCGCGATCGCCGCGATCGGCACCTCGCTGGTGGCCGCGCTGACGGCGGCGACCTGGTGGCACCTCGGTGCGGGCGTGCCGATTCTTCTCGGCCATCGCCTCGCCGGGGGCGACCTTGTGCACGTGGATGGTTTGACGTCGCTCCTGCTCCCGTACGTGGCGGTCGTCGACCTTGCCATCGTGCTCGTCGCACCGCGGCGGGCTTTCGCGTCGGCCGGTGTCCGGCGGCTTCTGGTGGGAGCCGCCGTCACCTTCGCGACGCTGGCCACCTCGCACCCCGCCGCCCTGACGGTTCTCTGGGCCGCGTCGATCGTCGCCACCACGTCGACGATCCGCAGCACGGTGGGCGGCCGGACGACGGCGAGGATCTACGGTCGCATGATGGCCGTGGCGATCGTCTGCATGGCGGTGGGCACGGCGTTGCTCGTGGCCGATCCCCCGTGGGTCGCCGGCAGCGGGGCGACGGGCGCCGCCGGGGGCTGGCTGGTCGCGCTGGCGGTGATGATCCGCAAGGGTCTGATCCCGTTCCACTCCTGGTATCCAGCCCTCTTCTCGGGCGCGTCGCTGGCCACGGCCCTGGTCGTGACGATGCCGCAGGTCGCCACCTACACCGCCGCGCGGCTGCTCGTCGGCCACGCGGACGGCGTACCGCACGAACTCGTCGTGCTGGCCAACGCCGCGCTCCTCACCGCCGCCTACGGTGCCGCGCTCGCCGTCGTGCAACGTGACGTCCGCGGCCTGGTGGGAATGCTTGCCATGAGCCAATCGGCGATGGTGTTCGCAGGACTCTCCGGCACCGTGCCCACGGAACTCTGCGGGGCGCTCGCCGTCTGGGTGTCGAGCGGCCTGGCGCTCACGGGAATCGGGCTGGTCGCCTGGGCGCTGGAAAGCCGTGGGGGTGCGATCTCGATCGAGACGCTGCAAGGCCGCTTCGCAGACGCCCCGGCGCTTGCGGGATTCTTTCTCCTGTTCGGGCTCGCCGCCCTCGGCTTTCCGGGTACGCTCTCCTTCGTGGCCGACGACCTGATCATCGCGGGCAGCCTCGACGACCACGTCCATGCCGGCGTGCTCGTGATTCTCACGACGGTGTTCGCCGCCATCGCCGTGATGCGCGGCTGGTTCCGAGTGTTTGGAGGTCCCGTCACCGTGGATGCCCCCCGCCACTCGATCCTGCCCCGCGAGCGAATCGCATTCACCGCCCTACTGGCCATTCTCTTTGGCCTGGGTCTCTGGCCCGGCCCCTTCGTCCATTCGCTGGAGCGAGTCGCGGAATCGCTGCTTGCCTCGCGGCACCACCCCGCCACGACCGCGCCCCTGGGAGAACACCCATGACCGGTTTCGAACCGACGACCACGGCACCGCCTTCCGGCGAGACACCCCGCGGCACGGCCGCGGGGTTCACCGCCTATCTCCGTCCCGACCTGACGAGCGGCTTTCTCGTCTTTCTGATCGCCCTGCCGCTCTGCCTCGGCATCTCGCTGGCCAGCGGCTTTCCACCCGTTGCCGGCGTGTTCACGGCGATCGTGGGCGCGATCATCACGAGCTTCATCAGCAACTCCGAACTCACGATCAAGGGCCCGGCCGCCGGCCTGATCGTGATCGTGCTCGGAGCCATGCAGTCGTTCGGTTACACCGCCGGCGCGGACCCCGACGCCGACTTCCGCGCCTACCGGATGGCGATCGCGGTGGGCTGTGCGGCGGGAGTCGTGCAGGTGGCCTTCGGACTGCTGCGGGCCGGGGCCCTCAGCGAGTTCTTCCCCACGGCCGTTGTCCACGGCATGCTCGCCGCGATCGGCTTCATCATCTGCCTCAAGCAGTTGCCGGTCGTGTTCGGCCAGAAGGCGAAGGGCGAGCCGCTGGAGATCCTGCGTGAGCTCCCCGAGAAGATCCTGCACCTCAACCCGGCGATCACGGCGATCGGTTTGGTGAGCCTGGCGATCCTGTTCGGCTGGCCGGCGATCCGGGGCCGGCTCCGGCCCGCCTGGCTGCGGTTCGTGCCGGCGCAGCTTCTCGTGCTCGCCGTCGCCGTGCCCCTCGGTCGCTGGTTTGATCTGGCCAATGAGCACTACTACCGGTTCGCCGGACACGAGTACGCCGTGGGCGAGTCGTTTCTGGTCAGCGTGCCGAGCAACCTCCTCGCGGCGATCACCACGCCCGACTTCTCCGTCTTCACGCGGGACGACACCCGGATCTCGGGACTCTGGTGGGTGGTGATGTTCGCCCTCGTCGGAAGCGTCGAGTCGCTGCTCTCGGCGAAGGCCATCGATCTGCTCGATCCCTGGAAGCGAAAGACCGACATGAACCGCGACCTCCTCGCGGTGGGCGTGGCCAACGTGGCAGCCGCGTCGATCGGCGGCCTTCCGATGATTTCCGAGATCGTCCGCAGCAAGGCGAACATCGACAACGGCGCTCGCACGCGATTTGCCGATTTCTGGCACGGCGTATTCCTGCTGGTGGCGGTGGCTCTGGCGCCCGGGCTGATCCACATGATCCCGCTCTCCGCGCTGGCGGCGATGCTGGTATACACCGGCTTCCGGCTCGCCTCGCCTCGGGAGTTCATCAACGTCTTCAAGATCGGCTCCGAGCAGTTGCTGATTTTCGTGGTGACGCTCGTCGGCGTGCTCGCGACCGACCTCCTCGTCGGCGTGGGCATCGGCATCGCCTTGAAGTTCATCATTCACATGCTCAATGGCGTGCCCATGGGATCGTTCTTCAAGCCGTTCCTCAAGGTCTCGCAGGTGGACGACCAGACGGTGCAGATCGACGCCAGCGGCTCGGCGGTGTTCACCAATTGGATTCCGTTCCGTCGTCAGATCGAGCAACTCGGACTCGTCCAGAACAACAGCGTGATCGTGAACCTTGCCGGCACCACGCTGGTCGATCACAGCGTGATGGAGAAGCTGCACGAACTCTCGCTCGACTTCCAGCAGGCCGGACTGCGGCTCGACATCGTGGGCCTCGATGCCCACCGGCAGACGTCGACGCATCCCCACGCCACCCGCAAGCGGGTGACCGTGCAGATGCGGCGGATCACGGTCGTCGGCCCCGCGACCCGCGAGGCCGCCTTGATCGCCATGGTTCGCGACCGGGGAGCCTCCGGCTACACCGCCGTACCCTGCCAGGGTGGTGGCCGTCGCGACAGCGAGGCTTCCTCCCGGCCGTTGATCCGGTTCGAGACGATCGTCCCCGCCGACATCGCCGGCGGCATCCTCGACGCCCTCCGCGAACCGGCGTTCGTCGCGGAGCGGATGACCGTCTGGATCGAGTCCGTCGACGTGCTCCGGCTGGAGCAGTTCTGATTCCACGGCCTTGCACCAGGAAGCCCAATCGCGTGAGCGATGGGGACGTGTCCAGTTGCTGGAACGACCGCGGTGGTTCGCCACGCCGGAAGATGCACTCGCTCTGCCAGGAAGCCCAATCGCGTGAGCGATGGGGATCGCCCCGTGCGATAATCCCACATGGAGGCTCGTCGTGGTCGGAAGTGGATCAAAGCGAGTGCGGGTGCGATTTGCTGGCGTCGTGCAAGGCGTCGGCTTCCGGCCGTTCATCTGGCGGCGGGCCGTGCGACTGGGTCTCGCCGGCTGGGTGGAGAACGACGCCGCGGGCGTAACCGCAGAAATCGAGGGGGCGGCAGGTTCGGTGCACGCCTTCCTGGATGGCCTCGTCACCGCGGCACCACCGCTGGCAGGCGTGACGCACATCGACGTGCTCGACGTGCCCCCGGATGACCTGGCTCCGCGAGGATTCGCGATCCTCGCAAGCACGGCGGCAGGTCGGCCGACCGCCCACGTTCCGCCCGACATCGCCCCCTGTCCGGCGTGCCTCGCCGAACTCGCCGCCTCGGGCGATCGGCGGCATCGCTATCCCTTCGTGAACTGCACCGACTGCGGGCCGCGGTTCACGATCATCGAGGGCCTCCCCTACGATCGCAACCGTACGACGATGCGTGGCTTCCCCATGTGCCCGCCGTGCGCGGCGGAGTATGGTGATCCTGCCAACCGCCGGTTCCACGCCGAGCCGGTGGCCTGCCCCGCATGCGGTCCGATCGCGTGGTACGCCGAGGTCACCACCGGCCCGATTCCGGTCTCGCGGCCTGACGCGGGCCTGGTTGGCGACGCCGCCATCGGGGCAGCCCGCGACCGGCTCCGCCGCGGCGGCATCGTCGCCATCAAGGGTATCGGCGGCTTTCACCTCGCCTGCGATGCCACGAATGCCACCGCCGTGGCGCTGCTCCGCGAGCGGAAGGGACGAGTCGGAAAGCCGCTCGCAGTGATGGTGGCCGACGTCGGCACGGCGAGCAGGATCGCCGTGGTTGGCGAGCAGGAGCGGCGGTTGCTCGAGGGTCGCGAACGGCCGGTGGTGCTCCTCCGCAGGCAGCCACAGTGTTCGGACGACGGGCCGCGACTCGCCGATGGCGTCGCCCCTGACGTCGACATTGTCGGCGTGATGCTCCCACCAACGCCGCTCCACCACCTGCTCGTCGAAGGTCTGCCCCCCCTGGTGATGACGTCTGGCAACCTCGCCGAGGAGCCGCTCGCCCATGCCGATGCCGACGCGGTCGCAAGGCTTGCGCCGCTCGTCGATGCATTTCTCTTCCACGATCGGCCGATCCACGTGCCGTGCGATGACTCCGTGGTCCGCTGCATCGCCGGCGGGGTGACGCCGATCCGCCGTTCCCGGGGCTATGCGCCCCTGCCGATCCGGCTCGCCGCAGGCGGTCCTGCCGTGCTCGCGGTTGGCGGCGAACTCAAGGCGGCGATCTGCCTGGCCCGCGACGACGTCGCCGTCATGGGCCAGCATGTCGGCGACGTGGCGACCCTGGAAACCCTCGACGCCCTCGACCGCACCGCGGCCCACCTGATGAGCCTGTTCGACGTCGCCCCAGAGGCAGTGGTGGCCGACCTCCACCCTGGCTACCTCTCAGCCGAGTGGGCGGCGCGGTTCGCCGCGAGCCGCGGCCTCCCGCTCCTGCGGGTGCAGCACCACGAGGCTCATGCGGCAGCTCTGCTCGCCGAGCATGGGTATTGCGTTGCCGCGCCCCCGGCCGGCTTCATCGGCATCTGCTTCGACGGCACGGGCTTCGGCCGCGACGGCACGATTCAGGGAGGCGAGTTCCTCGTCGCCGCCGGTGACGGATTTCGCCGCGGCGCCCACCTCCGCACGTTTCCGCTTCCCGGCGGCGATGCTGCCATCCGTCATCCGTGGCGCACGGCCCTCGCCGTCCTGCATGCCGCCGGGATCGAGTGCCACGACAAACTGCCGCCGGCCAGAGCCGCATCGGCCGCGGACCTCGGCATCCTGCGGCAGCAACTCCAGCGCGGTCTCAACTGCCCGACGACCTCCAGCATGGGTCGCTTGTTCGATGCCGTCGCCGCGCTCGTCGGCCTCGCGCCCTCGGTCACCTACGAGGCCGAGGCCGCACTCACGTTCGAGTCGCTGGCGGCAGGAGCCGCGTGGCCCGGTGTCGCAATCGCCCCGTATGCGATCGAGGCCGTCGAAGACGTCGCACCGCTCGTGATCGATTGGCGCAACACGGTTGCGGCGGTCGTGGGCGCGGTGCGCATGGCCGTGCCGACCAGCGACATCGCCGCCGGTTTCCATGCCGCAACCGTTCGGATGATCGTCGACACCTGCACGCTGCTCCGTCGCCGTGGAGCGGGGAGCGTCGTGGGGCTCACTGGCGGCGTGTTTCAAAACGCCCTGATGGTCGAACAGTCGCTCGACGCCCTGCACACCGCCGGCTTCGAGGTTCTCGTCCACCAAGCCGTGCCCCCTAATGATGGCGGCCTCGCGCTCGGCCAGGCGGTTCTCGGCCGGGCGACTCTCATGGGCCAGCACTCCTGATCCTGACGCTTCGACAGCTTCCCTGGCGGAAGCTTCATGGAGTGGCAGGCTCATGGTCGTGCGGGTAGGATGCTCCTCGATCGGGGGACGTGTATGCGAGTGGCGATCGTCCACATGCTGAGCCTTGTCGCGGTGGTGGCTGGTGCGGCCGCCGAGGGTGACATGCGCGATCCCGGAGACGTCGTGGAAAACTCAATCGGCATGAAGCTGGTGAGGATCCCGGAGGGTGAGTTCTCCATGGGGTCTCACGATTACGAGACGCCGGCCCATCGCGTCAGGATCACCAAGTCGTTCCTGCTGGGCCAGACGGAGGTCACCCAGCGGCAGTGGGAACGGGTGATGGGGAATGCGAAGCCGTGGCAAGGGGCGACGCACATCACGGAGGGCCGCGATGTTCCCGTGACGTGGGTCAACTGGAACGAGGCGGTGGGCTTCTGCGAGGAACTCACCGTTCAGGAGCGGCGGGAAGGCTGCCTGCCGTCCGAACGATCGTATCGGCTGCCCACGGAAGCCGAGTGGGAGTATGCCTGCCGGGCGGGCACGAAGAGTCGGTACTCGTTCGGCAACGACGAGGAACTCCTCGGCGACCACGCCTGGTTCATCGAAAACACGGCGTTCCGTGATCGAAACCACCCGCAGGCGGTCGGCCGAAAGCGGCCGAACGCGTGGAACCTCTACGACATGCACGGCAACGTCGCCGAGTGGTGTAGCGACTGGTATGACCGCGACTATTACGACTCGTCACCAACGGACGACCCACCGGGCCCGCTTGCAGCCCGATCGTATCGCGTGATCCGCGGAGGCAACTGGCACGGCTATCCGGCCGACTGCCGGTCGGCCTTCCGCCTCTACATCTCCCCCGCGAACAGCAACTGCTACGTCGGGTTTCGCGTGGTCTGCGAAGTGGAGTGAGCGGAATCGCCGTCCGCGTCAGGTTTCGAAGCGGATCCGGCGATTCGCAGGCATCCGCAGGGCAAATTTGGCCGGGTTCGAGGCGGCATCGAGGATCGACGCTCCGGTGGGCAGCGTCAGCGAGTCTGAAACCACGAGCCAACTGCCGGCTCGCATCGCGTCCTCCGCCTTCACGGTGTAGGCGAACGTGAGCACCGTCGTGTCCGAGCCGGCCTCGTAGGCCGCCTCCACCGTTCGCGCCCGTCCTCCGCCGAGCGACAGGCGAATACTTGGCACGCCGGCCACCCGGACGGGTTCAGAAGAGGTGACGCGGAAGCGGATCACGGTGCCGGCACGATAGGTGCCGCTGGCGGGCGCATCGAGCAGGCCGACCGCGACCGGTCGCGTGGTATCGATCTGCACGCCAGGCAGGACGGCCCCCGGGTGCGGCAGGGCCGGAGCGAGCCGCATGCCCCCCGCCGTGATTCCGAACGACTTCTTCGTCTGCCCCACGGCGCTTCTGACGGCGATGCCGCCGCTGAGGTCGGTGGACCGAACCTGATAGGTGAACGTCAGCCGCATCGTGCCGCCCCCGGCGGCATAGGTCGCGGAGCGGTCCACGCCGCCGACCCGAATCGGGAGTTCCGGCTTGCCCGCGACTGCCGCCGGCCGCGACAGGGCGAGCGTGAACTGCAGGGTGGCGCCAGGGCCATACACGCCACCGCTGGGCCCGATGACATCCTCGACCACCAGCGGCTCGTTGGGATCATCGACGATCGTGATGGTGAGCGGCTGCTCGCTGATGATGCCCGTGGCCTCGGTCGATCGCACCCGAATCGTGTAGCTGGTGCGGGCTTCGAAGTTGAACCTCCCGACGGCCTTGAGGCGGTCGCCCTCGATCGCGAACAAGGCGTTGTCGGCTCCGCCCTCGCCGGATACGAGTTGATAGGTGAAGGTCGCACCGTAGCTCCAGCCGCGGGTGCCGAGAATGCCGACGAGCGTCCCAGGGACGCTGTTCTCCCGAAGGCTCGTGGCGGTGGCGAACACCTCCCGTTGCTCGGGCGCGATGCTCGCGAAGAAGCGACTGAAACGGACTCCGTCTCTTCTCGTCGCCAGGCCCACGCCCCCATCCCCCAGCGATTCGCCGAAGTCGTGCGTGAAAAACGGCCGTTCGGCGAGCCGCGCCGTCACGCTCGTGCCGGACACGCGAACCGTCACCTGCTGGGCCGTGCGGGCGTCGAAGCCGTGTGCGACCGAAACCTCGTCCTGCCATCCCGCCGGCGTTCGCCTGCCTGCAACCAGCGTGCCGGCCCCCGCCCGGAGGCCGACGTATTTGAAGGTGTCGGGGCCGACGACATCGAAGATCAGGAAACCATTGCCCACCGGCGTGTCGAGCCCGATCGACGCCCCGATCTCGTAGCTCGGCGGCAGCGTGGTTCCCATGGAAAACATCGAGACGGCGTCGCCGGGTTGCTGGCCGCGCATGCCCGCATAACCGCCGGAGCCGTCGAGGGTCCAGTTGCCCGCCCGTGGCACAAACTGGCTTCCGAGGCTGGCGTCGAACATCTCGACGAACGCGGTCGAACCCACGTACCGGGCGGTGTAGGTGACGTCCGTGGCGGGAACCGCGACCACCTGTGTCGACGGTCCGCCGTGCGCCCAGCCGATGAACCGGTAGAAGCCGACCGTCGTCGCCTGAAACGCAGCCGCGGAGATTGCCTGCCGGATGCCGACGATGCTCGTCCTGGAAAACGGTGCCGGCTGCGGTTCGCCCCCGAGGCCGACGCCCAGCCCCACGGGATCGCTCTGCAACGACACCACACTCGTCCGTGGATGCAGATCGACCGAAGAGGTGCCCAGCAGCCCGGTGACGGGGTCGCGGGCGGCGACCGTGAGCCGAATGGTCACGTCGGTGCGGGTGTAGGGCGTCTCGTCCGGGATGACGAACGAACCGCTCGTCCCGATCGTCGGCGGCACGATCGGCCGGCTGATCGCACCGTGGAGCATGTCGACCCGCCAGCTCACCGCGTCGTTCGGGAGGCCGCCGGTCTCGGGATCGGTCGCCACGGCCGCGAAGGCCATGGACTCGCCGCCCGTGAACAGATGGGCGGTGGCGGGGTTCAGGATCGTCACCGTCGGAATCTGGTTGGTCACGACCGTGAGCGTCGCCGGCTGGCTGGTGACCGACCCGTGCGGATTCGACACGATCACACGATACCGTGACCCCGAATCAGCGATTGCCACGCCGCGCACCTTCCAAACCGCCGCCGTCGCTCCAGGAATGTCCGTGAAGTTCTCGCTGCCCGCCGCGGCCCGCTGCCAACGGTACGCCAGCTGCCCGTCCCCCGTGGCCGTGACCGAGAACCTTGCCCTCAGGCCGATGCTGGTCGTCGCGTCCTGCGGCGGCGCCGAGATCGCCGGGGAAAGATCGCCGGTGTAGCTGATGCGGCTCACCGACATCCCGTTGCCCCAGGCGAGGTAGTACAGGTTTCCGTCGGGCCCCACGTCGATGTCGAGCGGCATCTCGTTGAGCTGCGTGGCGAACATCGTGCTCGTGCCCGTCGCGGGATCGAGCGTGGCCATCCAGGCGTTGTTGAAGTCGGCGAAGAAGTAGCGGCCCACGTAGGACACCGGCAGGGCGACGACTGCCGGGTCGTAGAACGTGCTGCCTGCGATGCACGCCGCCCCCTTCTCGGTCGCGATGTGCCCGTACGCATAGAGCGGAGCGTCGAACCGTGGGTCGGTCGTGGGGCCCTCGGCGAGCGGCCAGCCATAGTTCGCACCCGGCCGACCGACGTTGATCTCCTCGTAGCTGTTCTGGCCGACGTCGTTGATCAGGATTCTGCCGGTGCCGGGCTGGACGGCGAACGTGAACGGGTTGCGGAGGCCGTAGGTCCAGATGGCGCGGTTGTTGCCCGTGGCCGTGGCGAAGAAGGGATTGTCCTCCGGGATCGAGCCATCCTTTCCGATCCGCAGGATCTTGCCGTGGAGGCTGCCGAGGCTCTGGGCGTTGGCGGGCGTCGTGTTCTCCCCCGTGGAGATGTACAGCTTGCCGTCGATGCCGAACTGCATGGCGCCGCCGATGTGGTAGTTGCCCGTGGGGCCGGGCGGGTTGACGTTGTCGAGCTCGAAGATCGTGGTCCGGCTCTCCTTCACGGCGACGTCGCCGCTGGCGGTGAACCGCTCGATGAGATTTCGTGCGGGCGTGCCCTTGGCGATGTAGTTGACGTACACGTAGCCGTTGGAGGTGAAATCAGGATCAAGGGCGATCCCACAGAGCCCGTATTCGTAACTCGTCTCGGCGTCGACGAACGCGAATAACTTCGGCAGCGGCGTGCCGTCCTTGATCACCCGCACGCCGCCCCCCTTCTGGGCGACGAAGATCCGCCCGTCCGCAGCGATCGCCATGGCGGTCGGATACGACAGCCCGCTGGCGACGAGATCCTCGCGAAACCCTGCGGGCAGCACGGCGAGCAACTTCCTTTGCTCCAGCATCTCCAGACCAAACTGCCGCTGTCCCGGCTCCCTGGACCGCTTTCTTCGTGGCAGGATCGGCATGGTGGAGAAACCTGAGGGAGTGGGAACACCGTCGAATCTGGTGGGCCAATACTACGCTGCCCGCCAGCACCGCCGGCCTGACTGGCCGGCTGCACTGCTCGAATTCCTCGGCTTTTTATGGGGGGAAACTCGCCTTTTCGCACCGTCGACGGTCTGGCACACTCCCGCCCCCCCCGGAGATTTGGGGGCCGCACCGCGCGGAGACACGAGGGCAGATTCAATGCCGAGTTCCCTGAAGCTCTATCTCAAGCACGTTGAAAAATCGATTCGCAGCCGGATGCCGTCCCGGGCGCGAGAGGCGCTCCGCCCGTTCCTCTCGACCTCGCGACGGCCTAAACCGCTGTGGGTCTCCACGCCTGCGCCTACTGCAGTCCGCCCTCCCCGGCCGGCGCCATCGCACGCCGAGTTTCAGCCGGGACTCGTCTCCGTGATCATTCCCATCCACGACCGCACGCACGAACTCCGCGAGGCGATCGAGTCGGTGCGGCGGCAGTCGTACACGAACTGGGAACTGATTCTGGTCACCGACGGCTCACCGCCGGCAACGATGCAGGTGGTCGATGCCTATCGCGACGACCACCGTATCCGAATCTACTCGTACCTCGACAAGTCCGGCACGGCCGTTCGCGGCCGCAACCGCGGCATCAAGGAGGCGCGGGGGGAATACGTCGCCTTCCTCGACAGCGACGACATCGCCGCCCCCGATCGGCTGGCCATCTCCGTCCGTGAGATGGAGCGCGGAGGATACGACGTCGTCTACGGGGCCTGGACGGCGAAGATCGACGGCTCCCGACGATTCGACGACCTCCGGGACGGACAGCTCGTCACCAGTCCGCCGTGTGACCTGCAGATGCTGGAACGCATCTGCGTGCCCTGTCAGAGCACCGTCATGGTGCGGCGGCACGCGCTGCTCGATGTCGGCGGCCTCAAGACGGAGATGCGCTACCGGGAGGACCACGAGCTCTGGATGCGGCTCGCCTACTTCGGCTACCGCTTTGGGGCGATTTCCGAGAACCTCGTGCATCTGCGGCTCCATGCCGGCAACAACGAACTCAACTTCAAGCACGACGATGGCCACTGGGAGCGGCAGGCCAAGGCGACCTACCGCCGCAAGACGACGCTGATGCCGACGATCGCCTACCTGATCCCAGGAACCGGCATCTCCGGCGGCATCGCCGTGATCCTCGAGCACGTCAATCGACTGCGACGAGCCGGCTATGACGTTTTCATGATCAGCCAGGACAACAAGGACTCCATTTCCTGGTGGCCCGGCAACGAGGTGCCGATCATCCCGTTCGACACCCCCCACCGCTATCTCCTCGAGGGCATCGACACGCTGGTGGCCACCGGCTGGACGACGGTGCGGATGCTCGATCACTTCACGGCGGGACGGAAACTCTACTTCGTGCAGTCCGACGAGCGCCGGTTCGACGACAGCCCGGAGTTCAAGCGCGAGGTCCACGAGACCTACCTGCGGCGCGACATCGAATACGTGACGATGGCGGGGTGGATCTGCCGCTGGCTGAAGCAGGAGTTCGGCCACAACTGCGACTATGTGCCCAACGGTCTCGACGCGCACCGCTTCCACGACGTGCAACCGCTCGAGCCGAAGGGTCGGAAGCTGCGGATCCTCCTCGAAGGACCCATCGTCATCCCGTTCAAGGGCATGGCCGAGGCGGCCGCCGCCGTCGCCGGCTGCAACGACTGCGAGATCTGGATCGTGTCGTCGGCCGGGCGGCCGCAGCCGGGGTGGCGGTGCGACCGCTTCTTCGAGGCCGTGCCGCATGGCGAGATGGCCGCGATCTACGCCAGCTGCGACATCCTCCTGAAGATGTCGCGGGTCGAGAGCTTCAGCTACCCGCCGCTGGAGATGATGGCCACCGGCGGCAGCGTGGTCGTCCACGAGGTGACCGGACTCGATGAATACGCCGTCGACGAGGAGAACTGCCTGATCGTTTCCGATGTGGCATCGGCGCGGAAGGCGATCCGCCGGCTCGTCGACGATCCCGCCCTGCGGGCACGGCTCGGGGCTGCCGGCCGGGAGACCGCCGATGGCATGGGCTGGGATCGATCGATGCCCAGCCTGCTGCGGGTCGTTGGCGGCGGGGCAGTGGCGCCCGTCCTGTCGCGGGCAGCCTGAGCAGGGCCGAGACCATGATCGACGTCCAGGAACAACCTCGCATGCCCTCGCTTGGCGAACTGGTGACGCGGGCGAACCTCTACGAGCCGCACACCCAGGAACTGCTTCGCCAGCTGTCGCTCGAGGGCCGTGAGGCCGTGGCGCTCGCCACCGGCACGATGGTGCAGTACTACGGCGACGAGGTGACGGCCGTCCGTGAGGCCGAGGAAGCAGCAGTGCTCCGGGCGATGCCGCCCGGGTACGCGATCGAGCAGCTCAACGGGCTCAACGTCGGCTGCGGCGACCGTTCCGTCCATTCCACGCTCCTCGGCATCGACGCCCACCGAGGCACCTGGTCGATGGGTGGTGGAGCGGCCTCCTTCACGTCGCTGGCGCACCTCCGCGGCTGGGCCGGCGACCTGCCGTTCAAGCCGTCGTCGATGGACTTCATCGTCGCCCTCCACGTTCTCGAGCACGAGCCGGATCCTGTGGCCACCATGCTGCACTGGCTTGACGTGGTGAAGCCCGGCGGCGGCGTTGGAATCGTCGTGCCCGACTGGCGTTACACCTGGGACGCCCGCACCGACCGGCACCCCTGGAGCCATCGCTGGAACCCGACACCCGACCTCCTGCGGTCGCTGCACGCGCGACACTGGTCCGCGGTCGCGACGCTCGAACACATCGGCACGATTCCGTACAAGCTGTCGTTCGACGTCGTTCTGCGGAAGCACGGACCGTTCGCCGCGTTCGACGCCCGCTCGCTCGAGAGACGCCCCACCGGTTACGAGCTTCACTGCCGCAATGCCTTCGTGCAGGAGGAGGCCGCATGACGACACTGCTGCCCAATGTCGAAGGGGCCCGTCCGCTGGTGATCACCGGCATGCACCGGTCGGGCACGTCGCTGCTGGCCTCGCTGTTCGCTGGCGCCGGCGTGAACGTCGGTTCCCGGCTGATGGGCGCCTCCCGCGGCAACGACCGCGGCCACTGGGAGGATCTCGACTTCTACGAGTTCCACGCCCGCGCGCTCGAGGCCAATGGGGTCGGGCCGGAGGGCTTCGCCTGCGCCGACGAACTCCTCGTGCCGCCGGCCATGCGCGACGATGCCGCCCGGGTCGTCGCCGGCAAGGCCGCAGCCCAGGCACCCTGGGGATGGAAAGACCCGCGGACCACCCTGTTCCTCGACTTCTGGCAGAGCCTGCTGCCCGAGGCGGCGTACGTCTTCGTGTTCCGCAGTCCCTGGGAGGTCGCCGACTCACTGTTCCGCCGCGGCGACGCGATCTTCCTCCGGCATCCGGCGTTCGCCGTGCGGGTCTGGCATCACTACAACCGCCGCATCGTCGACTTCTACAAAGCGCATCGATCCCGGTGCGTCTTGAAGGACGTGACCCAGGTCGCTGCGAATCCGGCCGCGGTGTTCGCCGAGGTGCGAGATCACCTCGGCGTGCAGGTCGGCGAGCCGCCCGCGCGGTTCGAGGAACCGCTTCTCCAGCGGGATGACGGCAGACTCCGGCGGGAGGTCGTGGCGGCGTTTCAGCCCGAGGCGGTGGCGCTCTACACGGAGATGCGGAGGCTTGCCGGCCTCGACGAGTCGCCCGTGGATGTGCCGACGCCGTGCGACGCGGCGACCATGGCCGAACACGCCATCGTGGAGTGGTCTCGAGCAGCCGCCGCTGCCGATCAGGCCCGCGCGGCTGCCGAAGCCCGGCTCGCCGCCGAGGTCAACGCCCGCGTTGCCGAACTCGATCGGGAGAAGCGGGCTGCCGAAGGCAAGGTGCGGGAGTTGCACGTGCTCGTCAACGAACTTGCCCTCCAGATCCAGCGGCTGGCTCTCGGTGGTTCAGCGGTCGGGTCCCACGACCGGCACGCCGCCTGAAGGCCACGAGGCCGTCGGCTCACGTCGTCGCGTCTGCCTGACGTGCGCCATCGCCATCCTCCGCCCGGCGAGATACGCGAGCCACTCTTCGAGCCCCGCCCCCGTCTTCGCCGAGGTCTCGAACACCCGCATACCCGGCCGTACTATCTCGATGTTGGCCAGGGACTTTGCGCGATCGAAGTCGCAAGCCTCCGCGAGGTCGATCTTCGTGATCGCGGCCACGTCGGCCGTGTTGAAGAGCCCGGGATACTTCAGCGGCTTGTCCTCGCCTTCGGTCACCGAGAGCAGTGCGAGGCGAACCGACTCGCCGAGGTCCCAGCTCGTGGGGCAGACGAGGTTGCCGACGTTCTCGATGAAGAGGTAGCGAAGCGTCGCGAGGTCCCAGCCCTCGAGGTGCTTCTCCACCATGTCGGCCTCGAGGTGGCAGAGGCCGTGGGTCATGATCTGCCGAACGGGAGCTCCGCTTTCGGCCAGCCGCCGCGCGTCGTTGTCCGTCTCGAGATCACCCACCACCGCCGCGCAGGGTTCGCCGCGGGCCAGGAGCCTCGCAAGCGTCTGCTTCAGAAACGCCGTCTTGCCGGTGCCGGGACTCGACACCATGTTGACCACGAGCACGCCGGCCTGAACGAACCGCTCCCGCATTTCACGGGCGAGTTCGTCGTTCTTCTTCAGGATCTTCGTGCGGACCTCGAGGATCCGGGGCTCGGTCATGCTGGCGTTCTCCGGTGGCCTGAAAGTGAAGCCCACCGTCCGTTGGTCGGCTCCGCCAGCCGGCCTTGCAGCAAAGCAGTTGCACGCGGCATGCCGGGGCCGTCGTGCGGTCGGCGTCGTTCCCGCTCTTCGATAAGGGGCCGCATCGCCTCAGGATACGCTCTGTCAGGCCGACGTACCACGCAGACCACCGCCCCCTCAGCCCGGCGATACCGGCCCGGCTGTCGTATCAATCGGCGCCGTGCCGTCGGCCAACTCAATCGATTCGAGGTCGAGTTCCCGGCCTGCCCGGATGTCGCCGCTTGGGGTGCCGCACTCGGGGCATGCGAACTTCTGAATGCCGGGGAGCGCGACCTCCCGGCCGCAGGCCGCGCACCAGACCATCACCGGCACGGTCACGATCCGGAGTTCGGCGTCGGCGAGAGGTGTCCCCTCCCGAGCGAGGTTGAAACTGAACCGCAGGGCATCTTCGTGGACGCACGACAGCGCCCCGATCTTCAGCGTGACGGCGGCCACCCGCCCGCCCCCGGCGGCGCACACCTGCTCGCCCACGAGTTCGACAACCCGGCTCGCGATCGAGAGTTCGTGCACGATGAAGACCCGAACACGGCGACAGGCACTTTTCGCCCGTCAGCCCGCGGCAATGATTCGCCGCCGACGGCGTGAAGTCTAGTGAGTCGGCGTGCCGGGCGTTGAAAACCCGTCGGAAAAGGGGTTTGGCTCGACCGAGGCGGCACGTGGCTCCAACTCCGACTGGATGTGATCGACCAGGGCAAGATCGCCACCTACCAGGTGGTCACGCCCGCCGCCTGGAACATCGGCCCGCTGGATGCCACGATGGTGCACGGCCCGCAGGAGCGGGCCACGTGGCCCGCTCCTGCGATTTCTGCCTCGTCTGCACCGTGCATACCCACCATGGCAAGACCGGCCGTGAAGTGTCGACGTTTTGCATCGGCGAAATGAGGTGAGCCGTGCGAGTGCTCGTGATCGGCTGCGGCAACCTGCTCCGCGGCGATGATGCCGCCGGGCCGATGCTCGTGCGGCGGATGTGGGACCGCGGCCTCCCCGACGGGGTGCGGTGCGTTGACGGTGGCACCGGCGGCATGGACGTGGTCTTCCAGATGCGGGGCGTGCGGCAGGTGATCCTCGTCGATGCCTGCTCGTCGGGCAGCGAGCCGGGCACGCTCTTCGAGGTGCCGGGCCACGAGGTCGAGAACATCGCCCCGCTCACCGGCATCAACCTCCACGCCTTCCGCTGGGACCATGCGATCGCCTTCGGCCGCTGGCTGCTCAAGGACGACTATCCCGAGAACGTCACCGCGTATCTCATCGAGGGGGAGCGATACGAAATCGGCGAAGGCCTGTCGCCGGCGGTGGACAAGGCGGTCGATCGGCTCGTCGATCTGCTGCTCGAGAAACTTGGGCCGGAACCCGCGGAGGCCGCCGGGCGCATGATGCACGACCTGAACCGTTCCCCAGCCGCCTCCCCCGCACCGGAGACGGAGCCACCCGCTGACGTGGTTCAGATCCCGTTGCCGAGCGAGACGAATGGCTGGTGCTCCGGGCCGACGGTCGACGACGTGACGGCCGAGAGGCCGATCGCGTTCGAAGGAGGAGGGGCCAAGATCCTGGTGCTCCGCGTGAAGGACGAACTCCGGGCCTTCCGCAATGCCTGCGGCCACGTTGGCCTCCCGCTGGAGCGGGCCCTGTGCGATGTCGAGGCTGGCACGATCACCTGTCCGTGGCACGGCTTCCGTTTCGACTCCGACACCGGCGAGTGCCTCTCGGCCCCGCAGTGCCAACTTGAGCCGTTTCCACTGCGGGTCACGGCAGGCGTGGTCTGGGTGAAGCCGTCATGATCCTGCGGCCGTGCATGCCGGCTGTCCTCCCGCCTGCTGGCTCGGCGGCCGCCAGTTCCCCAGCCGTGGCGGTGATCGGCCAGGAAAACGTCGATGCCAGCGGCGAGAATCACTGGAGGACCGTGGCCACCGACGCGCTCTGCTGGCCGCACGGCGTGTGCGGTCACGGCGACCGGCTGGCGGTGTCCGATTCGGGTAGCAATCGCGTGCTGCTCTGGCAGCGAGGAGGTGGCTGATGTGCCTGGCCATTCCGGGACTCGTCGAGTCGATCCGCGACGAACACGGTACCCGGATGGGCCGTGTCAACTTCGGCGGCGTCGTCAAGGATGTCTGCCTCGCGTATCTGCCCGACATCGCGGTGGGCGACTACACGATCGTCCACGTGGGCTTCGCGATCTCGAGGATCGACGAGGCGTCGGCCCTGGCTACCTTGCAGACGTTCGAGGACCTTGGGCTCCTCGACGAGGGGCTCGCCGAACTGCAGGAGGGCGAGGTCGCCGACCAGCCGCAACGATGAAGCATCTCGCCGAATACCGCGACGCGGAGAAGGCGAAGCGGCTCGCTGCCGAGATCAACCGGGTGGCGACACGGCCATGGGCGATCATGGAGGTTTGCGGCGGGCAGACCCACTCGATCATCAGGAACGGCGTGGACCAACTCCTCCCGCCCGTAGTCGAACTGATCCACGGCCCCGGCTGCCCGGTCTGCGTGACGCCGCTGGAGACGATCGATCGGGCGCTCGCAATCGCGGCGAAGCCCGGCGTGATCTTCTGCTCGTTCGGCGACATGCTCCGGGTGCCCGGATCACGAGACAACCTCTTCGCGGTGAAGGCCGCCGGAGCCGACGTCCGCGTCGTCTACTCGCCGCTCGACGCCGTCAAGGTGGCGCACGCGCATCCAGATCGCGAGGTCGTGTTCCTCGCCATTGGCTTCGAAACCACGGCTCCGGCAAACGCGATGGCGGTGAAGCTCGCCAGACAGCAGGGCCTGACAAACTTTTCGATGCTCGTCTCACACGTCCTCGTGCCCCCGGCCATCGAAACGCTCATGCGATCGCCCGGCAATCGCGTGAACGCGTTTCTTGCGGCGGGCCACGTCTGCAGCGTGATGGGCACCTGGCAGTATCCACCGCTCGCCGAGCGGTTCGGCGTGCCGATCGTGGTCACGGGCTTCGAGCCCCTCGACCTTCTCGAGGGAATCCGTCGGACGGTGGTGCAACTCGAGCAGGGTCGCCACGAGGTGGAAAACGCCTACGCCCGCGTCGTCACGGAGCGGGGCAACGAGTCGGCCCAGGCCGTGCTCGCGGAGGTTTTCGCCCCGGTGGACCGGGCCTGGCGGGGGATCGGCGTCATCCCGGCGAGCGGCTGGCGACTCGCCGATGCCTATCGAGACTTCGACGCCGAGATCCGCTTCGCGGTGGCCGGCGTGACGGCCGTGGAGTCACCGCTCTGCAGAAGTGGCGACGTCTTGAGGGGCACGCTCAAGCCCAACCAATGCCCGGCCTTCGGGAAGGAGTGCACGCCGCGGACGCCCTTGGGCGCGACGATGGTTTCGAACGAGGGAGCGTGCGCCGCCTACTACCACTTCGGGCGCTTCACGTGAACCAGCGATGCGGTGCCAGCCGCAGGGCTCGCTGACGTCGCGAGCCGCAGGCACCTCACCGAGACGCCCGTCGCTTGAGGAAGGTCAGGGCGGCCGCAGCGGCCCCGCAGGCGAGCGGAAACGCGAGACCGATCCGGCAGGCGAGCGTCGTCGACTCCAGAAGCGGGACGTCGGCGACGAGGGCCCCACGGACGTGCAGCGGGAGGGACGCCGTCACCTCACCCGTCGGCGAGATCACGCATGTCTCACCGGTGGCGGCGCAGCGCAGGAGGCTGCGGCGGCATTCGACGGCCCGCAGTTGCGACAGCAGACGGTGCTGGGCCAGCGTCAGGGGCTCCGTGAACGCCGAGCCGTTGATCAGTGACACCAGCACGTTTGCCGACCCGTGCACCAGCGACCGAGCGGCGCCGGGAATCATGTCTTCGTAGCAGAGCATGACGCCCAGTCGCGGCCCCTGATCCCACGTGAGCACGCGGGCCTCGGCGCCGGCTGTGAACTCGTCCTGCATCGCGAAATGAAGCCGGACATCCGGGTAGAAGTCGCTGCCTGGCACATACTCGCCGAACGGCATCAGATGCCGCTTGTGGTAGCAGCCGAGGATGGTCTCCGACGTGTCGATAAGGATCGCCGACTGGTGCAGGGCTCGAGGCTTTTCGGGATGACCCGTGTAGATCTTGCCGCCGAAGAGGAGTGGACAGGCGGGGTTCTCCAGCGGCCGCATGCCCTTGTTGGGCGGACGGGAGAGGTCCGCGACACGGCCGGAGTCGGCGAGCGAATCGAGGCTGGCGTCGTACGAGCCACCGCTGCATTCGGGCCAGCAGACGAGGTCGATCGCGCCGCCGGCTCCTCGCGATTCCCGAGTGGTGATGGTCCGCAGCGAGTCGATCCCTCCCTCGTCCTCCGGATTCGCCTGCACGAGCGCCACCGTGAGCGTCGGTGCCGACTCGCTCTCCGTCCCCCAGAAGGCCATGGCTCCGACGCCGTAGGCGAGATTGACGAGGCACACGGCCACTGCAATCAGGCTCGCCGGCGGGCCGGCCACCGCAGCCCAGTCACGCCGCCCATCGGACCGCGTAACCCGCGGGATCACCTGGGCGAGCCAGGCCAGCGTCCCTGCATGGGCGAAGATGACGAACGTGGTGACCTCCGGGCCGAGGAGATCGACCGACTGGACGAGGACCGGCCACGCGATCTGCGCATACCCGAGTTTCCAGGGAAACACTGCTGGCAGGAGGGCCTCCAGGGACGTCGCCAGCAGGGCGGCCGGTAGCCAGGCCCGAAGCGGATCGGCCGTGATCCGCGAAGCGAACCAGAAGGGGACGGCGAGGCGCACGGCGTCCCAGAGCACGATCGGGGCGGTGGCGAACAGGCCGACGTGTGGTTCCGCATTCATCGCATATGCCAACACCTGCGGTGCCCAGTGGAAGGCGATGGCAAGCGCCGTGGCGGCGGTCAGCAGGGTCCAGAGTTCACCCCACCAACCGCGGATGCGTCCGACCATCAGCAGCGCGGCCGCCAGCCCAACCCACTCGCACCAGACCAGCCGCTGGTCGATCCACGGACTGGCGACGAACACGGCGATCGACACGGCCGCCAGCGGTGCGGCCAGGATGCCCGACATCGCGAGCCCGCCGACCTGCAGGGCTGGCTCGAGGCACGGTGCCGATGCATCCGCTCCGCGGCGGCGATGATCATCGGCCGGTGGAAGCCACAGACGCTTCCACCGGCCGACCGCATGGGAAAAGGTCATGAATGACGCTTTCCTCGATCCGTTAGTACTTCGGGACGATGTTCACGCTCGGGCCATTCGTGATCTTGGCGTAGGCGATCTTTCCCTTGCCGACGGAGTAGCCCACCGTGTCATCGGGCGGCGGCAGGACTCCCGACGGCGGCACGCTCGCCGCATCGATGACGGCGATCATGCCCTTCCCGGACGGAACCGGGTAGAAGATCGCGCCGCTGTTGGCGGGCCGCATGATGGCCCCGAGTCGCTTGGCGTCGTTCACGGTGACCGGCGGTGCGAGCCCCTGCGGGATCACCACCACGTAGGTGTTCGTCGCTCCCACGTTCTGGATCTTGACGTTGGCGGTCTTCTTGACGCCGACCGCGCCGGATGTGCCTCCGGCTTGGGCCGGAGCGGCCACTACGGCGGCCAACGCCGCGAGCGCGAGAGTCGAGAGAATATGCCTGCGAATCATGGAGTTACCCCTTCGGTGAAAGAACGGAAACAAAACGTCCTGACACGAAGCGGCTTCGTGTCAGGCCTCGATCACCGCGGTCCATCACGCGAGCGACCGCACCACGCGGACGCTCGTAGCCGGGCGGGTCGATCGACGCCTCAACCGTCCGGCGGCGAGGTGATGGCTTCGCCTCCGTTCCGGGTGCAGAGTGCCGAAAGAACCGCCGGATCCATAGAGTCGCTGAGGAACGTCACGCGGCCGTCGCCGCAGGCCGCCTGCGCGCCGCCCACGTGGTGGCTCGTGATGTCGCTGCCCAGGGCGTTGACGAACGCCGCGCTCTGGGCGAAGCAGTTGATGCGGGCCCAGCGACCAGTCGCGTCCGGATCGTGGTCCGGTGCGGTCGCATTTCCGCGATCGATCGCCTCGGCCACGAGCAGCGTGCGGCTCAGCCCGTCCGTCGCATCCGCCGCAGTGGAGGCCCGATGCTCGCCGTCGTCGGCGAACAGCATGCCGTTGGAGAGCCCCTCGGCTCCGAGGAACGGCACGCCCGCCGACATGATCCAGGAGCCGGAGATCCCTGCGTAGTCAGCTTTTCCCGCTGCCATGACGATGCCGCTTGGGCACACGTACGTCGCCACGGCCTGACGGCCGGCGATGTCGTTGCCTCCAGCGGCGTTCCAGAGTTTCGTGTAATCGATCCGGTCCGAAATCCGTCCCTCTTCGATGTAGGGCAGGATGAACGACGACCAGGCATGCTCGGTGCCATTCGAGGCGGCGTTGCCGCGTGGCAGCAGGTCGTAGCCCGCCGGAAAGCGTCGGCGGGCCGATTCGTATGCACACAGCCCCAGAGCGGTCTGGCGAATGTTGGTCGCGCAGCGGGTCTTGCGAGACAGTTCCCGCGCGTGGTGCACCGCCGGCAAGAGGAGGCCGATCAGCGTGCCGATGATCGCGAGCACCGCGAGCAGTTCGACCAAGGTAAAGGCTCGCCGACCGACCGTGAAGCGGCCTTCGACCGGGCGCGGGGCGAGCAGGTGTGCAGCGGTCATCGGGGCTGGAACCAGTGGGGCTGGCGGCCTGCCGATGAACATCCCCGTGCGGGGTCCGCGGTCATGCGAGGGCTGCGAACCCTACGCGGTCAGCCGCCAAAGTCAAAAGCCGGCCCGATGACGCGGTTTTCCAGGGGCCCCGCTGAGGTTCACGGGATGGACATCTCGCCCCCGACGGCGTGGCTCTCCCGGCACGTCAGTGCTTGGCGGCCTTGTCGTCCGGCTTCTGCACCTGCACGAGTTCCCACTCGTGCACGGCGTTACCGCTCTTCATGGTCACGTCGCTCGGGGTCCTCATCAGGGCGTCGAGCGTGGTCTCGAACGTCGCGCCGCCCTTGGCGCCGACCTTCCACGTCGCCTTGCGTGTCTCCCGATCGATCGAGCCGCCCACGGGCTTCGTGGTATCGGTGATCGAGTCGTAGTAGTTGCCCTTCAGTTCGCCCTGCTTGCTCACGGCGAGCTGCTGGTAGACGTGGGCCTGCGCCGCCTTGGGACCCGTCGCATAGACGCCCAGCGGCATCCACTCCAGGTCGGACGGCGGCGACGCCGCGTCGGCAGCGACTGCAGTGCTCGTTGCGGCCCTCGCTGTGCCTGCGGCCGAAACCGGATACCCGAGCCAGTTTGTGAGCCCGGCCACGCCGGCCGCCGCCCAGAGATCCGCATGCGGGTGGGTGTACTGCCAGGCGCCGGGATGCTCGCTGTACCAGGCTGGCGTGAATGGTTGCGTGCGGCCCTCCATCGCGGTCTGGAACGAACTCTGGGCTGACTCGGCGCGACTCTTGGCCGTCGCCGGGTCGGCTGCCGGCTTCGTGGCCGCTCCGGCCGCTGGCCTGGTGTTGAGAAAGCCCTCGACGTCGCGACTGCCGGGCGCAGGACGGTTTGCTGCTCCTCCGTCGATCGCCCGCCCCGGCGTGGCCGGATCACGGGGCGGAGCGATCCCGCCACCGCTCGGCCCAGGGGCCGGCCTTGGTGCGGCTCCCGGCCCGCCGCGTCCGCCGGCAGCCGGTTCGGGACCCGAACGGCTACCGCCGCCTCCCGGGCGGGCAAACGTCTCAATCGGCACGAGGAGGGACGCACACGCAACTGCGGCGCAGCACGCCCTGATCGCGACGGTACGACACTTCGGGGATCGCATCGCACACCTCTTCGAAGATTCCTCGGGACAGGCGGCTGGCCTGCTTCTGAGACGAGTTGTCGCCAATTCACTCCCAGGAGACAAATGCCTTTGCCGGGCTCCGCGAATCGCGACAGGGGGAACTTCTCCGCAACCGGATGTCGGACTCATCGCCTTCGTGCTGACGTACAATGCAGTGCTGAGGTTTCTCAGGCTGGGGTTTCCCAGCTGGCCCGGTCCCCTCCGCGGCGTGCGCCGTGCCCACTCCCGACTTCAGCGCGTTCTCCTGCCCGACGCCGCTGCGAGACTACCCACACGTCGTCATGGGGCATGGCGGGGGCAGCGCCCTCTCCCGCGACCTCATCGAACACGTCTTCCTGCCCGCCTTCTCCAATCCGCTGCTCGATCGACTCGGCGACTCGACGGTGCTCGACATCGCGTCCGACCTCGCCGGCGGCGGGCGGCTTGCCCTCTCGACCGATTCCTACGTCGTTCGGCCGCTGTTCTTTCCGGGCGGCTCGATCGGCGACCTCGCCGTCAACGGTACGATCAACGATCTGGCGATGAGCGGCGCGAAACCGCACTCGCTGACAGCAGCCTTCATCATCGAGGAGGGGTTTTCGATCGGCGGCCTGGCAGAGGTCGCCCGGCAGATGGCGCGGGCGGCCGCAGCCGCCGGCGTCCGCATCGTGACCGGCGACACGAAGGTGGTCGAGCGCGGCCACGGCGACGGCGTCTACATCAACACGGCTGGCATCGGGATCGTGCCACCGGGGCTCGGCCTCGGAGCGGCGTCGATTTCACCGGGCGACGTCCTGATCGCCAGCGGCACGCTCGGCGACCACGGCATGGCGATCATGAGCGTCCGTGAGGGACTCGAGTTCGAGGCTCAGATCGCGAGCGATACCGCGCCGCTCCACGGCCTCGTGGCGGCGATGCTCGCCGTCTGTCCCGCAGTTCGCCTGCTCCGCGACCCGACCCGCGGCGGCGTGGCCACGAGCCTCAACGAGATCGCCACGCTCGGCGGCGTGGGCATCGAGGTCGATGAGCAGGCTGTTCCCGTGCGGCCCGTCGTGGCCGCGGCTTGCGAGATCCTCGGCCTCGATCCGCTTCAGGTGGCGAACGAAGGCAAGCTTCTTGCGATCGTCCCGGCCGACGCGGCTGATCACGTCCTGGCTGCGATGCGAGCCCATGAATACGGCCGCGACGCCGTGGCGATCGGCCGGGTGGTCGAAAACCATCCCCGAATGGTGGTGATGCGGACCGCGATCGGCGGCACGCGCGTCATCCCGATGCCGCTCGGTGAGCAACTGCCACGGATCTGCTGAGCCGGATGCGCGGCACGTGAAAGCCGACCGGCCGTGAGGCCGCGGACGAACCACGCTGGACGCCGCACCTTGCGATGGTTCGCCCCACGCCTCACGGCGTTGGGCTTGGACGGCTGCTTCTGCGTGGCTCAAAAGAGCTAGGCTGCGGGATCGGGGCGAGGATGGCGAGCCTCGGCTATCCTGCCGTTGGCGAGACAACTCGTCCCGTCCCGCAGCCGGGTTTGGCACGTGGGGCCTGCGTTTTCTCAGGGTCGTCACAAAGTGAGTCTCTCGATGACACGTCTGCTCGCGATCGTCTTCAGTCTGGCCACCGCCGCCGCGTTCGCCGACGCCCGGCCGCGGCCGAACGTGCTCTTCATTTTTACCGACGACCACGCCCAGCACGCGCTCTCGTGCTACGGCTCGAAGGTCAACCAGACGCCGCACCTCGACCGCCTCGCATCCGGCGGCACCCGATTCACCAATGCGTTCGTCACCAACTCCATCTGCACGCCCAGCCGGGCCACGCTCCTGACCGGCCAGTATTCCCACACCAATGGCGTGCCGGTGTTCAACCGTTTCGACGGCGGCTGCGATCACCTCGCCAAGCGTCTCCAGGCCGGTGGCTATCACACCGGCGTGATCGGAAAATGGCACCTCGGCAGCGACCCGACCGGCTTCGATCGCTGGATCGTGCTGCCGGGCCAGGGCGCCTACCGTAACCCGACGTTTCTGGTTCCTGCCGGGTCGCTCACGATCGAAGGGCACTGCACCGCGGTGGTCACCGACCTCGGCCTCGAGTTCCTGAAGACCCGGCCGGCCGACAAACCGTTCTTCCTGATGCTTCACCACAAGGCGCCGCACCGAGAATGGCTGCCCGACGAACGCAATCGCGCGAAGTTCGCCGGCGCCGTGATCCCCGAGGCCGCCACACTGTTTGACGACTACGCAACCCGTCCGGCCGCACTTCCCGAGAACGAGCAGACCGTCGCCCGCGACCTCACCCGCCGCGACCTCAAGCTCGAACCGCCCGCGGCACTCGAAGCGAAGGAGCGTCAGCAATGGCTGAACGCCAAGCCGATGGAGGTGGAAGTCGACGGAAAGGTGCTCACCGGCACCGACCTTGTCCGCTGGAAGTACCAGCGGTTCATGCAGGACTACCTGGCCTGCGTGCAGGGTGTCGACGACGGTGTCGGCAGGGTGCTCGACTGGCTCGACGCCGAGGGGCTGGCCGACGACACGATCGTGATCTACACCACCGACAACGGCTGGTACCTCGGCGACCTCGGGCTTTACGACAAGCGATTCATGTACGAACCGGGCCTACGGGTGCCGCTGCTGGCCCGCGGTCCGGGGATCACGGCGGGCGGCACGCCCGAGCAGTTTGTCGCCAACATCGACCTGGCTCCGACGATCCTCGACCTCGCGGGCCTGCCGGTGCCGGAGTCGATGCAGGGGCGGAGCGTCGCCCCGCTCCTCCGCGGCGAGCGGCCGGACGACTGGCGTACGAGCGTCTACTACCGCTACTACCATGACCCGGGCAACCACAACACGCGAGCCCACTATGGCGTTCGCACGGCCACGCACAAGCTGATCCACTACTGGAAGAAGGACGCCTGGGAACTCTACGACCTCATTGCTGATCCGACGGAGCAGCACAACCTGGTCTTCGACGAGGCCGAGGCGAAGTCGCCCACGGTGGCGAAGGTATTCGGCGAACTCAAGGGCGAGATCGCACGGCTCCAGCGGCAGTATGGCGACGACGGCCGCTACGCCGACCCCGACACCTGGCCCCGCGGCGGGGTCGATGGTGAGCCGGGCGGCGCCAGGGAGTCGCTCGGCAGAAAGACGGCAGCGGAGGCGATCGCCGCGTCAGGTGTCCTCGGGCGTTAATCCGAGGACGACGTCGAATCGCGCGGTCAGTTCGCCGATCCGTGAGCCTTCGAGGGGCTGGAAATCGGCCATCAGGCTTTGCTGGTGGGCGGCGTTGCCGATCCTCCGCAAGATGCCGTCCCGCTCGTTCTGCGGGTGTCCCTTCACGAAGCACTGCGTGCTCAGCAGCCGCTCCCCGCCGCGGCTGATCTTGAAGTGGATGTGCGGTGTGCGTCCTGGATAGGGCACCGGCTTGATCGTGCGGAAGCCGTAGCAGCCATCGGTGCCGGTGACGAACCGGCCATACCCCTGGAATCGCGTGTCTCGGTTCTCGGCGTTGCCCGTCCGGGAGTGGAGGTAGGCACCGTGGGCATCGACCTGCCAGATCTCGACCAGGGCGTTGCGAAGCGGGGCGCCCGTGGCGTCGAGGATCCGCCCCGAGAGCCACGTCACCTCACCGTCGGCAGGTTTTGTCGCGTCGGTGATCACGAGCAGGTCGTTGTCGGTGTCGAGCGGGAGCCTGTCGGGGAAGAACGGCCCTTCGGTCACCGACGGCGTCCGCCCGAGCTCCTCGGCGTAGGCGCCGGCCCGACCGGCGAAAAGCGAGCCGAGGGCCAGGAGTCGCAACGCCCGACGGCGTCCCTCGTCGGCCCGCTCGTAGGTTCTTCGGTTGGTCAGATTCATCGGAATTACCGCCTGCGGGTGGAACGACTCGCCTTCAACGGCCGGCCCCGCCCCAGGTTGCGGCGCCGCATCCTGCTACTCTCACCACGCCTCCCCGTTTTTCGCGAGATGCCCCAGAGAGAGGATTCCGACCATGCCTCTGCCGCACGACTACCGCATCAGGCTGATGCAGCCCTCGGATTATGCCGCGATCGGCGAGATCTGCCGCGTGGTCTATCCGCACGACGCGCCTTACACCGCCGAGGAGTTGGCCCAGCACCATGCCGTGTATCCACAGGGCCAGTTCGTGGCCGAACACGTTCCGACGGCGCAGCCGGTGGGCGTGCACTTCACGCTCCGGATTCGCATGGCCGACTACCACGTGGACGATGCCTGGGACGTGCTCACCGCCCGCGGGACCTTCAGCGACCACGACCCTGTCGGACCAACGCTATATGGTGCCGACGTGTTCGTGAGCCCCGACCACCAGCATCATGGGCTGGCGCACGCCTTGACCGACGCGACTCGCGGCCTGGTGGTCGAGGAGAACCTCTGGCGGATGGTCGGTGGCAGCCGACTGCCCGGCTACGCCGCGGTTGCGAGCACCGTGCTCCCCGACGAGTATGTCCGTGAGGTGGTCGCCGGTTCGCGAACCGATCCTGTGCTGTCGGCACATCTGAAAGACGGCTGGCAGGTCGTGAGGCCGATCCACGGCTACCTGCAGCACGACGTGGAGAGCGCCAACTGGGCGGCGGTGATCCAGTGGGTGAACCCCGATCGCCCGCCACCGCCAGAGCTTGCCCTCCGCTGAAACGCCGTGCCTGCCCTCCGGGCACCGCTTCACGAATCCTGCCAGTGGGCGGCGAGGGACTCGAACCCCCAACCCCCTCGGTGTAAGCGAGGTGCTCTGACCAATTGAGCTAGCCGCCCTGACGTTTCACCGCAGAACCAATCCGCGGTCCTTGGTCTGTCGTCGACGGTGCGTCGTACGACGGAACAGTGAGTTTAGCCGAGATTCGTGGCCGAGCGACGGCCAGAGGAAGCATGGGGCCCGATCAGAGTTCCAGCCGACATCCCCTCGCTTCCGCTCGGGGCTTTTTGGATGCGGCGATGGCCGCGGTGAGCGGCCGTCAGGGGTGGGTGCGCAACGGTTCCAGCGAGGGCTGCCCGTGCCCGGTCGCCGGCGTTGCTGGCCGAGCGCAGCCGGGATGGCGAAGCGAGGGCAGCATCGAGTGAGCGGAGGGCAGGATGCCCGGAGCGAACGTCCGGCGACCGGGCATGGG
>Ga0129333_10000465_pt1 | contig 33242 bp, 27 predicted proteins | sample CPB6_08_DNA_FD_94474 | JGI IMG/M metagenome (GOLD analysis project Ga0129333, IMG submission 94474) | Freshwater to marine salinity gradient microbial communities from Chesapeake Bay, USA - CPBay_Sum_0.6_0.8_DNA | ecosystem: Environmental > Aquatic > Marine > Coastal | place: USA: Chesapeake... | reverse complement strand
GCAGCACGAGGCCGTCGTCGTCGGAATGCGTCATGATGACCGCGCCGATCAGCCGCGTTGACACGCCCCACGACGTGGTCCAGCAGAACTCCTCGGCCCCGCTCGTGCCGGCGAACTTGATCCCCTGGGCACGGGCGAAGTTCTGACCCAGGAAGTGCGACGTGCCGGCCTGCAGGGCCTTGCCGTCCTGCATCATGGCCTCGATCGAGTAGGTGTCGACGGCGCCGGGGAAGCGCTCGGCGGCCGGCTTGGGGCCCTTCACCACGGGCATCGCCAGATCCCGCTCGGCGAAGGTCGCGTAGACATCGAGCATGCGGAGCGTCTCCTCGACCGCCTCATCCTCCGTGGCATGGGCCGTGTGACCCTCCTGCCAGAGGAACTCCGCCGTGCGCAGGAAGACCCGCGGCCGCATCTCCCAGCGCACCACGTTGGCCCACTGGTTGATGAGCACGGGCAGGTCGCGCCACGACTGCACCCACTTGGCGTACATGGCGCCGATGATCGTCTCGCTCGTGGGCCGCACCACCAGCGGCTCCTCGAGCTTGCCCGTGGGGATCAGCTTGCCGTCCGGCCCGAGTTCCAGGCGGTGGTGCGTGACCACCGCGCATTCCTTGGCGAAGCCCTCCACGTGCTTCGCCTCCTGCTCCAGGTAGGAGACGGGGATGAAGAGGGGAAAGTAGGCGTTCTGATGCCCGGTCGCCTTGAACATGCCGTCGAGAATCGACTGCATCCGTTCCCAGACCGCATAGCCATGCGGCTTGATCACCATGCAGCCGCGCACCGGCGACTGTTCGGCGAGGTCGGCGGCGCGAACCACCTGCTGGTACCACTCGGGATAGTCCTGGGCGCGGGTGGGGCTGATGGCGCTGGCGGGCATGGGGTCTCCGCGGAGCCGGGATGACGCGGGGCACGGTCCCCCGGCGCCGGCGTCCGTCGGGGGAAGGCGGGATTGTAGCCGCTGCTTGTGACGCCGGTGCAGGGCTTCGTAGACTCCGGTCTCCCATGGCGAACCCCTTCCCTTCCGGCGCCGACCGTCGCCGCTCCGACCCGCCGCGCGGCCCGACGGGCGGCCGCCGGCTGATCGCGGAGCTGCCGCCGCAGGCCGCCGTCGACCAGGTGTTCCTGGCCACGCACAAGCAGCTGCGGCCCAACCGCAACGGGCAGCTCTACCTGCAGGTCGACCTCGCCGACCGCAGTGGCTCGATCACAGGGCGGCTCTGGAACGCGTCGGACGCCGACTTCGACGCCTTCGAGGACGGCGACTACGTCCGCGTGGAGGGGCACACGCAGCTCTATTCCGGCGCCCTGCAGCTGATCATCACCGCCGTCGAGCGGGCCGATCCGCGCGGCATCGACGAGGCGGAGTTCCTCGTGCTGTCGGCCGGCGACGTGACGGGCCTGCGCGAGGAACTGCGGGCGCTCCTGGCCACGCTGCGGCCCGGGCCGCTGCGTGCCCTGGCCGACGAGTTTCTGGCCGACGCGCCGCTGATGGAGGCCTTCTGCCGCTGCCCGGCCGGCGTCAAGCACCATCACGCCTATGCGGGCGGCCTCCTCGACCACGTGGTCAACCTGCTGCGGCTGGCCGACCGGGTGGCGCCCCTCTATCCGGCCGTCGATCGCGACCTGCTGCTCGTGGGCGTGCTCGTGCACGACGTGGGCAAGACCGTGGAACTGGAGAGCGCCCGCGGCTTCTCCTACACCGACGCGGGCCAGCTGCTCGGCCACGTGCTGCTGGGCCTGGAGATCGTGGAGGCGAAGATTCGCGCCATCGAGGCGCGAAGCGGCCAGCCCTTCGACGCCGAGGCGGCCGTGCGGGTCAAACACATGGTCGCCAGCCACCACGGGCAATACGAGTTCGGCGCTCCGAAGCTGCCCATGACGCTCGAGGCCTTGCTGCTGCACCATCTCGACCATCTCGACGCCAAGATGGCCGGCACGATCCACCTGCTGGAGGCCGAGGCCTCGATCGAGGGCGGCTGGACGCAGTATCAGCAGAGCCAGGGACGCAAGTTCTTCCGCGGCCGCGGCTGATCCGCATCGCAGACGTCAGTCGCGATTCACGGGCCGCTCGATCGTCCTACCGAACAGGCCGGCGATCTCGACGACGAACGGCCGGTGCTCGTCGGGAACGGTCTCCATCCAGTCCGCGAGGTAGGTGTCGAACGACCGCACCGTCTCGGTCTTGCGGGCATTCAACCAGCGCACCGCACCCCAGTGCTGGGGCCGCTTCTCGAAGCTGTCGAGCAGGACGACGGCGATCGAGCCGGTCAGATCGCGGTCCACGGGCAGACTGCGGAGAGCGGCCTCGTGACGGGTGTAAAACGCCGTCAGGCCGATCCTGGCGATCTCCCCGGCGTGCGGCCGGCGACTCATGGCCTGGTCGGCATAGTCGCGGAGGGCATCCCCGTAGTCTCGCCAGTGCGGGTAAGGAGGGTTCGTCCGCCACGACCGCGCCATGCCCCGGATCGCGTACAGCGACGCCAGTTCACAGAGCGTCTCCTCGAACCACTGATTGCTCGAGTCTCCGGGCTTGAATCCGCACAGCACGTGACAGAATTCGTGTGCGAATTGATAGGCGTACTGGCACCACAGCCGTTCCCCGGTATCGAGTTGGATGACGATCTCCCGGTGCGGGTTGCGCTCGAAGAGCGTGATCGGCCCTCCACGCCCGCGGACGACGACGAACGGTTCGATCCGCTGGTCGGGAAAATATCGCCACAACTCCAGGCCGGCGGAATCGCAGACGGCGCGGATATCCCTCTCGCTGTCGGCAAAACCGCCGGCATCGACGCGATAGGGCGGCATGGAGACCGTGTCCGGGGCCGATGCGGCGACCACCGGCGCGGCCGCGACCGCCAAAACCACGATCTCGCGCCAGAACATCACGTGACCGCGATCCTCGATGGCCCCGGGAACGGTGGGCAGGCCGCCCCCACTGCCCGCAGCGTCACCGTGTTCCGCGTCCCTGTCAATGGAGCGGCTTTCCCGCTCACTGCCCGGGCGCGGATCAAGTACATTTGGGGGAGAGATCGACCATGCCTTTCAAGCGATCCAGGCCTGTGAAAAACCCGTCACGACCGCGGGGCGGGTCGAAGACCGGCGCGAACGACGGCGTGGTCGGCACGTTCCGCCGCGCGGCCGGCGGCTACGGGTTCGTCCGGCCGCTCGACGCCCCCGCCGGCGACCGCTCCGCCGACGTCCACGTGGCGGCCACGGCAACGCTCGACGCCGCCTCGGGCGACACCGTGCGGGTGCGTCTAACGCCGACCCGGGACGTCCGCCGGCCGGGCCCCTCGGGCCAGATCGTCGAGATCGTGAAGCGGCGCACCACGCGCTTCGTCGGCTCGTACTTCGAGGCCGCCGGCGCGGGCTGGGTGCAGATCGACGGCACGGGATTCGCCCGACCGGTGTCCGTCGGCGACCCCGGTGCCAAGGGGGTTCGCGTCCACGACAAGGTGGTCGTGGAGATGGTCCGCTTCCCCACGCACCTCCGCGACGGGGAGGGTGTCGTCGTCGAGGTGCTGGGCCGTGCCGGCGACGTCGGCGTCGACACGCAGACGGTGATCCACGAGTTCGGCCTGCCCGGCCCGTTCCCGGAGCAGGTGCTGGACGACGCCCGGCGGCAGGCCGAGCGCTTCGATGAATCGGTGCCGCCCGACCGCCGCGACCTCAGCGACCGGGTCGTGATCACGATCGACCCCGTCGATGCCCGCGACTTCGACGACGCCATCTCGCTGGAACGGGTGGAGCGCGGGCACTGGCTGCTGGGCGTGCACATCGCCGACGTGTCGCACTTCGTGCGCGAGGGATCGCCGCTCGACCAGGAAGCCCGCCAGCGCGGCACGAGCGTCTATCTGCCCGACCGCGTCATCCCCATGATCCCAGAGGTCGTGTCGAACAACCTGGCCAGCCTGCAGCCGGGAAAGATCCGCTACACGCGCACCTGCTGGATCGAATTCACGCCCGACGGGCTGCCCGTGCATTCGGCCGTCGAGCCGGCGGCGATTCGCAGCCGGCGCCGGTTCACCTACGAGGAGGTCGACGTATTCATCGCCGACCCGGACACCCAGGCCGTGGAGATGCCGGCCGAGGTGCGGGCCCTGCTGGGGAGGATGCGCGATCTGGCCCGGATGCTGCGCCGCCGGCGCATGGCGCGCGGCTCGCTGCAGCTGGAGATGCCGGAGGTGAAGATCGATCTCAACCGTGACGGCCGCGTCTCGGGGGCCCACGTCGTCGAGAACACGGAAAGCCACCAGGTGATCGAGGAGTTCATGCTCGCGGCCAACGAGGCCGTGGCCGGGGCCCTGGCGGCGGCCGGGGCGGGGTTCCTGCGGCGCATCCACGCCGCGCCCGACATGCGGAAGCTCCGGCAACTCACGGAGTTCGTCACGGAGCTGGGCTTCGAGGTCGACTCCCTGGAGAGCCGCTTCGAGCTGCAGCGGCTCCTCGACATGGCCCGCGGACGCCCCGAGGAGCACGCGGTCCATTACGCCGTGCTGCGCAGCCTGACGCGGGCCGCCTACGGACCGCAGGAGGACGGTCACTTCGCCCTGGCGAGCGACTGCTACTGCCACTTCACGTCGCCGATCCGCCGCTACCCCGATCTCACCATCCACCGGGCGCTCGAGGCGCTGGCCCGGGGTCGGCGCACGGCGGTCGAGGGACTCGTGCAACTCGGGGCCGAGTGTTCCGACCTGGAGCGGCGTGCCGAGGCCGCCGAGCGGGAGCTCGTGAAGCTCAAGCTGCTCCTGTTCCTGAAGTCGAAGATCGGCACGGAACTCGACGCCATCGTCACCGGGGTGGAGGCCTTCGGCCTCTTCGTGCAGGGCATCGACCTGCCGGCGGAGGGACTCGTGCCGCTTGACACGCTGCCCGACGACACATACCGCTACGACCGCGCCAGCCACACGCTGGCGGGCCGCCGCGCGGGCCAGTCGTTCCGGCTCGGCGACCGCGTTCGCGTGGCCGTGGCCCGGGTCGACGTCGAGCGGCGGGAACTCGACTTCCGCCTCGTGGCCCGGGGCCGGCGGTCCGGGGCCGGCTCGCGGCGCCGCGACGCCCGGCCAGCGCGGGGTGGTCCAGGGAAAAAAAAGCGTCCCCTCGGCGGCAAGGCGAAGGGCCGTGGCAAGGGCGGCCGCTCGCCGCGGCGCCGCGGCGGCTGACGTTTCCCGCGGCGCACGAACCAGCCACGGAGGGCCTCGGCTGCCTCATTCCCAGAGCTGCTCTGCGGCTCTGGCAACCTCGGCCACTGCTCCTACAATGCCGTTTTCGGCCGGCGCGGTGAAGCTCCACATCGAGGACCGTCCGACGCCCATGGGACGGATCCCGCCACGTGGCACAGCCGTTGCTCCGAACACCGCTCTGCGGCTGGCATGAGGCCCACGGCGGCCGCATGGTCGATTTCGCCGGCTGGTCGATGCCGGTGCAGTACGGCTCGATCATCGAGGAGCATCTGGCCACGCGGTCGGCCGCGGGCATGTTCGACGTCTCGCACATGGGACGGCTCGACGTCGGCGGCCCGGGAGCGCTCGACTGGCTCGAGTCGCTGCTCACCCGCTGCGTGTCCGACATCGACGTGGGTCGCTGCCGGTACACGCTCGTGACCACGGACGACGGCGGGGTGACGATCCTCGACGACGCACTCGTGGGCCGCGTTCCCGACGCAGCCGACGGCTCGCCGCGCATGACGCTCGTCGTCAACGCCAGCAACCGCGGCCGCGTGGTGTCCTGGCTCCGTGGCCGGCTGCCTGCCGCCGGCGTCGCGCTCGCGGACCGCACGGCCGCGACGGCGATGATCGCCGTGCAGGGTCCGGCGGCCCTGGAGGTCGTGACCGGCCTCTGCGGGGCCGACGACGCCGCGCGGATCACCGGCCTGGGCACGTATCGCAGCACGTCGGCCTCCGTGGCTGGTGTCCCGACCGCCGTGAGCCGCACGGGCTACACCGGCGAGGACGGAGTGGAGTTGGTCGTGCCCGAAGCCGACGCGGTCACCGTGTGGGAGGCGATCCTCGCCGCGGGCGGCCCGCGCGGGCTGCGGCCCTGCGGCCTGGGTGCCCGCGACACGTTACGGCTCGAGGCGGGCATGCCGCTCTACGGCCACGAGCTGACCGCCAACGCCGACCCGTTCGCCCTCGGGCTGGGGTTGGCGGTGAATCTGGAGTCGCCGCAGGGAGTGGCGCGGCCCTTCCCCGGCGCGGCCGCCCTGCGCCGGATGCGCGACACCCCCGGCGGTCGCGTCCGCGTCGGGCTCGCCGGAACGTCGAAGCGGGCGGCTCGCGAGGCCGCGGCCGTGTTGCGTCCGGGCGACGGCAGGCCCGTGGGCGTCGTCAGCAGCGGGAGTTTCTCGCCGTCGCTCGGGCATGCCGTGGCCATGGCGATGGTCGACCGCGATGTCGCCGCATCCGGCACGGCCCTCGAGGTCGCCGTGCGCGACGCCCGCGAGGCCGTTCGCGTCGCACCGCTCCCCTTCTACCGCCGGCAGGCCCCACGAAAATGATCGTTTCCGCTATCCTGACAGCCCGGCGCGGTGACGGAGCGACACCACCGCGTTCGACGAGGCATCGAGCCCGACCCCGGAGGAACCGATGGCAGCGGATCTGAAGTTCGCCAAGACGCATGAATGGATCCGCCCCGAGGCGGGCGGCCTGGCAACCGTGGGCATCTCCGCCTACGCGGTCGAGGCGCTCACCGATCTCGTGTTCATGCAGCTGCCCGCGGTCGGCAAGCGGGTCAAGGCGGGCGAGTCGATCGGCGAGATCGAGAGCGTGAAGGCCGTCAGCGACCTCTACGCCCCCGTGTCCGGCGAGATCGTCGAAGTCAATGTCCCGCTGACGGGCAGCCTGGAAACGCTGGGCAAGGACCCCTACGGCGCGGGCTGGATCGTGCGCCTCCGCCCCGACGATCCGGCCGAGATGACAGGCCTGCTCGACCAGGCCGCCTATGATGCGATGGTGAAGAGCCAATCGCACTGATGCCCCGGCGCAGCGAGCCCTGTGACATGAGCGACGCATCGGCCGCCGGCCTGGCCCGCGGTGATCTTCCGCACAACGAGGCCAGCCAGGGCAACCCGCAGGTGCACCTCGAGGGTCAGTTGCTGAGCGCGTCCCTGCCCGGCCTGGAAGTCTCGAACACGAGTCTCTGCGACGGCGCCTCGGCCGCCGCGGTGCGCACGATCATCGACGAGCCGACCGATCTCGTGCGTTCGGTGGCGGCCCAGAGCGGCGCGGTGAATCGGCCCGACGAGGTGCAGGCCGCCCGGCAGCGGCAGCTTTCCTGGTCGGTGGTGCCGTGATTCCGCTCCCCGCCTGGTGGGACGGGCCCGCCGACGGGCCGACGAACATGGCGGCCGACGAGATCTTGGCGGCCGAAGCCCTCGACCGCGGCTGCCCGGTGGTGCGGTTCTACGGCTGGACCCGCTCCACCGTCTCACTGGGCGCCTTTCAGCCGCTGACGGCTCTCGCGGACACCGATGTGGGCGGGCTGCCGATCGTGCGCCGGCCCAGCGGAGGCGGGGCGATCGTCCACGGCAACGACCTGACCTACGCGGCGGCGGTGCCCCGCAGCCATGCCTGGGGCGGTGCGGCCCAGTCGCTCTACGACGCCCTGCACGCAACGCTCGCCGACGCGCTCGTCGCACGCGGCATCCCGGCCCGCCTCCACCAGGGCGCAGACGGGCCCGGCGACGCCGCCGCCGTGCTCTGCTTCGACAGGCGGGCACCCGGCGACCTCGTCCTGCCCGTGCCCGGCGGCACAGCCGCTCACAAAATCATGGGCAGCGCCCAGCGGCGGTTGGGCACGACCGTGCTCCAGCACGGCAGCCTGCTGCTGCGGGCCAATGCGGACGTCGGCCCGGCGGCCCGGCACGCGGGCCTCGCCGACCTGCACGAGGCGGCACGGTGGCCGATCCGCGAGCTCGCGGAGGACTGGTTGGGACGTGTCGCCGCAACACTGGGGGCCCGCCTGGAATTCCAGCCTTTGCCCTTCTCCCACGGCCGGGAAGAACGGGTCATCGAGGCGGCACAGCGCTTCGGCGATGCCTCCTGGACGGGCCGGCGCTGAACCCGGTAAACGCACCTCGGGGGCGGTGTGTCAGAGCCCCTGCGCGAACCCGGATCACATTTGTTACGATCTCGGTTGTCGACGGAGCGGGTGGTATTCTCGCCCCGCGTCCGAAGTCTGCGGCCCGTGGGACTTGCCATGGTCGTGAAATTGATCGTCGCGTCGGGCAAGAGCGCGGGCCGTTCCATCGCCATCAAACGGAACACGCTGCTCATCGGCCGGGCCGAGGAGTGCGACATCCGGCCCCTCAGTGAGGACGTCAGCCGCCGTCACTGCCAGATAACGGTCGGGCCGGCCGAAGTCTGGGCCGAGGATCTGGGCAGCCGCAACGGCACGTTCGTCAACGGCACGAAGATCGAGACCCGCACACGTGTGCGCGTCGCGGATGGTGATCTGATTCGCATCGGAGTCCTGGAACTCAAGGTGTCGTGCACGGTGCAGCCGGCCAAGGGCAACGAGGACGACGTGTCCCGCTGGCTGATGGCGGATGACCAGCCCGCCGGCATGTCCGACACGACGCAGTCCGGGCCTGCGAAGTCCGCTGGAAAATCGTCGTCACCTGACGACTCCAGTGCCATCGAATCGACATCCGCCGTGGATGCGGCGGCGGGCGGCTCGTTCGTGTCGGGAATCGACTCGGTCCCCGGGACCACGGCGGCTTCGGCCTCGTCGAGCGTGACGGCCGAATTCCAGAATCCCGCCAAGGGCAAGCCGGGGCCGGCGGCGAAAGGCCCCGCCGGCAAGACTGCCGACTCGTCCCGCGATGCCGCCGCCGAGGCGCTGAAGAAATTCTTCGACCGCCGCTGACCGCGGGCCGGTCGGGCGCGTCAGCCGCTGACCCGCTGGTACCCCAGCGAGCGCAGCACCTCGAGCACCTCGCTGCAGGTGGGAAACATGCGGCCGCTCGACTGCTTGTAACGTTCCAGAGCCTGCATGAATTCGACCTCCTCGGGCAGGTAGTCGCGCTCGCAGGTGGTGGGATCGATCATGCGGCGGCGAGCCTGACGACCGGCGGTGCGGGCCGCGGCGGCATGGCGACCGGTCGCGCGACGCAGGCTGCGGGGTGACTCGAGGGTGGCAGTGGACATGGCTTCTGGTCTCCGTGATCCGAGGTGACGAGCCGGCCGGGGACCCAACCCATCGGGCGTTGGGAAGGTCTGCCGGAAGTATGCACGCTGTCGGTGGCGGTGCCTTTTCCGATCGGGAAAAAACCTCCGCGAAATGCGTTGCTGCGCCGTGGGTAAACCGCGCGGTCGTCACATCCGGCACGGTCGTCACGACCGGATGCGGGGGGCGGGAAGGCGGCCTTGCCCAAGGTGCCTGGACCGCTTATCGTCTCCGCCCCCGATCGTGGACTGGAAGCCCCGGCCCGGAGCCGTACGTGTCCGCTCGTCGCTCGATCCTCACGCTGCTCCTGCCCCTGGCCGTCGGCTGTGGTGGCCTGGCGCGCAACGAAAACGCCCAGGGCGTGCGGCTCTACCAGCAGGGCAACTATCTCGGGGCGGTGAATCACTTCCAGCAGTCGCTGGCCAGCCAGCCCGGCAATCCCGACACGTTCTACAATCTCGGCGCCACCTACCACCAGCAATCCAAGATCTTCGGCAAGGACTCCGACGCGCAGGCGGCCGAGCAGTATTACCACCTCTGCCTGGCGCGAAACCCAAACCACGAAGCCTGCCAGAGGGCCCTGGCCGTGCTCCTGGTCGAGCAGAAGCGCGGCGACGAGGCAGTCGCGCAACTCAACGCCTGGGCGCGGACCCAGCCGGCCAACCCGAATCCACACATCGAACTGGCCCGCCTCGCCCAGGAACACGGCGACGTCCGCGAGGCCGAGAACCAGCTCGTCGACGCCCTGGCGGTCGATCCCAACAACACGCGGGCCCTCGTGGCGCTGGGCAGCCTGCGCGAGGCCTCGGGCGACGCCAACCAGGCGCTCGCCAACTACGCACGGGCACTGGCCATCGATCCGGCGCAGCCCGCGGTGGCGACGCGGGTGGCAGGTCTGCAGGCGGCTTCGAGCGGAGCCGTCAGGACCGCCGCGCTCCCGCCGCCAGTCGCTCCGCCGGTGCCGGCCGGGCTGGCGCCGGCGCTCCCGGCACCGCCGCCGCAGGGGAACGCGGCCCGTTGACCCTGCCGGGAACGCCTCCTATTCTGCCCGCAGTTTCCCGGCGGCCGGGCATCCCAGCCAGACACGGATACCGCTCCGCGCGGTATGTTCGGAGCTCCGGTGGGCCTTTCCGGAACGGTCGGTTCCGCAACGGACCGCTGACCGCAATCCAAGGAGTGGAGCGTGAGCGAACGAACCCCGCTGGTGGCCGAGGATCGAGTCTTCAATTTCTCTCCCGGCCCCGCCGTGCTGCCGCTGGAGGTGTTGGAGCAGGCCCGCGACGAAATGCTCTCCCTGCCGGGCGTGGGCATGTCGGTGCTCGAGATCAGCCACCGCAGCCCGGCGTTCGACCGCATTTTGGAGGACACGCTGCAGGGTCTCCGCGACCTGCTCGGCATCGGCTCCGACTATGAGGTCGTGTTTCTGCAGGGGGGCGCCAGCCTGCAATTCTCCATGGTTCCCATGAACCTGCTGCGCGGCCAGTCGTCCGCCGCCGACTACGTCATCACTGGCACGTGGGGCGCGACCGGCGCCAAGGAGGCGCGGCGCGAGGGCAAGGTTCACGTGGCCTGGGACGGGGTGGCCTCCGCCCACGATCGACTACCCGCCGCCGGGGACATCTCCCTGTCGCCGGCACCGGCCTACGTGCACATCACGAGCAACGAGACGATCCAGGGAGTGCAGTGGAAGCACGAGCCCGAGGTGGGCACAGCGCCGCTGGTCTGCGACTGCTCCAGCGATTTCCTCTCCCGGCCGATCGCCGTCGACAAGTACGGCCTGATCTACGCCTGCGCCCAGAAGAATGCCGGCATCGCCGGCGTCACGGCGGTCATTGTCCGCAAGGACCTGCTGGACCGCTGCCGCGACGACCTGCCCACGATGCTCGACTATCGCACCTACGTGAAGAACGGATCCCGCCCCAACACGCCGCCGGTGTTCGCCGTCTACATCCTGGGCCTGGTGTGCCGCTGGATCGCGGGGACGATGGGCGGACTCTCCGGCATGGCCCGCCACAATGCCGCCAAGGCCCGGCTCCTCTACGACGTCCTCGACCAGTCCGGCGGCTTCTACGCCGGCCACGCCCGTCCCGACTGCCGCTCCGACATGAACGTCACGTTCCGGCTGCCGGACGAGGCGCTGGAAAAGGCCTTCGTCGCGGGTGCCACGGCTCGCGGCCTCGTCGATCTCAAGGGACACCGCTCCGTGGGCGGCATCCGGGCCAGCATCTACAACGCCATGCCCGTGGCCGGCGTCGAGGCCCTGCGCGACTGGATGCTGGAGTTTCAGCAGGAGCACCGCCCCTGAGGCCAGACCGCCCGAGCCGCCGTTTCGCCCCTCATCAGGCCCCCCGGATCCCACCATGCCCTCGATCATCGTCCTCGACACGCTCAGTCCCGACGGCCTCGCCCTGCTCGACGCTGCGGCGGAGGCGGGCATCAGCTACGAAGTCGCCACCGGGCTTTCCGGAACCGGCCTCCGCGAGGCGCTAGCCCGGCACGATGGGGCGATCTGCCGCAGCGGCGTGAAGATCACCGCCGACGCGCTGGCCGGCAACCATCGGCTCAAGGCGATCGTGCGTGCCGGTGTGGGCACCGACAACATCGACAAGGAAGCCGCCACGCGGCAGGGCATCGTGGTCATGAACACGCCTGCCGGCAACACGCTGAGCACGGCGGAGCATGCCTTCGCGCTGCTCCTGGGCCTGTCGCGCAACATCGCCGCCGCCGACGCCAGCCTGCGCAATCACAAGTGGGATCGCAACAAGTTCATGGGCGTGCAGCTGGCCGGAAAGACGCTGGGCATCGTGGGCCTGGGCCGCATCGGCCAGGCTTTGGCGCAGCGCGCTCGGGCCTTCGACATGCGGATCCTGGGGTTCGATCCCTTCCTGGCTCCCGACCGGGCCGCCGAACTGGGCATCGAGCTGGTCGACAGCGTCCGCGGCATGCTCCCGCACGTCGACTACCTCAGCGTCCATACCCCGCTCACCGAGGAGACCCGGCACCTGATCGGCATGCCCGAGCTCTCGATCCTCAAGCCCGGCGTGCGCCTCATCAACTGTGCCCGCGGCGGCATCTACGACGAGGCGGCGCTCGTGGAGGGCTTGAATCGCGGCGTGATCGCCGGCGTGGCCCTCGACGTGTTCGAGAAGGAACCCTGCACCGACAGCCCGCTGTTCGGCATGCCCGGCGTGCTGGTCACGCCCCATCTCGGTGCCAGCACGGAAGAGGCCCAGTCCCAGGTGGCCGTCGAGGGCGTGGGCCTGCTCGTCGACTTCCTCACCAGCGGCGCCATCCGGCATGCCGTCAACTCCTCCGCCATCGACCCGGCCGCCCTGGAGGGCGTGCGCGGCTTTCTCGACCTCGCCTGGCGGCTCGGCCTCCTGCTCTCGCAGCTCGATTCGGGGCCGCCGCGGTCGTGCTCGATCGCCTACCGCGGTGAGATCGCCGCCCGCAGCACGCGTCTCGTCACGGCGGCCTTCGCCGCCGGACTCCTCGAAACGGCGCTCGAGGACGTGAACGTCGTCAACGCCGAGATGCTACTCCGTGACAGGGGCATCGATCTCGTCGAGCAGAGCCGCACCGACCCGGGCGCCTTCAGTTCGGTGGTGGCCGTCGATCTGGTGGCCGGCGACCGCGTGCACCGCGCGGCCGGCACGCTGTTCGGGCATTCCATGCCACGCATCGTGCAACTGGAGGGCCATCGTCTGGAGGCCTACCTGGACGGCATCCTGCTCGTGTTCACCCACCAGGACATTCCCGGCATCATCGGTCGCGTGGGCACGACCTGCGGCGCCATGGGCATCAACATCGCCCAGATGACGGTGGGCCGGTCCACCCCGGGGGGCGACGCGATCGGCGTGCTCAACCTCGACCAGGAACCCTCCGCGGAGGCCCTGGCCGCCGTGCTGGCCTGCCCCGGCATCCGCTCGGCCCAGGTCGTCCGGCTGCCGCCCGCCGGCCAACTGCCCTCCTGGCTGGCCGCCTCGGCGGCCTCCTCGCGAACCAGTCGCCGCAACCCGGTGGCCGCGGGCTGAACGCCGCCGTTGCGGCCGGGAATACTATCGGAGACGGTCCACGAATGATTCCCGGCGGGGTGCATTCCCGTCGGGCACATCTGGCCGGGCTCCCGGACCACGCGACGCATGCCCAATCCACCGCCCACCGGCGCGCAGTTCGACGAGTGGAACTCCAGGCATGGCACCGTGCTCTACCGGGTGGCCTATCGCCTCGTGGGCAAAGCCCATGACGCGGAAGACGTGCTCCAGGACACCTTTCGCTCCGCCTGGGCGAGCCGCGCGCTTTACGATCCGTCGCGCAGCGAACGGTCGTGGCTGCTGGCCATCCTCCGGCGGCGCGTCGCCGACCACTGGCGAAAACACGAGCCGCGCGAGGTGCCCGTCTCGCACGATGCGCCGGATCCTCCGGCCCGCGCCGCGGCCGATCCCTTCCACGACGAGCTCTCGCAGGCGATGCAGGCCGCACTCGACCGCCTGCCGAAAGAACTCCGCGAGACGCTGCTCCTGGTGGTGGTCGGAGAACTCACCCACCAGGAAACGGCCGACCTGCTGGGCATTCCATTGGGCACGGTGCTCTCCCGCGTCAGCCGGGCGCGCAGCCGGCTTCGTGAATTTCTTCTCGCAGGATCGGTGACTCCATGAACGGCCAGGCACCGGTGGCACGAACCGCACGGCCGCAGACCGCTGGACGCGAGCCCTCCCATGGCTGAAGACAGGACCATCGACGCGGCCCTGCGCGACGTGCCCGTGCCCGCGGACATCCGTCAGCGGCTGTCGGGCCCGGTGCTGTTCGCCGACGACGTGCTCGACCGGCTCTTGGTGGACGTCGCGATTCCCGACGGGCTCGCCGAGCGGGTTCGCGCGGCGGTCCTGGCGCCGACGCACGGCCAGGGCGTGATCGACCTCGACCGGATCGGGGCTCCGAGCCCGACGCCGCGTCCTGCCCGACCGCCTGCGGCGGCGGCTGCTCGCTGGTTCAGGGCGCTGGCCCGCGACGGTGGCCTCGTAGCCCTGTCGCTGTGCGGCGTTGCCGCGTTGTTCCTGGGCGGAACGGCGGTCTCCCGGCGACTGGAAACGGGGCCCGCCGAGAGTGCCCGAGCCGCACCCCGGACTGTGGCGCAATCCCGCCGCCCGCCCCTGGAGGATGCGGGAACCACCCTGGCTGCACCGCGGCCGGCGCCGCCGTCGCGGACCGCCGCCCCCGCCACCGACACGGTGGATGCCGCCGCTGCAGGCATGCGCCTACAACCGCCCGCGGTCGCGCCGCCGTCAGCCCCGAACATCGCCACCGACGACCCGATCGCGATCGCCCGTGCCCCCGATCCCGGCGTCGTGGCGAACGGGCCGACGGTCCGCGGCGCCCCGCTGCCGCCCTCGTGGAGTGGAGTCGAGTCGCCGGCAGCGGGCATGCGGTTCGTGGATCCGCCGGCCTGGTCCCACCGCGGCGTGCCCCGGGTGCGGGGCTACGACCTGGCCTTCGAACTGCGGTATGGCGAGGCTCCGTTCGTCGATCCGTCCGCGGATCCCATCCTGGCGGTGGATCGTCCGCCGCTGTCGTTGCGGACCGACACCTTTGACGCCCTGCGTTTGACGCCCGGTCGCCGCCTGGACGCCTCCGCGCGGCCGGTGCGGGTCGAGCACGTGCTGGCCGCCCTGCCTGCCGCACCGTTCCCGACGACCGCCTCCTCGGCCGAAGCCATGGTCCCGCGGCTCGACGTTTACGCCGTGCGTTCGCTGCGTACGGTGGACTCCAAGCAAAGCCTGCTCGTGGAGGCCTCCGTCAGCGCACCCGCGCTCGATCGCATGTCCCGCAACGTGGCCGTGGAGCCGGTCGATGCGACGATCGTGCTCGATCGATCGGTGGGCGGAGCCCGGCTGGCATGGCCCTGGACGTGCCGCGCCCTGGCGGCGGTGGCGGCACAGATGGGCCCACGGGATCGGCTCACCGTCGTCGTCGCGGGCCCCCAGCCGCATCTGGCCCTGCGCCGTCGTGGAGCCGCCGACGTCGCATCCCTGGCCTCCACGCTCGAGCGGCTGTCGCCGACGGGCTTCGCCGATCTCGACGCGGCGCTGAGCACGGCCCGGGCCGTGCAGACTCCCGGAACGCAGCTCATCGTCGTGGCCCAGGCGGGCTCGATCGAGCGCGGCGGCGACCCTATCCGAACGGATCTCGCCGAGTGGCGGCAGGCTGTGGCCACAGCGACGGCTGGCGGGCGTGCCGATCGCCTCGAGGATGGCCCCCCCCGATTCGTGGTCCTCGATGCGGCGGCGACGAACGATCCAGCCACGGACGATTCCATCCGCACGGCGGCCGAGCCGGTCGCCATCAGGCGGGCCGTGGTGCGGCAGGTGTTCTCCACGCCCACGCTGACGGCGCGCCAGTGTCGGCTCGACGTGGCATTCGACCCCGGCCAGGTTGCCGCCTACCGGATCATCGGCCATCGCCAGCCGGTCGTCGATTCCCTGGACCGCGAATCGGCGGCGCCGATCGATCTGCACGCGGGGGAAACGGTGCGGGTGGTGTACGAGGTGCTGCCGCGATCGCAGCCGGGCGCGACGGCCGGCAACCGTCTGGCGACGGTCACGCTCTCCTGGCTGCCTCCGGCAGCCGCCACGCCGAAGGAGACACGGGCCATGATCGGCGGCGCTGGCCCCGACGTCACGGCCCCGCTGCCGTCGGCCCGGGGGTGCGAATTGCTTTTGGCCGTCGGCCTCGGTGACCTCGCCGGTGAATCGGCCCATGTGGGCCACCGCGACGCGACGGCGACGCGACTCACGGCCCTGGCGAACGGCTGGCAGAAACGTGGAGACGTCACGCCCGCCGGTATGATGTTGATCGGCGGCCTCGAACACTGGCTCGGCGACCACCGGGGCACGCGTTGAGCCGCCTGACCGGCGGCGGTTTGACGGGCGGAACGATCGGTTTCACAATGTCGCCAGTCGGGATTCTCCCCGCTCCTCCTTCGCCGTCCCGCATCATGCGTCTGGCCTCCCGGGCCCTCACGATCGTCGTCCTCCTCGCGGTCGCGGCCCGGGCCGCTGATGCGCCCGCGCCCGAATCGGCGGCGGATGCATCGACCCGCAGGCTCCTCGAGGCTCTCGAGGACAAGCAGATGCCGGACGTGTCGCTGTGGGTGCTCGATCGCGTGGCGGCCGACAAGGACGCCGCCGCGAGCCTGAAGCAGGAGGTGCCGTTCCGCCGGGCCGCGGCCCTGGTGGGAACCAACCGCACCGAGTCCGATCCCAAGAAGCGGGCCGCGGTCTTCGACGAGGCGGAAAAGCAGATCGACCTGTTCCTGGCCACGGGTCCGGAAGGCTGGCCCGCGATCGGCGCCTTCCTGCAGAAGGGAAACCTTCTCATTCAGCGCGGCCGGGCCAAGGTCGAGCAGGCGAAACGCCCGGGCGAGGACGCCGCCAAGGTGTCGGCGGAGGCGGTGCCCTTCTTCGACGGTGCGATCAAGAGCCTGCAGGGCACCACCAAGCCGGGGGCCCCGATCGAGAAGGTGACGAGCGCCGAGGATGCGATTCTCAAGGCCCTTCGAGAAGCCGATGCCCGGGTCGCCACCGTGAAGAAGCCCTACCAGGATCTCAAGGACCAGGCCACGAAGGCGGATGACGAGGCGAAACGGCTCGAGGGGGAGATCCGGCAACTGGAGAGCCCCCCCAAGGACAAAGATGCCAAAGACAGGGCCGCGGCCGGCGCTGCCAATGCCGCCCGCATTCGCGAGGCGAAGACCAACGCCGTCAAGCTCAGAAAGGACGCCACGGCCCTGGCCCGGGACGCCAAGGAACTCGAGGCGAGCATCCGCAAGAAACTCGCCCAGCCGCTCGCCGAGCAGGAAAACCTGCGGACCAAGCTCCTCCAGACCCGGCTGATGGTCGCCGAGACCCATTTCGAGAAGGCCAAGGCCTTCGACCCCAAGTCGAAGGAGTGGAAGGCCAGCCTCGAAGAATCGACGAAAAGGCACCAAGAACTGGCCGACAAGTATCCCACCAAGGGCGTGGGCTTCTTCGCCCGCTACTACGAAGGCCGCAACCTGGCCCTGCTCGGCGACCACGACAAGGCCCTCTCCGCCCTGTCGGTGATCTACGAGCAGCAGTCGCCGGCACCGCTGGTCTCGCTGCTTCGCTCCAAGGCCCTCAACGTGGCCCTCGAATGCTGGCTCGCCGATCCGAAGAAGTACGACCAATTCACCGATCCCCTGGTGAAGTTCGCGCAGGCTCCGGTACGGCCTCCGAACCGGCTCGACGCCGACTGGCTGAGCATGAAGTACCGCGCGGCCCTGCTGCTCGAGGCCCGGGCCGCCCTGCCCGAGACCGACAAGGCGAAACAGGCCCAGATGATCAAGGACGCGCTGAAGTTGTCCGTCGAGGTGACCACTGCCAATCGCGATTTCGCCAAGGAGGCGCGGGAACTGGCGGCCAAGCTCGGCAAGCAGCTGCCCGAGGGCGAGGGCGGGGGCACGCTCGTGGCGGTCGTGGCCGACGCCAAGGCCAAGGTCGATGCCATGCGGGAGAAGCAGACCGAGGCCAAGAAACTCCAGGCCGAGGGGAAGCAGGCCGAGGCCGATGCGGCCAGCAAAGAGGCCGGCGTGCTCCGCGGTGAGGCCACGGCCAAGTACGAGGAGGCGCTCAAGCAGGGCGAGCAGGCGAATCCCGACGACCCCACCGTCAACCAGATCCGCTACATGCTCACCTACCTGCTCTACGACGGCCAGCGATTCGTGGACGCCGCGGCGCTGGGAACGCTGCTCGCCGAGAAGTATCCCAACGCCATGGGCAGCCGCCAGGCCGCCAAGATCGCCATGGCGTGCTGGCAGCAGCTCGGTCGCCAGCCCGACGCGGCCGCCGGCGTCGACCCCAAGGCCAAGCTCAACGAGGTGGCCGCGTTGATCGCGAAGACGTGGCCCACGGAGGCCGAAGCTGCCGATGCCTTCGCGGTGCTCGCCGGGAACGCGATCGAGTCCCGCAGCCCGGCGGCGCAGATCGCCTTCGTCAAGGAGCTGCCCAAGGACGCGGCTCGGCGGCCCTCGCTGCTTTTACGGATGGGAACGGCACTCTGGCGCGAGGTGCGGGAAGCCGGCGAAGACGACGCGGCCAAGGCCGCCGACTGGAAGGCCCAGTCCCGCGCGGCGCTCGACGAGGGGCTGGCAACGCTCGAGTCGGCCCAGGCCCTTCCTCCCGCCCCGGACAACAAGGTGATCGTGGCCGCGGCGCTGTCGCGGGTACAGATGGCGCTCGAGGACGGTGACGATGCCGCCGCCGGCAAGATCCTCGAACATCCCCTGTACGGTCCCTGGACGGCGGCCAACGGGCAGGATCCGGTCCTCAACCAGGGACCACTGGCGGAAAGCACGTTCAACGTGGCCACCCGCTTCTACATCCAGTCCGAGCAGATCGACAAGGCCCAGAAGGCGATGGCCGGCCTGGAGCGGCTGGCCGGAAAGGACGAAAAGTCGTCCGACAGGCTGACGGCCATGTACCAGTCGATGGGCCGCGAACTGCGGTCGCAGTTGGAGCGACTCGCGGCCGGCGGCAAGACGGTGTCGAAGGACGTGCGGGCCCGGGCCGACAAGATTCTCGTCGGCTTCGAGCAGTTTCTCGACGGCCTCGCCAAGCGGGATGCCAAGACCTCGTCGCAGATCTGGGTGGCCACCACCTACCTGTCCCTCGGCTCGGGCTCGGGAACCGGTGCCGTGGTCTCCAAGGCCAAAGCCGAGCAGTATCTCGACCGCGCCGCCGAGGTCTACAAGAAGCTTCTCGATCGCAAGGGCGATCCCGACGTAGAAAAGTTCGAGCCCTCGATCCGGCTCAAGATCGCCAACATCTTCCGCGAACGCGGCAAGTGGGACGAGGCCCTCGCCGAGATCGACTGGTTCATGTCCGACAAGAAGCGGCAGAATTCGCTCGACGCCCAGGAACAGGCTGCGGCCGTGCTGCAGGCCGCGGGTCGGGCCGCCAAGGCCGACGCCAAGGATGGAGACGCCGACAAGCTGCTCCGCGAGGCCGCCACCGGCCGCAACGGCGGGGCGGTCTGGGGCTGGGGTGGCCTGGCCAACAAGCTCTCCCGTCTCGCCTTCACCGGCAACGACGACAAGGCCCTGAAGATGCGGGAACAGTATTTCGACGCCTGGTTGCACTACGTCGAATGCCTGCTCGACCGCGCACTCTTGCCGGGCAAGGCCGCCGACAAGAAGAAGCGGCTGGAATCGGCTCAGACGGCCGTGGCCCGCACCCGCCGGCTCTATCCGGAAATGGGGGGCGAGGCGATGAAGGCCCGGTTCGAGAAACTGCTCAAGGAAATTCAGAAGGAATCCGGCGCGACGAACCCGGGCGGATTCTCACAACTCGACGAGGAGGCCGCCCAACAGGCCGCGGCCGCCGGCGCCTCCGCAGGAGGCCCCCGATGACGGCACTCCGCATGACCCCCGGCCACCTGGCCGGCGCGGTTTCGCGATGCGTCTGGATGATGCTGGCAGCCGGCCTCGTCTACGGCTGGGGCACACCGCAGGCCTGGGCCCAGTTGGCGCGATCCTTGCCGGACCGGGTCATGCTCGTGGACGGCGGCGAGGTCCGCGGGGTCGTCGAGGCGGCCTCTCCCAACGACATCGACATCGTCCTGGTCACCGACAAGCCCTTCGACACGTCCCCCGTGGCGGTGATGGCCGACGTGGAGAAGGATTCGGACAAAGTGACGTTGAAGGCGACAGATGACGACGGCGTGAAGGGCTTCAAGAAGGGGATGCTGGTCACCGGCCGGGGCATCCCCAAGGGCACCACCGTGAGCCTCGCCACGACAAACGGCTTCACGCTCACTGCCAAGGCCACCGAGACGCTCACCCAGGAATCCCTCAGCCTGGCCTTTGCACGGGTCAAGAAGAGCGTGGATGCCGTGGCCGACGTCGCCTTCGACGGCGAGCCGACGAATCTCCGCAGCGCCCGCACGGCCCTGCGCAGGCGCGATGCCGCAGCCGCTCTCGCCGACATCGCGAAGATCAAACCCGATGAGTTGCAGGGGGCATCTGCCTTCGTGACCGAGGAAAAGGCTTTCGTCGAGGCGGCATCCCAAGGGCTGCTGGCTTTGCAGAGCGGCGCCAAGGCGGATGCCGCCGCGCAGGGCATCCGGGATTTCATCGGCAAGTACCCCCGCAGCTTCCATGCCTACGACATGCAGGAACTGCTCGGCGACCTGGCCATGCGGGCCGGCAGGCTCGACGAGGCCGCCGCCGCCTATGCGACGCTCGAGAAGGGCCCTGCTTCATTCCGCATCCGTTCCACCATGCTCAAGGCCCGGCTGCTCCGCGAGCAGAAGAAATACGCCGATGCCCTGCGCTTGCTCGACGACGCGGCCCGCATCGACCTGCAACCCGACGACGTGGCGGGCACGCGGGCGAAGCGGGAAGCCGAACTGGGACGAGCCCAATGCCTGGCGCGGCTCGAGAAGGCCGCCGAGGCCATCGATGCGGCCCGCGGGGTGATCCGGCAGGCCGATCCCGACGACAAGGAGCTCCTGGGCCGGGCGTTCAACGTCCTCGGGGATGCGCAGCGTGCCGCCGGAAATCGTGACGAGGATGCCGTGATCGCCTACCTGACGGTCGATCTCGTCTACAACACGGCCGCCGACAGCCATGCCGAGGCGCTCTACAACCTCGTCGACCTCTGGCAGCGGACGAAAAACCCGGAGCGTTCGCGCGAGGCCCGCCAGACTCTGGAATCACAGTATCCCAACAGCCCCTGGACGAAGAGACTGCCCGCCGCGAAGCCGTCGTGAACCCCGGGCTTCCGGTTCCCGCCCGGTCGAGGGTACGCTGTTCGCGGGACGTGACGGACGATTCGCATTCACCCGAGGAGACGATCATGGATTTGGCCGCGTGCGACGGTGACAGGCTCGGCATCCGCTCTTGGCTCACCGGCCGCTGCTTGGTGCCCTGGTGTCGGGCCCTGATCGTGGCCTGCCTGCTGGCCTCCGGCAGCGTGGCGGTGACCTGTGCCCTGCCGCAGACGGCCCTGGCCCAGGACGAAGACGTGGCCGCCGACGAGGGCGGCGGCGCGGAGGAGAAGGAGGGCAAGAGCTACCTCACCTTCCTCGTCGAGGCCCTGGGCATCAAGTACGTCATCATCTTCCTGCTGCTCTCGTTCGGCCTCGTGGCCCTGCTCGTGATGTGCTTCCTGCAGTTCCGTAAGGTGGTGCTGATGCCGCCGGAACTGTCGCAGCAGTTCGAGCAGCACCTCGAGAACAAGGAGTTCCAGCAGGCCTTCGAACTCGCCAAGAACGACGACTCCTACCTGGGGCACGTGCTGGCCGCCGGCATGGGCAAACTGCAGGGTGGCTACCCCGCGGCCGTGGAGGCGATGCAGGCCGCGGAGGGCGAGGAGGCCATGAAACTCGAGCACAAGATCAGCTACGTGTCGCTCGTGGGCGCACTGGCTCCGATGTTCGGGCTGCTGGGCACGGTCGACGGAATGGTGGCGGCGTTCATGCTCATCGCGCAGCGGGACACCGCGCCCAAGCCCTCGGAACTCGCCGTCGGTATTTCCCAGGCCCTCGTTACGACGCTCATCGGTCTCTGGCTCGCGATCCCCGCCATCGCCTGCTACGGCCTGCTGAAGAACTGGCTGCAGCGGTTCAACATGGAGGTGGACGACGAGAGCATGCGGCTCATGGCCCGGTTCCAGAACATGGGCAAGAAGTAGGCCCGCACCGCCCGCCCGGGCCTGGAGAACCGAGCCGCATGGCACGCAAGCACAGCGACGGACCGGCCAAGACCGACATCGACATGACGCCGATGATCGACATGACGTTCCAGCTCATCACGTTCTTCGTGTTCACCCTCAATTTCTCCCAGGCCGTGCAGGACGACCGGGTGCAGTTGCCGCTCAGTCAGCTCGCCAAGCCGGCCGAGGGGGCCGCCGAGGATCCGATCACGCTGCAGCTCATGAACGACGGCAAGGTGATCTACACCGGTGAACCGATCGCCCTGGAAGACGTGGGCGGCTACCTGGAGAATGAAAAACGGGTGATGATTTCCGCCGGCAAGGAGCCCAGCTCCGCCACCGTGATCGTGCGGGCCGACGGCCGCTCGCGGACCGGCGACGTGCAGCAGATGATCAGGATTTGTCAGGAGAAGGGCTTCGAGCGGTTCGTGCTCCGGGCCCAGTACGACGAGAGCAAGTGACCCTGCCGGCGGGCGACGCAGCATCGGGGAAAGCCGTGCCGAAACGAGAGCCACTGTCCGACAAGATCGCCATCGACATGACGCCGATGATCGACGTCGTGTTCCAGCTGATCACGTTCTTCATGCTCACGCTGAAGACGGTGATCACGGAGGGCGACTTCGACATCCGCATGCCGCTGGGGGCCAGCGCCGGCGCTGCCCCCGAAGACGCCCCCACCGTGCTCAGGCTGGCGATGAAGTCGGACGGCGAAGGCCGGCTGGCGAGCATCGCCATGAACGGCAGCCCGGTCGTGGGTCAGGAACTGCTCTCGGAACTGGCCACGGGGAGCGAGGCCCTGCGTCAGGCCGAGGCGGCTGCGGCGACGTCCAGGACCGATGCCACCAAGCGCCGCGTGGACGCCGCCGCCAAGCAGAAGAACGCCGCGGTGCGGCAGTTCATCGACTCCGTCCGCGGCAAGGTGAACGGCGTGATCGGTACGAACACGGGCCCCGGCGGGGCCGCCGACAACACCGAGGCCGAGATCGACGCCGATCCGGCCTTGCAATACGAGCACGTCGTCTACGTGATCACGGCCGTATCCGGCAAGGAGACGGCCGACGGCCAGACGGTGCCGCTGATCAAGAAGATCAAGTTCGCGCCGCCGCGGAAGCAGAAGTGAGCGCTCCCGGCGGCCGCTCGCTCGGGAACGTTCGCCGTCCCCCTTCCCACGTGTTTCCTGTTCGACAGGACTCCGCCACGCCTCGTCGGGATGAACTCTAGCGCCGCGGATGGAACCGGTCGTGCACCGACTTGAGGCGGCCGGCGTCGACGTGCGTGTAGCGCTGGGTGGTGGCGATGCTGGCATGGCCGAGCATCTCTTGGACGTGCCGCAGATCGACGCCACCGGCCACGAGATGCGTGGCAAAACTGTGACGCAGCGTGTGCGGCCCGATATCGGGCGGGATGCCGGCCCGTTCCGCATGCTGGCGCACGATCTCCCAGATCCGCATCCGCGACAGCCGGTTGCCGCGTGAGGAGAGCAGCGCCCAGACGGGGCTGCCTCCGCAGCGAGCGGCGAAGGTCCCGCGCGGGCCGTCGAGCCAGGCCTCGATGGCCTGGATGGCCCGCCGCCCGAGCGGCACCACCCGTTCCTTGCTGCCCTTGCCCTGGCACTTGCAGAAGCTCTCGGCCAGGTGCACATCGACGACCCGCAGGGCCGACACCTCCGAGGCCCGGCAGCCCGTGGCATAGAGCAGTTCGAGGAGGGCACGATCCCGCACCCCTTCCCGCGACGTCGCCTGCGGACTGCCCAGCAGGCGGTCGACCTGGGCCGGGGACAGCGTGCCGGGCATGACGTCGTCCCGCTTGGCCGCCGTGATCAATTCCGCGGGGCTCTCGGCCACCGCGCCCTCCAGCTGCAGGAAGGCGTAGAACGTCCGCAGCGTGGCCGCCTGCCGGGCCACGCTCGCCCGCGCCAGCCCGCGCTTCCCCAGGGCCGCGAAGTAATCGCCCAGATCGCGGACGGAAATCGCCGCGGCCGCTCGCCCGCCCAGCCAGGCGGCGAAGTCGCGAAGATCGCGGCGGTAGGCGGCCTGGGTGTTGGCAGCCAGCCCGCGCTCGTGACTGACGTGGTCGAGAAAGCGCTCCACGAGCAGGCTGGTCGCCGCCGGTGCGGCCTCCAGCGGCCCGGGGTCGAGCACGATTCGTCGCGTCCGTGGTCGACCAGCCATGGGCTCGATTCCGCGGTCCATCCGCCGCCGGGAGGGAGGATTCCAACCCCCTTCCGGTATCGGCAGCCGCCGCCGCGGACCGTCAGTTGTCGTAGCCGAGGTTCGGAGCCAGCCAGCGCTCCACCTCGGCGACGGCCATCCCCTTCCGGCCGGCGTAGGACTCGACCTGTTCCCGGGTGATCCGGTCGACGGCGAAGTAACGGCTTTCCGGATGGGCGAAATACAGCCCGCTGACGCTCGCAGCCGGCAGCATCGCGCAACTCTCCGTGAGCGTCATACCCGCCGCCCGTTCCGCATCCAGCCAGGCGAACAGCGACCGCTTCTCCGTGTGGTCCGGGCAGGCCGGATAGCCCGGGGCGGGCCGGATGCCCCGGTACTTCTCCTCGATCAGATCCTCGGCGGAGAGGCTTTCGTTCCTGCCGTAGCCCCATTCGCGGCGCGCCCGGGCATGGAGCCACTCGGCACAGGCCTCGGCCAACCGGTCGGCGATCGCCTTCGCCAGGATCGACGAGTAGTCGTCGTGCTCCCGGTCGTACCGCCGGCACAATTCGTCGCAGCCATGCCCCGCCGTGCATGCGAAGGCGCCGACGTAGTCCTTGCGGCCGCTCTCCAGCGGGGCCACGAAGTCGGCCAGCGCGTGGAAGACGTCCTGCCCCTTCCGCTCCCACTGCTGGCGGAGCGTGTGCAGGCGGCCCTTCTCGACCGTCCGCGAGTCGTCGCTGAAGACGACGATGTCGTCTCCGGCGGCGTTCGCGGCGAAGAAGCCGTACGCCGCCTTCGCGACCAGTGCGCCCTCCCGGATGATCATGTCGAGCATCGCCGTCGCGTCACGATGCAGCTTGCGGGCCTCCTCGCCCACGATCGCATCGCTGAGGATCGCCGGATACTTGCCCTTCAGCTCCCACGACATGAAGAACGGCGACCAGTCGATGAAGGGAAGCAGTTCCTCCAGCGGCACGCGGTCGAGCGTGCGGACGCCGAGAAATTCCGGGACGTCGATCGGGGCGGCCGCCCAGTCGGTCGTCCAGCGCTTCTGACAGGCGGTGGCGTAGGGAACGAGCTTCGTCTCCTGCCGGCGCCGGAAGTTCTCCACGTCGCGGGCCTGCGCCTCGCGGTTGGCCCGCGCGAACTCCTGCCGGGAGGCGGGGTTGAGCAGTCGCTCCACCACCCCCGCCGCCCGCGACGCATCGCTGACGTGGACCACGGCGCCGGAGTACTGGGGGGCGATCTTCACGGCGGTGTGCCGGGCCGACGTCGTGGCCCCGCCGATCAGCAGCGGCACCGAGAGCTTGGCGTGCTCGAATTCCTGCGCCACCTGCACCATCTCGTCGAGGCTCGGCGTGATCAGGCCGGAGAGCCCGACGATGTCGGCCTCGTGGCGGATCGCCTCCTCGATGATCTTCGTGCACGGCACCATCACGCCCAGGTCCACCACCTCGTAGTTGTTGCAGCCGAGCACGACACCCACGATGTTCTTGCCGATGTCGTGCACGTCGCCCTTGACGGTCGCCATCAGCACGCGGCCGCGCTTGGCCTGGGTGCTGCCCGACGCGGCACGCTCGGCCTCCATGAAGGGGAGCAGGTGGTTGACCGCCCGCTTCATGACGCGGGCGCTCTTCACCACCTGCGGCAGGAACATCTTCCCCTCACCGAACAGGTCGCCGACGGTCTGCATGCCCCGCATCAACGGCCCCTCGATGATCTCCAGGCTCGTGGCATATTCCCGCCGCGCCGCCTCCATGTCCTCCTCGACGTGGTCCGCCACCCCCTTCACCAGGGCGTGCGTGATCCGCCCCTCGACGTCGAGGCCCCGCCAGGCATCCGCCCCGGCCACGTCGGCCGGATCCCGCTTCTTCACCGTCTCGGCGTATTCGATGAGCCGGTCGGTGGCGTCCTCGCGCCGGTCGAAGAGCACGTCCTCGATCCGCTCCCGCAACTCCGGCTCGATCTCCTCGTAGACGGCGAGCTGTCCGGCATTGACGATTCCCATCTCCATGCCGGCCCGGATGGCGTGGTACAGGAAGGCCGAATGCATCGCCTCGCGGACGGCGTCGTTGCCGCGGAAGGAGAAAGAGATGTTGCTCACGCCCCCCGAGACCTTCACCAGCGGCATCGCCTCCTTGATGCGTCGAGTGGCCTCGATGAAATTCAGGGCGTAGCGGTTGTGCTCCTCGATGCCGGTGGCCACGGTGAGGATGTTGGGGTCGAAGATGATGTCCTCGGGCGGGAAGCCGGCCTGCTCGGTGAGCAGGCGGTAGGCCCGCCGGCAGATCGCCACACGCCGCTCGACGTCGGTGGCCTGCCCCTCCTCGTCGAAGGCCATCACCACCACGGCGGCACCGTGGCTGCGCACGATCCGGGCGTGCTCCAGGAACTTCTCCTCTCCCTCCTTGAGGCTGATCGAATTGACGATCCCCTTGCCCTGGATGCACTTCAGCCCCGCCTCGAGGACCTCGAATTTCGAGGAGTCGATCATGACGGGAACGCGGGAGATCTCCGGCTCGCTGGACAGGAGCGTGAGAAATTTCGTCATCACCTTGACGCCGTCGAGCATGCCCTCGTCGACATTGACGTCGATGATGTTGGCGCCGTTCTCGACCTGCTGCCTGGCGACACCCAGGGCCTCCTCGTAGCGCTCGTCCTTGATGAGCTTCATGAAGGCCCGCGACCCGGTGACGTTCGTCCGCTCACCGATCACGGTGAAACTGCTCTCCGGCCGCAGTTCCAGCATCTCCAGGCCGGAATACCGGGATCTCCGCGGCGGGGCGGCCGGCGCGCGTGGGGGATACTTCGCCATCACGTCGGCGATCGCCTTGATGTGGGCCGGCGTGGTGCCGCAGCAGCCGCCCACGATGTTGAGCCAGCCCGCCTGGGCGAACTCCTCGAGCACCGCGGCCATCATCTCCGGCGTCTCGTCGAAGCCCCCCAAGGCATTGGGCAGACCAGCGTTGGGATAGCAACTCACGAGCCGGGGCGTGATCCGCGACAGGTCGGCCACGTGGGTGCGGAGTTTCTCCGGCCCCAGCGCGCAGTTGATGCCGGCACTGAGCAGGTCGATGTGCGAGATGCTCGTCCAGCAGGCTTCGACCGTCTGGGCGGAGAGCGTCCTGCCGCCCTCGAAAATGGTGAACGACGCCATCACCGGCAGCGTCCGACCCAGGTCGGAAAACACCTGCTCGATGGCGTGCAGGCAGCTCTTCAGGACCAGCGTATCGAACGCCGTCTCAGCGAGGAGCAGATCGACGCCGCCCTCGATGAGGGCCTCGATCTGCTCGCGATAGGCGGCCACCATCTCGTCGAAGGTCACGTCGCGGTGGCCCGGATCGGCCACGTTGCCGGCGATCGAGAGCTGCTTGTTCGTGGGCCCGATCGAACCGGCCACGAACCGGGGTTTGTGGGGTGTCTTGGCGGTGGCCGCATCCGCCGCCTCGCGGGCCAGCCTGGCGGCCACGAGATTCATCTCTCGCGTCTGCCGCTGCAGCCCGAAATCGGCGAGGGCCACGCTCGTGGCCCCGAACGTGTTCGTCTCCACGATGTCGGCCCCGGCTTCCAGATAGGCCGCATGGATGCCCCGGATCGCGTCCCCCTGCGTCAGCGAGAGCACGTCGATGCAGTTCTTCAGGTCGCGATGGTGATCGGCGAACAGGGTCCCCCGGAAGCCGCTTTCGTCGAGGGCCAACTGGTGGACCATGGTGCCCATGGCTCCGTCCAGAATGGCGATCCGACTGGTGAGAATCGACAGCAGCAGGTCGTGGCGGGAGGAGCGGGGGTGGGGCATCGGGTGTGGGGCCGGAAGACGAGGAAAAACCGCCGTCAGAGCGGCGTTTGGCCATCATAGGCGACTGGGGGGCCGGGGCATACTGCGGCGGATCTGTCGCGCAACCGGGCCCTCCCACGCCGGCTCCGGGTCCGACCGTCCCACCACGTCAGCGCCCGTTCAAGAGCCGCCGCTGCAGGCGACGATGCAGGACGCAGGGGTGGTCATGAAGGTCCTGGCTCGCATTCCTCGATTGCCGGCGGACGGGGTGTCGGCGGCGCACGACGCCGCCGTGCGCCGACCGGCGGTCCACGACGGGGCCCGGGCGGCTCCCGCGCCCGTGGTCGAGTCGCCGGGTCGCCGTCTACGCGGCGGCTTTCCTGCCACGTCGACACTGCTGCTGGTCACCATCGCCGCGGTGGCGTGGCTGATGGCCGGTTGGAACGACTCGCTGCGCCTGGCCCGCAGCCGCCGACCGGAACGACTGGCCAGCCAGCCTCCCAAGGCCGCAGCCCCGACAAGCCCCGTTTCACCCTGACGGCCATCATGCGCGACCTCATCGATCAGGCCTTCCTGGAGCGGTGGCAAGCCACCCTCACGCCGGCTCCGCGGAAGAGTCCTGCGGCCCCGGCTGCGCCCGTCGCCCAAGCCCCCGTCGAGGCCCCTCCTGCGCCGATTCGAATCGTTCCGGAAGACCTCACGACCGCCGGCACCGGTCTGGTCGACACGCTGCTCGCGTCCGCAGCGGGCGAATGGCACGCCCTGGCCGCGGAGGTCGAGGCGGCGCGACAGCGTGGCCGCCGCGTGATCGCGGTCGTGGGCAGCGAGCCGGGCGAGGGCCGCACGACGATCGTGGCCGGACTCGTGCAGACGCTCACGTCGCGCGGCCGTGACGCCGTCTCCTGCACACCGGCCGGACTGACCGCCACGGTCGATGCGGCCGCCGGCCCCGCGCACGGCAAACGCATCGTGATCGTCGATGCCGGCATCTGGTTTCCGCCGGGGCCGATCCGCCGGCAGCGGCTGATGCTCGCCAGCCTGGGCTGCGACGCGGCCATCCTGGTGCGGCCGGCTCATCGGCCCGAAGCCACGGCCTGGGCGGTGGCGCTGGCCGCGATCGGCGTGGAGCCGCTCGGCGAGGTGCTCTCCTTCACCGCGTTGGCAGGAGAAGCCGCATGAGCACCGTGCAGCCCCCGTTCGCCCTGCTGCCTGCCCAGCAGGCCGCGCTCGCCAAGGTCGCCTGCGTCGTGACGAGGCCCGGTTCGCTGGCCTTGCTCTGCGGTCCGCACGGCACCGGCAAGACGACGCTCCTCACGCGACTCGTCGCCGACGAACGGCTCCGCGATCGCTCGATCGAGCATCGCGACTTCGAGGGCTGGGCTGTCGTGTCGGACGCATCCGCGGCAGGACTGCCCGATGTCGTGCTCGTCGACGACGCCCACCTCGCCCCGGACGGCGGACTGGCCCGGCTCGTGGGCCGTTGCCTGCGCAGGACCGGCACGAGCATCGTGCTCGCCGGGGAAGGCCGACTGCTGTCCCTCGTGGCCCGGGACAGCCGCGTCGAGCAGGCGGTGACCCTGCGGGCCAGCCTGCGGCCCTGCTCGCCGGCCGAGTCCCGCGGACTGCTCGACGCCGTGCTCCCGCTCGCGACCTGTGCCCGGCCCGATGCGGACGATCGCGACCCGGTGGCCCGGACGATCCACGAGATCACGGCGGGAATTCCCGCCGACATCGTCAGGCTCGCGGGCCTCGCGGGCGTGGTCGCCGCGTCTCGGATCGCCCCGCACATCGGCGTCGACGACGTCGAGGCCCTGCACCGCCGCCTCTCTCCGCGGGCCGCCTGACCGGGTCAGCCGGCGGCTGCCTCCGCGGCGGCGCGGGCCACGTAGGCGGCGACGGCGTCGCCGGCCGCCCGGGGCCGGTCGGGGCGGAACGGCGCGGGATCAATCGGCGGGGTACGGCCTTCGATCATGTCGGCGAGGAGCACGGCCGTGCCGGTCGACTGGTGCAACCCGGCCCGAAAGTGCCCCGTGGCCACGTAGGCGTTGTCACAGGCGGGCACGCGACCGATCGAGGGCAGGCCGTCGACCGAGCCGGGGCGGAGTCCGGCCCAGGCCTGCTCCGGCTGCACGTGCGCGACGTCGCCGAGCAGGTCGCGGGCCACGCCCAGCAGGCGGTCGATGGCGGACGCCACGGTGGAGCGGTCGAAGCCGGCGTCCTCGATCGTCGAGCCCACGAGCAGGCTGCCGTCAGGGCGCGGCACGAGATAATCGAGGCCGCGGTTGACGACGCGAGCCAACACCTGCCGGGAGAGATGCACAAGCGCGATCTGGCCGCGGATCGGCCGGGTCTCGACCCGCAGGCCGAGGGCATCGGCCAGCCCGCCGGCCCAGGCGCCGGCGGCGAGCACGTAGACAGCGGCGCGCTCGCTGCCGACCACACCGGCGACCCGCGTCTTCAGGCCCATGACCCGGCCCTGGCCCACCTCCAGCGCCTCGACCGTGACGTCGCGCAGGATCGCCACGCCACGGGCCACACAGGACCGCTCCAGGGCCTCGAGATGCCGCGGCGGGCGCATCTGCATCTCCTCGGGCAGCAGGTAGCCGCCGATCACCAGACCACGGCTCACGGCCCCGGCCAGGCCGGGCTCGCAGTCGACCACGCCGCGGCCGTCGAGTGATTCGCAGGCCGCCCCGCGGGCCAGCCAGGCCCGCGCCTCGGCATCGAGCCCGATCCGGCCGGCCCCGTCACCCGTGACATGGAGCCCGCCGCAGGCCTGCAGCCCCGTGTCGATGCCGGTTTCGGCGCGGAGATCCTGCGCCCAGTCGCGGTGCAACCGGTCGCTCCAGGCCGTGAGGGCGTCGCCGGGGGGCAGGCCTTCCCGCCAGGGTGCGGGCGGGAAGATGCCGGCCGCCGCCCAGGATGCCGTGTCGCGCCGCGGATCCCGCGACAACACCCGCACCGCATGCCCCCGGCCCGCCAGTTCGCGGGCCAGGGAGAGCCCGATGATGCCGCCCCCGATGATGCAGCAGTCAGGCATTGGTGACGACGTCGGGCGAGTCGGCGACGTTCACCCAGACGTGGACGTGCGGCGCCCCGCGAAAGTGCCAGACGAAGGCCGGACCCTCCAGCCTCCAGTTGTCCCAGATAGTGTCGTTGCCGATGTCGCCATCGCGGTAGAACGCCAGGTGGCAGCCCTCCAGGCCGCCCTGCTTGGCGAGACAGCCCCGCACGTCGTCGCGATCGCGGGTGCGGTAAGGCTCGAGCAGCACGGTCAACACCTTCTCCAGTTCGGCCCGTTGATCCGGGGACAGCTCCGTCACGGGGATGCCGGGCGTGCGTTGCCCGCGGGCCCGGAAGCCGACGGCGTTCTCCCGGGGCAGGCCGTCGACGAGGGCCGCTGCCCGCTGCTTGCCGTCGAGCATGGCGAACACGCCGTTGGCGGCCACAGCCTGCGGCCAGAATACGTTGCCGGGATGATCCTGCTTCTCGTTGAAGCCGCCCGCGTCGTGGCCGTAGAAGATCGGCCCGCCGAATGCGACGTGCTCGGCCGAATCACCGTCGCAGCGCAGCGTCATGTGCCGGCCCGTGAGCAGGAACTGAAACGTTCCCGATCCGGGCTCGCCGATCAGGGCGACCGATTGGCCGTGGCCGAAACCACCCGTGTCGTCCTCGAGCTGCTTGTCGAAGCGCGCGTGCCAGTCGGGCTCGATCAGGCCCTCGAAGATCTCGCGGATCAGTCCGCGCTGCTCCTTCGTGAAGAAGTCACCCGCCACGTCGGGCTCCGTGGCGTTCCAGTTGTTGCCCACGCGGGTGCGGAGCAGTCCGAACTTGGGGTGCACGTAATCCCAGGCGAAGCAGACCTGCCGCCGCTGGGCGTCCGTGAGCGAGGCGTGGAGGCGGGCCGCCAACGATTCCGACGTGACGTCGGTCGCCGCGGCATCGGTGGCCGCCGCCGACCTGACGGCCAGGGCACCGACGCAGCCGGCGGCGCCCGCCAGCAGGCGGCGCCGCGACAGGGAACCTGAGCGTGGAATCATGACGTGCTCCGGCCGAGGGGTGAATGCGGTGCCGAACCCCGCACGAGGTCCAGACTACGGCATCCGCGGGACCGTCGCCAAACCTCGTCAGCGGCGGGCGGCCCGGGAACGCACCTGGCAGCGCGGGCAGAAGAACGTCGACCGCTGCGCCTGCACGATCCGCTCGACGGCCGCTCCACAGCCGCGGCACGGCTCCCCTGCCCGGCCGTAGACGCGATGCCGCCGCTGGGCCCGGCCGGGTCGATTGTCCGCCGTGCGGTAGGTCTCGTCGCCGATCGACGACCCCTCCAGCCGCACGGCCTCGGCGAGCACGTCGCGTGTCCTGTCGGCGATCCGCTGCCAGGCGTCCGCCGGCAGCCGCCGGCAGGGTGTCCGCGGATCGATCCGGGCGCGAAACAGGATCTCGGCGGCGTAGATGTTGCCGATGCCGGCCACGGCCCGCTGATCGAGCAGCGCCACCTTGACCGCCCGCCGCGATCGCCCCAGCGCGGAGCGCAGATCCTCCCCGGAGACCACGAGGCCATCCGGCCCCAGGACGGAGCGGCCACAGACGGCCTCCAGGCCGCGGTCATCCACGAGCCGGATCGTCCCCAGGCCGCGGCGGTCCCAGAACAGCATTCCGCGCGGTTCGCCGCGGCCCTCGAACTGCACGCGCATGCGGACGTGTTCCGGCGAGGGCGGGCTCCCCACGAGGAACAGCCCCGTCATGCGCGGCTCGACGACCAACCAGAGCCGATCCGAGCCTTCGGCTCCGAACTCGAGGACCACGCGCTTGCCGCGCCGATGAGTGCCGGCGATCGACCTGCCCGTGAGCCGGCCGGCCACCGTGGCGGGACGCGGAGCGATGCTGATGGGGCGGAGGTGGCTGCGCGGAAATTCGATCAGCGCGACCCGCCGGCCGACGAGGCCCGCCAGCCCACGGCGCATCGTCTCGACTTCCGGCAGTTCGGGCATTGATCGCTGCGCCTCGCGAGCCGGAAGCCTGCATGCCGACGACGCGGATGGTAGCAGGCGCCGAGCAGGCTACAATCGTTCCGTACGCTGCTCCTGGTACGCCCGCCACCCGAGACACCCGTCCCGCTTCCCATGCCGTCCTCCCCCAGTCCCGCCGCCCCGCCATCCCGCGTGCCGGACGCCTTGGGCCGCTTCGGTCGCTTCGGCGGCCGCTACGTGCCCGAGACCCTGTCGGCGGCGCTCGACCAACTGGAACGGGCCTACGCCGAAGCCCAGGCCGATCCGGCCTTCGCGGCCGACCTCGACCGGCTCTTGTCGGCGTTCGTGGGCCGCCCCACCCCGCTGCTGTTCGCCGAACGGCTCACCAGACACGCCGGCGGCGCCCAGATCTGGTTCAAGCGCGAGGACCTCAGCCACACCGGCG